>Ga0209097_10000897_pt1 | contig 26804 bp, 19 predicted proteins | sample AD_UKC052_MetaG_FD_184419 | JGI IMG/M metagenome (GOLD analysis project Ga0209097, IMG submission 184419) | Active sludge microbial communities of municipal wastewater-treating anaerobic digesters from USA - AD_UKC052_MetaG (SPAdes) (version 2) | ecosystem: Engineered > Bioreactor > Anaerobic >... | reverse complement strand
ATACCAGAACAATGCTGGAGGCAAGGGCGTTTGATGCCTGCCCTCTCAAGCGACTGTCGTTTTCTGTTCGCATTGGCCATGTCCCGGTGGTAGAGAAACCCGCACAAATCACCGCCTCTAGGAAAGTCTCCCAACCTGTGCTCGCGTTTCCATCAGCGCCATCGTTTTCGACTTGTTTGAAAGCATAATAGATGGTCACCGGAAATGCCGGATGCGACTGCTCGGCAAGGCGCTGCATCGCTTGCTTCATACCATTGAGGAAAAACGCCTCTGCATCCACCTTACCACCGTGACGATAACCGAAGGCAACTAATTCTTCAGTTTTAGGCACAGCAAGCGTAGCAAAGAGATCTGGGAAGACAGGCTGTAACGATCTGCGCAACCAGACGTAGAAGAAGTCAGAGAGATCGGCATAGGGTACGTTGTCGTAGTACGGCGGATCGGTGGAAACGACTTTTGCTTTAGACGCATCCTGCCGACTAGCATCCGCCTGTAGGGCAGACCCTATCACTTTCGACGAAACAAACTCGAAGGCTTTAGCGAACGCCTTCGTAATCCCATCAATCAATACGATCCAAGCACCAGAGCTGTCGCCGAGCGGATTCCCTTCCGCAAAATCCCAGACCATTGGGATGGCTTGCCGTCCAAATAGCTGACGAGGACACTGTGCGATGGGTTCCCACCTGCAGAGACTATTTCCAAGGTCGGCCTGTTTGCTCAGGGCGAAAGATAGATAAACACCTACGGCATCAGCGTAGGATATGATACCAATACCAGGATCGAGGAATTTGCTATCATCCAACAGGCCCGCGGCAAGTGCGTCGCGCTTTATCATCGCGCACGCCTCCTGTACCAAGTTGGATAAGACCGTCAGCGTCACGAGTTGCCGGGCAGTGAAAAGGTCGTACCATTTCGCCAGCCCATACAGGGTAGGCGTAAAAGCCCGTGCGTCTTCGACCAAAGTGCCTTCTGGCTGCCACGCCGGATTCGTCTGACGCGCTACAGACTCCATTGCCGCGGTTGGCGGGAGGTAAATCCGCCCGCGATCACCCGCAGCAACGATTGCCATCATCTGCACACCCATGCGCCCCGCCTTGCCCTCAGCTTTTATGTAATCAGCGGCAATCGGAGTCCCAGACATTATGCATTGGAAATGCGCGCCGCGTGAAAGCTTTGTACCATTCTTCGCAGCCTCGGCATCCTTCGGCTTGCCCACCTTCACCGTGAAGCGGTAACCACCATTCTCGATCACCGGTTCGACATAGGCTTCCTTGCCAGCCTTGGCTGAAAGCATGAAAGTGGAGGCGAGCGGCACATCCACATTGGCAAAGGCTGGGTTCGGGCTCTTTACCGTTCGTGCCCATAGCCACGCAATGACGGTGAGCTTCTTTCCCAAATAGGGTTTGAGATCCGAGCGTTCTTTCACCATCTCTGTCGTAATCTCGACCTTGGGGTAGAGATGGCCGATGCGCTTTTCAGCCTCGTCGCGCATCCATTTTCCGTAATAACGCACGTCCTCGGCAAGGCCCTGTGCGCCTTTCCATGTCCTCAGGGCTTTTTGCCCATCCGGCAACTGCTGCCATTCCGGATTGACCGGCGGCTTGCCGGCAAACTTGGGCGGAATTTCGATCATCGCCTTGTTGATCAGGACCGCCACAGGATTTAGGTCACTGGCATACGCTTCCAAACCGAGCCGTTGCGCCTCCAGCGGCAGTGCACCACCACCGGCAAAAGGATCATGAAAAGCAGGTAGCTTGTGGCGGTCAAAAAGTTCCTTGGCGCGCGGGTGACCGGCATTTTCAGCACAAGTATAGCGCCAGCTTTGCCAGATTTCGTCTCTGGCTTGCTGGAGAACTTTCTCATTGGTCGTGTTTTCCCAGAGCACCAGGTCCTCGATAATCTTGAAGAGACGTTTTCTCTCTTTTTCCTGTGCCTTTTCTGTGGGGAAAAGATCAGGATGCGCCGAAGGGTCGTCCACCATCTGCGAAAAGATCACCGCCCGCGCCGCCGCCAAGGGCCGCCGCGCCCACCAGAGGTGCAGGGTGCTCGGATGGCCGTGGCGAATGGACTTCTCCCGGGCCGACGCCTTGTTGATGGCATCCAGCGGCAGGGCAACTTCGATGAGTTTCTTCTTGTAATTCATGATCTTTCCTTATGACTCCGGTCGAAAATCTGACGATTAGCGTCATTCATCGGACGATTATCCGACGATTAAGGCAGAATATCGGTCGATTCCGAGGAAACTCGGAAGGCGGTGAAATCGGAAGATTACGGCAAAACATCGAAAGATTATCGGAAGATTTCATCATCAAAAGCCACTTCCATTTTGAGCTTAAAATCTTCCAGCATTTTGCCGGATTCTTTCAAGGTCGTACTGTCAACGATAGCCTCTCCGCATTCGGAACATGCATAGGTAATGTAATTCGGAATTACCTTTGTTTGCCCTTTATATTCAAAGGACTCGGTTTCAACTTTCTTTTTCAGCTTGCCGGCTCCGCAGATAGGACAATTTTTTGTTTTCATTTTTTTTCAGATCACCTTCCACCAGGGCACCGCCAAAACCCTGGGCGTCAACCACTCAATTACCGTGCCGGTGTGCAGCAGTAACCCGGCACGTGCGTCAGCACCATACTCATTTTGAAAGGCAAGCAGGTTCATGGCATCCTTGATCCGCGGGCGGTTTGTGGATTTGATCTCGATGGGAAGCACTTTCCCGTCCGTCTCGATCACCAGATCCACTTCTTCACCTGTCGTCGTCCGCCAATAGAGAATCTCCGTATTCTGGAGCCTTCCACACTGCCAGACAAGAAGGTCAAGCAACACAATGTTCTCGAGATAGGCGCCCGTTGGTTCGGCCATTCCAGAGAGGTGCATCGCCAGTCCGACGTCGCCCCAGTACAGCTTGGGGGATTTGAGGAGACGTTTGGTACGGTTCACCGAATAGGCCGGCAAGCGAATCAAAAGGTACGAAGTTTCAAGCAGGTTCAGGTAGCGGTGTATCGTGGGCTGCTTTAATGATAGATCGCGGGCCATTTCCGTCTGGTTTACGAGCTGCCCGAGACGAAAACAGGCGGCGCGCATCAGCCGGCGAAAATCAGGCAGGGCGGCTATGGAGGAAAGCACCTGGAGGTCCCGCTCCAAGTAGGTCCGGACATAGCCGTCGAACCAGACCATCCGGTCCTCCGCACGGGTCATGTGGACAGCGGGCGTTGGAAATCCGCCGCGACGGGCAAATGCCAGCCAGTCTTCCGGACCCGATGTGTCCACACTGAGTAGATCGGGCCATTCGGCGTCATTCGCTGCGACCAGTTCTTCCCAAAGTCCGCAACGGCCGAGGCCCAATTGCTCCCGCCGGGTCATCGGCCAAAGGGTGAGGTAGCTGGCGCGACCGGCGAGAGATTCGGATACTCCCTGCATCAGGAGCAGGTTGGCCGATCCGGTCAGAAGAAATCGGCCCGGTTGGCGGTCTGAATCGATGGCCCGTTTAACAGCGAGGAGCAAATCGGGTTCCCGTTGCACCTCATCGAGAGTCACCTTCGCCGCACCCCCCACCAGGGCTTCAGGATTTTGCCTGGCGAGTTCGAAAACATCCATGTCATCGAGGGAAAAGTAGGAACGCTTTTCCAGGGTAAGCACCTTTACCAGAGTGCTCTTGCCCGTCTGACGGGCGCCGGTAACCACAACAGCCGGCATCACACGTAACCGTTGGCCCAATGCGGCCATCATGTGTCGGGGAAATGTATTTTCATTCATGGCGTGAATTATATCCATTCATGGACGATTTTGCAAGGATTATGAGGGTTCTTTCGCTTTGGCCAGCAACTCGGCAAAGTCGTAGTTGACGCTTGTCACGCCGAAATCCGGCTCGCGTTGAAAGGGCTGTCTCAGGTAGTGTACCCGGTAAGAGTCGCCATCGAGAAATTCCACGATGGCAAGGATAAAATCCTCGGGCTTGTTGAGGGAGTAGAGGATTTCATTGCGGGTCACCGTGACCGTCGGTGCACCGGATACTCGTCCTTTCACCTCGATGAAACGCAATTTTCCCGTGCCCGGGATACAGCTTTCGATATCGTAACCCAATTTCTCAAGTTCGCGGTCGGTCGGCTCAAACCCGAGGTTGCGTTCGACCTCCATAATGATGGCGCGGGCTCGGGCGGCACTGGCTTGTGTATCAGCAGGCGCGGTCGATATTGCCGCCCCCTGACCTGTCATGGCCGTCAGTAAACCTTTGGGCACGATCAGCATTCCACCCAACACGACCGGTGGTAGCGGCGAGATCTGAGCTTCGAGTTTCAGGTCTTCGAGTCGCTTTTGCAGCCGCCCCTGAAGCAGATCGGCCCGCTTACGGGCCTCACCCGAATTGAGCCGATTACCTGTTCTGCCTGCCTGTTCCAAGAGTTTGAGCTGCTCGGCGCGATGATCCCAATAGGTAATCTCCTTGGTGAGCCGCTCCTTCACCGCCGCTTCTGTCTTGGCAATCAGTTTGAGCTTGGGGCCTCGCACCTCCGCCAAGTGTTCCGGAACGACGTTCACTATCGCGTGACCCTGTGCCTTCTTCTCCAGCTCGCGGGTAATCCAGGTGCACTCGGGCCTGTTGAGGATTGCTTCAACAGTCGGTTCGCCTTTGGCCAGCGGCCGGTAATCGAGATAGGGTGCATAATTCACATGGTGTGTGGCGCCATCGGCGTCAAGCTCTATATATAGCATCCGCCTGGAGACGACGCGGCGCTCTCCCGACCGTGTCAGGCTTGCGTCCTGGATAGTATGTTCGAGATAGAACATCACGTGCGGCTGGATACCCGTGTCGCGTTCATCTACCAGCACGGCGCCGCGTTTCAAGAGATCTCGGTGGCGCTCAAGGGTAAGGTCGATAACCGAATCAAGCAACGGATGCCCAGGACAAACAAAGGCAGCCAGTGGCAGACCTTGAGGCGCTACCAGCGGCTTCTCAAAGGCAATGCGTTCATATCGGGGCAGCACCGGTTCGCCGATACCGATCAAACGGTCACGGTTCCGCACCGGGGCCGGGACATGGGTAACCTCGTAGCGGCGCGGCTCACGCTGTCTGGCCGATCCTCCCAGATAGCGGAAGGCTTCGAGGAAAAAAGACTCGATATAGTGCGGCTGAAGGCGTCTGGCTTCTGCCCGCTCCATATCCTCCCGGATATGTTGGATGCGACTCGCGTCCATTGCATCGTGGGCAAGAGCATGGTCTTCAAGAAGGTCCCGGAGCTGGTCGCGATCCAAAGCATGGTCAATAACGGTGGTCAGGTAGGCTTTAACCTCTGGGCGCTCGCCATAACGGACAGCCTCAATCAGCAGATCCCGCAACAGTTTACCCTCGAATTGGAGCTTGCCGAGCACGTCGAATACCTGGCCGCCGAGGGATTGACGGGCCTGTTCCAGTTTGTCCAGAAGCTTGCGATAAACGTCTCCCTCACGGGTTTCTTCGGCCACCAGGTTCCAGAGATGGCATACCTCGGTCTGGCCGATGCGGTGGATACGGCCAAAACGCTGCTCGATGCGGTTGGGGTTCCACGGCAGGTCATAGTTCACCATCAAATGTGCACGCTGGAGGTTGATGCCCTCGCCGGCGGCATCCGTGGCCAACAGAACCTGCACTTTGGGGTCATGCTTGAAAGACTCCTGCTCCTTCATGCGTTCCTCGCGGCCCATGCCGCCGTGGATCATAACCACCGCCTCCTTACGTCCGAGCAGCGTGGTGATACGGTTCTCAAGATAATTCAGGGTGTCGCGGTGCTCGGTGAAGAGTACAAGCTTCTGTTGTAAGGATGGTGTGTGACGGGGAATCGCTCCGGCGCCGAAAGGAGTAATCGGTTCGGCTAATCTGTTCGAAATTGCGGCGGTGGTGAAAATCTCACCCAGAAGGGTTGAAAGCTCGCGCCATTTGGTATCCGTACCGCTGCGACGGACACCGAGCGCGAGCGACTCCAGACCTTTGAGGGTCTCAATCTCCGCTTTTAACTCGGTGATGGTTCGCGCCGCCGTTGCCTGATCGAGGATTTCCTCCTCGGCGGCCTTGACCTCATTGTCCGGTGCATCTTCGAGATCCTCGACGTCCTCGGCATCCAGAGCCAGCAGGTCGGCGGCAAGGATCGGCGCGGCTTGGCCTCCGCGTTGGAGCACTTCCATCTCACGCAGTCTGCTTTCTAAGCGTTCTCGTCGTCTACGCAATGATTGATAGATCGCTTCGGGCGAGGAAGCAAGCCGTCGTTGCAGAATAGTGAGGGCGAAGCCCACAGTTCCGGTACGTTTATCATTCTGTAGCGCCTCGGCACGGTTGAATTCCTCGCGAACATATTCGGTGACCGCTTTGTAGAGCTTCGCTTCGGCCTCCGAGAGTTTGTAGGGAACGGTGTAAGCGATGCGCTCAGGGAATAGCGGCGTACCGTCGAACTTGAGCAGGCTCTCCTTCACCATCCGGCGCATCAGGTCCGAGACGTCGGCTACATGAACCCCGTCGCGGAAGCGGCCTTCGAAACGGTCGCCGTCGAGGAGGGCCATAAAGAGCTGAAAGTCAGCCTCCTTACCGTTGTGCGGCGTCGCCGTCATCAAGAGGAAGTGCCGTGTGAGGGTCGAAAGAAGCTGGCCGAGCCGGTATCGCTTGGTGTATTTAGTCTCCGTGCCGAAAATGGTGGCAGACATCTTGTGCGCCTCGTCACAGACCACAAGATCCCAGCGACAATCCGGCGTCTGGAGTTTTTGCTGTACGTCCTCATTGCGCGAGAGCTTGTCAAGCCGGGCAATGACAAGGTTGGTCTCAAGGAACCAGTTGCCGGTGCGTGCCGCTTGGAGCTTGTCGTTGGTGAGAATCTCAAAGGGCAGATGAAATCGGTGGTAGAGCTCGTCCTGCCACTGCTCGGCGAGGCTGCCCGGGCAGACGATTAGACAGCGCTGTAAATCGCCGCGGGCGACCAGCTCTTTGATGAGCAGGCCTGCCATGATCGTCTTGCCGGCGCCGGGATCGTCGGCAAGGAGAAAGCGCAGCGGTTGACGCGGCAGCATGGCCTCGTAAACGGCGGTAATCTGGTGCGGCAGTGGGTCAACAATAGAGGTGTGGACGGCGAGCACCGGGTCGAAGAGGTGGGCAAGGCGGATGCGGTGCGCTTCGGAAACCAGACGGAACAGCGCTCCGTCGCCGTCGAAACTCCAGGGGCGGCCTTGCTCCACGAGATCGAGACGTGGCTCGTCGTATCGATAGAGAAGTTCGTTTGCCACCTTGCCCGTGGGCGTCTTGTAGGTTAATTCGAGCGCCTCGGAGCCAAACCACTGCACGCTGACAACCGTGATAAGGCAGTCCGGAAGAAGGCCACATACTGCGGCGTTTGGTTGAAGGTCTTCGAGACGAATCATTCGGATTTTTATTTAGCAGCGATGTTCCGGCGTGAGTTCCTGATGTCGTTCTTACTTGCCTGATGAAAGTATTCTTCAAAACATAAAACCCCGCTCTCTTCTGGAGACACGGGGTTTCAGTAATCAGTCCATAGCATCCTCACGCTGTGTTGACCAGTTTAGGATTCTTAATCTTTATAGTCACATATGCGACACCGATTATCATAATATAATTAAGATTGCTACAGAAAAACGAGAAATAAGACGAAGGACTCTTCAAGAGGCAAAGACCGGGTTCTTTATGAAAATAATAGTAGTCAGACATGTGCGTCTTTCGAACCGCATTCAATATTTTTATCAAAATGGCCAAGCATTGACTTGTATTTGCTTTCAGTAAGGCTGATTTTCAATTCTGTATCGTATGCCATGCCTCCCGTTCATCTACGAGTCAATAAAACTACGACTCCTGAAAAGCAATGAATACGCTTATTCGAAATGGAGCAATTTTTTTATCACGGGAGGTGGGTAAAGATCTGTACCCAATCTTATTTGACGACATCGTAAAAAGCGCCCTAGCCCGCCGACTGCCGGGCCTGTATAAAAGAAGTAAGTCGAGTCTGTGCCATGAAACCGGCCCAAAACCGTCAAACACGTATCTAAAGAATCCAATTAGTTACGTGCGACTTACTTAGAAGTCCATATGCGGCGTTGCGCTTCATCCTTCGTCACTGCGACGTACGCACAAGTACGCCTCATTCCTCAGGATTCGCGCGCCTTGCCTCTGGAGCTTTTTACTTCGTCGTCTCCATCATGACTTTTTACGAATTCATCTTGCGTTGCCTTTCTCCCCGCGTTTTCCGTCCGCGGAGTCCTTCTTTCCCATGTGTCCCCCCCTTTTGTCTTCGCCTCCCGTCTTTACTTCTCCGGGAAAAACGGTTAAAGGAGGCTTGCCTTTTTCAACGGAAAAAGGGGACGGTGAAAAAGGGGGACAGTTCTCTTTTTCGGGAACCTTACCCCTCCTCAGATCCAGAGGGCAGGCGTGAGAAACGATGCTTGATTTCTCCCGTCGGTCACAGGAGGAAAAACGAGGTGAAGCATGCTGGATGTATTTAAGAAAAAAGGTTTTTTTGACAAACTGAAGGCCGGATTGGCCAAGACCAGGGATATCCTGCTCACCGATGTGGACGATCTCATTCTGGGAGAAAAAAAGATCGATCAGGAGCTGTTTGACGAGTTGGAAGAGGTGCTGATCCGTGCGGACATCGGGCCGGCCTTCACCTATGAATTGATCGAGAAGATGAAGGACCAGGTCAAACGGAAAGAATTAAGCCGCGCCGATTTGTTGAAGAAGATCCTGCGAGATACCATAAAGGAGATCCTGACGGGTCAGGATGCCGCTTTAAAGATCCCGCCCGAGGGGATCTACACCGTTATGGTGGTGGGGGTCAACGGGACCGGCAAGACCACGACCATCGGCAAGATTGCCTATGAACTGAAAAGCCGGGGGGAGCGGGTCCTCCTGGTGGCCGCGGACACCTTTCGTGCGGCGGCCATCGAGCAATTGGAGGTTTGGAGCAACCGCGCCGGCGCCCCGCTGATCAAGCAGCGGCCCAACGCCGATCCGGCGGCGGTGGTTTTTGACGCCATCCAGGCGGCGAAAGCGGGGAAAGGGCGAATCCTCATCGTCGATACGGCGGGACGGCTCCACACCAAGCTAAATCTCATGGAAGAACTGAAAAAGATGAAGCGCATCGTAGCGAGAGAGCTCCCGGGCGGACCGCAGGAGGTGCTCCTGGTCGTTGATGCCACCACGGGACAAAACGGGCTGGTTCAGGCCAAGATGTTCAAGGAGGAGGTAGGGGTCACGGGCATCGTCCTGACGAAACTCGACGGGACGGCCAAGGGCGGGATAGTCATCCGGATTGCCAAAGAGCTTAATATCCCTATTCGCTATATCGGTGTCGGCGAAGGTCTGGAAGACCTCCAGCCCTTTGACGGCAATGCCTTTGTGGAAGCCCTTTTCGGTGCGGAAAGGCAGTGAGGCGGCGATGAAGATCCTCGAATGCGTCCCCAATTTCAGTGAAGGCCGGTCGCCGAAAAAGGTCCGGGAGATTACGGCGGCCGCGGCGGCCGTCCCCGGGCTAAGCATCCTGGACTATTCCTGGGACACCGACCATCACCGCAGTGTCGTGACTTTTCTAGGGGCGCCGGAAGATGTTTATGAAGCGGCCCTGGCGGCAGGCGGCAAGGCCCTGGAGATAATCGACCTGAGAGGCCATGACGGGGTTCACCCCCGGATCGGCGCCGTGGACGTCGTGCCCTTCATCCCCCTGGCAGAGACGCAAATGGCGGAAGCGGTTTACTGGGCGCATCGCTTTGGCCGCACCTTTGCGGAACGTCACGGTGTCCCTGTTTTCTTCTATGGGGAGGCGGCAGTCAATCCGGCCCGCCGGCAGCTTCCGGACATCCGCCGGGGCGGACTGGCGGGTCTGATCGACCGGCTGTGCAACAGAGGCTGGTATCCGGATGCCGGGCCATCCGCCTGTCCCGAGCGCGCCGGGGCGGTGGCGGTGGGGGCCCGGATGCCCTTGATCGCCTATAACATCAACCTGAAGACCGCGGATATTGCCTTGGCCAAGCGGATTGCCGGGCGAATCCGGGAGGCCAACGGCGGTCTGCCCGGGGTCAGGGCAATCGGGGTCTTTCTGGCCAGCCGCAAACTGGCCCAGGTGTCCATGAACCTGACCGATTTTCGTGTCACCTCCCTCCAGGATGCCTTTGATTTCGTAAGCCGTGAGGCGGCTGCGGCGGGGATGGAGGTCCTGGAGTCGGAACTGATCGGCTTGGCCCCGCAGGCCGCCCTGAATGCGGAAACGGCCGCGGCGATCCTTCTGAGGGATTTTTCTCCGGCAAGAATAATCGAGACCCATCTGCGGAATGTGGAAGAACCGCGGGCCGGTGCGGATCCACCCTGACACACATCGGCAAAGCTGGGTATCGTTCATAATTTCCGCCGGGTCCGACCGCTACGAACCTTTTCCGGTTTCTGCCAGAAATTCTTTCCGGATCGGGAAGCAAGAAGATCAAAAAAAGACGCCGCGGTCGATGAAACCGCGGCGTCTTGATCGGTTACGCTGAGGGTTATAGAGGCTTTACGTTTTCCGCTGCCGGACCCTTCTTGCCCTGCTGGATGTCAAAGCTTACGCGCTGGCCTTCCTGAAGGGTCTTAAAACCGGAACCCTGGATGGTGCTGTAGTGAACAAAAACGTCGCCGCCGTCATCTTTTTCGATGAAGCCGAAGCCTTTTTGCTCATTGAACCATTTAACTTTTCCTTCTGGCATTTCCTGCATCCTCCTTTCTGTAAAGTCGGATTGCATCTCTGACAGAAAGATAAGCTCCGCTGTACTTCAAAATGCCTTTTTCCAATCTTTACTACTTGTTCTCCCCCCCGCTTGTCACAGCGGCGGAGATAAGATCTATGGGTCGGCATATAGTACGGCGCCTGAGCGCTGTCAAGCATTTTGTCAAAATATTTTCATGCCCAAGATTCGGTGAAGATGCCGAAGATATTTACATCGTTTGTGGCGCAGCCATGGAGAAGAAAGGTTTTGTAAAACGTTAATCAATAATTCTTGACTTTGTTGGGAAACAGACATATTAAAAGTTGGATGTGTCTGCCGCCATAGGGCGGCGCCGGCCCGAAAGCATAAGACGAGGCCTCACAAAAGAGATTTTGAAGTGTCATGGACAGCCGCCATGTTCTTTGAGATGGCGGCTTTTTTTGTACCTCCTGAATGATGAAACGACTGAAGATTTGCCTGATCAATCCCCGGTTCGAGCCTTCCTATTGGGGGATGGACTACGCCCTGCCCATTTACCCCGGCAGCAAGCTGTGCACTATGACCACCGGCGCCTTGCCCCATCTGGCCGGGCTGATCCCGGATCACGACGTCTATCTTCTCGATGAAAATGTCGAGGAAATCGATTTCGGGACCATGAAGGATTACGATCTGGTGGGCGTTACGGGCATGATCGTCCAGAAGGACCGGATGCGCTCCATTCTCCTCCGTCTCCGGGAAATAAAGGTTTTCACCGCCGTAGGCGGCGCCTATGCCTCTGTGGAGGAGGATTTCTTCACCGGCCTGTGCGATGTGCTTTTTTCCGGCGAGGCCGATGATACCTGGCCCGAGTTTGTGGCCGCCTTCGCTGCCGGCAGTCCGTGTAAAAAACTCTACCGCCAGGAAAATCGAACAGTGATGACCACCCTGAATAAACCGCGCTACGACCTCCTGAAGGTTGACCGGTACGCGTCGGGATCGGTTCAGTTTTCACGCGGTTGTCCTTTTCAATGCGAGTTTTGCGACATTATTGTTACCTTTGGACGCCGCCCGCGGACCAAGAGTCCGGAACAGCTTCTCGAAGAGCTGGACGATATGCGCAAAGTCGGATTTTTCTCCTGCTTTATCGTGGACGACAATTTCATCGGCGACAAAAAGGCGGCCAAGGCATTGCTCCGGCTCATCATCCCGTGGCAGCGCAAACACGGTTATCCCCTGCGGCTCATGACGGAGGCAAGCATCAACCTGGCCGACGACGCGGAACTGCTGGAACTCATGTATCATGCAAATTTTCGCTCCGTCTTCATCGGTATCGAGACGCCGCGCCTGTCGTCCCTCCAGGAGACGAAGAAATATCAGAACACCTCGGGGGGGACCCTGAAGGAAAAAATCGACCGGATCCGGAATGCCGGTCTGGACATCAACGGCGGCTTCATCGTCGGGTTCGATCATGACGACATCGCGGTGTTGGATGATCAATTCTCCTTCATTCAGGAAAACGGCATTCTCCTGGCCATGGTGGGTATGCTGGTGGCCGTGCCCAAGACGCCGCTCTTCAAACGCCTGGAAAAGGAGGGTCGGCTGAGAAGGGAAGATCCCAACTGCAATATCGTGCCCAAACAGATGTCCTCCGGAGAACTCCAGCAGGGCTACTGGGATCTCCTCACCCGCCTCTACGCGCCCGAGGCCTTTCTCGACCGTTATTTCCAGGTTTTTCTGTTTCCCGAGTTCAACCGCCGGCGGGCGGAGATATGCGATCTGGCCAACGAAGGGAAAAGACTTCCCACTCTGGCCTACGGTTTGATCCTCTTATGGAATCTGTTCTGGACACTCTTCCGGGACGGCAGCTTGGGCAAGGTCGGAAGAGTCTATGTCCGATATTTTTTTGGCCGCAGTATCGGTTATCGAAACGACATCATCGGTTTCGCCCAGTATATGAACCGATGTGCAACACATTGGCATTTCTACAAGTTTACCCGGGAAGGGGTGGCGGGACGCCTGCGCCTGTTCAATTCCGGTTGAGAAATCATCAGACAAATTCCGATCTGAATCGTCAAAAATCCTTACCCGAGCCGTCACCTTTTTCCCAGCCCATATTCATCCGGAGCCCGATTGTTGAAAATGGCGTTCCGGATTATACTGCCCCCGAAAGAAACAAAGGAGAAAAAACCATGAAAACCATCCTCGGTGCACGAATCGAATTCAATCCCCAGCGCGACGTCCTGGGGAAGATGATAGAGAGAAATCGGAACGGTTTTAATAATCATCCAGCCGGTCTGAAAGGATTATAACCCGGAGCGGGGAAGGAGGCGAAAGCCATGAGAAAGACCGGTGCCAGAGACAGAGAAAGATTCGCCAAGAAGGCGGGCAAGACCTGGTTGGATCCCATGTGCACCCCGGTGGAACCCCGGTAACGGCGGGTTCACGGCAGAGGTGCCGGTTGTTAACCGCAGAGAGAGAGAGGAGGAGCAAATCATGAAGAAGGATAAACGGACATACCGGGATTGGACGGACCCCATGTGCACGCCTTATCGGTATAAAAAAGGCTGAGCGTACGGGGAACCCGCATATCGGGGCCGCCGTAAATATTGGCGGTGCTTGCCGGAAGAGGCGATAAGAAACGGAACGTGCGGATACCTGCCTCTCTCAAAAATTAAGGGCGGAGTCGATGAGACTTCGCCCTTAGTTTTTTAAAACGCCGGGGACATGCCGGCGGCGGTTACCGAACCCGACAAAATCGCTCTCGTGGAGACGCCGGTGATAAATGAGTGCATGCCAACCTCCTTGCCTCGACTAATGCCCCGATAGACCTTTTCACGGGGCCGTAGTTTCTGTTATTGACGGCATCGTAAAAAGTCCGGATGCTTCGAAAGCGCTTCATCCTTCGTCACGGCGACGTACGTCCCAGTACTTATCATTCCTAATGATTATAGCGTCTTAACTGCTGAGCATTTTACGATGCCGTCCCAAATGGGACATTTTGGGCTCGCTACTTCTTATTCCAGCCTTTTCATGGTGCGCCGATACAGATCGGTGAAACGGTTGTATTGTTCAATCCCCTCCGTCACATATGCTTCCATGGCTGGTGTTATGTCCTTGATTATCTTCGCCGGATTGCCGGCCACGATTTTTCTTGCCGGAATATGCAGGCCTTGTGAGACCACCGCTCCGGCCGCGACGATGGCCTCACGCTCGCAGACGACCCCGGGCAGGAGGATGGCCCCCATGCCGATGACGCATCGCTCCCCGATGGTCACATCGTGAAGGACGGCATTATGGCCGACGATCACGTTTCTGGCCACGTTCACCCTTTCTCCGGGGTTGACATGCACTGTGGCATTGTCCTGGATGCTTGTCGACGGGCCGATTACGATCGGGCCGCAGTCGCCGCGGATCACCGCCCCGGCGGCAATGTGGCATCGAGTGCCGATCGTTACTTCGCCGATGACCACCGCCTCCGGATGGATGAACGCGGTCTTCGCTATGGTCGGCGCCTTTCCGGCGAATTCATAGATGGGCATGGTTATTCCTCTATTTCCTAATCACCTTGATATTTCTCGGTTGTTAATGTAACCATTTCCCCCAGGGATCTCAAAAAGCCCCATAAAAGGCGGGACAGAATGAGACTAAAAACAGGCTAAGCGAATTACGATTAATCGATCGCATAAATCAAGTAAAAATGTGTCTGATATATAGGCCCGTTTGCCATCGCTTATACTGCCGCTATAATCCTTGCTGCTTTCGCCGCCGACAATGAAAGCGAGGTCAAATTAAGACATGGGAACAATTATCGACATAACCCTTGAAGAAATTCGCTGTATTATAAATGAAGGGCTGGATTCGGAAGGCGCGCTTCGTATTCTCAAGATTCTTGATGGTCCCCGGTATTCAAAGGAATTTATAGAAGAACTTACTATCTATAGCGAACTGCTTCCATTGGGCCGCGAAAGGCCCTTTTCCCCGGAGCAGCGTTATCTGCATTTCCTGTGGGATGCCTTCGACAAGCTGCCCATCTGCCTCAACGCAAATGTCGGAATCCTTTTCCGTAGGCTTATCGCTGAGCGACTTTTCAAAAGATGCGGCGACGGCTTTATTGCCGAAGAGAATTTTAGGTTCAATTTTGGGCAATATATTGAGGTTGGAGATTTTGTCTTTTTCAACCGCGGGGTCTTTGTCGATTCAAAAGGAGGCGTAATTATCGGCAACAATGTTGCTATAACAGAAGATGTGAGGATATTCACCCACAGCCATTCTGAATCATCGCACATCATCAGGGAGTATAAACCAGTAATTATAAAAGATTACGCCAAAATTTACACCGGTGCCGTCATTCTGCCTGGTGTCACCATAGGAGAACAGGCTATCGTGGCATCACATTCCCTGGTTACAAAAGACGTTCCTGACAATACACTCGTGGCCGGGATGCCGGCACAGGTGGTCCGGGAACGGAAGACAGAGGGGAGAGTCGGCGATGATCTGGATCATATATGGCTTTTTTAGTAAGGCAGGTTCCTCTTTGTTATCCTAAAAACTATACCACCTCTTTCTATATTTACTGATGCCCCCGGGGCGATTCGAACGCGCGGCACACGGATTAGGAATTAAAAATACCCTATCCAAAACAGGCTAAATATGCGATTTTACAGCGTTGTGCTTTGGCTCTCTTGGCTATAATTTAGTCAAGAGAGCCACTTTTTTTACTTTTTTACCCACCAAGTCACCCACTATTTCTTCGGTGGGTTTGAGGGTTTTGGCGCAGGTGGCGATGGCGGAACATATAAGAGTGAGCTCCCAATCTTTTGGACAAAATTTATACGTTAAAAGTGTCTATTAGGTAGCTTTTAAATATAAAACATGATAGTCAGCCCTGCGTATAAAAGCCGTTAAACGAGTTCCAGCACCCATAACAGTTCTGGAGGGAAAATATGACTGGCTTGCAAACCCCCATTTCTTGAAAGAATATGGGGGTTTATTTTATGTGTCATAAAGTCACGATGGCTTTATGTGCTCCGCCTCCAAGTCATAGTAATCATCCAACATGATAACAATACAAGGGAAAAATACTGATGTTTGAACAGGCATTCAAAAACATTGACGATGTCCTTTGGAAAGAGGCCGGTTGCACTACCGAACTTGATTATACGGAGCAGACTTCATGGCTCCTATTCCTTAAATACCTTGACGATCTGGAAAAAGACAAGGCTATGGAAGCCGAGCTTGAGGGAAAGCAGTATTCCTTCATCCTGAGCGAACCTTACCGATGGGAGTCATGGGCGGCACCTAAAGGAAAGGACGGCAAACTTGACCATAACAAGGCTTTGACAGGCGATGACCTGCGCGACTTTGTCAATCAAAAGCTCTTTCCCTACCTCCACGGCTTCAAACAAAAAGCCAGTGGGCCAAACACAATTGAATACAAGATCGGAGAGATATTCGGAGAAATCAAAAACAAGATTTCCAGCGGATATAACCTGCGCGAGATCATCGACCATATTGATGAGCTTCGTTTCCGCTCCCAGGCAGAAAAGCATGAGCTATCCCACCTCTATGAAGCCAAGATCAAGAATATGGGCAATGCTGGGCGTAATGGCGGTGAGTATTACACGCCCCGTCCCCTGATTCGTGCCATTGTGAAGGTGGTGAAGCCCCAGATTGGAGAACGCATATATGACGGAGCTTGTGGATCAGCGGGATTCTTGTGCGAATCGTTTGTTTACCTGAAGGGGAGCAAAAACCTGACCACGAATGATCTAAGGATGCTTCAGGATCGGACATTCTACGGGAAAGAAAAGAAGTCCCTTGCCTACATCATCGCCATCATGAACATGATCCTACATGGCATCGAGGCGCCAAACATCATTCACACCAACACCCTCACGGAAAATCTTGCCGACATTCAGGAAAAAGACCGCTATGATGTGGTTCTTGCCAATCCCCCCTTTGGCGGCAAGGAACGTAAAGAGGTGCAACAGAACTTTCCCATCCGAACCGGTGAAACTGCGTTCCTATTCCTACAGCACTTTATCAGAATAATGAAAGCCGGGGGGCGTGGCGGCATCGTCATTAAAAATACCTTCCTGTCCAACACTGATAATGCCTCTGTAAGTCTGCGCAAGATGCTTCTCGAAAGCTGTAACCTTCACACCGTCCTTGACTGTCCCGGAGGGACATTCTTGGGTGCGGGGGTGAAAACAGTTGTGCTGTTCTTTGAAAAAGGAGCGCCAACTCGTAAAACATGGTTCTACCAGCTTGACCCTGGCCGGAGCCTGGGGAAAACAAATCCTCTTAATGATGATGATCTTTCTGAATTTGTCGAGCTGCAAAAGACCCTTGCGGATTCGCCCAAGAGTTGGAGCGCGGACACCAAGGGCATCGACCAGACCACCTTCGACCTCTCCGTGAAGAACCCCAACATCGGCGATGTCGTTAAGCACCGCACCCCGCAGGCGATCATGGACGAAATCGCCGCGTTGGACGCCGAGAGCGCGGAGGTGCTGGAAACTATCAAAGGGTTGCTCGCATGAAAACGAGGTGGCAGACAAAAACGTTTGGCGAACTCTGCGGATTTGTCCGGGGTCCTTTTGGTGGTAGCTTGAAAAAATCTGTCTTCGTGGAGGATGGCTATGCAGTTTACGAACAGCAACATGCCATATACAACCAGTTTGATGACATTCGGTATTTCATTGATGAAGCCAAGTTCAAAGAGATGATACGGTTCGAGCTTCTTCCAAACGACTTAATAATGAGCTGCTCCGGCACAATGGGACGTGTAGCTATTGTCCCCAATGACATTAAACGAGGAATCATCAACCAAGCATTGCTTAAACTGACTCCATCAAAAGCTATTTTGCCGGAGTATTTGAAGCACTGGATGGATAGCACCGACTTTCAAAATAGCTTGAAAGAACAATCTGGAGGCGCTGCAATCCAGAATGTGGCATCAGTCAGTATTCTCAAAGAAATCTCTGTCACATTCCCTCCCCTTCCCGAACAACAACGAATTGTCAAAATCCTTGACGAAGCCTTTGAAGGCATAGCCATTGCCAAGGCCAACGCTGAAAAGAACCTCCAGAATGCCCGCGCCATTTTTGAAAGCTACTTAAATGATGTGTTTACCAAGAAGGGTGAGGGGTGGGTGGAGAAGAGGCTTGGGGAGGTATATGACGTTCGTGATGGAACTCACGATTCACCAAAGTATCATAAAACGGGTTTCCCTCTTGTCACATCAAAGAATTTAAAAAGGGAGGGGCTATGTTTCGAGGGAGTTAATCTAATCAATGAGCAAGATTACAAAAAAATAAACCAGCGTAGTGCCGTCCAAAAAGGGGATGTCCTTTTCGCTATGATAGGAACCATTGGTAATCCGACGCAAGTCATGATTGAGCCCAATTTCGCAATTAAAAATGTTGCTCTGTTCAAAATTCCCGATGGCCAAAATGGGGCATTTTTAAAATACTATTTAGCCTCAGAATGGGTTACTTCAAAGATGATGCAGGAGGCAAAGGGCACGACACAGAAATTTGTCGGTCTTGGTTATTTAAGAAGCTTCCCAATCAAGATTCCCCCATTATCCAGACAGTTTGAACTTGTAAAAAAATTAGATAAGTTGTCAGGCGACACTCAACAACTCGAATTCATTTATGAGAAAAAGCTCGCTGCCCTTGACGAATTGAAAAAATCACTTCTACACAAAGCCTTCAGCGGTGAATTATAAGGAGAAGCCGATGAAATCAACCCCTGTCCGGTATCATCTGGGAAAATTCCCCCCCAAAACGCTTGATTGGGCACGACTAATTCCCCTCATAGGACCTGCTAATGCAGGATTGGCAAGATATGATGGGTTATTGACGGCCATTCCTAACGCCCATGTCCTCCTTTCACCCCTGACAACACAGGAAGCTGTTTTATCTTCAAAGATCGAAGGAACAAATATTACTATTGGAGAAGTGCTTGAGATAGAGGCTGGTGGAGAATCAGCAACAATAACCCAACCAAAACGAGATGATGCGGAAGAAGTCCTCAACTATCGCAAGGCCATGCAAGCCTGTGTAGCGGAGATGGAATATCGCCCCCTTTCCCAGGATATGCTCAGGGCTGTTCATCGTCTTCTTATGCAGGGGGTTCGAGGGCGGGATAAATCACCAGGAGACTATCGGAAAGAACAGAATTGGATAGGTGCCAAGGGGAGTCCGATCGAAGAAGCCTCATTCGTTCCCATTGCGCCAGAACATCTACAGCAGGGAATGGATGATTGGGAGAAATATCTGGGCAGCACCTCCGAACCGGACATACTTGTTCAGCTTGCCATCCTGCATATTGAATTTGAAGCCCTGCACCCTTTTAATGATGGTAATGGTCGCCTCGGAAGGATGTTGATACCGCTATTTCTATACCAACGCAGACTGCTCTCCAGCCCGGATTTTTATATGAGCGGTTACTTGGAATCAAACCGGGAGGAATACCATGAGCGCCTGCGCGGGGTTTCCCGCGATGGCGATTGGACAGCATGGTGTCTGTTTTTTCTTGATGGACTCCGGGAACAGGCAGCCGATAATGAGCGCAAGGCAAGGGCAATCCTGTTACTCTATGACCGCGTTAAAAAGCAAATCGTTGATCTGACCCATTCGCAACACGCTATCCAGGCTGTTGACTTCATTTTTCAGACACCAATTTTCACTGCGCCGACCTTTACAAATTTTTCAAAGATTCCGAAACCGACTGCAAACCGTATTTTGACAATTCTACGAGATGAAAAACTCCTATACACGCTTCAGGAAGGCAAGGGACGGAGGGCAGGCATTTTAGCTTTTCGGGAGTTATTGAACATAGCTGAAGGGAAAGAAGTTCTTTGAGTCTTACCAGTGAGACAAAATGAATGTTGTGTCTCACATAATCTTATATATGAGACACAACGGCATTAATATATCATCTGTGAGACGCAACACATGAACGAAGCCGAAACCAGAGCTGAGCACATTGATCCAGCATTAAAGTTGGCGGGGTGGGGTGTTATCGAAGGAAGCCGGATTCGACGTGAATATCCAATCACTCCCGGTCGTATTGAAGGCCAGGGGCGGCGAAGTAAGCCACTGACAGCAGATTACATTCTTGAGTATCGCAATACCAAGCTGGCGGTAGTAGAGGCAAAGGCATGGGATGAAGCCCTGACAGAGGGGGTGGCACAGGCGAAGAACTATGCGGAAAAGCTGGCGATTCGTTTCACTTATTCCACAAATGGGCAGGGCATCTACGGCATTGACATGGCAACCGGGAAAGAGGGTGAGATACCGAGTTATCCGGCACCTGATGTCCTATGGCAGATGACCTTTGGCGAGGTAAATGCCTGGCGTGATCGTTTTGCCGATATTCCGTTTGAGGACAAGGGAGGTTCACACCCCAGTCGTTATTTTCAGGATATAGCTATTCAGAGGGTAATGGAGGCTATAGCGGAGAACCGGCCACGCATTCTTTTAACGCTGGCAACGGGCACGGGTAAGACCTTCATTGCATTTCAAATTGCCTGGAAACTATTTCACAGCCGCTGGAACTTGGGTAGGGAACCAAATCGCCGCCCCCGCATTCTCTTTCTTGCCGACCGCAACATTCTTGCCGATCAAGCTTATAATGCCTTTTCGTCATTTCCTGAAGACGCAATGATAAGGATAGCCCCAAGCGACATTCGCAAGAAAGGCAAGGTGCCGAAGAATGGGAGTTTGTTCTTCACCATTTTTCAGACCTTCATGAGTGGGCCTCCAAAAGATGGCAGACCCAGCCCATATTTCGGCAAGTATCCCCTGGACTTTTTTGATTTCATTATTATTGATGAGTGCCATCGCGGGGGCGCAAATGACGAAAGCAACTGGCGTGGAATCATGGATTACTTTGCTCCTGCCGTGCAACTCGGCCTTACCGCCACACCAAAGCGCAAGGACAACGTGGATACATACGCTTATTTCGGGGAGCCGGTTTACATATACTCGCTAAGGGATGGTATTAATGATGGCTTTCTTACCCCCTTCAAAGTGAAGCAAATCTCCACTACCCTTGATGAGTATGTTTATGCGCCTGACGACATGCTGATAGAGGGAGAAATTGAGGCTGGGAAACTCTACACGGAGCCTGATTTTAACAAGATAATAGAGATCAAGGAGCGTGAGGCGCACCGTGTTAAGCTTTTCATGAATGAAATCAATCAAAGTGAAAAGACGTTGGTCTTTTGCGCGACCCAAGACCATGCTTTGGCTGTGCGTGACCTTATAAACCAGATGAAAACAAGCCATGACCCGAATTATTGCCATCGGGTAACTGCAAATGATGGCGATATTGGTGAACAGCATTTACGAGCTTTCCAGGATAACGAAAAAACTATCCCCACAATTTTAACAACTTCTCAAAAGCTTTCTACCGGAGTAGATGCCCGTAACATCCGAAACATTGTCTTAATGCGTCCCATCAATTCAATAATCGAGTTTAAACAGATCATCGGCCGTGGCACACGGCTTTATGACGGGAAAGACTATTTCACGATTTATGACTTTGTAAAGGCGCATCACCATTTTAGCGATCCCGAGTGGGATGGGGAACCATTGGAACCTGAAGCTTGTTCAAGGTGCGGTTATCATCCCTGCCAATGCCTCAAAGAGCCACCGCCCCCCTGTCTATTTTGTGGTAAGCAGCCTTGTGAATGCCCCAAGGATCGGTGCCCGAAATGCGGTCAGCGACCCTGTGTGTGCAAGAAAAAGGCAAAGGTGACGCTCGCCGACGGCAAGGAACGTAACATTCAGCATATGATGTGCACTACCTTCTGGCATCCCGATGGCACCCCTATGTCGGCCCAGCAATTCATGGAAATGCTCTTTGGCAAGCTACCAGAGTTTTTCAAAGATGAGGCCGAACTCCGCGAATTATGGAGTGCCCCTGACACGCGCAAGAAACTTCTGCAAGGGCTTTCAGAGAAAGGGATTGGAAGAGAACAGCTTGCAGAAATGCAGAAGATCATTGATGCCGAAAAAAGCGACCTTTTTGACGTTTTGGCTTATGTGGCCTATGCTTTGCCACCGTTGACGAGGGAAGATCGTGCAGCCAAAGCCAAGATTATAATCAGTACCCATTTTAATACGAAGCAAAAGGTATTCCTTGATTTTGTGTTATCGCATTATGTGAGAGTGGGAGTGGAAGAGCTTGACCAAGAAAAGCTGACGCCATTGCTTCGCCTTAAATATCACGACTCCATAACCGACGCAGTGGCTGATCTTGGAAGACCAGATGAGATTGGCAATGTGTTTTTCGGCTTTCAGAAATATCTGTATCAGCAGCAAGCGGCAGTATTATAGAGGTCAATCGGGATCAAGAACTTTTAACGTCGCTTTCAAATTGAGGGATGCCCAGGACAAAATAAATTAACAGCACAAGTGACGCAACGACACAAAACAAAAAAAGGTAACATTCGTCTTTTTAAAGTTACCCATGTGTTACCCATTTTCAAATTTTAAATCATTTTGGTCTGGAAAGTGGTGCCCCCGGGGCGATTCGAACGCCCGGCACACGGATTAGGAATCCGTTGCTCTATCCTGCTGAGCTACGGGGGCGGAGGGCCTGTTTGCATGGGGAAATGGAGGTAGCATGGTTTTGTGCACCTGTCAACATGCTTCCAAAAAAAGGTCCCCCCTCATTTTTCCCTCCCGGCTTCTTTTGACTTCCCCTTGCCGTTTTTCGGTGGTAGAATAAAAAAAACGGTCTTTGTGCCATCAGAAATGACTTGATTGTTTATTGAATTAACGGCGCTGCCATGTACTGGCGATGGCGCCGGCGGCTCGGTTTTATCCGATGGCGGGAAAAACGCCTCAGGAAGGAGGAAAGACGAATGAGGATTGGAATAGTCGGTTTGGGGGGAGTCGGTGGGGCCTTCGGCGGTAGGTTGGCGATGCGTTATGGAGAAGCGCCGGATCATGAGGTGGTGTTTATCGCCCGCGGGGAGCACCTGAAGGTGATCCATGACCAGGGGCTCCGTCTGGTAACGCCGGACGGGGAATTGATCGCCCGGCCCTCCCTGGCGACGGACGACCCGTCGGCGGCAGGGCCCTTAGACCTGGTCCTGTTCGCCGTGAAAAGCTACGGTTTGGAAGGGGCGGCCCGGTCCATTGCCGGTAATATCCATGACCGCAGCGTCGTCATTCCGCTTCTCAACGGTGTCGATATCACGGAGCTGCTTCAGGGTATCCTCCCCCGGGGAGTTTTCCTCTACGGTACGGTTTACGTTTCGGCCTATATTGAGGCCCCCGGCGTAGTCCGGCAGGTGAGCCCCGCCAGCCGGTTGATTTTCGGGCCCGCCTCCGGCGGAGTGGAGGGTTTCCATGGTATCGACCGTTTGTTTCAGGACGCCGGCATCGTCTCGGAGCTGACCTCCGATCCCATAGCGGCGCTGTGGACGAAATTCATCTTCATCTGCCCCGCCGCCAGCGTGACGTCCCTGACGCGGAAGTCCTTCGGCGCCGTGATGGACGATCCCGAGGCGAGGGGAATGCTCACCGGCATGATCACCGAGGTGGAGCAAATTGCCCGGGCCAAAGGGGTGGAACTGCCCGGCGATATCGCCGCGGCGACCCTGGCCAAGGTCCGGCAGTTTCCCCCAGAGACGAAGACCTCCCTCCAGTTGGATTTCGAGAAGGGGCGGCCGACGGAGATCGACACCTTTACCGGCTTCATCGTCAGGGCCGGCCGGAAGCTGGGGATCGCCACCCCCCTTCATGACCGTGTGTATGAGACCCTGGCGGACAAAGCTTGAACCGAGTTGAATCCTGCCCCAAGGCGCGTGAAATCAAGGAAGAAAGATACAAAGGGGCCATTCCGGGCGCCCCCCCCCGCGAGATCGGGGCGAAGGAATGGCCCATTTCATTCCGGGTCGCCCGAGTGCGGGAAAGGGAAGGAACGCGGCAGTGCGGAAGTCCCTTTCATCCCTCAGGCATGTTCCCCCGCCTTGCGGAGGAGGAGTTCCCAGTCTTCGTTGACCATGGCCTGGATCTGGTCGAGGTCCTCCTCGCTCAGATGGCGAAAGCGTCCCTGGAGCTTGAAGTACTCCCGGACGAGATACTCCCGGGGTTTGACGTTGATCGTGTAGTTGACCCCGTTCTCTACCTCGTAGAGGGGGAAGATATTGGTCTGAACGGCCATGCGGGCGATCTTGATGGACATCTCCGAGGGGATCCGCCACCCCGTCGGACAGCTCGCGTAGATGTGCAGGAACCGCGATCCCTTCACCTCCTTGGCCTTTTTCACCTTACGGACCAGATCTTCCGGGTAGGCGATGTTGGCCGTGGCTGCGTAGGGGATGCGGTGGGCCACCAGGGCCTCGACAATGTTCTTCTTCCGCAGCTTCTTCCAGTCCGAGCCGCTGGTCGTGGTGGTCCAGGCCCCGTAGGGGGTGGAGGAACTCCGCTGAATCCCCGTGTTCATGTAGGCCTCGTTGTCGTAGCAGATGTAGATGAAATTCTCGTTTCTTTCCACGGCGCCGCTCAAGGCCTGAAAGCCGATGTCGAAGGTCCCGCCGTCCCCGGCCCAGGTGACCACCGTCGTCTCCTCGTCCCCCCGCATGTCCAGGGCCGCCCGGACTCCGCTGGCGGTGGCGCCCCCGGTCTCGAAGGCGGTGTGGATCACCGGGATCTTCAGGGAGGACTGAGGGAAGGGGCCGGCGATGACGGACCAGCAGCAAGCCGGCAGGACCATGACGGTCTTTTCCCCCAGGGCCTTCAGCATGAAACGCATGGCGATCGTGGCGCCGCATCCCGGACAGCCCACGTGGCCGGAGCACATCAATTCCCTGTCCATGGCTTCAAGTTGCACGGTTCACCTCCTGGAGCCCCACCCAGACGCTCTCCCGCCGGGGCGCTTCGCTCTTTTTTACCTCGAAATAGATGTTGGACAACATTTGCGTGGTGATATCCCGCCCGCCCAAACCGGCGATGTAGCCGAACACCGGCGGATGGCCGGGGGAGTTGCACAGGGCGGCCCGGACCTCCTGGGCGAAGATCCCGCTGGCCCCGAAGGAAAAATTGCGGTCCACCACGATGACCTTCCGGGCCTTGCCCAACACACGGCGCACGGCTTCCACGGGGAAGGGACGGAAGAGCTTGATCTTCAGCGCCCCGACCTTTTCGCCCCGGGCCCGGAGTTCCTCCAGGGCCAGCCGGGCCGTACTGGTAACGGTGCCGGAGGTGACGAAGACAATATCGGCGTCGTCGCAGTCGATTTCTTCCACCATGCCGTAACGGCGGCCCAAAATCCGGGCGAATTCACCTTCCACCTCGTCGAATATGGCCAGGGCGTCTTCCATGGCCAGGGCGATGTCGTGGCGCATCTCCAGGTAGGCGTTGGGGGTCACCAGGGGGCTCAGGGAGTAGGGATGCTTCGGGTCGAGGATGAAGACCGGATTATAGGGGGGAAGGAAGCGGTCCACCTCCTCCTGTTCCGGGACGTCCACCGGTTCGTAGGTATGGGAGAGGAAAAAGGCGTCCAGCACCACCATGGCGGGCAGGTTAACCCTTTCCGCCAGCCGGTAGGCCATGATTGTGGAGTCCAGGACCTCCTGGGAGTCCTCGCAGTAAATCTGCATCCACCCCGTATCCCGTTGGGCGAGGCTGTCGGTTTGATCGCTCCAGATATTCCAACCCGGGGCGAGGGCGCGGTTGACCTCACCCATGACGATGGGAAGGCGGGCGCCGGAGGCCCAGTGGAGGAGTTCGTGCATCAGGGCCAGCCCCTGGGAGCAGGTGGCCGTGAAGGTTCGCACGCCGGCGCTCTGGGCGCCGATCAGGGCCGCCATGCAGGAGTGCTCGCTTTCCACCCGGAGATACTTGGCATTCATCTTGCCGGTGGTGACGTAATCGGAGAGGAGCTCCACGATATGGGTCTGGGGGGTGATGGGATAGGCGGAAATAACCTGCACCTTAGCCAAGCGCACCGCTTCCGCCACGGCTTGGCTGCCTTCGAGGACCTTTTTCATGGCGTTCCCTCCTCATCCAGGGTCATGGCGTTCCGGGGACATTCCACGACGCACAGACCGCACCCTTTGCAGTAATCGTAATCGATGTGCCGGTCCGTCATGTCCCGGGACCGCAGGATGGAGACGTCGGGACAGAATAGATAACAGTTGTCGCAGCCGTTGCAGATGCCGCAGTTGAAGCACCGGCCGGCCTCCCGCATGGCCGTATGGGCCGATATCTTCAGATCGATCTCGTCGAAGGACGAATGGCGCTCCTCGATGAGGAGCCGGGGCTGGACGACCCGGGGTTCGTATTGGAAATAGTCGGCGTTGATCTCTTCATAGGCCACGATATGGGCGTTCCTTTCCCGGCGCGGACCGTTGAGATATATCTCCAGGGAGAGGGAAGGACCGCCGCCGACCAGACAGGAAGCGAGGCGATCCCTCATGGCCCCGGCGCCGTGCCGGAAGAGGATATCAAGGGCCAGGGCGGCCTGCTTCCCCGAGGCGATGGCCTGGGTGACATTCTTGTCGGCGGTGGTGAGATCGCCTCCGTAAACCACCGGCGCGCCCCGGTCGTCCTGAACGAGGACGCAGTGGCTGAGGCCGCGGATCGCTTCCGGCGCCCCCGGGACGGGGGGGGTATGCCAGGGGGCGGCGGCCCCGGCGCCGGTGGCCGTGAAGATCCGCTGCACGGTAATCATTACCGGCGCATCGGCGGCGGCAACGATTTTTCCCCGGCCGTCCCGGTCTTGTCCCGCGATGGCCATGGGCTGGAGGGTCAAGACGCAATCGCCGCCCGCTGCGTCGATCCGCACCGGGGCCAGCAGTTCCCGGATCTCCACCCCTTCTTCGCCGGCACTTTGCACCTCCTCTGTGAAGGCGGGCATGTCTTCCCGGCGGCGGCGGTAAACGATGACGGCCTTTCCTCCCCGCCGGACAATGCTCCGGGCCACGTCGATGGCGGTATTTCCCCCGCCGATGACGGCGGAGACGCCCGGGACGTCGCGCTTGACTCCCCCCCGGATTTCCCGGAGGAACGAGATACCGTCCTCAACCCCGGGACCCGCCGCACCGGGGATGTCCAGGGGCCGGTCGCGCCAGTAGCCGCAGCCGATGAACAGGGCGTCGTAGG
>Ga0209097_10000894_pt1 | contig 26878 bp, 21 predicted proteins | sample AD_UKC052_MetaG_FD_184419 | JGI IMG/M metagenome (GOLD analysis project Ga0209097, IMG submission 184419) | Active sludge microbial communities of municipal wastewater-treating anaerobic digesters from USA - AD_UKC052_MetaG (SPAdes) (version 2) | ecosystem: Engineered > Bioreactor > Anaerobic >... | reverse complement strand
TCAATATCATAGCAATATGAGAACAATAGAGGAGATTAAGTTAAGCCAAATCACCTACAAAATATAATATTCTTCAATCATTTTACTTACTGGATTACATTTAAAAAGATGATTAATATCATTTTTACGATTGTAATAGGATTTACCTTTGTAAAGGTATTTCATTCAAAGAAATAAAAATAAAAAGTCGAAATGGAGAAGAAAATAGCCACAAAAAAAGCAAGTTCGTTACCAACCAATTCTAAATTAGAAAAGCTAAAAAGAGTTTCATCTGGAGATGTTATTAAAGGAAAAAATCCTAACCAGATTCAAAATAAAACAATTAAGGTAAGACATGAAGCCAAGCTTGAAAAAGAAGTGGCTGCACTTGAAGATATTATTGATAAATCTAATAATAAGAAAAAGTCTGTAAATGACTATTTGGAAAAATTCTCTGAGGAAGAGAAAAAAGAAGTTATACAACTACTAAAAGAGGAATTAGAAAATAATCAGGTTGAAAAACATCCTGATGAGGTTTTATCAAAACTTTGGCATCAAGGCGGATATCCGTATGAATATCTGATGACGAGGAAAAGCTATGAAAAACAAAAGTATAAATTACAGGTAGAACTTTTAAAACTTCAATCATGGGTCAAAGAAACTGGTGCCAGAATTGTGATTTTATTTGAAGGAAGAGATGCTGCAGGTAAGGGAGGAACAATAAAACGCCTTATGGAACATCTTAACCCAAGGGGCGCGAGGGTAGTCGCTTTAGAGAAACCAACGGATGATGAAAAGGGGCAATGGTATTTTCAGCGGTACATCAAGCATTTTCCTTCTAAAGGTGAAATTGTTCTATTCGACCGATCCTGGTATAACAGAGCTGGAGTTGAAAAAGTAATGGGTTTTTGTAATGAAGAGGAATATTTGGAGTTTATGCGTGAAGTTCCAGAATTGGAACGAAACTTAATAAGAAGTGGAATATATCTATTTAAATTTTGGTTTTCAGTTAGTAAAGACGAACAAAAAAGACGGTTTGATGACAGGGAAAATCATCCACTGAAACAATGGAAATTATCCCCAATTGATAAGGCCTCATTGGACAAATGGGATGATTATACTGACGCTAAAGAAAAAATGTTTTTCTATTCTGATACTTCAGATTCACCTTGGATTGTTATAAAATCAAACTGTAAAAAACGAGCTAGACTCAATGCAATGAGATATGTATTAAACAGATTTTCATATACTGACAAAAACGAAAACAATATTGGGAAATTGGATTCATTAATTGTAGGGCGCTCTAATGTAATTTATGAGAAAGGTGAAAAAAGGGCGAATGATGTATCTTTATCATAAGCATTTTATCATCTCAATTTTGCATTAATATTAACTGCTACTAACAGAAGTTATGCTCTAAGCTGGCATCTGAAGTTCTCATAATCATCACGTTAGTTGGATAATTCCGATTATTTAACACATCTAGGTCACTAATCCCGTGCAGCTCAATGCTTCGAGGAGTTAGTTGCAAGCATATACAAACTGCTTGATTAAATTGTTCAGCTGTATAAGTAACGTATAAAATAACCAAAATGACAACATTCGATTGGACAACATTTACAAGACGAATTGCCGTAAAAGCCAAGCTTTCTGACATTTATGATGCTTGGACAAAAGCTATTGAATTGGAAAGATGGTTTTTAAGTAGTGCTATTTTTATTGATAAAAACAATAATGTAATTGAAAAAGAAACTCCAATTAAAAATGGATTTTCCTATAAATGGAATTGGTATTTATTTGACACTACTGAGCAGGGGGAAATTATCGAAACAAACGGAAAAGACTTTTTACAATTTACATTTGCAGGAGATTGTTTAGTTGATATTAATCTCACAAGTCAGAATGATTATGTAATTGTTGAGCTTACACAAAAGAATATCCCAATAGATGATAATTCAAAACAAGGAATACGACTTGGCTGCGACTCAGGTTGGTCATTCTTTCTTGTCAACTTAAAATCAGTATATGAAGGTGGGCTTGACTTAAGAAATAAAGACAATAATCTTAAAGGAATGTTGAATAATTAAGGAATGTAGAAAATGTAAGCAGCGGACAGCACACACCAGCAAAGTCAAGCATTTCAGGAGTTTGAGGCATTCGTTTTTCTTGTAATATTCATCTAATATAAATCATTTCGTTCATCACATTTGGCTCTTCAAGTGTGTGTTGAACGTAAGCTACAATAATAAAAGAAACGATTCGTTTAAAGCATGATTTTTAAATTTACAGAATAGACAAAAAACTACTTTTTTTAACTAAATAAACTTAATAGCCATGACTAAAGTAGTTTTATTTGCATCAATGCTTTGCTTATCTACCATTGTCTTCTCACAATCAGAAAGTAGTATTACCGAACGTAAAGTCAGATTTGGATTCAACTTCGGAGCAAATTACTCGAATCTTCAATCAAGGGTGTATCTTCCTGCAAATGCTCAAATAATTAATGGAATTGGAGGAAGTTTAGGTGTATTTATGGACTATTCGATTTCAAAACACTTCATAATTTCTCCAAAAACAGAATTATCATTTAATAATAGTCGTGTAGAATTTTCTAACGGTGAAAACTCTGTTTATTCCTATGATATTTTTCCAACTTGTTTAGACTTTATGACTCACTTGAAATACAAATTTGGAGATCAAAAAATAACCCCATATATACTGGCTGGACCAAACATTAAATTGCCACTTTCTAATAAATCGAAAACAAGCTCAGATTTTAAAACAAATTCAGATTTTGCAATAGACTTTGGGATCGGTTTTGAAAATAGGACTAGCTTTTTTATTTATGCACCTGAATTGAGATTCTCTTTGGGACTTCTAAATATAAACGATTCACCTTTATTAAAGAGTTTGAATTATAATAAAATCTCATTGATTCTGAATTTTAAATAAATTACTCTGTCTATCAGTATGCACCAGAAAAACCAAGCATTTCGGTAGTTTGAGGCATCCGTTTTTCTTGTTATATTCGTCTAAGCTATTGCATTCCGTTCACCTCATTTGGCTTTTCATGTGTGTGCGTAATGTTATGTGTAATTTTAGCATACCCGAAATAACAGTATTATAACTCAAACAGTCAAGCAATGAATAAGCTTTTGGCAACAATTATAACAATGACTCTCTTCATTATTAGCTTTTGTGCTTATGGACAAAAAGAAAATGTTGAAAAAAATATTAATGAATCATTTAGGTATTTAAAAAAAGCGAGAAGTTCTGTTGAGGATGCTTTGAAAGATATTAAGAACGCTTATTCAGAGCATTCAATTGCTGACATTCAAGATTACGCAAGTAAAGCAAAATCAAATATTGATGATGCTATGACCTATGCTAAAAAAGCAAGGAATGAGGCAAGAGACGCGGAAAGTGAAGCAAGTAATATTAAATGCACTGATGCTGAAAGTAACGCAAGTTATTCAGAAAATTATTTTGATAAGTCAGACCGCGAATTTGATGATGCTTTTAAAGCACTTATTAAAGCAACTTCCGTAGACGATAAAAACGAATTAATGGAATATATTAGAAAGGCGGTAAATTCAATTGAGGATGGAAAGAGTTATTTGAAAAAAGCAGACAACTCTCTGAATGATACTTTAGACGACCTCAATAAATGTAAATAATTAATTAAAACATGTAGTCAAAAATGAAGTGTTGATGGTGAAGATGGAAAATCATTTAATACACAAATTGATATCTTAATCGTGTGAATAAAAACTACAGATTACAGCTTGTATAGTTAGATATATGTAATTAACCTTTATATAAAGGAATTTTAAGTATTGATTTATTGCTCTATGATGCTTTTTGCAATTTGACAAATAATTAATTCATTTTAAATCAACTATTTTATTTAATTTTTATCAATTATAGAATCTGCAATTTGTGAATTCATTAATAATATGATAAAATATTTGACATGCTACCCAATTGAATAATATTAAATTCTTAAGCCAATTAAGAAAATATCATTTACTGTATTCGAGGTCTCCTTTCCAGTTGTTCAACTCAGTTTTAATTTCAAAATGTTGTATAATCATGCTTATATGATGAATTGTAGTCAAGAATTTTTTTAGTTGAATATACTTATACTTTTTACCGTTTAGGCCACTAAATTGGTTAGGCATTCCATCAGTGAACATATAAAATAACACCTTTTTAACGTTCGATTTCTTTTAGTGAAAAAATTATTGAATCTTTACCATGCTTGTCAATTGGCATTTTATCGGATTTTATTTCAATCCATTAATTGGTTCTTAAAATCTAAATGGGATTATTGGTTCCTGATAATGTAAGCCTTTCCTTTCCGGGATTAAAGCAATTTAAACTGGTATCAAAACCGTCTTCTCCACCTTCTTCACTACTGTCATTTTTTATATTCTCAATAACTAATCTTCTTGACTCATTTAAGATTATTTCGGGACTAGCGAAACCCTGTAAATAGGCATCTCGCAGGTATGCAATATTTAAAAATACTCATAATTGCCCCATTTACTCCATGACCGTTACAATCACCACAAATACTAGCAAAATTACTATTGTTCAAATCAGCTTCCAATAAAAGTCACCATTAACTAGTTATAAAATGTCATTTAAATCTTATAAAACGAATTATAATTGTTATACAGCGTAATATTATTTTATTTATATAGAAAATTGTTATTTATATTATTCATAAACCTTACGAGTGAAAATTTGTTTCATGAAATTTGCGTATTCAAAATATAATTACTTTTATTAGCTAAAGAATTTAACTCCATGATTAAACTGTATTCACTTTTGCTGTCTTTACTTTTTATTGGTGACTTATTAGCTCAAGTACCGGATAAGTTCTCCTTTCAAGCTGTTGTAAGAAACACATCAAGCCAATTGGTTGTAAATCAATTGGTTGGTGTAAGAATATCGATTCTTTTTGGCAGTAGTTCTGGAAGCGTTGTATTTGCGGAAACACATGTTCCAATGACAAATGCTCAAGGCTTATTTTCAATTCAAATTGGTACAGGAAACAATTTAATTGGTAATTTAGGTTCTATCGATTGGTCCTCTGGAATCTTTTTCATTAAATCTGAGATTGATCTTGATGGTAATACTAATTATACGATTCAAACGAATCAACAATTAGCTAGTGTTCCCTATGCATTCTATTGCAATGATGTTCCTTCATCAGTTTCTCAATCAGGGGATACACTTTTTATAGGTAATTCATTTTATATCATTCCTGGAATAAGTGCTGCAAATCAATTCGTTCCCATTCTAACTTCCGATCATACGTGTGGTGAACACTTAGTTCATAATAGCAATAAAACTTATGGTACACTAATCGATCAACAGGGTAATAGCTATAAAACAATAGTTATTGGAAGTCAAACTTGGATGGCTGAAAACCTGAAAACCAGTATTTACCGTAATGGAGATCCAATTCTGACTTTAACTCCTCCTCAATGGGCATCTACAAATTCAGGTGCTTGGATGTATTATGAAAATAATCAATTATTTGAATGTCCTTATGGAAAGATATATAATTGGTATACCGTCTTAGATTCAAGAAATGTTTGCCCTACAGGATGGCATGTACCAACAATCGACGAATGGTTCACACTGAGAAGTGCTCTTGGTGGTGAATTTGTTGCAGGTGGAAAAATGAAAAGTACTGGACTTGATCATTGGTTAGATTGGAATGAATCAGCTACTAATGAATCAGGATTATCTGTTTTACCTGGTGGATCTGCAAATAGCGATGCTTCAACATATTTTCTCGGGCAAGATGCATATTTCTGGAGTTCGTCTCCAGTAAATGTGTTTGTGGTTTCTGGGTTTAAATTGTACTCAACAAATGCTTCGGCAACAGAAATCCAAAACCCTAGGAACGAAGGAATGTCTATTCGTTGCGTTCATGATTAAAGTTTACAATATTTAATACTCTGCTTTTAGTTAAAACGAGTATTAAATACGCCAAATATTTAGTTGTTTTCAGTTATACGAGAACGTATTTGAATTGTAATTGTTAATAAAAAGGAACTAAATACCTAAGCGGAATTGCAAAACGAATTAAATAGTACGACATCAATTCTTATTACTATAATCAAAGTACCCTTTGCTCTCAACTTTATTTGAGAAGAAATTGATGAATAAAACAACAAACATTAAGAAGATAAGTGATTGAGCACAGACTAGTAATTTACCTATGCCTGTTATCGGGTAATAATCACCAATTCCAATACTTGATATTGTAATCATACTAAAATAAATTGAGTCATACCAATGCATAAATGGTTGATTAAGATAATTCCCACAAGAATAAATAAATGCAAACGAGAAAACAATTTCAAGATAATTCAAGAAAAGCATAAACATTGAACGCCTGTAAGAACTTGGTCTTGAAAAGAAATCAGAAGCAAATATTAATGTTGGGACGTAGAGTAAAGTTTCAAGGAGTAACCAAATAATAACATATCTAGCCATATACTTATCAATCCATTGAAAATAGATAAGTGTTAATGGTAATATAACTTTCCCAAGAATGTAAAAATCCATTGCTAAATCTTGAATAGCACTTCCTCTTTTCCCAAAAAAATGTTTTATATACAAACCAGGAAATAGAAATTGAGTGCAAGCAAGAATAAGACGAAATATTTTTTCAATACCAATATCGTCATGATGCTCATTATTCCATATCCCTTTAATATTCTCAATTCTCTTTTTAATTATTCCAGTTGACTTTGTTGAACTTGAATTATTATCACCAAGAATTAGTTTCTTAAATACTTTTCTCATCTCAGTTTATTTAATACTTATTCTCATTTGTCAACTAATTTGTTGAAAAGCCTTTCTTCTTCATCAATGAAGATGGTTCAGCATCATGTCCTCTATATGCTTTAAATCCAATTTCTGGATCAATTGTATTTCCAACCGAGAATACATTCTTGATTAGTTTCTCAGCAATTGTCTTATCGTAAGGACCAGTGCCTTCTATGAATGCTTCATATGCATCAGCAGTTAAAACATCTGACCATAAATAACTGTAATAACCAGCTGAATAACCATCTCCCGAAAAAATATGACTGAATTGAGGCAATCTATGACGCATAACTAGTTCCGATGGCATACCTAAGGATTCTAACGTTTCGCGCTCAAAAACATCAGCATCAATATTGGTAGAAGCATCTGCTAAATGAATCTTCATATCAATAAGTGCACTTGAAAGATATTCGGTTGTATTAAAACCTTCATTGAATTTTGATGCTTTTTCAATTCTTAAAACAAGTTCTTTCGGTATTACATTCCCTGTTTTATAATGTTGAGCAAATTGAGCTAATACTTCTGGAGTAGAAAGCCAATGTTCTAAAAGTTGTGATGGAAATTCAACATAATCCCTAACTACGTTTGTTCCCGATAGAGTAGGGTAGGTCACATTCGAGCATAATCCATGAAGTGCATGTCCGAATTCATGAAACAATGTAGATGCATCATCCCATGAGATTAAAACAGGTTCGCCAATTTTACCTTTTACAAAATTTGAATTATTCGAAACGATTGTAATTATTTCTTTGTCCATATTTTGTTGTTCTCTATAAGCATTCATCCATGCGCCAGAGCGTTTTCCTTCTCGAGCATAAGCATCAAAATACCATAAACCAACAGTTTTACCTGACTTAGTATTCTTTACTTCCCAAACCCGAACATCTGAATGATAAACTGGAACATTATTAACTTGTGTGAAAGAAAGATTAAATAACTGCTCAGCTACCCAAAACATACCTTCACGAAGTTTTTCTAGTTGCAAATATTCTTTTACTTCATTTTGATCTAAATCAAAACGTTCTTTTCGAACCTTCTCTGCATAATATCGATAATCCCAAGGTTCAATTTTAATTTTAATATTTTCTTTATCTGCAATTGCTTGCATATCTGCAACTTCTTCTTTAACACGTGCAATTGCTGGTTTCCACATGGATTCCATTAGTTCAATTGCCTTTTGTGGAGTCTTGGCCATTGTATTTTCTAATCGCCAATGGGCATGTGAACTATATCCTAAAAGCTTAGCTCGTTCTTGACGAAGTTTTAAGATCGAAGTAATTAAGCCGTTATTATCATAGTCACCTTTATTATCACCTCGGTTAATGAACATTTTCCATGCTTTTTCTCGTAATTCCCGATTACCAGAGTATGTTAGAAATGGATCAATTGATGAGCGAGTATTGCTTATTACCCATTTGCCTTCTAATTTCTTTTCTTTTGCACTGTTTAAAGCTCCATCAATAAATGATTGCGGCAAGCCTATAAGATCACTTGGGTTATTAATCACTAAGGTTTGTTCTGATTCGTCATGTAATAAATTTTGACTGAACTTGGTAAATAATCCCGCTAATTCCTGATTAATTTCAGATAATCTCTTTTTCGTTTTTAAATCTAGCTTAGCGCCTGCACGAATAAAATTGGTATAATAAACTAAGCACAATCGTTGTTGCTCAGGTGATAATTTCGTTTTATCAGTCGAATTAAACACGGTTTCAATTCGCTTAAATAATAACTCATTCTGATATATAATATCATTTAATCCAGCTAGTTTGGGCTCAATTTCAGATTCAACTTTCTGGAATTCGGGGGAACTCATATTAGATCCCCATATTCCATATATTGTAGTAATACGATGTAGCATTTGTCCTGATTTTTCTAGCGCTACAATCGTATTAGTAAAGTTGGGAACTTCTTTATTATTTGCTATTTTCTCTATCTCAGCTAAATTCTCCGACATTGCGGCCTCAATTGCTGATTGGAAATCAGAAACTTTAACTTTATCGAATGGAGGAATTCCTCCATATGGTCCTGTCCAATCTTGCAGAAGTGGATTGCTATTCAATTCAGTTTTGTTCATTTTTTTTAAAGGATTGAAACTTGAATGTTTCTTGTTGTTCAACTCAGTAGAAGCAATAGTATCATTCAATACTAGAGTAAGAAGACAAATGATAAAAGAAATTCGAATCATATGAGTAGCAATGTATGTTGAATTTGAAAATGTAAAGTGTTCGATTGTTATCTATTATATACAAACCCCAAGACTTTATCTTCAATTTTATAAAGATATTTTGATCTATATACAGATACCATATTATCTTTTAAAAGTTGTTTAATTGCCTCTAACACCTTATTCACTTCGATTTGTTTCATGCATTGATTATCTCCAGCACAAGGAGGATTAATGAATTCATGAACACAAGGACTACAATATACATTTTGGTAAACTGGTAAGCAAGTTTCCATTTGACCATACTGATCTGGTGAACATGGTCCAAATAAACCAATTGTAGGTTTTCTCAATGCTAAGGATAAATGTAATGGTCCTGTATCATTTGTAATAATCAAGGAAGCTTGTTTTAGTAATGCTATTAATTCGTTTAAGTTTAATTTCCCTGCTGTATTTACAACTAATTCGTTAGAGAGAAAATGAGCATGTATTTCATTTACATATGCTGATTCTTGTTTATTTCCAACTAAATAAATGGTGTAATTAGGGTAGTTGGATTGAAGTTCAGAAATCAATTTTACAAAGGATGAAGCTGGCCAACGTCTTTCTAATCTTAAGTCTGAAGCATTCGGATTTATAACTATGTTATTTGTGTTGATTAAATACTTTTTCGAAAGTTCGTCAAGTGTATTTGTATTAACGTCAAGCTTAATCAACGAATGATCTTCCTCTTTAACACCTAATATTCTTGACATCTGCAAGTATATTTCAGACAATGGTGTTTTAATATTATAGTACATTAAATGAGTAAATAACCCAGTTCGATAATTTTTATCACTCTTATAAAACCCGAGTCGGTTCTTTGCTGCACTTAGCGTACACAATAAAGTACTGTAATTTGAGTAAATCTCTAAATCGATATAAACTTGTGGACGGAACTTCCAGAGTTTAAACAAAGTCATCAAAGTGGAACTTATGAGTTTAAAAAATCCACTATCATCTACCAGAAATACAGAATTAATTTCTTTGTTGTAATAAGTTAATATTCCTCTATTTGCTTTTGTACTAACAAATCGAATATCAGCATTTGGATAGTTTTTTCGCAAAGTGGATATTAAAGCAGATGCCTGAACAATACTGCCCATTCCTTTAAACTTACAAATAACAATCCGCTCAAAATCACCATTTAAGCTATGATCTATTCTAAGTATTTTGCCAACAATTCTCACAAAACCATAAAGGAATAGATTCAAAAAAGAACCTATTGATTTATCTAATAATAGTTGAAGTTTTGTGCGCATGTTTTTAATTCGGACGGGCGAATATACTACGTTTCAGCTTTATGGAATCTCCTAAATCAATCCTAATATCAGTGATATGAGTAAACCACCAGCTATAATGAATAGATGGTCTAATTAGGTAGGTAGACTCTTGATTGGGTAAAACGCTGAAGTCAATTCCCCCATATTCGGATGAATCTTGCATAAAGTAGGATTGGCAATCCTTTTCCAGCTTAGCTTTTGATTCAATCTGAAGTTCAATATATGCAGGTCGATTCTTAAACTCAGTAGGAACTTCAATACAAATTGTATTCAGTTTTGAATTACAATTTCGGCTTTTGGATTCAATGGATGAATTCAATTCAGGATGCCAAAACAATGGAATCTTTTTTAACGATATATGTTCCCATTTCCGATTATCAAACTCACTTGGAATAAGAGAATCTTTATCCTTCAATCTCCATATTTCATATCCATAACGTTTTTGCCAGGGTGAATAATGCTGGTAAAAATACTCGACCATTAAACTGTGACGCATTTCATTAGCTAAACCATCTGTCTCATCCCACCAATTCTTGGGGTCATGACGAAACAATAAAATCGGAACTTGAAAATTATTGATTCGAGTTAACCAATCTTTTTGAAGACTCAATGAATGTATATTTTGCGGACTTTGATAAAAGAAAGAAGGCACTGGTTTTTGAACATAAAAATAAAGCATCGGTGTATTCCCAAAATCAATAAATGTTTCATTTTCTTTTAGCTCCAGCTTCAGGAAATCAACTAATTGAAATATACTCGGAGGAATTTCTGCTGTATTGGTTTTAAGTCTTTTAGTTAATTTATGAGGAATCTTATCTTGATATACAGGATTAAATATGCCCGAATACAAAAGTGTATTTTCAGGTGAACGTTGTGGAAAGCGGAGGAAAAGCATTACAACAAACATCATCCCCAACCAAGTCATCCATTTATTTGAGTCTTTTAATGGGAATTTTAAAGCGAATGTTAAGGGAATTAAGAAAAATGCAAATGAGGAAAGGAAATTATCAAATCCCTCTGCAAATCCATGTCTAACAATACCTCTAGGAAGATTAACAATATAAAACACACATAAGAAAACAATTATCAACCAAGGAATCAAATTTTTAGTAACACTTTCTTTATTAAATAATTCACGAATGGCAAGTATTAAACAGGCAATTACGAGAATTGGCAAAAGGAAATGTTCCCATTTAAAGTATACCCCATTTTCATCACCCATATAGGTTAATCCATAAGATTGAGATGAATTCAAATAATCCAAGGATAACTGCAAACTTTTTATCCAATCAATATCTCGACGAATGCAAATGAATAATAGAAATATACCTAATAGTAAAGCACTGTAAAATGTAGGAAGTAGAAATTTCCATGAAATTTTCTTTAACCAAAGGCTTATACCTAGAACAGCTAGCAAACAAAATATTAATGCAAATGCTAAATCAGCTCTCCAAGGAATCAATAAAACAACAGATATTCCAAAATACCATGCTTGTTTAGCATTCGGTTTTCTCCAAGCTAGTATTAATATCAATAATGGAATTAAAGCTAATATGTAATAGGGGGATAGTGCTGCATCCGCAAATGGAAACAATGCCACAAAATAAAATGAAAGAAGCGTTTTGCGAGTTATAGCATAAAGTAATTGATAACTAATTACTACCCACAATATATTTTCAATCACATCAAATACAAGAAAATCAAGTCCTTGATAACCATAGATAAACTCATATAAAATCCCAAATCCATAATCTGATACAAAATGGGAAGAAGCTTTGCTTAAAAGTGGTAGTGTTTGGAAATAGTACATTTCCATGAGCGGTGTTGCCCGATTTGCAAGTTCAAATAGTTCTTTGGGTGCTATTCCATAAGGAACATAAAAACTTTGAATTCCTAGTCCAATGGCTATAATCAACCATGTTTGTTTAAATAATATTGGCCTAGTGGTTTTTATCCAATTATTTTTTTGAACTAAAATAATGAGTAAGAATAAAATGAATAAATAACAAATTGTCAGCATTGCAGGAGCTACATGAACGCCACTTTTTAATAGAATTAAATAATGAATTTCGGTAACAATAAAAGGAGATAATACACTAAAGGAGAAGATAAAAGCCCAATGCATTAACTTACCTGTATCGAGTGTAAACTTTTGTTCAATAAGGGCTAATGTGCTACTAAATACAATTGTCCAGATAATATAATGTACAATTGGAGTTAAACTCATTGGTAACCACCAAATCAATTGCAACCAAAAAATGAATGTCCATGCTGCAGCCAATGGTGCCGACAGCGTATGTGCCGATTTAGTGGGTAGTTTACCACATATAAAAATTCCAATATTTACTGCTGCATATAAACCAGCAAGTGGCAATAGGGCAGGAGCGAACAAACCTGCAATAACCTGAACGATACCAGCTTTTGAAATGGTAGAATTAAAACTACTATAATTAGTATGTGGCTTAAAGAATGAAAATGAGAAAAGATAATTCGTTAATAACCAAGTGCATATAAAGTATAAAATGAACCGATAAAACTCGCTAGTTCGTGTTGCAATATCGATACCTTGCATAGTTGCTTCTCCTATTTGATTTCCAACATTAGGTTCTAATATTGGATGAAGAGAAGGCAGAAAATACACGCTTAGCCAAAGGGAATAGAATAATCCAGTTGGCGAAAAACGAAATAACCTTTGTTGTAACGATAACATACTTGCATGATATTTAATATACGCAAGCTAAACAAACTTCAGAAGCTCTTTTGAATCCCTATAGAATTTGGCGTAGCATATATTAGCTTCAATGCCTCATTTAATTCTTTTGAACTAGCCGATTCTACTAAGTAAAAACTCAAATCGAAGAGTAATAAAAATGATCCCTGAAGAACTATGCTCCTCCCATAACCTCTGTATTGATTATGTTTTTTCAAACTTTCTATTGTACGTGAACGTTCCAAAAGAAGCGCACCTGTTGCTATATAGGCTAAATCCAATCCTGTATTAAATAATAGCGATTTTTCAAGCTTTAATTGCTTTTCTAATACTGACATCGGTTCCGAAACACGCTGTTCCTTTTTCGCATGCATGTATCCTAATGCAGCAATACTCAAATTCACCGAATTCCATAGCACATTCATTTGATGAAAATAAGCGTCCTCACCTGCAGATTTAGGATTTAAAGCTAATCCCGTTAGAATGTTACCAGCCGACCAACTTCCCAGAACCAGCATGCCTTTCTTTTGATCCGAAATCCTTCGCTCATCAAATAAGAGCATTAAACTATCACGTTGTCCATAAACTGAACTGACCTTGATTAGAATAAATACAAGTAAAAGAAAATGCCTAAACGGGAAAATCATGCTTAGGTCTTTTGCTTTTTCTTTTTAGCAGCTGGAAAAAGAATATTATTCAATATTAATCGATATCCTGGTGAATTAGGATGCAAGGCCAAATCGGTAGGTGGATCTCCCACTTTATGCTCATAATCTTCCGGATCATGACCACCATAAAATGTCCACGTTCCTTTACCAAATTCACCATGTATATAACGAACTTCATTAGCCGCTTTGTTCTCTCCCATGACCAAAACGCTGCTTTTAACACTCTTCTTTAAAAATGCAGTTGTTTGTCCCATGAAACCTTTTATAATTCGTTCATGGTTCTGGCAAAGCATTGTAGGAACGGGATCCCATTTGGCAGAAAACTCAAACAAGGCAAAATAATCTTCTTTCTCAGGAATACGACGCGATTGAGTGGCGTCAATACTCGAAAATTCATATTCTCCCGGGTTTTGACTCAAAATGAAATTCTCAAAAGCAAAACAATTATCTGTATTTATTTTGCTTTGCATGCCAGGATCTGCCGGATCTCCATCAAACATTTCGGCACATATGTCAACACCATCAGCTGCTAAAGCAATATCGTAACTATCTGTTGCCGAACACATCGCAAATAAAAATCCTCCTCCAACGGTAAAATCACGAATCTTTTTTGCAACAGCTAATTTCAACTCCGACACTTTATTAAAACCCAGTTTATGCGCCATTTCTTCAGCGCTTTTCTGATTGTCGATATACCATTTTTGAGTCCGATACGCAGCCCAAAATCGACCATATTGTCCAGTGAAATCTTCGTGATGCAAATGCAACCAATCATATAATGGAAGCTTATCACTCATAATTTCCTCATCATAAACAACATCATAAGGAATTTCGGCATAAGTCAAAGCCAATGTTACCGCATCATCCCAAGGTTGTTTATCCTTAGGAGAGTAAACAGCTACTTTGGGTGCTTTTTCGAGCTTAACCGCATCCATATTGACTTCCGGAGCAGCTATTTCCAATAAAATTGCATTTGCCTGTGCATCAGCAATCATTTGATAACTAACACCTCTTATAATGCATTCGTTTTCAACCGCTTTAGAATTTCCTACAAGAAAACTACCACCACGATAATTAACTAGCCAATGCAATTCCAATTCATGCTGTAGAATCCAATAAGCAATGCCGTATGATTTTAAATGATTCTGCTGACTTTGATCCATAGGAATTAGGATCGACGCCGATTTCAAGCTTTGGCCCCCTAAACATAGAACCAACAAAAGCAACAATACGATTCGTTTCATAAGTAAGCAACGTGAATTGTTGAACGGTATTTTTTCTAAAGTGTTCTAAAACGAATGAGAATCTGTGAATTTTTGGGCGTACCCGTATAAAAGTTTCGCTATGCTACACTTTAATCCGGTCGCGTTTTACGCTTCAAGTCCTCCTTCGTATTCGATTCACTTAAATTTTAAACTTAAATTTTAGCTTCGACCAATATACAAGCATTTTCACTCAGTCCGGGCTATCCGCTTCAACCGCTTACGCAACAATACAACTAAAACTAGCTAGCTACTTAAAATGGAACATTATCAGGATCCCAATTGTCTTTATTACCTGAAGCTGAGTTCATTTTAGAACCTACTGTTATCGTTTCCTGAACCGAGCTGTCAAAGTTTACATTAGGCATCAAACCCGAAGGACGCATATTCGGATTAAGCGAATGCGTTCCTTCCATATCAGTAAACTTGGCGAGATGTCCGATGTATTTAAGCGGTACAACTCCTAAAGCTCCATTTCTATGCTTAGCAATGTGAATTTCAGCTAAGCCATTTGTTGGACTACCATCTTCATTCTCAGTAATATTATAGTATTCCGGACGATAGATGAACATGACCATATCAGCATCCTGCTCAATAGCTCCCGATTCACGTAAATCGCTCAATTGAGGCACTTTGGTTCCTCCTCGTTGCTCCACATTACGACTTAACTGAGATAGGGCAATAACAGGTATCTCTAGTTCCTTTGCAATTCCCTTAAGTGACCTCGAAATTTGAGAAATCTCCTGCTCTCGGTTTCCTCCACCACGATTATCACCTCCAGCAGTCATCAATTGCAAATAATCGATGATGATCATTTGAATATCATGGTTGGCTTTTAATCTTCTGGCTTTTGCACGTAACTCAAAAATGGATAGGGCAGGGGTGTCGTCAATAAATAAAGGAGCTTCGGTTAGTTCTCTAATTTTGGAATCCAACTGATGCCATTCATGTTGCTGTAAATCTCCTTTTTTCAGTTTCTCACCAGGTAATTCAGCTTCTCCAGAAATCAAACGCATAACCAACTGAACACTCGACATCTCCAGAGAGAACACTGCAATTGGACGTTTATAATCGACAGCTGCATTTCGTGCAAGAGACAAAACGAATGCTGTCTTACCCATACCTGGACGAGCAGCCAAAATAACCAAATCGGATTTCTGCCAACCTGCTGTAAAACGATCTAAAGCCAAAAAACCCGAAGGAATTCCACTTAAACCATCTTGTTGTTGTCCAGCCTTTTCAATTTGTTTCTTCGCTTCTGTAATGAGTTCGCTCATTTTAGAGAAGTTCTTTTTGATGTTACCTTCTGCAACAGCAAATAAGTTCTTCTCTGCTTTATCTAACAATTCAAGAGCATCAGTGCTTTCTTCGTATGCGTCTTTAATAATATCACTCGAAACTCGAATTAATTCACGCTGTATCTGTTTCTGATTTAAGATACGGGTATGATATTCAATGTTTGCTGTTGAGGCAACTCGGTTGGTTAAGGAGGTAATATAAGGTACACCGCCAACCATGTCCAACTCGCCACGTTTTTTTAGCTCTTGAACGACTGTTAACATATCAACAGGTTTCGAAGAGGCAAACAATTCGAAAATCGCCCCGAAAATTCGTTGATGTTCATCCCGATAAAACGTCTCGGGTTTTAACGAATCAATCACATTTGCTAGAGAATCACGATCAAGCATCAAGGCTCCTAAAACAGCTTCTTCCACATCAACTGCTTGAGGTGGTAACTTACCTATTCCAGCATCATATGGATTAACATTGACACCGGTATAAATCCGTTTTTTTCTATCAGAATTTGTTTGTGGAGTGTTCTCTTTCATCGGATGACAAATATACCATTCATCAACCTCTTAACGGAGATTGTTTATAAATCATTATTGCATTTTTCAGAATGGTTGAATTTTAAATTTAATGTTGAAATTCAACTGCTTATGTATGTGCTTTTGTACTTGTCTTATTCGTTGAAGTACTTCAGACTCAAATTACCATCTCTCAATTCTGCATAGGAACACCAATGGAACCAATCACCCAAATTAACATACCGACATTCTTGACCAACCAAAAGATCAAGTGGTAAATGCCGATGACCAAATATGAAATAATCCAAATTTGGTTGTCGTTGCAACTGTTCTTTGGAGAATATCAGTAACCATTCATTATCTTCTCCAAGAAATTCTTCTTTCTCGGGATTAGCTGCACGACTTTTTCTTGACCAAAAATCGGCCAGTCCAATTCCAAAATTTGGATGCAATCGAGCAAAAAGCCATTGACAAACTTTACTAGCGAAAACCTTCTTTATGAATTTGTATCCATAATCACCAGGTCCAAGACCATCACCATGCCCGAGAAAAAGCTTTTTACCTTGTAATTCAGTTACTTCAGGTTTTCGATGTATGATGAGCCCAAGTTCTTTTTCTAAGTAACCAAAAGCCCACATATCGTGATTCCCGGTAAATAAATGAATCGCAATTCCAGAATCAGTCAATTGAGCTAACTTTCCTAAAATTCGGGTGAAATATTTAGGAACACTATACTTGTATTCGAACCAAAAGTCAAACACATCGCCCATTAAATAAATTCGTTCAGCATCCACAGCAATCATATCAAGCCAACGAATAATCTTCTTTTCCCTTTCCAAACTTCGAGCATGGTCTGGGATACCTAAATGAAAATCACTGGCAAAATAGACTGCCTTTCCCATATCAAATGTTCGCTTTTCTTAACGTTTGTATCGGATTGAGTGCTCTTAGATTAATCACAAAACGAATCCGCTCGCCAAAATTGACCTTGTTAAGATCCAACGTACTTTGAATTTTATTGGAAATGAGCAATGGAATATAAATCTCGAAATTATCAGGAATCACTGTAAAAATTGCTCCTAGATTATAATTCAAGACATCGCTGTCAGTTTCTTCATTCTTATACGTCCCCAAATCTGCATACAGTTTAACAGGTATTTTCCCTGGCAAACTTGTTTTAATGTTCAATGTTGCCAAATACTGAGAAGTTTGACCGCGGAAACTATACACTTTAAATGCTCCATCCGTATTTGTCATTTGTTGAGACCATATGCCAGCACTTTCATTTCTTCCAAAAAATATGTCATTGTAAAGATAATCTTGTGTCCTTTGAGGATCAATACTATAACCTGTTTGCCCGCTTAAACGAAAGCGAACGTCTGGTCCTGTTGAGTAGTCATTGGATTTCCAAAGGAAAGTCCCAGCAAATAATCTAAAATCAAGTCCTTTTCCTTTTTTATTATAGGATACTCGATAGTTAAAAGTCATGGATGCTTTTGCAAATGTTTTCCCTTGCTGAACATCAACTAAAAACGAATATGGATTTATTGCTCTGCCATTCTTATGTGTGAAATTGAGCTGGTTGAAATCGTTTTTAATTGTCGAAGTAGGAGGAAAGTCTGGACCTAATAAATAAGGAGTTCTTTGAACATAAACATGTCTTAACATCAACTCTGAACTATGTTTGGTGTTTTTAGTTCTGTTTTTAAATTCAAAATTTATCCCAGCTGTGATTCGATCATAATTAGGTGAAAATTTTAACGCATAACGTTCAGCTGCTGCCGATAAAGTAAGGTTTCTGAAAAATGAATTGGTAGGACGAATAAAATAATCGATTTGAGCAGCTCCAGCTAATTCAGAATTCTTGAAACCATACATCGGCATGATAACATACTCTAATTTTTTACGAAGTAACCCGATATTATGAAATGCCGCGCCTAGCATAAATCCATTGTATTTATTAGCACCAAGTGTTGGAACAATATAAATTGGACTAACACGAGGATTCTCCATTCCAATTCCAAATTGCAATTTGACTTTCCCCATTTTACGGAATAGTCCATGAGTTCTCATTTCATCGTTTTTGCAATTGTAATCAGGTGCATTATTACTAGCATTTACTGATATTCTATCGCAATCACCAACTGGGAAAGGTAAACACTTCTTTCCATCAAACCCATCATACCATTTTGAATAAACGGAATCTCCTTTTATTGCGCTAATGCAAACAGGACTGGCAATTTGACCAACATTTCTAACCGTAACATAAGGTTCTTTTGCTTTTCGAGAAAAACCACAAACCTTATAATTTACACGATCAACGCTTGCTAATAAACCATCAAAAAGCCAAGGCATTGATTTACCATTGTATTTTTCAACGTGTGCTTTAAAGTCTTCGGGTTGCGGATGCTTAAATTTCCAAGTACTATAATAAGCTTGCATCATTTCATCAAACTTATCTTGACCCATATATGCAGCTAAATAATTATAAATGTTAGCTGTTTTCTTATACACAATAGCACCATAATTCATTGTTGTATAATCAACCGAATGAAGCGATAATGCTTGGTCATCATTTCTTCTGGCAACAAATAAATACATGGCATTTTGGGTAGCGCTTGGTTTAAAACCAGAAGTATGTAATAATTTATCGCCCCATTTAGGAATCATGTTATTAAATTCCGAACTCTGAGGGTATTTTAAGCGCATGTAACGCCCTTCATAATAGGAATTGCTTCCCTCGTCCATCCATGGGTACTCCCGTTCATTACTACCTAATATTCCGTAAAACCAGTTATGACCAACTTCGTGTGCAATAACATTATCTAAGGCAACAGGATTTCCTTGAGAGGCAATAATTGTAATCGTTGGATATTCCATTCCAGCACCTGCACTTAAAGCACCATCAACTGCTTTGCAAACTTTGTAAGGATAATCACCAACCCATTTTGAATAATTATATACTGCATCATTCACATAATGAGGAGCTTCAAACCAATCTGCTGCATCTTTATCTGCAAAATAACAGTACGTATCTACAACTCGATTGCTATACGGAAGTGTAACTTGACTTTTTAGAATATGATATGATTTATCTGCAAACCAAGCAAAATCATGTACATCCGAAAGAGTATAAGTAACCGTTTTAAGTTTTTCAGAAGAGGGAATGGCAGGTGATGTTCCTTTTGGTGGAGTTCCTGCTTTTACCATTGCTTCTGTTGCTTGAATATTCTTTTCAATTCGCTCTTGTTCGTCTGCATTTTCAACCATATCACCACTTGAAGCAATAACATAATTGGAAGGAGCCGTAATTGCTACTCGGAATGAACCAAATTCTGAATAAAATTCCCCCTCAGATAAATAAGGGAAAGCATGCCAACCTTTTGAATCAAACACAGCAGGTTTTGGAAACCACTGGCAGATTTGATATTGCTGTCCGTTATGACCTAAACGAGAAAATTTACTTGATGGAATTTTTACTCGAAATGGAGTAGATATAGTTATCTCAGCTTCCGGTTCTAAAGGAGAATTCAATACGATTCGACCAATATCAATATGAGTTGAATCTTGTATGAATTGAACTTTTACTCCATTGACTTTAAAATCGAGACTATCAATATATCCCCGTTCCTCATCTTTAGCGAATTGAAACTTGGTTGAATTTAATAGTAATTGCTGTTTAGCAAATTCGGTTTCGTTGTTTTTATATCCGTTTGGCCATAAATGAAACCAGATTTCTTTGAGAGCAACTTTAGAATGATTCACATAACGAATGCTTTCTTGTGCATTCAGCATGTGGTTTACATCATCAAGTTTCACACGAATTTCATAATGAGCTTCTTGTTGGAAATAGCCTACTGGAAGATCTTTTGAAGATTCAGATTGTGAAAATGAGTAGGAAAATGATAATGCTCCAATAACCAATAAAAAATATTGCTTCATAGTTTATTTAAGAAGTGATTTAATTGCATTTTCCAAATCAGGGCCTCGTAATCCTTTAGCTATAATTTTACCCTCTTTATCTATAAGTACGGTAAATGGAATCCCTGTAAATCCATATTGTTTTACAACGGAAGAACTCCAATATCCTAAATCGCTAACATGACTAGGCCAAATGAGTCCGTCTTGTTGTATAGCTTTTATCCAGCTTGCTTTATCCTTATCTAAGGAAACACTGAAAATATCAAAACCTCTGTCTTTAAATTCTCCATACATCTTAACAACATTGGGGTTTTCTTTCCGACACGGTCCACACCAGCTAGCCCAAAAATCAATCAACACAACCTTACCTTTCAAAGAAGACAGGGCGATATTTTGTCCATCAGGTGACGGTAAATTAATTTCAGGTGCAGGCATTCCAATAGCCATTGCGCGCATTTGTTCAACACGAGAAATAAAGGATTGAGCAAATCCCGATTGGGGATAGTTCTTTTTTAGGTTGTTTGATAATTCATCGTAGTATTGAAAATCTCGATCTGGATCTAATAGTTCAGCAGCTGTAATTGGTGCTATTTTACTAGGATTATCATGAATAAAACTGCGAGCTTTATCAAGTTGTTTGTTGACAAATGAATTGAACTCAACTTCCATTTCTGATTGAAGTTGTGGAATATTTTCTTTCGGTGCCGAATTCAAGATTTTCATTAAGGAATCTCTATGTTTATTAATGCTTTCCTTAACAGCTTTTATTTCAAGAATTAACTTTCCTTCCTCACTTCCTGATAATGTATATTCTTGTTGAATTTGAATGTTAGCATTCTTATATTCAACATGCTCATTCGGATCTAATACGATAAAAACAAGGTTGTTAGCACTTACTCTTAAACGATAAAAATCCTTTTCAGGAACTGCTTTTTTGAAGCTAAAATCACCCTTTTCATTCGTTTTTGCTGAATCAATACTGACTATGTTTGTTCCTTGAATTTGCTCCAAGTAAATCCAAACATTAGTGTGTTTGTTAAGTGTTCCACTTAATTGAGGTTTAGCTCCAGTATTACTACAAGCAGCAATGCTCAATAATAGTAACAAGAAAAGACTACTGATTTTTCGCATGTTAGAAGAGTTGTATTAAGCTTTTGCTAAAGCGTCACGTACTTGTTGATTTGCTTTTTTAGGATCAGCTTTTCCTTTCGATAATTTCATTACTTCACCCATGAATAAACCAATCAAACCCGTTTTACCATTTTTGTATTCAATTACTTTATCAGGGTATTGAGCAATTACTTCACTGATCCACTTTTGCATACTTTCACTGTCATCTTCCTGAAGCCAATTATTCGATTCAGCTACTTCATGAGGATTAGAATCAGGATTTTCAGTGAGATAAGGGAATAATTTCTGACTTGCAACCGAAAAACTAATTTTCCCTTCATCAATTAAAGTGATGATTTCAGAAATTTTCTTGGCTTTAAGAGGAAACTGATGAATTTCTAAAGCGCGTTCATTTAAATATGATTTAACTGGACCATTCATCCAATTCGCAGCGGCTTTGTAATTCGTTGTATGGTTGGTTAATTCAGCAAAATACAGTGCGATTGGTTTTGAATCAGTAAGAATGCCCGCATCATATATGGATAAACCAAATTCATTTGTAAAACGATCATGTAATGCATCAGGTAGGGGAGGCATTAAAGATTCAATTTCCTTTATGTAGGATTCGGTAACAAGAACAGGAGTTAAATCAGGTTCTGGGAAATAGCGATAATCATTGGCCTTTTCCTTACTACGGAGTGAAAAAGTTGTTCCATTAACTGCATCAAAACTGCGTGTTTCTTGATTAATTATTTCACCCGATTCAATTAAGCTAATTTGCCTTTTAGTTTCAAATTCAATAGCACGTTGGACATTACGAATGGAATTCATGTTCTTGACTTCCACTTTTACCCCATATTCAACTGCACCTTTTTTGCGAACAGAAATATTGGCATCACATCGCATACTGCCTTCTTCCATATTTCCATCACAAATTTCAAGATAGCGCACTAACTTCCTTACCTCAGTTAAATAGGCATAAGCTTCTTCAGCACTTCGCATATCTGGTTCAGACACCATTTCTAGTAATGGAACTCCTGCTCGATTTAGATCAACCAATGAATCGTAGGCATCTTGATCGTGCATGCTCTTACCAGCATCTTCTTCCATGTGAATTCTAGTGAGGGCAATGTCCTTCATTTCCCCATCTAACTTGATACGAATTTTACCTCCTGTACAAATCGGAGTTTTGTCTTGGGTTATTTGGTAACCTTTTGGAAGATCTGCATAGAAGTAGTTTTTTCGAGCAAATTGGTTTTCTTCTCTAATGGTACATCCGCATGCGAGTCCTAATTTGACAGCATATTCAACCACTTGTTTGTTAAACAAAGGAAGTGTTCCAGGATGTCCTAAAGTAATAACACTCACATTTGTGTTAGGAAGTGCTCCATATTCTGCTGGATCAGAAGAGTAAGCTTTACTTGATGTAAGTAATTGGATATGAACTTCAAGACCAACAACTAATTCAAAAATTTCAGATGACATATTTCAGATAGGTACCTATTTTCACCTGCAAAGATAGACGTATTCGCCGAACAGGGAACTTATCTAATAGTTTATAAGTGCCTGAATCCATTATTGTTACTCAATTGTGTAGTGTGAATTACTTTAACAAGTCTGTTTTAGAAACATTACCTATTAATATTAGTTTCATACAAGAAATTTCCAAGTGTAATGCAACATTAACTAATTGGAAGCGTTAAATGAATATACCATCACTCAGTCAATAACTTGATTGAATAAACTTTTAAAAAGATGAATGCATTGAAAACTAAGTTGAGCACATTGGGAAGACGTGTTCTCTTTACACTTCGTTATGTCAGATTATTTTTCTGACTTCGAAAAGATAAGATGCTAATTAAAAAAGCCATTCGTTTTGCGAATGGCTTTTTTTGTTGGATTCAATTAGAATTATTTCAAAACTACTTTTCTCAAAGTATTTTTATCAGAACCACTGATTTTCAAATAGTAAATACCTTTGGGGAGATCTTCAACATTTAATTGAGCAGTAGTCGAATAAATTGTTTTCTTCAATACTATGGCGCCAAGCATATTAAGTAACTCAACTTTTGTTGGATTATTTATAGTTCCTAGATTAATGTTCAAAACACTATTTGTAGGATTGGGGTAAATTAAAATTTCATCAGTTGCATTTTGTGTTTTACAAATTGATGTGGTTAAATCAGATACGATTTTATAATTATCAGTATCGAGCCAAAAGTCATTTGATGCACCTCTAATTCCTTTGACTTTGATTTGAACTGATTGTCCTTCGAAGGCGCTTAAATCAACAGATTGAGAAGAAAAATTAAGAGAGGTTGTATGGTTAGAAGCATTAATTGTAAGTAAGGGACTACCAAAATTCCCAGAACCTGCAATGCCAGCGTAAACTTCAAATGCATCATTTGTTAAATCATATCCACTTCCTGGAAAGCTTCCAATATAGGTTGCATAACGATAATCAAATTGAAAAGTACATCCGGCAGGTAAAATATCAGAAGCAGGAGTTATAGCTGAATCTTTTGAAACAAACTGGCTAAAATTAATACATAAGCCTTTGGAACTAGAAGTGCCATGGGTGGCATATACTTTCATTCCTCCTCCAAAATTAGTAGGGATGTTCCCAAACCCTTGATAACTTTCAAAATCATCTAAATACAAATTCGTTTGAGATGAAAGGATAAGAGAAGAGAAAAGGGAAATAACTAAAAACAATCTTCCCAATATGTTGAATGTAAAGATGTTCTTCATGATAAAAATGTTTATTGATATTCTATCTAAAACGCCACCAAGAATTGTTCCAAAAACATCAAATTGGTGATTAATTCAAGTTCAAAATAGCCGTTTTAAACGTATATAAATGTTTCAAGTATGGATACTTTCAAGCAAGAAGTTCAAATTTGGGTGCATTATAAAATTTATAACTTATGTATCCATTTACAAATAGCAAACAAGAACTATTGTGGCGAAAAGCCATGGATTTAGCAATAGCTGTTAACCATTGTGTACGCAATTTTCCACAACATGAAAGAGAAAAGAAAGGATTGTATTCACAACTACTACAAACGTCAATTCGTATAACATTTCGTATAGTAGAAAGTCAAACTCCAATTTTAGATTCTGAAAGGGATATTCTTTTACGAGCTCGCTATCATCTTTCAGAAACAGAGTTTTTGTTAGATGTATCACATATTCACGGATATATTGATAAATCAGATAGGTTAAGACTCAACGAAAATTGTCAAGAGCTAAGAAGCCTGATTAATAAAGAAATACAAGATTCTACGATTTATAATTAATCGAAAGCTTGATTTTCTGTACCCGAAAGTTCGATCATACGAGAGTAATCTTCAGCTGTTAAATCGCTGTAATAGAAGTTCACTGGGTTGATAGGTTGACCGTTTTTATGAACTTCATAATGAAGGTGAGGTCCAACAGATTTCCCTGTATTGCCAACAAAACCAATAACATCACCTCGATGAACGCGTTGGCCTGGACGAACATTGATTTTACTCATATGTCCATATAAAGTCAAATATCCATAACCATGATTTATTCGAACATGGTTACCATAACCTGAAGCATCAGCATCAGCTCGAACTACAGTTCCATCGCCAGTTGCATATATTTCAGTACCTATTGGACTGGCAAAGTCCATCCCTGCGTGGAATTTTGTTGTTTTATAAATTGGGTCAGTTCTATAACCAAAACCTGAAGCCATACGCTTGAGATCTTTATTATTAACAGGTTGAATGGCTGGAATAGCAGAAAGCATTGCAGACTTGCTTTTAATCATTTCAAAAAGCTCATCGTAAGACTTACTTTGAACAACAAGTTGCTTAGATAATATATCCACTTTACGCATTGTCTCAACAACTAAGTCGTTGTTTTCTAAGCCTTTGTATTTCTCATATCTATTGACACCACCAAAACCGGCTTTTCTCACTTCATCTGAAATTGGTTCAGCTTCAAAAACAACTCGATAAATATTATCATCTCTATCTTGAAGCTCACCTAAAACTAGATTCATTTGAAATAAGCGCTGATTAAGTAAATCATATTCTAGTTTTAATTGATCTATTTCTCGCTCAAGTGCTTTCTCTCTTGGAGAATCTATTGTGTTATAGGCTATTACAACGCCTATTGCGGCAAATACGATTCCAGTTCCTGCAAACGATAGGAATCTCAATAGGCGATCTTTAACGCCTAGTTTGACACGTTCATATGAAAGCGACTTAGTATTAAAATGATATCTGACTTTTGCCACTCTTGAATTTCAATTGATTACGTAGGTATATAGAAAGAAACTTAGGAAGCGTTTTTCTTTTAGCCCACGCGAATTTAGAAATCCTTTCATTTATACAATCTTTATTGTAGGCTAAGTCAATCAGTTTTTAATCATATGCATCCTGTTTTACTACCTTTGCCACCGTTTCAGAAATCATAAATTTTCTTAATTCAGTATGCAATCCAAGCAAATCCGGCAAACATTCCTCGATTTTTTCGCTTCAAAAGGGCATCAAATCGTTCCTTCAGCACCTATGGTCATTAAGAATGATCCAACGCTGATGTTCACAAATGCTGGGATGAATCAGTTTAAAGATCTTTTTTTAGGAAATTCTCCTATTGTATACCCAAGGATTGCAGACACACAAAAATGTTTGCGTGTTTCAGGAAAGCACAATGATTTAGAAGAAGTTGGTGTGGATACTTATCACCATACTATGTTTGAAATGTTAGGCAATTGGTCTTTTGGAGATTATTTTAAGAAAGATGCTATTGCTTGGGCTTGGGAGCTTCTTACTGAAGTTTATAAAATTGATAAATCTCGATTATATGTTACTGTTTTCGAAGGTGATACATCCGAGAATTTAGCTTTTGATCAAGAAGCTTTTGATACTTGGAAAGAGCTTATTGATCCTTCTCGAATTATCAATGGAAATAAGAAAGATAATTTCTGGGAAATGGGCGATACTGGACCATGCGGACCTTGTTCTGAGATCCATGTTGACATTCGAAGTGATGAAGAGCGAGCACGTATTGATGGCAAAGAACTCGTGAATGCTAGTCATCCACAGG
>Ga0209097_10000891_pt1 | contig 26934 bp, 27 predicted proteins | sample AD_UKC052_MetaG_FD_184419 | JGI IMG/M metagenome (GOLD analysis project Ga0209097, IMG submission 184419) | Active sludge microbial communities of municipal wastewater-treating anaerobic digesters from USA - AD_UKC052_MetaG (SPAdes) (version 2) | ecosystem: Engineered > Bioreactor > Anaerobic >... | reverse complement strand
GCGCGCGATGGCCGCCGATGTGGCCGCGCTGATGCGCTCGCTCGGGCACGAGCGCTACTTCGTCGCCGGCCACGACCGCGGCGCCCGCGTGGCGCACCGTCTCGCGCTCGACCACGCCGGCGCGGTGCGCAGGCTCGCGCTGCTGGACATCGCGCCGACATTGGACATGTACGAGGCCACCGACATGCGCTTCGCCAGCGCCTATTACCACTGGTTCCATCTCATCCAGCCGCACCCGCTGCCCGAGCGCATGATCGGTGCCGACCCGCGCTTCTACCAGCGCGCCAAGCTCGGCGGCTGGGGATCCAAAGGCACCGGCTACATGGAAGACGAGGCGCTGGCCGAGTACGAGCGCTGCTTCTGCCGCCCCGAGGCGATCCACGCCGTCTGCGAGGACTACCGCGCCTCGGCCGGCATCGACCTCGAGCACGATCGCGCCTCGCGCGCGGCCGGCCAGCGCATCGCCTGCGACACGCGGGTGCTGTGGGGCGAGCGCGGCGTGGTGAACGCGCTGTTCGACCCGCTGGCGCTGTGGCAGGCGCAGTGCAACGCCGCGGTCAGCGGCCACGTGATGCCGGCGGGCCACTACATCGCCGAAGAGCTGCCGGACGAAACAGCGCGCGAACTGCGCGGCTTCTTCGTCTGAGCCTGGCCTGAACTGCGCCGGGAAACCCGGGCTTTCCTCGGCCAGCGACACGTTCAGGGCGGCTACCATCGCCGCGACCCGTTGTGAGGAGTGCGCATGTTCGCCTGGCTGAAACGGCTCGACCAGCATTTCCCGGTGCGCTACAGCGCCTGGCTCTTCTGCGCCGTGGCGCTGATGCTGTCCACGTTTTCGTGGGTGGCTTTCGGCACCGGCGGATGGCTGGCGCTGCTGTTCCTCTTCCTGACGCTGCTGGGCGCGCGCGACACGCAGCAATCGCACCACTCGATCCTGCGCAACTACCCGGTGATCGGGCACCTGCGCTTCATGCTCGAGTTCATCCGGCCGGAGATCCGCCAGTACTTCTTCGAGAGCGACCGCGAGACGGTGCCGTTCTCGCGCCAGCAGCGCTCGCTGGTCTACCAGCGCGCCAAGGGCCAGCCCGACAAGCGGCCGTTCGGCACGCAGCTCGACGTGGCCGCGATCGGCTACGAGTGGATCAACCACTCGCTGCAGCCCACGGCGATCGCCACGCACGATTTCCGCGTCACCGTCGGCGAAGGCCGTGCCCAGCCCTACAGCGCCAGCGTCTTCAACATCTCGGCGATGAGCTTCGGCGCACTGTCGGCCAACGCCATCCTGGCGCTCAACGAAGGCGCACGGCGCGGCGGCTTCGCGCACGACACCGGCGAGGGCTCGATCAGCCGCTACCACCGCGAGAACGGCGGTGACCTGATCTGGGAGATCGGCTCGGGCTACTTCGGCTGCCGCCACGCCGACGGCCGCTTCAGCGAGGAGCGCTTCACCGAGAACGCTCGGCTCGAGCAGGTGAAGATGATCGAGCTGAAGCTCAGCCAGGGCGCGAAGCCCGGCCATGGCGGCGTGCTGCCGGGCCCGAAGGTCACGCCCGAAATCGCCGAGGCGCGCGGCGTGGCGGTGGGCGTGGACTGCGTCTCGCCGGCCAGCCACGGCGCCTTCTCGACGCCGGTGGAGATGATGCATTTCATCGAGCGGCTTCGCGAGCTCTCGGGCGGCAAGCCCACCGGTTTCAAGCTGTGCATCGGCCACCCCTGGGAATGGTTCGCCATCGCCAAGGCGATGCTCGAGACCGGCATCGTGCCGGACTTCATCGTCGTCGACGGCGCCGAGGGCGGCACCGGCGCGGCGCCGCTGGAGTTCACCGACCACGTCGGCGCGCCGCTGCAGGAAGGCCTGCTGCTCGTGCACAACACGCTGGTCGGGCTGAACCTGCGCTCGCGCGTCAAGCTGGGCTGTGCCGGCAAGGTGGTCAGCGCCTTCGACATCGCGCGCATGATGGCGCTCGGCGCCGACTGGTGCAACGCCGCTCGCGGCTTCATGTTCGCGCTGGGCTGCATCCAGGCCCAGCACTGCCACACCGGGCACTGCCCGACCGGCGTGGCCACGCAGGATCCGCAGCGCCAGAAGGCACTGGTCGTGCCGACCAAGAGCGAGCGCGTCTACAACTTCCACCAGCAGACGCTGCATGCATTGAAGGAACTGGTGCAGGCGGCCGGCCTGAACCACCCCGGCGAGATCAGCGCCTCGCACATCGTGCGGCGCAACTCCGAGCACGGCGTGAAGCTGCTGGCCAACCTGCTGCCCTACGTCGAACCCGGCGCGCTGCTGACGGGCGAGATGCCGCATCAGGTGTTCCGCACCTACTGGCCGATGGCTCAGGCGGGCAGTTTCGGGGTGCTGCGGACTTAAGCGGACTTCACGAGAGCGGGGGGATCGCACCACCGGGTTGCGGGGATGCCACACAAACGTGCGGCATCGACAATGGCTACATTCCGAAACAAGTTGCCACCGCCATGTCCCGCATCTTCCTGCTCCTCAACGACCCGCTGGTGGCCGGTCGCATGCGCGCCCTTGTCGACGCCACGCCCGGGCTGCAGACGGTGGGCTGGGTGGCGACGATGGACCAGGCGCGCGCCCAGCTGCCTTCGCTGCAGGCCGACCTGGTGCTGACCGACATTCAGCTCGCCGACGGCTGGGTGGCCGGCCTCGTCGACGAGCTCTCGACCAGCGTGCGCTACGGCCGGCCGAAGGTGCTGGTGGTGACGCTATCGCTGGACGACTCTCAGTTGATCGACGCATTGGTGCGCGGCGCCGATGGCTACTTCGTGCAGGGCCAGTCGCCGCAGTCGCTGATCGCGGCGATCGAGCAGACGCTGGCCGGCGGCGCCGAGATGGCGCCGGGCATCGCGCGGCAGGTGAAGGCGCATTTCGATGCCGCCGCCTGGAAGCGCAGCGACCGCCTCGACGATGAGAACCCGCTGCACCCCGACCGCCTGGAGCGCCAGGTGCTGCAGTGGACCTGCGACGGCTTCCTGCCGCACGAGATCGCGCGAGACCTGCGCATCAGCACGCGCGAAGTGGCGCTGCGCGTGCGCACGCTGTACCGCAAGATGCAGCTCGATCGCCGCACCGCGACCCTCACGCTGCAGATGGCCTGAGGGTCTGGCCTCGCGGCCGCTCAGGCGGTCGGCGGCTTCGTGTCGATGAAGCTCTGACGGGCGTTGAGCTTCTCCGCCAGCTTCGCCAGGTTGGCGTGCCGCTCCCGCCACGCGATCTGCGGGAAGCGGAAGTCGAGGTAACCCAGCGCACAGCCCACCGCGATGTCGGCCAGCGACAGATGGATGCCCGAGCACCAGGGCTTGTCGCCCAGGCCCGTGCTCATCGCCTCCAGCGCGCTGTGGATCCGGCTCATCTGCCGGTCGATCCAGGCCTGGCTGCGCTGTTCGGCGCTGCGTCCGGCCCAGGTGGCTTCCAGGCGCGCCAGCAGGGCGGCGTCGAGCAGGCCATCGGCCAGCGCCTCCCAGGTGCGCACCTCGGTGCGCTCGCGGCTGCCTTCCGGGATCAGCCGGCTGACCGGCGAGCGCGTGTCGACGTATTCGACGATGACGCGCGAATCGAACACCGCTTCGCCACCTTCGAGCACCAGGCAGGGCACCTTGCCGAGCGGGTTGGCCTTCAGGATGGTCTCGGCGTTCCAGACGTCCTCGAGTTCGAACTGGTAGTCGAGCTTCTTCTCGGCCATCACGATGCGCACCTTGCGCACGTAGGGGCTGGTGAGAGCGCCGATGAGTTTCATCATGCTGTGGTTCTTCCGTCCCTGTGTTCGATTCATTCTAGCGAAGGGGGCTGCGCGCCGGCCCGGCGCAAACGCCAATCGACCTGCGCCGGCCGGCCGGGCAGCGCCAGCGACGCGGCGGCCGGCGGCGTGCGCGCGATCACCTCGCCGCGGCGCACCACCATCAGGCGTGTGGCGCGCAGGCGGATGGCCTCGATGGGGTCGCGTGACTGCAGCAGCACGAAATCGGCCGGCTTGCCGAGCTCGATGCCGTGATCGGCGAGGCCGAGGATCTTCGCGCTGTTCACCGTCACCGCGTCGAAGCAGGCGCGCATCTGCGCCTGCGAGGTCATCTGCGCCACGTGCAGGCCCATCGCCGCCACTTCCAGCATGTCTGCGCTGCCCAGCGAATACCACGGGTCCATCACGCAGTCGTGGCCGAAGCCGACATTGATGCCCGCGGCCATCAGCTCGGGCACGCGCGTCATGCCGCGGCGCTTGGGGTAGCTGTCGTGGCGGCCCTGCAGCGTGATGTTGATGAGCGGGTTGGCGATGGCGTGCACGCCGGCCTCGCGCATCAGCGGCAGCAGCTTGGACACGTAGTAGTTGTCCATCGAGTGCATCGAGGTGAGGTGCGAGCCGGTGACGCGGCCGTGCAGGCCCAGGCGCTGCGTGTGGAAGGCCAGCGTCTCGATGTGGCGGCTCAGCGGGTCGTCGCTCTCGTCGCAGTGCATGTCGACGCGCAGGCCGCGTTCGGCGGCGAGTTCGCACAGAAGCTTCACGCTCTCGGCGCCATCGGCCATGGTGCGCTCGAAGTGCGGGATGCCGCCGACCACGTCGACGCCCATGTCGAGTGCGCGCTTCAGGTTGGCCAGTGCCGTGGGTGAGCGCAGCACGCCGTCTTGCGGGAACGCGACGAGCTGCAGGTCGAGGTAAGGCTTGACCTTCTCGCGCACGTGCAGCAGCGCCTCGACGGCCAGCAGCCGGTCGTCGCACACGTCGACGTGCGATCGGATCGCCAGCAGGCCCTTGGCCACCGCCCAGTCGCAGTACTGCAGCGCGCGTTCGACCAGCGCCTCCTGCGTGAGCTGAGGCTTGAGTTCGCCCCACAGCGCGATGCCTTCGAGCAGGGTGCCGCTGGTGTTCACGCGCGGCAGGCCGTAGCTCAGCGTCGCGTCCATGTGGAAGTGGGCATCGACGAAGGGCGGGCTGAGCAGCTGGCCCTGACCGTCGATCACCGTCACGCCTTCGGGGGCGGGCAGCCCGGGCGCGATGGCAGCGAAACGGCCGGCCTGCACGAGGACGTCGAGGCCGGTGCGGCCGTCGGGAAGCGTGACGTTGCGGATCAGCATGGTTCGGCATGACCTCCGAGGTCATCGACGGTGGCGAAGTGTTCGCGCAGCATACGTGCAACGCCACAAAGCAAGGACTGCACCGCATGAACGGCATCGACCTCCTCCCGCTCGCCGTGGGCCACATGATCGGCCTGGGCGCCATCGGCTCCTGCCTGGGCGTCGGTCTGCTGGGAGCCAAGTTCCTCGAATCGTCCGCGCGCCAGCCCGAACTGATGGACAGCCTGCAGACCAAGGTGTTCCTGCTCGTGGGCGTGCTCGATGGCGCCTTCATCATCGCCACCGGCATCGGGCTGTGGTTCGCCACGGCCAATCCGTTTCGCTGAACACGGCGCCGCGGGATGACCCTCTCCCAAGTTCGAAGGCGCGCAAACGCGGGGGAACTGCCTTCTTTGAGGGGGTGCGCAACGGCCGCGCCGGGCGTTCACTGGCGACATGGACTGGCGCCTCGCTCTCGCCCCCCGCCCCGCGGCCCCGCCGCGGGCGCAGACGCGCGCCGAGGAGGTGGCCAACGCCGCCAGCCACGCGCTGGCCTGCGCGCTGCCGGTGCTGGCCTGGCCGCTGCTGTCGGACGCGGCGCAGCGGCAGTCGGGCCCGCTGGGCGTGCTGTCGGTGGCGGTGTTCTGCCTCACGATGGTGCTGCAGTTCGTCGCCTCGGCGGTGTTCCATGCGCTGCCACCGGGACGCGCCAAGCTGTGGGCCCGCTCGGTCGACCACGCGGCGATCTACGTCTTCATCGCCGGCAGCAGCACCCCCTTCACGCTCGGCGTCATGCCCGGCACGGCCGGTGTCGCCACCTGCCTGCTCGTGTGGTCGCTGGCGCTGTGGGGCGCCTCGCTCAAGCTGAGGCGCCGGCTGACGAACCGGCGCCTGTCCACCGGCCTGTACGTGCTGCTCGGCTGGGGCGCGCTGCTGGCGGCCTGGCCGGGGCTGCAACTGCTCGATGCGTCGGCGCTGCTGTGGCTGGCCGCCGGCGGGGCGGCCTACCTGGTGGGCACGGCCTTCTTCGTGTTCGACTCGTCGCTGCGCTTCGGCCACTTCGTGTGGCACCTGTTCGTCATGGCCGGCAGCGGCTGCCATCTGTGCGCGGCACTCGGGCCGGGACTGGGCAGTTGAGCGCTACTTGGTCCCGAACAGCCGGTCGCCGGCGTCGCCCAGGCCCGGCACGATGTAGCCGTGCTCGTTGAGCTGGCGGTCGATCGCCGCGGTGTAGACCGGCACGTCCGGGTGGTTGGCATGGAAGTTCGCCAGGCCCTCGGGCGCGGCGAGCAGACAGACGAAGCGGATCGACTTCGGCTTCGTCTCCTTCAGCCGGTCCACCGCCGCCACTGCCGAGTTGCCGGTGGCCAGCATCGGGTCGAGCACGATGACGTCGCGCTCGTGCATGTCGTGCGGCATCTTGAAGTAGTACTCGACGGCCACCAGCGTCTTCGGGTCGCGGTACAGGCCGACGTGGCCGATGCGCGCACCGGGCACCACGTTGAGCATGCCGTCGAGGAAGCCGGCGCCGGCGCGCATGATCGACACGAACACCGTCTTCTTGCCGTCGATCACCGGCGATCGCATGGTCTCCAGCGGCGTCTCGATCTCGATCAGCTGCGTGGGCATGTCGCGCGTGACCTCGTAGGCCATCAGCATGCTGATCTCGTTGAGCAGCCGGCGGAACATGCTGGTGCTGCGGTCCTTCTGCCGCATCAGCGTGAGCTTGTGCTGGATCAGCGGGTGCGTGACGTGGTGGACTTCAGCGGTCATGGGCAATGGCTCCTGGTCCGGCACAGCATAGCCGCTCAGAGGCCGAGTTCGCTCAGCCCCGGGTGATCGTCCGGCCGCCGGCCGAGCGGCCAGTGGAACTTGCGGTCCGCCTCGGCGATCGGCAGGTCGTTGATGCTGGCGAAGCGGCGCGTCATGAAGCCGTGTTCGTTGAACTCCCAGTTCTCGTTGCCGTAGCTGCGGTACCAGTGGCCGGAGTCGTCGTGCCACTCGTAGGCAAAACGCACCGCGATGCGGTTGCCGCCAAACGCCCACAACTCCTTGATGAGCCGGTAGTCGAGTTCCTTCGCCCACTTGCGGCGCAGGAAGGCCTTGACCTCCTCGCGACCGACCGGGAACTCGGCGCGGTTGCGCCAGCGGGTGTCTTCGGTGTAGACGCGGGCGCAGACCTCGGGGTCGCGCGTGTTCCAGGCGTCCTCGGCGCCGCGCACCTTCTTCGTCGCAGTCTCTTCGGTGAAAGGCGGAACGGGCGGGCGTGTTTCCATCATCGGCCTTTCGTTCACCAGCCGATCGCCTTGGGCAGCCACAGCGCGATCTGCGGGTAGAAGAACACCAGCGCCAGCGTCAGCGCCTGCATCACGATGAAGGGCGCCACGCCCTTGTAGATGTCCTTGATGCTCACTTCGGGCGGCGCGACACCTTTCAGGTAGAACAGCGCCCAGCCGAACGGCGGCGTCAGGAACGAGGACTGCAGGTTCACGGTGATCAGCATCGCCAGCCAGACCGGCTCGACACCCTGCGCCAGCAGCACCGGCAGGAACAGCGGCACGGCGATGTAGCTGATCTCGATCCATTCGATGAAGAAGCCGAGCACGAAGATCAGCGCCATCATGAACCAGATGTCGCTGTTCACGCCGCCGGGCAGCAGCTCGAACAAACGCACGATGAGGTCTTCGCCGTGCAGGCCTCGGAAGGCCAGCGCGAACACCTGCGCCATCATCAGGATGAACATCATGATGGCGGTGATCTTGGCTGTCTCCAGTGCCACGTCCTTCAGCACCTGCCACTTGAAGCGCCCCGCGCCCACGGTGATCAGGATCGCGCCGACCGCGCCCATCGAGGCCGCTTCGGTCGGCGCGGCGATGCCGCCGACGATGGAGCCGAGCACCGAGACCACCAGCATGATCGGCGGCACCACCACTTTCCAGAAGCGGATCCACAGCTCGCGCCGGCTCACCGCATCGCGCTCGGCCTGGGGGATCGGGGGCATCAGCTCCGGCTTGAGCCAGCCGAGCACGAGCAGGAAGACGATGTAGACGCCCGCCAGCAGCATGCCAGGGCCGACCGCCGCGGCGAACAGTGTGCCGACCGACAGCTGCATGATGTCGGACAGCAGGATCAGGATCAGGCTGGGTGGAATGATCTGGCCCAGCGTGCCCGAGGCGCAGATCGCGCCGCAGGCGATGCGCTTGTCGTAGCCGCGGCGGATCAGCGTGGGCAGCGTGAGCAGGCCCAGCGTGATGATGGTGGCACCGACGATGCCGGTGGTCGCGCCCATCAGCACGCCGAACAGGATGATGCCCACGCCCATGCCGCCGCGAACGCCGCCGGCGATGTGGCCCATCACGTCGAGCAGGTCGTCGGCCAGGCGTGACTTCTCCAGCATCACGCCCATGAAGACGAACAGCGGGATCGCCATCCACTGGTAACCCGCCACCACGCCGTAGATGCGCGCCGGCAGCAGGTTGAACAGCAGGTCGCCGAAGCCGAGCCAGCCGAACAGGAAACCCACCGTGGCCAGCGTGATCGCCACCGGCACGCCCAGCATCAGCATCACGAAGAAGCCGACCAGCATCAGCACCGCATAGGTCTGCGGCTCAAACACGCGAAGCCTCCACGCGCTGCCGCTCGATGAGCACGAGGCGCAGCAGCGCACCCACCGTCTGCAGCGCCAGCAGGCCGAAACCCAGCGGGATCAGCCCCTTGACGGCCCACCGGTACGGGATGCCGCCCGGGTCGGCCGAGGTCTCGCCGATGGCCCAGGATTGCGCGACGTAGCTCGCCGAGAGCTTGATGAACAGCAGTGCGATCGCCAGCGTCAACACGCCCGAGGCAAGGTTGACGACGAACTTCGCGCGCGGCGTGAAGTTCGCGTAGAACACGTCCACGCGCACGTTCTCGCCGCGCTGCAGCGCATAGCTCATGCCCAGCAGGATGATCGTGGCCAGCAAGTGCCACTCGAGCTCCTGCGACCACACCGAGCCGAAGCTCAGCGAGTAGCGCAGCAGCACGTTGACGGCCACCAGGCCGATCATCACCAGCGTGAGGTAGAGCGTGGCGCGGCCCACCGCATCGATCAGCGCCTCGATGCGGCGGACCGCGACCGAGGTCGCGTCGGACATGGGGGGCTTTCGTTCAGCCGCGAACCTTGATGTGGTACGCCTCTTCGCTGACCTCGGACCAGCGGTCGTACTTGGCCTTGAAGGCCATGTAGGACTCGTGCACCTTCTTGGTCATCGGGTCCTTGGCTACGGCCTCGGCGAGCACCTTGTCGGTCTCGGCGCGCAGTGCCTTGATCACCGCGTCGGGCAAGGGCTTGGCGGTGACGCCCTGGTTCTTGATCAGGTCGTCCATCGCCTCGGAGTTGTGCTTCTGGCACCAGGCCTCGCTGATGACGTTGCACGCCGCCGAGGCGTTCTCGACGATGGCCTGCAGGTCCTTGGGCAGCTTCATCCAGGCGGCCTTGTTGATCAGCAGTTCGGAGACGGTGGCCGGCTCGTGCCAGCCGGTCGTGTGATAGAACTTGGCCGCCTTGTGCAGGCCCAGGCGCCGGTCCTGGAACGGGCCGACGAACTCGGCCGCGTCGATGACGCCGCGCTCCAGCGCCGGGAAGATCTCGCCGCCGGGCAGCACCTTCACGTCGACACCCAGGCTCGCGTAGACCTTGCCGGCGAGGCCCGGGATGCGCATCTTCAGGCCCTTCAGGTCGGCGACCGACGTGATCTCCTTCTTGAACCAGCCCGTCATCTGCACGCCGGTGTTGCCGCAGGGCAGCGCGATCATGCCGAAGGGCGCGTAGACCTCGTTCCACAGCTCGAGGCCGCCGCCGTCGTAGAACCAGCCGTTCATGCCCTGGAAGTTCATGCCGAAAGGCACGGCGGTGAAGTACTGCGCGGCCGCGGTCTTGCCGGTCCAGAAGTAGCTGTTGGCGTGGTTCATCTCCACGGTGCCGGCGCGCACCGCATCGAAGCCTTCGAACGCGGGCACCAGTTCGCCGGCGCCGAACACCTGGATCTTCAGCCGCCCACCGGACATCGCGTCGATGCGCTTGGCCAGGTCAGTGGCCGAGCCCGGCCCGTCCATGTAGAACGGTGCGCCCTTGCCATAGGCCGAGGTCATCTTCCAGTTGAAGGTCTGCTGGGCCGAGGCGACCGCCGGTGCGGCGAGCGCGGCACCGGCGAGGCCGGCCTTCAGTGCGGAGCGACGAGAAACTGCATTCATGCGAACTCCAAAGGGGTGAAGACGAACCGGACTAGCGAGCCGCGTGCCAGCCCGCCGAGTTGAACGGCGCGCCTGTGGCGTGCCGTTCGAACGAGGAGAACTGAGACGGCACGCGAGAGCGTGTCCGGCTCAGTAGGTTTTGTAGGGGAGGAACTTGCCCGACATCGTGATCGACACCCGATCGCCCTTCGGGTCGGGCTCGCGCTGCAGGTCCATCTTGAAGTCGATGGCCGACATGATCCCGTCGCCGAACTCTTCGTGGATGAGTTCCTTGAAGGTGGTGCCGTAGACGCTGACCAGCTCGTAGAAGCGGTAGATCAGCGGGTCGGTGGGCACCGAGGTGGGCAGCGAACCCTTGTAGGGCACCACCATCAGCCACTTCTTCTCGTCGGCACTCAGCCCGAAGATCTTGCCGACCGCATCGGCCTGCTTCTTGTCGAGCGTCATCTGCCCGAGGCAGGCGGCGGTGACCCACTCCTTGCTCAGGCCCACCTTGGTGGCCACGTCGGACCACTTGATGCCCTTGGCCACCTTGGTGGCGATGATCTTCTCGGTGACGTCCAGTCGGCTCATGCGATTCTCCTCAGGGTGGTGCCGTTGTGTGGTTGGGGTTGGGGCTGGGTGTCGGGCTGGGGCTCGGGGTCGAGCCCCGGGCTGACTTCTTCCGGCCGCGCTGGCGCGCGGCCGTGCGACAGCTCCTTGCTGCGCGCGACGAGGAAGTCGACCAGGTGGTTGCGGATGCGGTAGTACTGCGGGTCGTGGTGCAGCGTGGCGCGCTGCCTGTCCCGGGGCATCGTGTTCTTCACGATCTCGGCCACGCGCGCCTGCGGGCCGTTACTCATCAAGAGGATGCGGTCGGCGAGCAGGATCGCCTCGTCGACATCGTGCGTGATCATGAACACCGTCTGGTGCGTCTGCCCGCAGATGCGCAGCAGCTCGTCCTGGATGGTGCCGCGCGTCAGTGCGTCGAGCGCGCCGAAAGGCTCGTCGAGCAGCAGCATGCGCGGCTGGATCGCGAAGGCACGCGCGATGCCGACACGCTGCTTCATGCCGCCCGAGAGCTGCGAGGGCTTCTTGTCGATCGCGCCGTCGAGCCCGACCAGGGCGACGTACTTCTGCACATGCTCGTCGACCTGCGCGCGCGTCCACAGCGGCCACTTGCTGCGCACCGCGAAGGCGATGTTCCTGCGCACGGTCAGCCAGGGCATCAGCGCATGGCCCTGGAACACCACGCCACGGTCCAGGCTCGGCCCGGCGATCTCGCGGTTGTCCATGAACACATGGCCGTCGCTGGCGCTCTCCAGCCCGGCGAGCACGTTCAGGATGGTCGTCTTTCCGCAGCCGCTGTGGCCGATGATGCAGACGAACTCGCCCTGGCGGATGCCGAAGTTCACGCTGTCGAAGACAACGCTGTCGCCATAACGCTTGGTCAGGCCCTCGACTTTGAGGAAGTGCTCAGTCGACATAGGTCACCGCCTTCTGCAGCCTCGCGAACATCAGGTCGAGCAGCATGCCGACCACGCCGATGACCAGGATCGCGAAGATCACGTTCGGCAGCGAGAGGTTGTTCCACTCGTTCCAGACGAAGTAGCCGATGCCCGTGCCGCCGACCAGCATCTCGGCGGCCACGATCACCAGCCAGGCGATGCCCATGCTGATGCGCATGCCGGTCAAGATGGTCGGCGCCGCGGCGGGCAGGATCACCTCGAAGGCGCGGCGCAGGGCCGACACCTCCAGCGTCTTCGCCACGTTGAGCCACTCGCGCCGCACGCTGGCCACGCCGAAGGCGGTGTTGATCAGCATCGGCCACACCGAGCAGATGAAGATCACGAAGATGCCGCTGATCGAGCTGTCCTTGATCGTGTACAGGGCCAGCGGCATCCAGGCCAGCGGCGAGATCGGCTTGAGCACCTGGATGAACGGGTCGAGCGCGCGGTAGACCAGCGGGCTCATGCCGATCACGAAGCCGAGCGGGATCGCCACCAGCGCGGCGAGCAGGTAGCCCAGGCCGACGCGGCCGAGCGAGTAGCCGAGCTGCAGGCCCACGCCCTTGTCGTTCGGGCCGTTGTCGTAGAACGGGCTGGCGAGGTTCTTCACGACCACCGTGCCCATCTGCGCCAGCGTCGGGAAGCCCGACTTCGCGGCAGGCGCGGCGGCTCCCGCCGTCGGGTCCTTGCCCATCAGCCTGGCGTATTCGATCTGCTCCGGCGTGAGCGCCGGTGCCGCCGCGGCCACCGGCGCGGCCGACAGCGTGGCCACATGCCACACCGCCAGCAAGACGAGCAGGATCAGCGCCGACAGCAGGCCCGCCCGGAACCCCAGGCTGCGCGTGAAACCCATGATGGCCTCCCGCTCAGGCGCGCTTGATCGCGAAGCTCGACAGGTAGGCGTCGGGCTTGTCCGGATCGAAGACCTTGCCCATGACGGTGAACTTCGGGTACGCGCCCTCGGGCACCTTCATGTCGAGCGACTTCATGACCTTCTTCGCGTCGGTCAGCAGGAACACCTTCTCGGCGATCTGCTTGTAGTTCACGTCGCCCTTCACGTAGCCCCAGCGCTTCATCTGCGTGAGCATCCACACCGCCATGCTCTGCCAGGGCATCGGGTCGAAGTCGGCGCGGTCGGGCACGTTCTTCACGTTGCCCAGGCCATCAGCGAACTTGCCGGTGAGCACCTGCGCGATCACCGTCTCGGGCTGGTTCAGGTAGGCCTGCGGCGCGATCACCTTGGCGATCAGCTCGCGGTTCTTCGCCTCGCGCGCCATCGCCGCGGAGGTGAGCACCGCGCGGTACAGCGCCGCGAAGGTGTTCGGGTTCTTCTGGATGAACTCGGTGCTGGTGCCGAAGGCGCAGCAGGGGTGGCCGTTCCACAGCTCCTTGGTGAGCAGGTGGATGAAGCCGACCTCCTCGTACACCGCGCGCTGGTTGAACGGGTCGGGGCCGAGGTAGCCGTCGATGTTGCCGGCGCGCAGGTTGGCCACCATCTCGGGCGGTGGCACGACGCGGATCTGGATGTCGCGGTCCGGGTCCAGCCCGGCTTCGGCCACGTAGTAGCGCAGCAGGAAGTTGTGCATCGAGTACTCGAAGGGCACGGCGAACTTGAAGCCCTTCCAGTCCTTCGGGTCGCGCTTGTCCTTGTGCTTGACCGACAGCGTGATCGCCTGGCCGTTGGTGTTCTGGATGGTGGCCACGTTCATCGGCGTGGCGTTGCTGCCTGCGCCCAGCGAAATCGCCAGCGGCATCGGGCTCAGGAAGTGCGTGGCGTCGTACTCCTTGTTGAGCATCTTGTCGCGGATCAGCGCCCAGCCGGCGGTCTTCACCACCTCGACGTTCAGGCCCTGCTTCGAGTAGAAGCCCAGCGGGTGCGCCATGATCAGCGGCGTGGCGCAGGTGATCGGGATGAAGCCGATCTTCAGGTCCTTCTTCTCGATGGCGCCACCCTTCTCCTGCGCCATCGCCTGCAGGCTGGCCACCGGCAGCACGCTGGCGATGGCGGCCATCGCCGAGCCCTTGCCCACCGCGCGCAGGAACCGGCGGCGCACGGCGTCCTGCGGGAACAGCGCCTTGACGAGCGAGGCTTCGATGAACTCGTTGGAATAGAGCTCGAAGTCGGCCGTCTCGCTGCGCGCGCGCAGTTCCGCGGCGGCGTGCTCGGCGCTCGAGCGGTGGCGGCCGCAGCTGCAGCCCATCATCAGGGGCCGGTCGGCGTCGTAGGGATCGAAGTGCTCGCTCATGGTGCAACCTCTCGTCTGGGCATGGGTGAATGCTAGGAACGAGAGGCCTTCTGCAACATCGAGGCCAGCAGGATTCGGCTGTAGGGCTGGCCCTACAAGAGGCCGACCGGCCAGACCACGCTACGGGCTGAGCGCCGTGCGAATGGCTCGCGCGAGATCCGCACGGCGATAGGGTTTGGGCAGCAGCATGACGCCCGGGTCCAGCCGGCCGTGGTGCACGATGGCGTTCTCGGTGTAGCCGGAGGTGTAGAGCACGCGCAACCCCGGGCGCAGCCGGCGCGCGGCGTCGGCGAGCTGGCGGCCGGACATGCCGCCGGGCATCACCACGTCGGTGAAGAGCAGTTCGATGGGCTCCTCGCTCTCGACGATGCGCAGCGCGTCTGTGCCGTTGGGCGCCTCCAGGACGCGATAGCCCAGCGCACGCAGTTCGAGGCAGGCCAGCTGGCGCACCGGTTCGTCGTCTTCCACCACCAGCACCGACTCCGTGCCGCCGCGAATCGCCGGCTCCTGGGCTTTCGGATCGACCGGCGCCGGCCTGGCGCCCTGGGCGCGCGGCAGGTACAGCTTGATGGTCGTGCCGTGGCCCGGCTCGGAGTAGACGCCGACATGGCCGGCCGACTGCTTGGCAAAGCCGTAGACCATCGCCAGCCCCAGGCCGGTGCCCCGCCCCTTTTCCTTGGTCGTGAAGAAGGGCTCGAACACCCGCGCCAGGTGTTCCGGCGGGATGCCGACGCCGGTGTCCGAGACGGCCAGCATCACGTATTGGCCGGGCGCGACGTCGGGGTGCTGGTCGGCGTAGCGCTGGTCGAGTGCCGCATTGGCCGTCTCCAGCGTCAGCTTGCCGCCGGTGGGCATGGCGTCGCGGGCGTTCAGGCACAGGTTGAGCAGCGCGTTCTCGAGCTGCGCCGGATCGACCATCGCCGGCCACAGCCCGGCGGCCCGCACGAGTTCGATCTCGATGTGCTCGCCCAGCGTGCGCCGCAACATCGAATCCAGCGCGGCGACCCGCTGGCTGACGTCGATCACGCTCGGATCCAGCGGCTGCTTGCGCGCGAAAGCGAGCAACTGCTGCGTCAACGCCGCGCCGCGCTGCGCGGCCGCGCCGATCATCTCGGCCAGCTGGCGCCTGGCCGGATCGTCGGCACTCATTTCGGCCAGCAGGTCGGCATTGCCGAGCACCACGGTGAGCAGGTTGTTGAAGTCGTGCGCCACCCCGCCGGTGAGCTGGCCGATGGCCTCCATGCGCTGCGATTGCAGGAGCCGCGCGTTGAGGTTGGCGATGTCCTGGCGCTGCGCCTGCAGGGACTGCGCGGTCTGGTTCATCACCTGCATCAGCGTGCCGAGTTCGCCGCTGGGCCAGGGCGGCTCGATGCGTGCTGCCAGGTCGCCGGCAGCCAGCTGGCCTGCCATCGCGGTCATGCGCGTGATCGGCCGCCGGATGGCGCGTTCGGTCAGCAACCAGGCCGCCAGGAACAGGCCGAAGGCCACGGCAGCGAGCAGGGCCGTGTCTCGCGCGTAGCGGGCATTCGCACCCGCGACGATGGCGTCGCGTGGCGCACCGGCCAGCACGTGCACCCGGGTGCCGGCAATGCCCGAAGTGTCGGCGCGAGCCCACTTGAACACACCGCCGTCGAGCATCGCGACATCGGCCTCGGCGGCACCCGTGGACGGCTCGGCGAAACGCCACAGCGGCGTGCCGGCGATCGATTCGCCCGGCTTGAAGCCGGCCTGCCCCGCCGGTGCCGCCACCAGGACCTGGCCCTTGTCGTCGACGACCAGCAGCTGCGCGCCCGGCACCACCGGCGCGCTGACGGCCGCCGCCCTGGCGAGATCCAGCGAGGCCAGCAGCACGAAGCGCAGCTCGCCCTGCGCCGTGCGCGCCGGGTAGGCCACCTGCATGACCGCCAGGCCGGTGAGCCGGCCGAAGGTGGGCTCGAGCACCACGTCGCCGCGTGTCGCGAGCGCTCGGCGGAAGTAGTCGCGGTTGTTGAGGTCGAGTTCGCGGCCGCTGCGCAGCGAGTCGCAGAACAGGCGGCCATCGGGGCGGATCGTCAGGATGCCGGTGTACTGCGGATAGGCCTCTCGCACCTCGGACAGAAAGGCGGAGCAGGCGGCACGGTCGTCGGAGTCCAGGTCACCGGCACGCGCCAGGCCGAACTGCAGCTGGGCGGTGCCGCGGATGCGCTGGTGCAAGTCCTCGGCCTTGGCCTGCGCCAGCTCGGCCAGGCGCCGCGCGTCGCCGGCGATGGCGGCCTCGCGGTCCTTGATGAAATTGGCCAGCACGAGCAGGGCCGGTATGGCTGTCGCGAGCAGCGCGATCAACAGCAGCCTGGCACGGATGCTCATGGTGTCCAACCCCCTGAGGACACCGCTCGTCGCTCAGCGGACTGCTATGCTGAATGGCGCCCTGCTTGTGCAAGCATCATAAGGGCCGCAGTGCGCAGCCCATCGGGAGAACCGGCATGGCAGGCGGGAGGCTTCTCATCCTCGACGACGACCCCACGGTCGGGCAGATCCTGCTGATGAGCGCGCAGGCATCGGGCTTCGAGGCCAGGCTGTGCCTCGAAGTGCAGCCCTTCCTGGAGGCGCTCGGCCCCTGGATGCCGACCCACCTGGCCATCGACCTCACGCTGCCCGGAACGACCGGCATCGCGGTGATGCGCCGCGTCGCCGCCGCCGGTTGCCGGGCCCGCATCATCATCTGCAGCGGCGCCGGCGCGGCTGAGCTCGATGCCGCGCTGCTCGAGGCACGTTCGCTCGGGTTGCCGGCACCCGGCGTGCTGGCCAAGCCGTTTCGCCTGGCCGGCGTGCGCGAACTGCTCGCCGACCCAGGCTGAGCCGGCACAGGCGACTCGCTCCGGCGGGTCAAACGCTCACTTCGCGGGCAGGCTGTAGTCGGCCTTGAACTCGGTGAAGCTGTCGCCGAAGCTCGTCAGGCCCTTGCCCGCCGAGCTGGTGGTGCCGGTGACGCCTTCCCACCGCCCGGTGCCGACAGTGAAGCGGCCCGTGCCGGACTGCGTGTTGCGCTCGGCCGACTGGCGCTCGGTGCGGCCCTCGCCTTCCTGCACCAGCGTGGAGCCATCCTGGAAGGTGTAGACGATCTTCGTTCGGTAGGTCTGCGCATTGCCTTCGATCGAGATGATCTTGCCTTCGATGCGGAAGGGCACCACCTCGCCATCCTTGAACATCGCCAGGCCGCGACGCGCAAACTCGCCGGTGCTCTGGTCCATGCGGGTGACGTAGCTGGTGGCCGTCCAGGCCATTTCGGCGGCGCTGGCCGCCTGCGCGGCGATGCCGAAAGCGGCGGCGGTGGCGGCAATCGCGAATCCGCGGATGTTCATGCGGCACTCCTGAAGTGAAGAGGTCAGGTTTCCATCTTCAGGGCATCGCGCCGGCAATCAAGCCGCGGGCTCGCTCGGGCCTTGAGCTGACGCAAACTTCGTTCGCAGCCGTCCCAGCCCGGAGCGAAGGCTGCGCAGCCGGCCAGCGTCGGCCTGAGCTGAGCCGCCTGCGCTGCGGCGGCTCAGACAATGTCCTGCCGCACCGCATAGAGCGCCAGCTCGACGTCGTTGCGCACGCCGGTCTTCTCGAGGATGCGCGCGCGGTAGGTGCTCACCGTGTTGGCGGCCAGCACCAGCTGCTCGGCGATCTCGCCGACGCTGCGGCCGGCGGCGAGCAGGCGGAACACCTGGTACTCGCGGTGCGACAGCCGATCGTGCAGCGGCGTGTCGTCGTGCGTGCCGCCACCGACCGCGCCGGCGAGCTGCTCGGCGACGTTCGGCGTGATGAACAGCCGCCCGCCGGCCACGCGGCGGATCGCCTCGGTCATCTGCTCGGCGTCGGCACTCTTGTTCAGGTAGCCCGCCGCGCCGAGCTTGAGGGAACGCACCGCGTACTGGCGGTCGGGGTAGGTGGAGAGCATCAGCACCGGCAGCTTCGGGAACTCGGCCCTGAGCTGCTTGAGCACATCCAGCCCGTCGCGCTGCGGCATGGCGATGTCCATCAGCACCACGTCGATGCCACCCGCTCGCACGCGCGCGATCGCCTCCGGGCCGCTGGCCGCCTCTCCGGCCAGCGACAGGTCGCTCGCGTCGGCGAGGATCTGCTTGATGCCCTGGCGGACGATCTGGTGGTCGTCGCAGATCAGGACGCAGATCATGCGAACGCCTCGGGCAAGGGCATGACCAGCCGCACTCGCGTGCCCAGGCCGGGGGCGCTGTCGATCGTCAGCTTGCCGCCGAACTGCTGCGCCCGCTCGCGCATGCCCATGACGCCGTAGCTTCGCGCGGCGTTCAGCGCCTGCGGCTCGGCGCCGACGCCGTCGTCGCGCACGTCGAGGTAGAGCACCGGCTGCGGCGGGTCGTCCACCGCGATGCGGATCTGCACGCGTTTCGCGCGGGCATGTCGCGCCACGTTGGACAGCACCTCCTGAAAGATGCGGAACACGGCGATCGCCAGCGCCCCGCCGGGCGGCTGCACGCCGGCGGCCACGTGCAGCTGCAGCTCGCTGTCGAGCTCGGCGCTGTCGATGAACTCCTGTGCCTGCCACTCCAGCGCCGCCCACAGGCCCTGGTGGTCGAGGATGCTCGGGCGCAGGTCGGTGATGATGCGGCCGACGTTGTCGACGGCGGTGTCGATCATGCGGCCCATGCCCAGGCACTTGCCGGCCAGCTCGTCGCGTTCGGCCACGCGGCGGGCGAGCCAGTGCACGTCCATCTTCAGCGCCACCAGCAACGAGCCGAGCTCGTCGTGGATCTCGCGAGCGATACGCGTGCGTTCGGCCTCCCGCACCGACTCCTGGTGCTGAGCCAGTTCGCGCACGCGCTGCAGTTCCTGCGCACGGCGGCGCTCGCTGATGTCGAGGAAGGTGACGACTGCGCCCTGCACCTGGCCGTGCTCGACGATCGGGTGGCTCGAATACTCGGCGTAGAAGGCCGTGCCGTCGGCCCGCCACAGCACCTCGTCGTCGATGCGGCAGGGCAGGCCCTGGCGGAAGGCGTTGAAGATCGGGCAGTCGCACTCCGGGTAGTGGCGCCCGTCGGCATGCGTGTGGTGGATCAGCTCGTGCATGTTGCGGCCGATGATCTGCTCGGCCGGCCAGCCCAGCTGCCGCGCCGCGCTGCGGTTGACGAACACGCAGCAGCCGGCCATGTCGATGCCGAAGATGCCCTCGCCGGTGGATTCGAGCAGCAGCGCGAGGCGGTCGCGCCAGACGTCGGCGACGCGGCCCTGTTCGGCGGCAGGCGAGGTGGTCATGGTGACCACGGTGGTGCAAGCGCCATGCCCGTGCGCGCGCACCAGACCAAGGCGCGGCGCACCGCGCCGGCTCAGAACACGGTGCCGTCGCTCTCGATGGCTACCGGCGGCGCACCGCCGGCTCGGCGCTCGGCGGCGATCTGCCGGCCCGCGGCCCAGCTGCCGCCTTCGAGGATGCAGGCGAGCGGCAGCGCCGGCGCACCTAGCACCTCGCGCACCCGCGGCGCCAGTTCATCGAGCAGCGCCACCGTCAGCGCGCGCCATTCGATCACCCAGGGCTCCGATGGCAATCGCGGCTGCGCGGCGAACGCCGTGTCGCGCGGCACGATCACGCCAGCGTCGATGAGCAGCCCGCCGTTGCGGTACTCGGGCAGGCCGGTGAGATCGTCCAGCCCGCCGACCTGCACGCCGGCCCATTCGAAAGGCTCGAGCAGCGAGTAGCTCAGCCACTGGCTGAGCTTGTGGAACGGCACCCATCCGGCGCTCGCACCCTCTCCACCGGCCGCCGGATGCGGCCACGCGTCACCCACCGGAACGCCTTCGAACAACTGGCCGCTCGGCCAGATGCCACTGAACGCATCGAGCAGCGCGCCGAGGATGCGCGCGGCCTGCACGTGGTGGTGCAGCGGCGCGGGCTGCGGGTGGTGGTGGTTCAGACGCGGCGCGTGCGGGTGGTGGGTCAGCGTGTCGAACAGGTGGCCGGGCTGGCCGATCGAGGTGAAGGTCTGCGGCTGGGCGCGCAGCGCCTCGCCGAGGCGTCGCATCAACGCGGCGCGGCCCTCCAGTCCGACCAGCGGGTTGTCGGCGTGCACCTGGAAGATTTCGGCCAGTGCCGCAGCATCAAGCTTCAGCAATGCCGCCGCGTCGACGCGGTACGGATCGCCCGCATCCGACGAGAAGCGCCCGGCCATGAAGGCGCGGAAACTCGCCACGCCCAGGCCCTCGCTGCGGCCGAAGGACTGGCCGCTCCCGGCCTCGCGATAACGCCAGTCGGCGCCGGCGCCGGCATCGAGCAGCACGCTGACCAGCGTGAGGTCGATGCGCGCGCGTGCCACCGCGATGTGGCTGCGGCCGGCGAGCTTCGCATCGAGCTCGCCCTTGCGGTCCACTCCGCCGGCCTCGAAGTGCCGCCAGCGGCTGTGGTACGGGATCTTCAGGTCGGGGAAGCGCGAGCGCGTCAGCGCAGCGATGCGCTGTGCGACGGCGTCGAGCTTCGAGCGGTCGAGCGTGAAGTGCTCCGAGCCGCCTGCGGCCACGAAGGCGGCGATGGAGGCGCAGCGTGCGCGGATCGTCGCCGGATCGCGCAGCGTGCGGACGGCGGCATCCGCTTCACTCAAGGCTGCGGCCTTTCACGCTCGCGAGCTGCGCCTCGTCGGGCACCGCGCCGTCGGTGAAGTAGCCGGCGGCGATCTTGGCTTCGATCTCGACCTTGGCATCCGCGGGCACCAGTTCGTCGGGGATCTTCACGCGCTCGCCGACCTCGATGCCGCTGCCGGTGATGGCGTCGTACTTGTCGTTGCTCATCGACACGAGCCGGTGGATCTTGCGGATGCCCAGCCAATGCAGCACGTCGGGCATCAGCTCCTGGAAGCGCATGTCCTGCACGCCGGCCACGCACTCGGTGCGCAGGAAGTACTTGTCGGCGCGGTCGCCGCCCTCCTGGCGCTTGCGTGCGTTGTAGACGAGGAACTTGGTCACTTCGCCGAGCGCACGGCCTTCCTTGCGGCTGTAGGCGATCAGGCCGACGCCGCCCTTCTGCGCACCCTGGATGCACTCCTCGATGGCGTGCGTCAGGTAGGGCCGGCAGGTGCAGATGTCGGAGCCGAACACGTCGGAGCCGTTGCACTCGTCGTGCACGCGTGCGGTCAGCGTGACCTCGGGGTTGGCCAGGTCGCGCGGGTCGCCGAAGATGTACAGCGTCTGCCCGCCGATGGGCGGCAGGAACACCTCGATGTCGCTGCGCGTGACGAGCTCGGGGTACATGCCGCCGGTCTCCTCGAACAGCGCGCGGCGCAGGTCGGCTTCCGACACCTTGAAGCGCTCGGCGACGCCGGGCAGCCACCACACCGGCTCGATGGCGATCTTGGTGACGGTGGCCGAGCTGTCTTCGAGCAGCACCTTGCCGTCGACCTGCAGGCGCTGGAAGGCCAGCGCCTGGCGGATCTCCGGCAGGTGGATGTGCGCCTTGGTGACGGCGATGGTCGGGCGGATGTCGTAGCCCTGCTCGAGGTAGTCGAGATAGACCGACTGCACCGAGGCGCCCCAGGGGTCGATCGAGACGATCTTCGAAGCATCGCCCCACTGCTCGTAGGGGCCGATCAGGTCGGTGGGTGCGGTGTTGGTGAGGTCGGCGCGGTGGCCCTTGGTGAGGTTGCCGGCGGCCACCGCGAGCGCGCGATAGACGCCGTAGCTGCCGCTGTGCGTGCCCACCACGTTGCGCTGGCTGCGGTTGGTGGTGGTGCCGACGACAGGGCCGCGCTCCAGCGCGTCGGCGGCGCCCCAGTGGATGGCCGGTGCGCCGGCCGTGCCCTGGCCGGGGTGCGATGTCAGGCGGATGTGGCGCGTGCCGGTGACGGCGGGTTCGGTGGCCATGCGTGCGTGACTCCAGTGCGTGACGTGCAGCATAGCGCCGCGCCGGCCGTGCGGCACACTCGGGCGCAGAATGCGCCCGCACCGAAACGGAACCTCGACGTGACATCTCCCCAAGCCCCCCTGCCATGGGACCAGCTCGCGCAGGCCGCACGCGCCGCCCGCGAGCGGGCCTACGCGCCGTACTCGCAGTTCGCCGTCGGCGCCGCGCTGCTCGACGAGCAGGGCCGCATCCACGCCGGCTGCAACGTCGAGAACGCCGCCTATCCGCAGGGCCTGTGCGCCGAGGCCGTGGCGCTGGGCCAGCTGGTGCTGGCCGGCGGCACGCGCGTGCTCGCCGCGCTGGTGGTGGGCGAGGCCGCGCAGCCGGTCACGCCCTGCGGCGGCTGCCGGCAGAAGCTGCGCGAGTTCGCCGGCGACGACATGCCGGTGTGGTCGGCCGACCTGCACGGCATCACGGCGCGCCACACGCTGGGGGCGCTGCTGCCGGCCAGCTTCGGGCCCGATCACCTGGGCAAGTCATGAGCAAACAGAGCCACGAGATCGTCGACCGCTGCGCGGCGCTGCTGCTCGCCGGCGGGCGGCGGCCGAAGATCGCCGTGTTGCTGGGCTCGGGTTGGGCGCCGCTGGCCGAGCGTGTGCAGGACCCGCTGCGCCTGCCGTACGCGCACCTGCCCGGCTTTCCGGAGACGGGCGTCGACGGGCATGCGGGCCAGGTGGTGATCGGCCGCATCGGTTCGCACGAGGTCGCCGTGCTGGCCGGGCGGCGACACGCCTACGAAGACGGCGACTCGGCGGCCATGAAGGGCGCGATCGCCGCACTGGCCGCCTGCGGTGTCGAGGTGCTGGTGCAGACCAACGCGGCCGGCAGCCTGGACGCGGCCATGCGCCCCGGCGAGCTGATGATGCTGGCCGACCACCTGAACCTCGTGCAGCACTCGCCGCTGGTCGGCGAGAGCGGCACGAAACGTTTCGTCGACATGCGCCACGCCTACGACCCCTCGCTGCGCGCCCAGGCACGCACCACCGCCGCGCGCCTGGGGGCAACGCTGCACGAAGGCGTCTACGCCTGGGTGATGGGGCCGCAGTTCGAGACACCGGCGGAGATCCGCATGCTGCAGCGGCTCGGCGCGCAGGCGGTGGGCATGAGCACGGTGCCCGAGACCATCCTGGCGCGGCACGCGGGCCTGCGCGTGCTGGCGCTCTCGATGTTCACCAACATGGGCTGCGGGTTGCAGACCGAATCGCTCAGTCACGCCAACACGCTGGGGGTGGCGCAGGCCGCCTCGGCGACGGCGGTGCCGTTGCTCGAGGCGATGATCGCCGACCTGGAGGTCTGAGTGGTGCGCACGGTCGACGAGAGTGCGCGCATCGCACTGGCCTGCCTGGACCTGACCAGCCTCAACGACGGCGACAACGAGGCCGACATCCTGCGCCTGGCCGAGCGTGCCGCCGCCGCGCCGGGCCGCGTGGCAGCCCTGTGTGTGTGGCCGCGATTCGTGCGCCTGGCCCGCGCCCATGCACCGCCAGGCGTGGCCGTGGCCGCGGTGGCCAACTTCCCGGAGGGCAGCAGCGACATCGAGCGCGCGCTGCGCGACACCGGCGAGATCATGCAGGCCGGCGCGCAGGAGATCGACCTCGTGCTGCCCTGGCGCGCGCTGTTGGCGGGCGACGACGCGGCCTGCGCCGCACTGCTTCGCGCGGTGCGCCGTGCCAGCGAGGGCCTGCGCCTGAAGGTGATCCTGGAAAGCGGCGAACTGGCGGCACCAGTGCTCGTGGCACAGGCTTCACGGCTCGCGCTCGCCGAGGGCGCCGACTTCCTCAAGACCAGCACCGGCAAGACGCCGCACGGCGCCACGCCGGACGCAGCGCGTGTGATGCTGCAGGCGATCGCCGCGGATCCGCGGGCCGCCGCGCACGCCGGCTTCAAGGCCTCGGGCGGGGTGCGCAGCGTGGCCGATGCGGCGGTCTACATCGAGATGGTCGAGTCCACGCTCGGTGCGGGCGCCCTGGTGCCGGCGCGCTTTCGCATCGGCGCGAGCGGGCTGCTCGCCGACATCGAGGCGGTGCTGGCCGGCCGCGGCGACACGCCCGCAGCCGCCGGCTACTGAGCCGGCTTCGCGCGCTGCGGGATGGCCAGCCCGCGTGCCACGGCCGGCCTCGCCATGAACGACTTCAGCACCCGCTGCACGTTGGCGAAGTCGGCGATGCCGACCAGCTCGCCTGCGCCGTAGAAGCCCACCAGGTTGTTCACCCACGGGAAGGTGGCGATGTCGGCGATGCCGTACTCGTCGCCCATGATCCACAGCCGGGCTTCGAGGTGCCGGTCGAGCACGCCGAGCAGGCGGCGCGACTCGGCGACGTAGCGGTCGCGCGGGCGCTTGTCTTCGTAGTCCTTGCCGGCGAACTTGTGGAAGAAGCCGAGCTGGCCGAACATGGGGCCGACGCCGCCCATCTGGAACATCAGCCACTGCAGCGTCTCGTAGCGCGCGGCCGGGTCGGTGGCGATCAGACGGCCGGTCTTCTCGGCCAGGTAGACGAGGATCGCGCCGGACTCGAACAGCGCCAGCGGCCGGCCGCCGGGCCCGTCGGGGTCGAGGATCGCGGGGATCTTGTTGTTCGGGTTGAGCGACAGGAACTCCGGCGACAGCTGGTCGTTCGTCTCGAAGCTCACCAGGTGCGGCTCGTAGGGCAGGCCGGTTTCCTCGAGCATGATCGACACCTTCACGCCGTTGGGCGTGGGCAGCGAATACAGCTGCAGCCGCTCGGGGTGCTGCGCGGGCCACTTGCGGGTGACGGGGAAGCGGGACAGATCGGACATGGGGTTTCGGTCAGCGGATGAGCCGTCGATTCTCGCCCGCTCGTCAGTGACCCTGCTGCGACACGGCCTGCGGGAGTTCGATCTCGATGGCGTGGCCGTTGCTGCCCAGGCGCGCTCCCATTTCGGCCACGCGCCGACGCACCGGCTCGAAACGCGACTGCGCCAGCCAGGCCGGCAACCCCGCGGGTGCCTCGCCCCCTTCGGCAACACGGGCGCCGATGCTCACCACCACGCGGCCCTGCCGAAGGAAGGTTCCGACCTCGAACCTGTTGCAGCGCTGCATCGGCGAGCCTTCTTCGGCGCAGGCCTGCAGCAGGTTCATCGTCACTTCGTTGAGGTGGTCGGGCACCAGCTCGCAGGCCGGCACGTCCTGCCCGGCGCGGAATTCGATCGGCCGGCCGCGGAAGCGCCAGTCGAATGAGAGGAATTCGCACACGGCCTTGACCATCGCGCTGACGTCCACCCACTCGGCCGACTCGCTGCGCGCGGTCGCGAAGTCGGCGATCTGCCGCATCATGCGGGCGATGCGCAGGCTCTGCGCCTGCATCTCGCGCGACACGTCGCGCTGCGACTCGGGCAGCTCCGCGGCCAGCAGGTGGATCACCGCCAGCGGGTTGCCGACCTCGTGCGCGACGTTGGCCGCCATGGTGGCCAGCGTGGACATCTTCTCGCGGTGCCAGCGCTGCTCGCGCTCGGCCGCTTCGGCCTGCTCTCGCGCCTGCCGGTCGATGATGCGCTGGCCGATGCGAACGATCAGCAGCGAGGTGGCGTACAGCAGCACCAGCAGGCCGCCGACGATGCCGAGGAATTCGTGCGAACTGCGCTCGACCTTCTGCTGGTTGACGTGCGCGGCGCTCTCGATGCGGGCCTGGTTGGCGGTGCTGATCTGGGCGAACCTGCGCGATGCCGCCTTGCTCTGCTCGAGGAAGGGCGTGACGTCGGAGTACAGCTCGACGACGCCGACCACCACGTCGCTGCCGCCGGCGCGCACGGGCACGTAAGTGGAGATCAGGTCGCGGTTCTCGACGACGCGCTCGAAGGCGCTGAAGCGATCCCGGTGCGTCAGCTCGCTGGCGGGGCGGCCCTGCGACGCGGTGCGCCAGCCGGCGTTCTCGCCCGCGTACTCGCCGATCTGCCCGTGTTCCGACGAGTAGAAGGTCACGCCACGCAGGTCGAACACCTTGATCTTGAACACGGTGGTGCTCTGCATCGCCGCGTAGGCCTTGGCATCCAGCGCCTTGAATGCCGGCAGCGCGACGATCCGCCGGCCGATCTCGCCCCAGCAGGCGCGCCTCACGTCCAGGGGCTGGCCCTGCAGCGCCTTGCATCCGTCGATGGGTATGCGCTGTGCCGAGTCCAGGAAGGGCCCGAAGTCGCTCGTCCACAGCATGTTGGCCACCATGCGCGACAGGTTGACGTGGTTGGCCTCGTGCACGGCGAGCAGGCTGCTTCGCGCCGCCTCCTGGTGCTGGCGGGCGAGTTCGTCCTGCGCCTGAGCGAAGAAGGTGGCCTGCTCCTTCTGCACCTGCGCGAAGAAGTCCTCTTCCATGCGCTGCAGGAAGAACAGGCTCACCGCCACCGCGGCAAATGCAACGAGCGTGGTCAGCGTGAAATAGCGCATCAGCCGGAAGCCGGCGGGCTGCGCACCCGGCCTGAGCGCGGGTTCCTGCATGCTTTCGTTCCTTCCCTGAGAGCTCGCCCCGGCACATCGTAGCGTCCCGCCTCTCGAGGGCCGCGCCAGCCGAGCCCACGCGGTTCGCCGACATGCGATGCCACCGCTACTTTGTGTGGCGCGGTGCGACCTGGTAGGCATTTGTAACCTGAAGGCTGCTTCGCTCACAACTCGCAGCATCGCACCGACCGTCGCTGTCACAGTCCGGGCTCGCCTCCGCCCACGGTGGAGAGTACGACGAGTGTGCGATCCGACCACGGCCGCCTCGCGTTCATGACCGAGAGAGTTGACTCAATGACGAACATCAAGCGCCACGGGCAGGCTGGATCCCTCCAGGCTCTCGCCCGGCCCGCTGCGGGCAGCGCCCTGCGCCGCACCCGCCAGACAGCATGGACCCTGCTCTTCGCCGCCACGCTCGCAGCCTGCGGCGGCTCCGAGGAAGACGCCGCGCTTCAACAGGCCTCCGGATCGCCGGCACCTGCTCCGGCACCGGCACCTGCTCCCGCGCCGGCACCTGCTCCCGCGCCGGCACCTGCTCCCGCGCCTGCGCCTGCTCCTGCTCC
>Ga0209097_10000889_pt1 | contig 26941 bp, 15 predicted proteins | sample AD_UKC052_MetaG_FD_184419 | JGI IMG/M metagenome (GOLD analysis project Ga0209097, IMG submission 184419) | Active sludge microbial communities of municipal wastewater-treating anaerobic digesters from USA - AD_UKC052_MetaG (SPAdes) (version 2) | ecosystem: Engineered > Bioreactor > Anaerobic >... | reverse complement strand
GGTCCAGAAGTTCGAGAGCTCTCCCATCTCATCCAAGAACACGCTGTAGGAAACGTCCGAGAAGAGCCGGTTGAACGACACGCTGGCCTCGGGCGCATCGAAGGGATTCAGCCACTGCCCGAACGAGAGGTCTCGGTGGTCCTCGCCGTCTACATAGGCGCCGGCCAGGTAGATACGGAGTTGCCAGCTCACGTCAAAGGTATAGCCTGCCTCGACACTCCCGGCCCACGCCGAGAACGAGGCGTCGTCATCGCCGTACACGTTCGGTTTGAACAGGAACCCGACCTGGCCTGCGTCACCGAACTGGTAGGCGCCATCCAGCGAGAAATCCAAGGCGCCCCGCGCGCCGGTGACGCGCACGCCGACCGTGTGCAGATTGGTGACCGGATAATCGTCCAGTCCGAAGGCCTCTTCGAGGGCCTCCCCAATGGGCCCGCCGTTCGTGTCCGCCAGCGACCGCCCGTCACGCACCCACAGCCAGTACGCGTCGAGCGATAGATCCTCGATACCGGTATAGGCCCCGTAGAGGCCGTACAGATCCACGTCGCCGTCCTGTTCGAGAGGGGATCGTTCGTTCAGCTTGGCGCAAAACGCATCCAACGACCAGAAATCCGGGCTGTACGTCGCGCGAATGGCATCGAATGAGAGGGCGCTGAACTCGGTTCGATGGGTATTGTTTCCGACGAGCCAGCCGCCGCCGAGCACGAGCTCCTGACGGCCTAGGCGCAGGCGCAACGGCGTGCCCCCGATCTCGTTCGCCTCGACAAAGGCCTGATAAACCTCGATGTCGTCGCCCGAGACGGCACCGGCATCGACGCCCGTCCATGGGTTCGCCCGGAAGTCATCGCCCCACACATCGATGCTGTCCAGGCTTATGCACGCCACGACGTCCTCGGTGAACGTGGCCTCGACGTCCAGCTCGGTGCGCTGCTGGATGACCCGGTAGTTGGCCCCACGCCCGCTCCAATCCCAGTAGCTCATCACGTTCTGGCCACCGAGGAAGTCGCCGATAGCGCGATTGGTGAAATAGCGAGCCGGCCACCGCACCTCGGGCGTCACGAGGGCCGGAGCCACGAGACTCTGGTTGAAACTGTCGTGCCAGCAGTATCCCCGAATCCGAAGCTCGCCGCCCACGCGGACATGCTCCAGCTCGGCCGATGCCGGCAGCCATCCCGCGACCAAGACGGCCACACCCACCCACGCCGCAGACCAAGAAGCGCTGCTCATAACCTATACCCTCCGTCTAGGCGTCCCACCTTTCGCGGCGCCCCTGGAACGAGGCCGCATCGCGACTCGAACCTTTCGCCTTCTCGGAATCGTATTCTCAACCTTTCCGGTGCGCAGATCAACCCTCCAGTCGGTTTGCGCACAATTATAGGAGAGGGACGTCCAAGCCGTGGTTTCTCTCAGGCGGCCCATGCCTTGTAGAATGAACCCGCGCCGCAGAAGGGATACCAAGCCATGAACACTCAGACTGCATACGTCTTGTTGGTGGGAGGATTCGTCGGGATGATGGGGCCCTCCGCAATGACGGAGTGGGCCGGGTCTCCGCTTCGGTTGAAAGAGAAGACCATTCTTGAGCAGCCGTCGCCTCTGCGCCACGCGTTCTATGTGAGCCAGACCGGCCTCGAGATGATGACCTACGCCGCGCGTTCGACGGACAACGGACGCAGGTGGATTCCACAAACGCCGCAACCCGACTTCGCCAGCGGCCTCCCCGATAACTTCCGCCGCTCACCCTATCCCGGATTTGTGGATCCGGTGCGGGGCTGCCTGCTCACGGTGATCTTCGCGATGGATCGCCCCGACGTGGACCGCGCCATCGAGGAGCCCGGAGAGACCGCCACGGATAGCTATATCCGGTATCGGGTCTCGCTGGATGGCGGGCGGACATTCTTGTTCGACGAGCCGGTCATTCAGGAAGGCGCGTACGATTACAAGCATCCCCTGGACGGGCTATATCTGGGCAAGAACGCCCTCTTCCTGGGTGACATGGGTTGCCGGCCCATTCGCACCCGGCAGGGCCAGGTGATCGTTCCCACGCAAATGACGATCCTCAACTCGGAAGGAGTGCTGGAAACGTTCGGAAGTGGTTGGGACTACTATCATTGCCTCATGCTGATCGGGACGTGGCGAGAGGACCATCGGCTGACCTGGCAGGTGTCCGAGCCCATCGCAGCGGATCCCGAGCGAACCGTCCGCGGCCTGTACGAACCGACCCTGGCCGAGATGCCGGACGGGCGGATCCTGTGTGTAATGCGCGGCAGCAACGGGCTCCGGAGGGATCCCAACCATGAGTGGCCCAGTCGGAAATGGTATTGCGTCTCGTCTGATGGCGGGTTCCATTGGAGCCGGCCGGAGCCGTGGCATTACGCTGGCGGGAAGGACTTCTTCTCGCCGTCGAGCATGTCGCAGATCATCCCACACCGCAGCGGCCGATACTTCTGGATCGGGAACATAAGCCCGACGAACGCCCAAGGCAACGTGCCACGCTGGCCCTTGGTAATGGGCGAGATCGACGCCGACACCATGATGCTCATCGAGGGAAGTGTCATCACCCTCGACACGCGTGGCCCAGACGATCCCGAAGGGCTTCAGCTCTCAAACTTCTACGCCTTCGAGGATCGCGAAACCGGCGATATCGTCCTGCCCATGCAGCGGTGGAAACCGGGCGACCTATACGAATGGGTGGTCTACCGCATGGGCGTCGAGTGAACGCGAACGCCATGCCTCGCGCTGGCGCGCGTCTTGGACTATCATGATGCGCGTGATGCCCGAGCCTTTCCGAACCGTTCGCGCGACACGGAACCGAACCGGTGGGCGAGAAAGGAATGTGATGTGATGCATTATGCTCAAACAACCCGGGTCGTCCTGGGGCTTCTTGCCTCTGCCGGATTCTGCTGCATCAACATGGGTGAGGCGGACGCGGCGGTGTTCATCGCGAATGAACGAGGCCACGTATCGATGGCCCAGGGTATGAACGGGACGGCGCTGGCCAGCCTGACGGCGGAAACGCGTCTCGATGGCTGTGAGACGATCGGCGAAGCGCAGACCACGGAACAGGATGGTCGAATCGAGTGCCGAAAGCGGCTCGAACACGAGGACGGCCATGGCTGCGTGCTCGTCGAACGATTCACGCTTACCGAAGACGGCCTTCATTGGGAAATCGCCGTGGAAGGGGAAGGCGCGCCATGGACCACGGGTATCCGGACGTGCCTGAAGTGGGCGGCCACGGAAGGGCTGACGTGGTGGGCAGCCTGGGGCGATAGTCGCCCGGACGCGCCGGAAAACGCGACGTCGTGGACGGACCCGCTCGTTCCAACGCCGTTTGAAGACGCATGCTTCTGCTACGGAGCTCGACGATTCTTTCAGCCCCAAGCCATCAGCTTGCCCCTGGTCACGGTACTCGATGCGGCGATCGACCGTGGTATCAGTCTGCTTCTGTCGCCGGAAGACATCGTGTTCGACATGAAGCTCCGGGTCACAACCGCGGGGGAGATGGAGTTCTCGCGCACGCAACACCGCATCGCGGCGGAACGGCCCATCTGTTTTGCGATGGACTTGACCGTACACGAGGCCGACTGGCGCGCGGCCCTCGGCTCGTTCGTGAAGCGGTATCCCCAGTACTTCGATCCCGTGAATCCAAAGGCCCACGCCATCGCTGGCTGTGGGGCCTACTCGAGTCACTCAACGGACTTCGACGCCGAACGGCTCATGCGGATGGCCTTTCGCATCAATTGGAAAGCGAGCTTCGATTTCCCCTACATGGGCATGTTCATCCCGCCGGTGCCGGATGACGAGACGGAATGGACCGACTTCAAGGGGAACGCTACATCCATTCGCCGTATGCGCGAGGATATCCACGCGTTGACCGCGCAGGGATTCTACGTTCTGAACTACTTCAACGTGACCGAGTTCGGCGCGGCCATCCAATATCCGCCGCCACCCCGAAAGGCCCAGAACGACGAGGACCTGTGGCACAACGCCAACGACTTCCTGTACTACCGCCTCGGCGCGGCGATTCTCCCGAAGGACCCTTCAGGGGCACCGATCCCTTCGTGGGAAGGGTGCGTCGCCATGGATCCCGGCGATCCCGTCTATCGGGAACACCTAATCGCGCAAGCGCGACGTCACATCGAGGCATTTCCCGAGAGTTCCGGCATCTGCATCGATCGCATGGACTGGCTTCAGTACTTCAACCCGAACGCGGACGACGGCCTCAGTTGGGTGGACGGCAAGCCCACGCGCTCCCTCGTCGTGTCGTGGCACGAGATCATGAGCCAACTCGGCCCGATCATGCACGGCAACGATAAGGTCATCTTCGGCAATCCGCATTACCGGCGCCTCGATTTGCTGCAACACGTCGACGGCGTCTACGACGAGTTCGGACAGATGGGACACAGCATGAATCTGTGTGCGCTGCTCTGTCTGCGGAAACCGGTCCTCGAATGGACGATCGACACGCCCGCAATCAACGACGCGCCGGACAACTACTTCCAGCGCCACCTCCACATGGGCGCGTTCCCAACCGCGCCGCTGGCCGGAAACGATCACACCATCTTGCCCACAGCGAATATCGACCAGGTGTATTTCGACTATGGACCGCTGCTGGATGCCCTCCGTGGGAAACGGTGGGTGCTCGAGCCCCATGCCGTCGAGGTCGCCGGAAACGGGGCCAAGGCTAACCTGTTCGAGGTACCGGGCGGGTACGTGGCGCCCGTAACCTTCGCAGGCGATGCCACCGAGGCGCATGTCGTGCTGCGGCACCTGACCAGACTGCCGGGACAACGGGCTTTCCACGGTGAGCTGGTTCATCCCGGTGAGACGGAGTGGGCGCCGCTGACGGTTGAGGACGACGGAGCCCAGGTCGCCTTGAACGTTCCTCTCGAACGCGGATGCGCCATGGTGAAGCTGTCGACGTCCTGGATCGCGCCGGCCACGCCCTACTTCACCACGGTGGCCACGATCGACTTGGCCACGACCATCGAGAACGCGACCATCCGCTACACGCTCGATGGCGGCGAGCCGACAGCCGCCTCCGCGGCCTACACAACCCCCGTCACCATCGCGGATCGAACGCTTGTTCGCATGGCCACCTTTGTGGATGGCGTCCAGCTAGGAGAGCCGATCGCGCGGGAATACGTCAAGGTCGCCCCCACGCGTCCGTAGATACGGCCAATGCCTGGCCCGCAACTCTCGGGAGCGGGCTCCGGTGCGCGGGCCTGCCGAGCACACTATTCCGGTGGAGCGAGGGCTGCGACGAGGGCCTTGAAGTCTGGATTAGTCGCCAAGATGGCCTGGGCCGAAGCGCAGACGCGGTCGACATCCGAGTCGGGCAGGTGAAAATTGGTGGGAATGTGCAGGAGCTGCTCGCGCTCGTCGGGATCCGCCAGTTGACTGAAAGCCACCTCGATGAAACGGAAGTCGATGTCCGGTCGGTCCAGGATCGGAACGTCCGCCTCGACCCCCTGCTCCGCCAGCGCCCGCCGAATCTCCTGGAGACTGTCTCGATAGGCGATCTGCTGGCGCACATAAGCGATCTGAGCGTTCGAGAAGTTACCCAGCGGCGCGGTGCCGGCCGCCAGCAGGGTGTCGACCAGTCCCGGTAGACCGGCACTCAGGTCCCAGCCCCGTTTCGTGATGCCGGCCGCGTTGACCGTTATGATGATGACTTTCTTGGGGAAGTCGTGGGGGGGGTGGGCCCCGATGCGGTCGTCCGAGTAGCGTCCGTCAAGACCAACGATGACAGGCAAGAGGCCAAGGTTGTCGGCTACGCCGCCGTCGATCACGTGGATGTAAGGACGACTGTCATCCAGGTAGCACGAGGGATCATCCGGGACGAAACAGACTTGGCCACTCCGATCCGCCGTGGCCCATTCAGGGGGCCGGAAGTCCTCCGGTTTGGGGTAGTTCCGGAGGGTCATCGGCGCCAGAAGGCCCGGAAACGCTGCGGACGCCGCGACGGCATTGCCAATGGGATAGCTGCTCAGATCGGAGTAAAACAGGTCGAAGGAGCCCTGGGTAAACCCGATCTGGCTCCCGCGAAGCATGTCGGTGGTGTTGATGATGATGAACGGACGCGTGTTCCAGTCGAGCAAATCCCCGTAGGTCTTCCTCTCGAAAAAGCGGCGACTGAAGTCATCGGCCATCAGGTCCGTTCGGCCGTAGAAGGGCGAGAGCAACTTGACTAGACTTCCCGGCGACAGGAGGCGTCGGATGAGACTGCCCTGGATATTCCGATGCAGGACCCCGGCGGCGTAGTCCTCGAAGATACGGTCGCCGAAGAGTGCGTAGTACGCGGCAGTGAGGCTGCCCCCCGATGCCGAGGAGATGACGTCCACCTCGTCCAGCAGCCGGCGTGTCCGGCCTTCCCAATAGATTGGCGTGTCACGAAGCACGCACAGGACGCCATAGGACAACGCCGCGGCCCGGGTGCCGCCGCCGCTGAAGGTCAACACCACCAGTAGGCTGTCCGAATCGTTCGGACCGGGCGCAACGTTGCGGTAGCGGTAACCGTAGTCCGGGGCGTAGGAGGTCAGTGGCTTGTTCTGAACCGGCAGCGTGTTGCAGCCAGCGACCAGCAAGACCAAAGCAACCAGTGAAACAGACTTCGCCGTCATGTGAACTCCGCGTGTTCTCAACCCAACTCGTATTCTCGCATAAGAAGTCGGTGGAAGGAAAAGATAGACGGATCGAACCAACGCGCTCTGGCCGGACCAAGTTGACGGAATTGACGGAAGACACCGGTTCCTATCCCATCGATTCCGGATGAGATCCAGGGCACTCCCTTCGTAGGAGACGACGCTACTCTTCAGGTTTGGACAAATCGGTCTCTCGCTGCAACTGGAAGCGGACGGTGACGTGGCCTTTGCGTTCCGAAAGGTCGATCGCGCAGCTGGGATCGACGGCAAGGGGCGTCCCGTCGACGACTGCCGAGACCGCGGCCCATCCCTCCGGCGCGCGCGCCCGCAGCAGCGTCCTCTCCGGCCGGCACCGCGGCAATGCGATCCGCACTACGACCTCGCCCTCGCCCTCGCTCAGCTTCGACTCCGACTTCAGCGACAGTTCGCCGAACGCCGTCGGCGCGTCCTCGATCGTGATGATCGCCCCATCGCGGAGCCAGCGGCGCGGCACGGCGTAGAGGAGCCGCAGCGTATCCGGCGTGCCGTTGTCGTCGGCGTCCCAATCCTGCACCAGGAGGTGCCGCAGCGTCCAGAGGAAGAAAGCGTTTCCGGCTGTGCACGGCGGCAGATACATGGGGCGCCCGTGCTCATCCAACGGATGAAGGCTGGTGCCCTCACCGCCAACGAACGTGTCGCGGGTGAAACCTTGGGCCAGCTTTCCGTAGAGAGAGACAACGGCGCGATCGGCTTCATCCTGTTTGAGCAGGTGAAGCGTGTAGCCTATCGTGTAGTTGTCGTCCACGCCGCGTTCGTTGGCGAAAAGCTTCGAGTGCTGGTCAAAACGCAACATGCCCATGCACACACCGCCTCGCCGGTGCAGCGTATCCAGTATCCACACTGCTTTCTCCGGCTGCGCGTCGAAGAGTCCTGAATCCAGCACCGCGTTGGACACGAGGCACCAGTAACTGCCCAAGCAGGTGGCGGTCAGCGCTTCGTAGGGCTTCTCCACATCGACCAGCAACGTGTTGGGGATGAAAGGCGGATCGAAATCACGGTGTACAGTCTTGTCCACCGCGCTGAGGATCGACGTGCGATACCGCTGCACGCGCGCCTCGAGCTCCGGATTCGGCTCGCCCATATCGCGCAACACGGCGGCCATATCGCGCACGCCACGCCAGCAGGTGGCGTTGGTCTTGAGGTTCCAGACCGGCTCGGGGATGTCCGAGGCATAGAAGTCCTTAGGCGTTAGGCCGGTTTCGGGATCGAGGTCGTCCAAAATGAGCGCGATCAGCGGTTCCCAGCGCGTCCGGTTCGCCCGCATGAACTCGCCGTCGCGCGTCAGCCAGTAGTACTGGACCAACGCGCGGAGTTTCCAACCCGTGACGGCGTATTTGTGTTCCGGTATATCGTGATCCAGCAACGAGAGGAGCATGGGCCGCGACGCGTCGAGGAAGCCGAATAACATGAAGGCCCCGACGGTGCGGCTGCCCTCTGTGATGTACTCTCGTTCGTAGGCATTGCCGGCGCTGTAGTTCACGGTGCTACCGGTAACGATCGCGAAGTTCGAACCCAGAACGGCGCGCCAGGCATTGTTCACGACGGACTCGGGCACCTCGATATTCACGCTCTTATTCAGCAGCGCCCGCCACGCCGCCACGCATCGCCGCCGTTGACCGCGGTACTCGCCGCCCGAGAGATCCCGCGCGATGGACGGCTTGGGCATCGCGGCGGTGAACACGGCGAGCAGGGCCTCTTCTCCGGGCGCCATCGTGACGCCCAGCGTCTGCGTCGAGGCATCCCACCGCCAGTTCGGCCCGACGCGCGCGAACACCTGCCCGCCGTTGTCGCACAACTGGCGCCCGGCCAGGTGGAGCGGATCGGACGGCGCGACCGACGCCGATACGTAACCCGTCTCCCCGGCGTCGAGCGTGAAGCGCACAAAGGCCACTGCGGAATCCGCCAAGGCGGGATCGATGCTCACGAAGGTCTCCTGCCGATACGTCGCGTCCTCTTCGCGGTAACACATCGTGACGATGGGCAAGTAGCCGTCGGACAACCGAGGCCCGTCGAGCCGGGCCAGGTCTTCTCCGAAGGCCGCCGCGCCCGGACCCACGCGGAAACAGACCGGAAACCCTACATCCTTCCAGCTCTTCTGGCCACCTCGAGCATTGATCGCGCTTCCGTCACTCACCAACCGCGCCTTGCACGCATTGCCCGGAGCTGCCAGAACGATGGGATAGTGCTTGAAGGCGGCGTTGACATAGCGCAGCGGCGGCATAGCCTCGGCGAAGAACTCGTAACTCGGCCCATCCGTCTGGCGCAGCGCGGCTTCGCCCAGGATATCCGTGTTTGCTTCGATGATCGCATCGAGAGTCCGCACGTCTTCCTCAGCCTTCGCGCCATCGGATACAAGCGGTTCTGCGCCCGGTGCGCTCAAGGCGCCGAAAAGGGCCATTACAACAAGGTACGACTTCGCGGTTCTTATGGCGGTGCTCAACACCTCGGTCTCCTTTTCCGTGACAACATCCCCAAGTTATGCCCTAGCCATGGACGCTCGGCGGATTCCGGCCGCGTCATCACACCCCCAAGATCTTGCGAGAAGACCTCAAGAGGGCGATCCGCCGGCTGCATCCTCGGTCTCTTGACCCTTCGCTAGTGTACGAACACCTGATGCCGCAACGCCAGATGCTCTCCTTGGCACCGACGCACAATCCCATGAATCCAGCGGCGTTCCACCCCGCAGACGCCGTCAAGAACGACGGCATGCTGATTCACGCCCTCCAAGGCTGCTACCATGGGTGGAGGAACGGAACTGGATTGTCGGGGAACGTAGACATGCTGCCGATCGCAATGGTCCTTTTGGCGAGTCTTCGCATCGCTGTTGCTGAGCCGATTCCGGTCGGCTGCGAAAACCAACTTCTTGTCGACGACCTATTCCTCGATCGTTCACATAACGTGGCACTGCGCGTGTGCCCCGCGGCCAAGACGGACGAGCATACGCTCGAGCCGGACACGCCGTGGGAAAGCGCGTCCCTCAACTGGTTCAGCGTGATGGACGACGGCGGGAAGTACCGCATGTGGTACGAGGCGTATGACGTTGAGGGTTGGCCCACGGGCGACGACACGTCATTCTGCTACGCAGAGTCTGAGGACGGCGTGCATTGGGGAAAACCCGGCCTGGGCTTGTTCCGCTACCGTGACATCGAGCAGACGAACATCCTATTTCGCATGATCGGGCCGCCTGGTGCCCACTCCCGCGTTCACGGGACCGGTGTCTTCCTCGATCCCCATGCGCCGGCCCCCGAGCGCTACAAGGCCGTTTCGCAGGGGCTCTTCCCCGAGGTCGGCACCCCGCCCTATTTCGTCGCAGGGATGTGTAGCCCCGACGGCCTCCACTGGACACGCTATCCCGAACCGATCTGCCCCGTGTTCGCCGATAGTCAGTACTCGGCCTTCTGGGACGAACGCATCGGGCAGTATGTCCTCTTCGGCCGTGTTGGGGGACGCGGAAGGGCCATCGGGCGTTCCGCCAGCGCCGGTCTCTCCCATTTCGATCCCTTGAACTTGGTGCTCGAAACGCCTGAGGGCAATGTCCCTCCATGCGACGTCTACAATCCCGCCGCGATGAAGTATCCCCATGCGGAGAATATCTACTTCATGTTTCCCAGCATCTATCGTCACGACACGGACACGCTCGATATCGCCCTCGCCGTCAGTCGCGACGGGATAAGCTGGACGTGGCCCGATTCTGCAACGCCGTTCATCCCGCTCGGCGCCCCTGGCTCCTTCGACAGTGGTTCGCTCTACATGGGGCAAGGCATGATCCGCACGGCGGATGAGCTCTGGTTGTATTACAGCGGAAGCCCCCTCAAGCACAATGAGGCCGAACTTCCCAACCTCACCAAGCCCGGCAACCAGCGCGTCTATAGCCGGGTCACCGTGCCGATCGATCGGTTCGTGGGCATAGCGGCGGGCCCTGATGGCGGCGACTTCACCACGCGGCCGCTGCTGTACAAAGGCGATTCCCTTGAACTGAATACCGTGGTGCGCGAAGGCGGTTACGTACGCGTCGGACTCATCGACGATCGCGATGGGCCTGTGCCGGGGCGTGCCTTAGAGGATTGTCTACCCATCCAGGGCGATCATCTGGCTGTCACGGTCGCGTGGAAAGACGGTTCCGATGTGGCTTCCCGAGAGGCGATCCCCACTCGGCTTGTTTTCCACCTCAAGGACGCCTGCCTTTACACGTTCCGGTTCGCCGCGCTCGGCGCGGAAACCGATTGAGACATGTCCGGTACTGACCAGAAGGAGAATCTTACCGTGAAGATCGCCGTGCTCGTAGGGCTTGTCGCAATGTGTCTGATCGCCGCCGCTCAGGCGCAGGAACCGCAGCCCAACGTCCAAGTCGACGTCGTGGACTTCGTAGAAACGACCATCTACCACTCTCCGGAAACGCCGGGATACACGTCCTGGGTCGGGTTGTGGCAGTTGCCCAACGGAACGGTCTGTTGCGACTTCCGCCAGGTCATCGGCCCCAAGGACAAGCCCGTATCGAGCGTGCCGGTCCTCGGATCGCAAGATGGCGGAGACACGTGGACCGTTCTGACCGCGACGGCGCCTTCGGCGGACCCAGGAATGCTGGGCGGGTATACGGTGTCGTCCGACGGCTGTCGCGGCATGGCGGTGTTGGCCGATGGGACGTTGGTTCGGCCGTTGTGGCCGTCGAGCGATATCAAGGATTCCGGGTCGGTGCGGCGCTCCACGGATGGCGGGAAGACCTGGAGTGAGAAGATATTCTTCCTGCCCGCCGAGGAATACCGGACGTGGCCATCCCTCGTCCGCCCTCTGCGCGATGGCCGTCTGATTCTGTTTGCCGGCTGCTGGAAACGGGGCGACTGTGCCGCCGGTACGCGGAACGATGCCGTGTTCGCAGGCGGCCAGGAAGGGATGCTGCCCAACATGACCAAGATGATGTTCGTCTCGTCCGACCAGGGCCAAACGTGGAGCGCGCCGATCGTCCTCATGCCGGCCAGCGTGGGCGTGTGCGAAGAGAGCGATTTCTGCGAGTTGCCCAACGGCGACCTGTTCTGGATTCACCGCACCGAGCACTACCCGGACCATCAGACCGACCTGCCGCCGCTGGCCGCGAGAATGGGTCCCAATCCTCCGGAGTCCTATTGGTACAGCGACCGCATGCAGAGCATCGCGCACAAGCAGGGCGACACGTTCGTGCCGGGAGAGTGCACGCCCGCACCCTTCCCGCACAGCGGCTACCCGTGCGTCCTCCTGACGCGCGAAGGCGTGATTCTTCACCTCGCCACCGGAGAGTCGCACTGGTCGGCCGACGAGGGGAAGACCTGGAACACGCTGATGGTAGGCGATCGGCCGCTCGGCACGTACTACTACCCGAAGGCCATTCAGATGGCCGATGGGCGCATCTTGTGTATCGGCCACTTGGGCAGCGATGATGTGTACGGAACCGTCGATCAGTGCATCAAACAACAGACGTTTCGATTGAACGTTCGGAATGCCCCGGGAGCCCCCGAAGTACCTCCCCAGACCTCAACCACAGCCACGATGAGGGGCGACAGTCTCGTGCTGGTCAAGACCGATCCGGGGAAGCTGTGCTACGACAACTTGGTCGAAGATACCGTCTCGGTGCGCAATACCTACGAACCGGGACAAGCGAACACCGTCGTCTACGAGGAAGGTCGGGATTACGTCGTAGATTGCGTTACCGGGACCATCGCCCGCACGGCGGATTCGCGCATTCCCGATTTCAGCACCAACATGCTGTACGGCCAGAAGGAATTCGACCACAACCTCTTCCCGGGCTTCGGAAACAGGCCGTTCTTTGTCTTCGTGGACTACAAAACGCGCGCCGCGTTCTCGCTCTGCGAGAAGACCGATCAGGCCGCCCTCCTGCCGAAAACGGCCGAGAAGCTGCGTAAAGGCGGCCCGTTCAAGATCGTGGCCTACGGCGACAGCATCACGGCCGGTGGCGATGCCTCCAGTCTCCCCCTCCAGTTTCAGGAGCGGTGGGCACGCTATCTGGCGGAGCGCTTTCCCCAAGCCCAGATCACCGTCGAAAACGGCGCTACCGGCGGCGATGCCACGGCGCAAGGACTCCAACGCCTCCGCGAGAAAGTCCTGGATCGCGCACCCGATCTCGTCTTGATTGGCTTCGGCATGAACGACCACAACATCGGCGGCCCGTCCCCCGAGCAGTTCACGGAGAACCTGAAGATCATCGTCACCCAGATCCGAGACAACACCGGCGCCGAGGCCATCTTGTTCTCCGCGTTTCCGCCCAACCCCGACTGGAAATTCGGTTCGCACCGCATGGAGCTTTACGCCGCAGCGACCCGACGTGCCGCCGAACAGCTCGGGTGTGCCTACGCCGACGTGTTTGGGGTCTGGACGAAGGTGCTCGCCCGCAAAGATCTCCCCAGCCTTCTGGGCAATAACATCAACCATCCCAACGACTTCGGCCACGGACTCTACTTCGAGGCCCTGAAAAGCGTCGAGTTCTGATGCTTGTTGAATGTCAAATGTTGAGTGCTGTTCACCGCGTGCCGGTTTCCGGACAGAGATGGCGTGATGTGACCGGCATCGATGCGGGATCGGAGCATCTGACCAGGAATCGGAGTTGAGTATTGTGTCGAAGCTGAAACGGATGCAGGGCCAGAGACAGCATTGAGAAGAGCAACCCAGCCCTATCATTGATGGCCGAACCTGGCGCGATTCAGGGTGAACACGTTTGCCTGTAACCACCAATAGGAGATACGCGGATGCGGAGAATAACGTCGTTCCATGCGGTGATTCCCTCGATCACGTTAGTTGCCCAATGCGCTGCGGTTCTCTTGGGTCTCGGATCGACATCGTTGGCCGAACCATGGGATCCGGTGGCGGCCGACTATTCGGGCAACAAAGGCAAGACGATCTACGTCTCGAAACTCGGCGACAATTCCGACGGCAGCAGTTGGGAAAGGGCGTTTGTCACGATTCAGGCGGGTTTGTTGGCCGTGCCCAACGATGAGGGCGGACATCGCGTCATTGTCCGTCCGGACACGTATGTCGAGGCCAACCTCTACACCGGCCGCCCCGGCGCAAGAGGTTCCTACAATCTCCTAGTCGGCGACGGCGACGGTACGCTTGGTTCGGGCGCGACCGGCTGGGTCATTGTCGATACCAGTTGCCCCGGTGTGGCCGTTCGGGTGGACACGAGTCTGGCTCACCAGTTCGGCAACCCGCCCTTCAAGATCATCGAGTCGGATCAGCCTGAGTCCGGCCTGAAGAGCGTCGACTGGTGGGGACCGACACGGTGCGCTCCGGAGTACTCGACCGACGATTGGGACCGCTGGATCCTGCGCAATCTTTACGCTACGGGCTCCGAGGGCGGTTTCGGCCTGGCGATGACCGATCGCGAGGGCGCGGAGCTTTCCTGGTTGATGGAGAACTGCGTGGGCATCGGGCGCTTCTCGGGCACATGTGCCTGCGGCCATGTCGGCCGTAGGGATGAGCCGGTCACGTTTCGCCGCTGCTACTTTGCAAACCTCGATTGGTGGGGCGACGCCGGTGGGGTCTATGTTCGCGCCCACCACAAATCGATGCCCGACTATCCCGACGCGGTCTTCGAGGATTGCACCATTGTGTCGCCGGACAATGCACTGCAGTGTGCGTACCCCAACTTCGATATGTACACACGCGTGAAGTTCAAGGATTGCCGATTGGTCACGCTGAATTTCTCACAGCCCGGCGGTACGCCCGGCTCGGGCATCATCTGTTGCGACATCGACGGAAAGTACCTGCACGTCGATCTCGAGGACTGCGTCTTGATGGGCTACAAGGTCTTCGGTAAGGGCTCCGTGCAAGGCAACAAGATCGCCGGTTCAGGCGAGGGCGATCCCTCCTATGCCATCAAGGGCAAGGTCAGCGCCTACGTCCACTATCAACAGCCATTGCCCGAGGGATTCGAGCGATTGGGTCTTTGGCCCGTCGAGGTATTCGACCGGCTCGCTCCGCCAAAGGTGGGTAATGGCATGGTGGCAGCCGTCGTCTCCCCGAGTCTATCCGGCAGCCATTGACACCGACCTTTTCAAGACCATGGCTACAGTCCGTTGGCAGTCACGATGCCCTCAGGATCGAGTCAGGATCAACGCAAGGGCCGCAGCCCGAGAGCCGCGGCCCTATCACGATCAACGTCTATCCAACCGGCCTATGCCGCGTCACACCACTTCCGGCACGACGAAGGGCTCGCGATAGGTCCGTGTCAGGTAGCTGTTCGCCTCGTCGTCGTTCTTGACCTGCATCGTATCCGTGTCGACCTCGAGAACGCGGTTGACGCGCGCGCCCGTGAGCGCGTAGTGCGACAGGGCCGAGGAGTAGTGCCCCTCAATCGGCGGCGCGCTAACGCCTTCCGGGTTGCGGGCGCGGACACAATCGATGAAGTTCTGATAGTGGTTGACGTCGTTGCCCTTCTGGTTCTCCTTGACGAGCTTGTTGTCCTGGCCTTCGAAAATCTTGTAGCCCTCATAGCTCGGGAAAGACATGAACCCCTTCGAGCCGTAGAACAGCACGCCGAACGACCGGCCGCCTACCTCGTCGTTCGAGCACCACGGCCGGACTTCGAGCGTCATCATCTTGTCCTTGCCGTCCTGGCCCTTGAACATGAACGAGGTCGAGGAGACGTTGAAGATCTCCTTGCAGTCATCCCATAGAAACAGGCCGCCCATGGACGCCACCCGGTACGGTACGTTCACGCCGAGGCCCCACCGCGCCGCGTCGAGTTGGTGCACACCTTGGTTGCCGATATCGCCGTTGCCATAGGCCCACACCCAGTGCCAGAAGTAATGCACGTAGGCGCCCTCGCCCTTGTCGTTCAGCATGAACGGCTGCTCCTGCGCAGGCCCCTGCCAAAGGTTCCAATCCAGGCCTTCCGGCGGATCGCCGGCCTGCGCCTTGCCGATGCCAGGACGCCACTTGTAGCACACGCAACGGGCCATGTACACGTCGCCGATGGCGCCGTCTTTGAGCAACTGGATGCCTTCCTGGAATCCGGGATTGCTGCGGAGCTGCGTTCCGTGCTGGACCACCCGGTTGTATTTCTTGGCCGCCTCGACCACCTTCTTCCCTTCGAAGATGTTGTGCGTCATCGGCTTCTCGACGTACACGTCCTTGCCGGCCTGGCACGCCCAGATCACGCCGAGCGAATGCCAGTGGTTCGGCGTGGCCATCGAGATCGCGTCCACGTCCTTATCCTCGAGCACCTTGCGGATGTCCTGCTCGACCTTGGGCTCCGGCTTGTTACGCCTTGTGAAGAATTCCTCGATCCGCGGCTTGAACAGGCGCGAGTCCGGGTCACACAAGGTGACCACCTCTACATCCTTCACGGCGGCGTAGCCGCTCAAGTGCGACTTGCCTCGGCCGTTGATGCCCATCACCGCCACACGGACACGGTCATTTGCCCCCGCCCAACCCGTCTTCGACGTACCGATGAGCACGGTCGCCGTCGCCGCTGCCTTCACGAAGTCCCTACGCGTGATTTTGTTCATGTCGACAATCCTTCCTGAGCCATCCGTAATGGCCCATCCATTCGCATCGGCGGGCGCGCACGTGTGAATCCCGCACACGATTCCCATGATGACACTCATCCACGGGCATTTGACCACGATCGGCTGAGGAACTTCAACCGCAGTGGCATTTCCACGTCAAGACTCAATAGCGGCAACACACGCCACCCCTCACTTGAAGGGTCACCTCTTGCCGTTGATCGTCTCGAGTCCCCGTACTTGCGCCGAGGATGGGGCAATGAGGGAGAGCGCCGCGCTTCCTCACTCGCCAAGGTCGGCGCTTGCGGCAGGTTCACCCTGTTCTCAGCCGCCGTTGGGCTGTCGCGCGCCGCCTTGGTCGTCGTACTCGAGAATGTCGCCACAGGTGTATTCGAGTTCGACGCCGGCCTTGCGAAACATTTCCTCGGACTCGGCGCCGTCGTGGTACTTGTGCTCACACACGACGCGCGCGATGCCGCAGTTGATGATGATCATGGCGCATACGCGGCACGGCGTCATCTTGCAGTAGAGCGTCGCCCCAGCGATGGCAACGCCCAGCTTGGCCGCTTGGCAGATGGCGTTCTGCTCGGCATGCACCGTGCGGACGCAATGGTGGGTGATCGAACCGTCCTCGTGGATGACCTTCTTCATCTGGTGTCCGACATCGTCGCAGTGCGGCAGGCCGCTCGGCGAGCCGACGTATCCCGTGACCAGGATGCGCTTGTCGCGCGCGATCACGCATCCGCTCCGGCCGCGATCGCACGTGGCGCGTTTGGCGATGGCGTTGGCCACCTCCATGAAATACTCATCCCACGACGGCCGCGTCCAGCTCTCCGACATGACTCGTTTCCTTTCCGCACGCTCGATGGCGGGATTATAGGCGAATCGTGTCGCCGGAGCGAACCGCGCGATTCGCGCGCGGTTGACTCACTGCGGGGCCGTGTGGCTTAATGCGTCGAGAACACCGCATCGCAGACACTGCGCCCGCGCCGAAGCCATATGGAGGGGACACCGAGATGCTATTCTTCACCACGTTAGGACTCACGCATGTCGTGGTGGCGGCGTTGTCGGCGGCGGCCGACGCGGCCGCGCCCGAACCGACCTTCGAAGCGAATGTGCCGGTACGCGCGATCACGCAGGGACCTAAATCCCATTGGTTTGCCTACTACGACAAGCTTCAGTTCGATCCGACGAACCGGTACGTGCTCGGCATGGAAGTCGATTTCGACAACCGAACGAACACGGCCGACGATGTGATCAAGCTCGGCTACATCGATCTCGAGAAGGGCGACGCATGGACCGAGTTCGCCCAGACCACGGCGTGGTGTTGGCAGCAAGGCTGCATGCTGCAATGGCTGCCCGGCTCGGACACCAAAGTCATCTACAACGTGCGCGAGGACGGGCAGTACAAGTCGGTCATCCAGGACGTGTTTAGCGGCGAGAAGCGCACGCTGCCCAAGCCCGTCTACGCCGTCAGCCCGACGGGCAGACAGGCGGTGGGCCTGAACTTCGCCCGCGTCGGCATGACGCGGCCCGGCTACGGCTACTATGGCATCCCGGATCCCGGCGCCGACAACCTGCATCCTGCGGACGACGGCCTGTACGTGATGGACCTCGACACGGGCGATTCAAAGTTGTTGTTCACCCTGGACCAGATCTCGCAATACGAACTCGAACCGGATCCCGAGGCCGGCAAGCACTGGTTCAACCATCTGCTCTTCAACACGGACGGTACCCGCTTCATCTTCCTTCACCGCTGGCACCGAACGGCGGAATCGACCAAAGGCTGGCACACGCGCATGCTGACCGCGGCCGTGGACGGCTCCGGCCTCGACATCGTCGCCGACCACGACATGGTGTCGCACTTCATCTGGAAGAACCCGAAGCAGATCCTCGCCTGGTCGCGCGAGCCGGAAGAGGGCGACCGGTTCCACCTGTACACCGACCAAAGCGATGAGGTCGAGGTCATCGGCGACGGCGTGCTCAAGCAGGATGGCCACTGCACCTATTCGCCGGATCGCGAGTGGGTCTTGACCGATACCTACCCGAGCAAGGAGCGCATGCAGGGGCTCATGCTCTATCGCCCGTCCGACGGCCGCCTCGAGATGCTCGGCAAGTTCTACCTGCCCAAGGAACAGTCCGGGGAAATCCGGTGCGACCTCCACGCACGGTGGAGCCGCGACGGCCGTTGCGCGTGTATCGACTCGATGCACATGGGTGGCCAGCGCCAGCTCTACCTGATCGACCTGAGCAGCATCGTGAAGCCGCAATAGCCTTGGACCGAGAACCTAGGCCGGCATCAGCCCGGCAGTTCGTAGGGCTTCACAAGGCCCGTTTGGGCCACGCCGTCAGGACATTTCACCGGGCGCAGCCGGAGGCGATCCACGCGCATCTCGGGCTGAACGAGGTACTCGGGCAGCGTCGCCGGACCGCAGCTCCCGTTGCCGAGTCCGGACACGGCGAAGTCAAGGTTCAGCGAGATCGGGCCGTCCTCGCGCAGCAAGAATGTCTGCGTGGCTTCGGTCAGGTGCTCTGTCGTCCACGGATGTGCGCTCACCTGGAACTCGGGCATCCCAATGACAGCTAGACCCACGCCCTCTTCATCCAACAGCGCCGCCCAGCGCACGTCGGTCTTGTTGCCATATTCCTGCGGCATGACGTAGGGCAGGCCCCACGCACACACGACCTCATCGTAAACACCCAGGAACGCGCCCTGCTTGCGGTCCGGATAACTCTCGAATGGGCCGCGGCCAAGCCAGGCCAGATGGTTGTACTCACCGGGCAGGCGGAGCTGAACGCCGAGCCTGGGCAGATCGGGCAGACCATCACCGGGCCGGAAGGTCTGCTCGAGCAAGACGTCGCCCGAGCCGTAGACCGTGAAACGCCACGTGAACGCCGATCGGGCGGCCGTGGCCGCGATCGTCACGCGCACCTCACGCGATGACACGACGTCGACATCGACGCGATCCACGTTCCAGCCCGGATCGTGTAGGCCGCCACCGAGCCAGCGTTTGGCCGCGCCCGAAATGCGATCATTATCCGTCGGCGCGCGCCAGAGCTGGGCGCGCAGACTACCGGCGACAAGCTCGCGGCCGCCGACCTGCCACGATGACAGCGTGCCGGCGATCGTATCGAATACGAGCCGGAATCCCTCGCCGGTCACCACCGCTTCCCCGTCGGTGTCATCAACGGTGATCTCGGGCGTCTTGTCCATCGCCTGCATCGGCGCCGGTCTGGCAATAGGCAGCTCGAACTGGGCTCGGGCGAGTTCGTGGCCCTGCTCGGCCCAGCGCGTGTTCGCTCGGAGCCGGAACCGCAGGTTGAGCCAGTAGGCGCGGCCCGGTTCCGCCGTTGGCATGGAGAAGGGAACGGTCACCGACGCGCTAGCCCTTGGAGCTATGTCCACATCCGGCAGAACGCCTTCCTCGAGGATCTCGCCATCGGACTCGATCTGCCAGAGGCACTCCAGGGCCGACAGGTTCGTGAAGGCGTACTTGTTCGCGATTCGGACGCGGCCGGCCGCAAGGTCCTCGGCGTCGACGACGGCGGGCTGAATGATGGTCTTGTACTCGTGCAAAGCGGGATGCGGCTCGCGGGTGCACGACACGAGTCCGTCGCAGCAGAAGATACCATCGGTGGGCCGCTCGCCCAGGTCGCCGCCGTAAGCAAACCACTCGAGAATACGCTCCTCGAACTCGTCGAAGTCGAGCCAGAGCACGGCATCTTCGGGCGCCCGGCCATTCATGGCCGCGCCAACTTCGGCGTCGGACAAGGCGCGCGTGTACAGGCGCACCTCGTCAACGGCGCCGGCAAGCGGATGCTGTGCCTCGGGGTTGCGTCCGATACACACCGGATACGGGCTGTGCTCGATGCGGCCGGTGTGAGGTTTCGTAGCCGCGCACGCGCCATCGATGTACAGGCGAAGACACACGCCGTCATACACGCCGGCGAGGTGGTGCCAGTGGCCGTGCCAATCGACAGGGACCGGCGCGCGAACGGCCACGGGATCACTTCCGCCGACGACAAACTCGACCTCCTTGGCGTTGACCTGATTCAGAAGGAACTGGCGGTTTCCCTTGGTGACGAAGGGGTTCTCCTCTTCACTTGGGTTGGCGCACACCCAAGCCGCAACCGAGATCTGGTCGCCGCGAATGTCCAGGGCCGGATCCGGCGGCACCGCAACGTAGCCGTTGGCCAGAGCGCGGCCCGAGTGACCGTCAACGATATCGGCCACGCCGAGGGCCTCGTGGCCGGCGGCCCGGTCCGGCGTGACCAGCACGGTGCGGCGGTGGAGCGCTTGATCCACCCAATCCCAAATGAAGCCGCCTTGCAGCCGTGGATAGGCATTGATAGCGTCCCAATACTCCTTCAGATTGCCCGTGCTATTGCCCATGGAATGGGCGTACTCGCACATGATGATGGGGCGGTCATCGCCGTCTTGCGCCATATCGATGATTCTGGCGACCGTGGGATACATGGGCGCGATGATATCGAGGATCGGCGAGTTCTCGGCCGGATGGTAGTGGATGACCCGTGTCGGATCGACGCTGCGGATCCACGCCGCGGCCTTGTCGTGGTTCGGGCCGTAGCCGGACTCGTTGCCGAGCGACCAGCCGATGATGCACGGATGATTCTTGTCGCGCTCGACCATGCGCTGGACGCGATCGACGAAAGCCAATTCCCAGGCCGGATCCTTCGTGAACTTGTCCCAATACGTGTGCGATTCGATGTCGGCCTCGTCGAGGACATAGAGACCGTACTCGTCGCAGAGGTCGAGCCACGCCGGATTGTTGGGGTAGTGCGACGTTCGGACGGCGTTGATGTTGAACCGTTTCATGATCTCGATGTCGCGGATCATGCCTTCGACGGTGACGGCCTTGCCCCGATCGGTGTCGTGGTCGTGCCGGTTGACGCCCTGGATGCGGATGGCGACGCCGTTGACGAGCAGTTGGGCATTCACCCGCTCGACCTTCCGGAAACCGACATGGCATCGCTCTACCTCGAGCACGGCGCCATCGTGATCACGCAAGGTCAACACCAGCAGATAGAGATTGGGTTGCTCGGCCGACCATTTCATGGGATTCGACACCGGCCGGCGCAACTCGACGGGGATCTCCTTGCCGCCTTCGACGCTGACCGACACGCGTAGCGGCTCCTGCCACACGCTCCGGCCTTGACCGTCCAGGAGTTCGGCATCGACCTCCACATCGTGCAGTACGTCCTGCTCGTAGTTCCGCACCTTTGCGGTGACGAGAAACTCGGCGTCCTGATAGCTCTTGTCCAACAGCGTCCGCACGGCAAAATCGCGTACGTGCACCTTCGGCGCCGCAAAGAGGTTCACATCGCGCGGAATGCCGCTAAAGCGCCACATATCCTGGTCTTCGAGATAGCTGCCGTCGCACAGGCGATACACACGGACCGCGAGGGTGTTCACACCGGTCCGGAGGTACGAGGTGATGTCGAACTCGGCAGGCGTCATGCTGGCCTGGCTGTAACCGACCTCGCGGCCGTTGATCCACACATAGCAGGCGGATTGCACGCCGCCGAAGTGGAGGAACACCTCGCGGTCCTGCCAGGACTCGGGCACCTCGAAGGTTCGCCGGTAGGACCCCACCGGATTCCAGTTGCGGTTCGTCAACGGCGGCTGGGCCGGCGCCGAGAGGTTCCGCAAGTTGCAGTAGGCCGGCTTCTCGTAGCCTTGGAGCTGCCAGTTGCCCGGCACCTCGATGTCGTCCCAATCCGAGACCGCGGTGTCCTCCTCGAAGAAGCGCTCGGGCGCGTCGGCCGGCTTCTCGGCCCAGCGGAACTTCCACAGGCCGTTCAGCGAGAGGAAATGCGGCGTGCATCCGCAGCAACCCGAAAGCGCGCTCGCGCGATCCGGAAACGGCAGGAGCGTCGCGTGACCCGGCTCCTTGTTCCGCTGCACCACGGCCGGATTCTCCCAATCCGGCGCCTCCTCATCGGCCTCGGCCCGATTCGAGCGCAGGATCAACACACCGGTCACCATCGCCAAGAGAAACCACACCGCTACCATTGGCATTTCCTTTCTGTATCCGCCGGCGCGTCAAACCACACGCCATGGCCATCATCGCCAGAATTCACATGTTCTGCAACACGTCGCCCGGGTGGTCCGGAAACCCCTTGATGTTCCGCGAGCGGTCGAACTGATAGATCCGCCGCCGCGGACGCGCCTCGAACGGGAACGCGCGGAGGGCGCCGCCGTCGAGAGCTCGATCGGCGTTCGGCCGCCCCAAGGCCTCCACAGCCCGTTGCTGGAGCCGATCAGCCACGTCCGTGCGCTCGGACAGGCACTGATTCAATTCGCGCGCATCCTCGCGGATGTTGAAGAGCTGTTCGCGGCCGCCGTTGGCCATGTAGATGTATTTCCAGTCCCCTTCGCGCACCATGACCTTGAACTGCCGCGAGCCGGGATCGCCATAGAGGCCTATCAGCCGCTCGCGTGGCGCGGTCTGTCCGGCGAGCAGGCCCAGCACGTCCATGCCTTCACGCCAATCCGGCGTTCCCGCGGCCGCGGTCGCGATGCCGAATAGGTCTTCGAGACATACGAGGTCCTCGTGCCGCGTACCAGCGGCGATCCGCTCCGGCCAACTCACCAAAAACGGCACGTGACACGCGGCCTCGAAGTAGCTTTCCTTCTGCCAGGCGTGGTGATCGCCGAGGTGATCGCCGTGATCCGCCACGAAGCCGATCAGCGTGTTCGCCGCGTCATCGCGCGCCTCGACGGCATCGAGGATCCGGCCCAGACAATGGTCGATATACGAGATCTCGCCGTAGTACCGCGCCTTGAGCACGCGGGCGTGCGGATCATTGATATCCTCGGCCCAGATGATCTCGTTCATCCAGGGAATCTGCTCGTCCATGTGGTCCACCTCAAGGTCGCCTCGGATGGGATTCGGCATGCGATCCGGATCGTACATCCGGTTAAAAGGAATCGGCGGCGCGAAGGGCGGATGCGGCCCGATAAAGGATACGAATCCGAAGAAAGGCCGGGAATCCTCGACCCGGATCTGCTCGATAGCCCGATCGGCCGCCCACGCCTCGACGGTGAGGTCCGCCGGCATGGCGCTCATCTGCGGCATGTAATACATCTCGGTGCGCTCGCCCATGAGGCCCTCGACGAAATCGAAGGCGGGATGCTCGCGGGCGATGAAGGCCGCAAAATCATCGCGGGCACGCTGATCGGGCGTGCCGTACAACTCCTCGCTATGCAGATGGACCTCGTAACCGAGTTCTTCATCCCACGGCGCCGTGTGAAACTTGCCGACGCCGAAGGTGCGGTAGCCCAACTGGCCCATGCGCCGCGCCAGGTACGGCCCGCAGCGGCCTTCGACGGTGTCCGCTTGGCCCTCGACACCCTTCGGAACGCCGTTTTGGTAGAGCGCGATCGTCGGTTCCTGGCAGCCGGTGCGGATCGTGTAGCGCGCTGGCACGCAGACCGGGCATGTCGAGTAGGCGTTCGTGAATGCGGCACCGCGTGCGACGAGCCGATCCAGGTTCGGCGTGTAGATGTGCTGATTGCCGAGCGCCGCAATGGTATCCGCCCGCTGCTGGTCGCACATCACGAGGAGCACATTCGGTCTACGGTCTGCCATGGCATCCGCCCCGGTGGTTGTCGGAAATGGGAACTGGCGCCGGGCGATCATATACGGCCGGACGCGGCAAAACCAAGGCGCGCCCGCCGCTCAGTGGTATCCCTCGTCGCCGGTGACCTTGCCTCGAAAGACGTAGTAGACGTAGGCGGTGTAGGCGAGGATGGCCGGCAGGGCGACGAGCGTGATGATCAGCATGACGCCGAGGGTGCGCGGCGTCGAGGAGGCGCTATACGCGGTGAGGCTGAACGCAGGATCGAGACTCGAGGGAGCCAGGTCGGGATACAAGCTTGTGCCGGCAAGCCCTACCATGGCGAACATGGTGGCCGAGGTGGCCGCGAAGACGCGCCTCGGCTGCGGACCATTCGCAAAGACGGGAATCGCCACGACCGAAACCAGAAGCAACGGGAAGCACGCCCAGAACAAAGGCTTCCCGAGAATCGCCTCGAAGAGACGGGGCGCCGTGAACACGGAAGCTACCGTGGCGGCAACATAAAGAGCGACAAAGGCGATCCACGAGCGCGTCACGCATGTCCTCATGCGCGCGGCCTGGTCGCCGTTAGTCTTCATGGCGAGATACGCGGCACCGTGCATGGCGAAGAACACAAGGGTGAGCGCGCCCACGAGCAGCGCGTAGGGATTGAGCAGGCCGAGGAAAGAACCTCGAAATTCCCCGGCGACGTCGATGGGGATACCGCGTAGGATGTTGCCGATAGCCACGCCGTACAGCAACGCCGGGACGAGACTGCCGAGCCCAAAGGCCCAATCCCACCATCGCGTCCAGGCCGGAGCCGTGTTGTGATGGCGGAACTCGAGCGCCACCGCACGGAAGATGAGCGCCGCCAACAGCAGCATGAACGCGAGGTAGAATCCGCTGAACACGGCCGCATAGACCGGGGGAAACGCGGCGAACAGGGCGCCGCCGGCGGTCAGCAACCACACCTCGTTACCGTCCCAAACCGGGCCGATGGCGGTGAGGTGGGCGCGGCGCTCATCCTCGCGCCGCGCGAACAGATGCCAGACGCCTGTGCCGAGGTCAAAACCGTCGAGGATGGCGTACGCGGCCAGGAGCACGCCGATCAACACAAACCATATCGTGTTCAGATCGATCATGCTGCACTTCCTTCCGTGGACGTCGGGCCGGGACCTCGCCGAACCATCTTGACGATGAGATACACGTAGAGCGCGCCGAGCAGGAGGTAGATCGCGCCGAACAAGAGGATCGAGAACAGGATCGCACCGGCCGAAACGACTTCCGATGCGGCATCTGCCGTTCGCAGGAGTTTGTACACAATCCAGGGCTGACGGCCGACCTCGGCGCACATCCAGCCCAGTTCGCAGGCCACAACCGGCAGCGGAAGGGCCAAGACGAACGCCCCCAGCGTCAGGCGATCCGTCCAGAGACGGCCCTGCCACAGCCGAAAACAACCCCACGACAGCATCAGCAGGAACAACGTGCCCAGGCCCACCATCAGGTGGAACGAGGTGAACGTGATGAACACCGGCGGCCGCTCGTCCTCGGGAAAATCATGGAGTCCGGCGACGTAGGCGTCGAACCGATTGAAGGCCAGTAGGCTCAACGCGCCCGGAAGACCGATAGCGAGCTTCAACTCCGTCTGGCCCGGAACGCCGAACACCGTCAGCGGTGCGCGCTCCTGGCCCTCGAACAGCCCTTCGCAGGCGGCCAGCTTCGCGGGCTGGGTAGCGGCTACTTGCTGGGCACTGTAATGACCGCTCGGAAACACTTCGATGCCGCCGAACACGAGGCCGAAGACCAGCGCGAGCTTGAGGGCCTTGCGCGCGACGGCATTCTCCCCATCCTTAAACAGAAGCGCCGCGGCGATACCAGCCATAAAGAAGGCGCCGGCGATCAGGCTCGCGTCGATCGTGTGCAGGAACCGCGGCAAGGTCGACGGATTGAATACGGCCTCGAAGAAACTGGTGAGTTCGGCCCGGCCGTTGCGTAGTTCGAATCCGGCGGGTGTCTGTTGCCACGAGTTCGCCACCAGGATCCAGAAGGCCGAGAGCGTCGACCCGACTGCTACCATCAGAATCGAGAACCAGTGCACGCCCTTCGAGACGCGGTCGCGGCCGAACAAGTAGAGGCCGAGGAACGTGGATTCGAGGAAGAAGGCAAAGAGGGCTTCGGCCGCGAGCGGCGCCCCAAAGATATCGCCAACGAATCGCGAGTAACCGGCCCAGTTCGTGCCGAACTGAAACTCCATTACGATACCCGAGGCCACGCCCACCGCAAAGGTGATCGCCAGGAGCCCACCGAAGAACCGGCCCACCTCGCGCCACACCGCATCATTACGACGCCAGCCCAGGCCTTCGGCGACAACCAGCAACCACGCCAGGCCTATGCTGATCGGCGGGAAGATGAAATGGAAACCGACGGTCAGCGCGAACTGGATCCGGGCGAGCAATATTGCGTTCACCAGTACGGTTATTCCTTATGCGGCATGGCACACAGCAAAACGCTACGTTGCGCAAAGGACTCTCCAGCGTAAACATCGACGCGCACCACACCTATTCCGGCCGGAGATATCGTCCGCCATCTCACTCGTTGGCGCAGATACTCAACTCGACGGGCCGCGCCTTGCTCAGTACTTGGCGAGCGCCGTAGCAACCACGAATTCCGGCGCCACATCGAAAAGGCGCCTCGCCGTGAAGGGTTTCCGACAGTGCCGGCGGGCGGCGTCGGATACGGGGGCCCGGTCGAGCCGCGCCGCCGCTTCGTAGTGGCCCCGGGCCTCGTCACGGCGACCCATCAGGTCGAGACACCGTCCCACCCACACGCTGGCTTCCGCCTGCATCAGGGAGTCGCGATATGCGTATTCGGCGTTGCGCAGCAGCAGGGGCAACGCCCGGACGTATCTCCGCTCCTTGAGAAGCAGGATACCCGCCATCCGCGGGAAGATGGGCTCGTCGGGCAGTAACGCGGCGCCGCGAAGCAGGTGAAAGATGGCGCGCGCCATGTCCAGCCTATCCGTGTATTCGGACCAGGCCTGTTCGTACTCGAACAGGGCCCTGGAGTTTCTCCATTATTAGGCGGCAGCGGCGTCGGCCATTCGAGTTCTGGACGTGATTATGCCGAGGGGTTCGATGATTTCGGGGTGTTCGTCCATCTCTTTTCGCAATAGGGCGATGAGATCGA
>Ga0209097_10000888_pt1 | contig 26956 bp, 21 predicted proteins | sample AD_UKC052_MetaG_FD_184419 | JGI IMG/M metagenome (GOLD analysis project Ga0209097, IMG submission 184419) | Active sludge microbial communities of municipal wastewater-treating anaerobic digesters from USA - AD_UKC052_MetaG (SPAdes) (version 2) | ecosystem: Engineered > Bioreactor > Anaerobic >... | reverse complement strand
GCTCTTGTTCGCTTTTTCGAAGCGCTCGAGCTGTTCGTTGCCGCGCTTGACCGCGGCCTCGATGCCTTCCTGGGCGCTCTTCTTGCCGCTCCAGACGTTCTCCATCTCCTCGTCGATGATGGTGCGGATCTGCACGAAGTTGCCCAGCCGGATGCCGCGCGACTTGTCGGTCGTCTTGCGGATCATCTGCGTCACCGACACGTCGGTGCCCGGGTTCTGCTTGTAGAAGCCGCTCTTCTCGGTGAGCTCGAACGAGGGCAGCGTGACCGGCAGGTAGCCGGTGCGCTGGTGGCTGGCGGCGGCGACGTCGGCTTTCGACAGGTGGGCGAAGAATTGCGCCACGCCCTTGTACTCCGCCGGCTTCTTGCCCGACATCACCCACAGGCTGGCGCCACCGATCACGGTGTTCTGCGGCGCACCCGGCACGTCGGGGTAGTAGGGCAGCGTCGAGATGCCGGAAGCGAACTTGGAGTTGCGCTTGATGCTGCCGTACAGCGCCGAGGTGGCGGTGGCCATCGCGCACTCGCCCGACACGAAGGTGGCGTCGGCGGCATTGCCGCGGCCCTTGTAGACGAACAGGCCCTGCTTGGCCATGTTGGCCAGGTTCTCGATGTGGCGCACGTGCAGCGGTGTGTTGAAGGCCAGCCGCGTGTCCAGGCCGCCGAAGCCGTTGCGCTTGGTGGCGAACTCGACGTTGTGCCAGGCCGAGAAGCTCTCGAGCTGCGTCCAGCTCTGCCAGCTGGTGGTGAACGGGCACTTGTGGCCGCTGGCCTTGAGCTTGGCCGCGGCCAGGGTCACTTCGGGCCAGGTCTTGGGCGGGTTCTCGGGGTCGAGGCCGGCGGCCTTGAAGGCGTCCTTGTTGTAGTGGAACACCGGCGTCGAGCTGTTGAACGGGAAGCTCAGCATCTGGCCGTTGGGCGCTGTGTAGTAGCCGGCCACGGCGGGCACGTAGATCTTCGGGTCGAACTTCTGGCCGGCATCGGCCATCACCTTGCCCACCGGCACGACGGCGCCCTTGCTGGCCATCATGGTGGCCGTGCCGACCTCGAACACCTGCAGGATGTGCGGCGCGTTGCCGGCCCGGAAGGCGGCGATCGCGGCGGTCATCGACTCGTCGTAGCTGCCCTTGAAGGTGGGTACGACCTTGTAGTCCTTCTGGCTGGCGTTGTAGTCCTTGGCCAGGTCGTTGACCCATTCGCCCAGCGCACCGCCCATGGAGTGCCACCACTGGATCTCGGTCTGCGCCTGGGCCGGGCCGGCCAGGGCGGCGCCGAGAACGAGGCAGGGAAGGGCGAGGCGGGAAGGCTTCATGACGGCTCCGTGATGGAAAGGTGACGCGCCGGGCGGCGCGCCGGCCAGTCTAGGCTGGCGATGTGACAGCCGCGTTTATGGTCCCGGGCGCCCGCCGAGGCAACGGGGATAACCCGCCGCGCGCATCCTGGCCGGGCCAGGGGATTGCTGCACTGCGCTACGATTCGTCCTCAAGCGCCAACACGGGGGCCGAGGCGCCCCCGGCCTCCATGAACGCACCCGTTTCCCTGACCCACATGGCCGCCGTCGCCCGCGCCGGCGCCGCGGCCGACACGGGCGCGCCCCGGCTGCGCGAGATCCCCTACAACTACACCTCGTTCTCCGACCGCGAGATCGTCATCCGCCTGCTCGGCGCGCGTGCCTGGGAGGTGCTCAACCGGCTGCGCGAGGAGCGCCGCACCGGCCGCTCGGCGCGCATGCTGTACGAGGTGCTGGGCGATATCTGGGTGGTGCAGCGCAATCCGTACCTGCAGGACGACCTGCTCGACAACCCGAAGCGCCGCGCCGCGCTGATCGAAGCCCTGCACCACCGCCTGGGCGCCATCGAGTCTCGGCGCTCACCGCAGGCCGACGGCGAACGTGATGCCTTCGTCGGCGAGCTGCTGGTGTCGGCACGCTCGGCGGTGGAGCGATTCGAGCAGCAGTTCGACGACATGGCCGAGCTGCGCAAGCGCGTCGTCAAGGTGCTCGGCCGCGTGACGGCCAAGGACAACGTCAAGTTCGACGGCCTGTCGCGGGTCGCCCACGTCACCGACGCCACCGACTGGCGCGTCGAGTACCCCTTCGTCGTGCTGACGCCCGACACCGAGGCCGAGATGGCCGCGCTGGTCAAGGGCTGCATCGAGCTCGGCCTGACCATCATCCCGCGCGGCGGCGGCACCGGCTACACCGGCGGCGCCGTGCCGCTGACCTGGAACAGCGCGGTCATCAACACCGAGAAACTGGAGACGATGACCGAGGTCGAGATGGTCACGCTGCCCGGCGTCGACCACCCGGTGGCCACCGTCTGGACCGAAGCCGGCGTGGTCACGCAGCGCGTGGCCGACGCGGCCGAGCGGGCCGGCCATGTCTTCGCCGTCGACCCGACCTCGGCGGAAGCCTCGTGCATCGGCGGCAACATCGCCATGAACGCCGGCGGCAAGAAGGCCGTGCTGTGGGGCACGGCGCTCGACAACCTGGCCTCGTGGCGCATGGTCACGCCGCAGGCGCAGTGGCTCGAGGTGGTGCGGCTGAACCACAACCTCGGCAAGATCCACGACGTGGAAGTGGCCAGCTTCGAGCTGCGCACCTTCGCTGCCGACGGCAAGACGCCGGTGCGCACCGAGCGGCTGGACATCCCCGGCAGCACCTTCCGCAAGGAAGGCCTGGGCAAGGACGTCACCGACAAGTTCCTCGCCGGGCTGCCCGGCATCCAGAAGGAAGGCTGCGACGGCCTCATCACCAGCGCCCGCTGGGTGGTGCACAAGATGCCGGCGCACACGCGCACCGTGTGCCTGGAGTTCTTCGGCAACGCGCGCGACGCGGTGCCCTCGATCGTCGAGATCAAGGACTTCATGTTCGCCGAGGCCAAGCGCGGCGGCGCCATCCTGGCCGGCCTGGAGCACCTGGACGACCGCTACCTGAAGGCAGTCGGCTACGCGACCAAGAGCAAGCGCGGCGGCCTGCCGAAGATGGTGCTGGTGGGTGACATCGCTGGCGACGACGCCGACGTGGTGGCGCGCGCCACCAGCGAGGTGGTGCGCATTGCCAACAGCCGTGCCGGCGAGGGCTTCGTCGCCGTCAGCGCCGATGCGCGCAAGAAGTTCTGGCTCGACCGCAAGCGCACCGCGGCGATCAGCCGCCACACCAACGCCTTCAAGATCAACGAAGACGTGGTGATTCCGCTTCCGCGCATGGGCGAGTACACCGAGGGCATCGAGCGCATCAACATCGAGCTCAGCTTGCGCAACAAGCTGGCGCTGGTGAACGCGCTGGAGGCCTTCTTCGCCGAGGGCAACCTGCCGCTGGGCAAGAGCGACGACGCCGGCGAGATCGCCAGCGCCGAGCTGCTCGAAGACCGCGTGCAGCAGGCGCTGGCCGTGCTGCGCGAGGTGCGCGCCTTGTGGCAGGGCTGGATGGCGCAGCTCGACATCGTGCAAGCGGACACGGGCCGCACGGTCTTCACCGACCTGCAGGACCACACGCTGCGCGCCTCGTGGAAGACGCAGATCCGCACGCCGCTCTCGAGCATCTTCGCCGGCGCGGCGCTGGAGCCCATCGTCGACGCCTGCCAGAAGATCCACGGCCAGGTGCTCAAGGGCCGCGTCTGGGTCGCGCTGCACATGCACGCCGGTGACGGCAACGTGCACACCAACATCCCGGTGAACAGCGACAACTACGAGATGCTGCAGACCGCGCACGAGGCGGTCGGCCGCATCATGGCGCTGGCGCGGCGGCTGGATGGCGTGATCTCGGGCGAACACGGCATCGGCATCACCAAGCTCGAGTTCCTGACCGAGGACGAGCTCTCCGGCTTCACCGACTACAAGCAGCGTGTCGACCCCGAGGGCCGCTTCAACAAGGGCAAGCTGCTGCGCGGCGGCGCCTTGAAGGCGGACCTGACCAACGCCTACACGCCCAGCTTCGGCCTGATGGGCCACGAGTCGCTGATCATGCAGCAGAGCGACATCGGGCAGATCGCCGACTCGGTGAAGGACTGCCTGCGCTGCGGCAAATGCAAACCGGTGTGCGCCACGCACGTGCCGCGCGCCAACCTGCTCTACAGCCCGCGCAACAAGATCCTTGCCACCTCGCTGCTGATCGAGGCTTTCCTGTACGAGGAGCAGACGCGCCGCGGCATCAGCATCAAGCACTGGCAGGAATTCGAGGATGTCGCCGACCACTGCACGGTCTGCCACAAGTGCCTGTCGCCCTGCCCGGTGAAGATCGACTTCGGCGACGTGTCGATGAACATGCGCAACCTGCTGCGCAAGATGGGCCAGAAGAGCTTCCGGCCGGGCAACGCGGTGGCGATGATGTTCCTCAACGCGACCAACCCCGAGACGATCCGGCTGATGCGCCGCGGCATGGTCGACGTGGGCTTCAAGGCCCAGCGCTTCGCCAACAACCTGCTGCGCGGCCTGGCCAACAAGCAGACCGCGGCGCCGCCGGCCACCGTGGGCACCGCGCCGATCAAGGAGCAGGTGATCCACTTCATCAACAAGAAGATGCCGGGCGGCCTGCCCAACCGCACGGCGCGTGCGCTGCTGGACATCGAGGACAAGGACTACGTCCCGATCATCCGCGATCCGAAGGCCACCACGGCCGACAGCGAGGCGGTGTTCTACTTCCCCGGCTGCGGCTCCGAGCGCCTGTTCTCGCAGGTCGGCCTGGCGACGCAGGCGATGCTCTGGCACGCCGGCGTGCAGACGGTGCTGCCGCCCGGCTACCTGTGCTGCGGTTACCCGCAGCGCGGCAGCGGCCAGTTCGACAAGGCCGAGAAGATGATCACCGACAACCGGGTGCTCTTCCACCGCGTCGCCAACACGCTGAACTACCTCGACATCAAGACCGTGGTGGTCAGCTGCGGCACCTGCTACGACCAGCTGCAGGGCTACAAGTTCGAGGACATCTTCCCCGGCTGCCGCATCGTCGACATCCACGAGTACCTGCTGGAGAAGGGCATCACGCTCGATGCGAGCCAAGCCGCCGGCGGCTACCTCTTCCACGACCCCTGCCACAGCCCGATGAAGCTGCAGGAGCCGATGAAGACGGTGAAGGCGCTGGTCGGCGAGAACGTGCGCAAGAGCGAGCGCTGCTGCGGCGAGAGCGGCACGCTGGGCGTGTCGCGGCCGGACATCTCCACGCAGATCCGCTTCCGCAAGACGGAGGAGCTGCAGCGCGACGAGGCGGCGCTGCGCGCCACCGGTGCCGTGGCGGCCACCGGTCCCGTGAAGATCCTCACCTCCTGCCCGAGCTGCCTGCAGGGCCTGAGCCGCTACACCGGCGACCTGAACAACGGCCTGCTGGAAGCCGACTACATCGTCGTCGAGATGGCGAACAAGATCCTCGGGCCCGACTGGCTGCCGGACTACGTGGAACGCGCCAACGACGGCGGCATCGAACGCGTGCTGGTGTAGCGGCCGTGGACCGACGGCACTGGTGTCTCGCCGCGGCGGGCCTGCTGGCCGGCTGCGGGGGCGTTCCGGTGCGCCGCGCGCCGGACTCGCCGGCGGGCAGCCTGCCGCCGTTCTCGGCGATGTATCGCGGTGCCGTGCTCCCCGCGGGCTGGCTTCCGCACGTGATGCGCCGCGACCGCGCGCCGACGCGGTATTCGCTCGACGAGCGCGACGGTCGCGCGGCAGTGCATGCGATCGCCGACCGCTCCACCTCGGGCCTGCGCTGCGATGTCGACATCGATCCGAAGGCCACGCCCTGGCTGAGCTGGGAATGGCGCGTGGACCAGGTGCCCGCAGGCGCCTCGGTCGAGGACGACGATCGCGACGATTCGCCGGCTCGCGTGGTCGTAGCCTTCGATGGCGACGTGTCGACCCTGAGCCTGCGCGACCGGCTGTTCCGCGACACCGTGGAGCTGTTCACCGGCACCACGCTGCCGTTCGCCACGCTGATGTACGTGTGGGACGCGAAGGCACCGCCCGAGAGCGTCGTCGCCTATCCGCGCACGGCGCGCGTGCAGTACCTGGTGGTCGAGAGCGGCGCCGAGCGCGCGGGCCGCTGGCTCGGCTACCGCCGCGACGTGCTGGCCGACTACCGCCGCGTGTTCGGCGGCGAGCCGGGGCGCATCCGCCATGTCGGACTGCTGGCCGACACGGACGACCTCAAGGTGCGCACCGACACCTGGTTCGCCAACCTCGCGTTCAGCGCCGCCTGAGCGGCAGCCGCATCAGTCAGCCGAGAGCTTGCGCTCCTTGATGAGCGCGTGCCAGAAGCTCGTTTCCTTCTGCAGGAAGCTCGCCAGCGCAGGCCCGTCGGTCGGCGTGACCTCGAGGCCGAAGTCCTCGAGCCTGGCCTTCACCTCGGGCGTGGCGATGGCCTTGTTCATCTCGACCGTCAGGCGCGTGACGATGTCGGCCGGCGTGCCCTTGGGCACGAACAGGCCCTGCCACGCGGTGACCTCGAAATCCTTCACGCCGAGCTCGTCGAGCGTGGGCACGTCGGGCAGCGAGGGGATGCGCTTCTTCGACATCACCGCCAGCGCCTTCACCTTGCCCGAGCGGATCTGCGGCAGGCCGGCGGCGGTATCGAGCACCATCATCGGCACCTGGCCGGCGATGACGTCCTGCACCGCCATCGCCGTGCCGCGGTAGGGCACGTGCACGACGAAGGCCTGGGTACGGTCCTTCAGCAGTTCCATCGCCAGGTGGTGCGGGCTGCCGATGCCGGGCGACGCATAGCTGAACTTGCCCGGGTTCTTCTTGATGTCGTCGAGCAACTGCTTGCCGCTGGCGAAGCCGGCGCTCGGGTTCACCGCGAGGATCAACGGAAAGCGCGCCATGAAACCCACTGGCGCCAGGTCGCCCGGCGCGTAGGGGATCTTCTTGTACATCGCTTCATGGAACACCATCGCGCCGTTGTCGCCGGTGACGATCGTGTAGCCATCGGGCGGCGACTTGGCAGCGTTGTCGGTGCCGATGATGCCGGCCGCACCGGGCCGGTTGTCGATCACGATCGTCTGGCCGAGTTGCTTGGCCAGTTGCGGCGAGAGCTGCCTCGCGAGGAAGTCCGAGCCGCCGCCGGCCGGATAGGCCACCACCCAGCGCACCGGCTTGGACGGCCAGGCCTGGGCGAAGCTCTGCAGGGGCGAAAGCGCGGCGACGAGGCCGAGGCCGACGAGAGCGCGGCGGGGCAGGGCGAGGGTCATGGCGGTGGGCGCTGTGCTGATGAAGACGAAGCGGGCATCTTAGCGGGCCCGCTTTCCGGGGGGGGCCGGGTTCGCGCCCCCCCGGCTCAGGCGAGAATGTCGGCCCAGACACGTTTGCGCCCCTTGTTCTCCATGCCCTGGCCATCGCGCTGCCGACCGGTCCCCCAACGACCACGACCCCTTGCCGCGGCACCGCTCTGGCGGGTCTGCGTCACGGCGCTGATGTTGCTGGCCAGCGCGGCGGCGCTGGCCGGGCCGGCTTACCCCGAGGCGCTGCGCCCCGTGCAGGATCAGGCTCTGGATGACCCTGCCGCGGCGCTCGCCCTGGCCGATGCGACGCTGGACACACTCGATTCGGAGTCGCGCTTCTGGCGGCTGCTGGGCAAGGCCGCTGCGTACACCCTGATCGACCAGCCCAGCGCCGCGCAGCGCTCCGTCGACGAGGCCCGCGCGCGGCTGGGCCGGGTGCCGGCAGCGACGCCGCGCCACCACCTGTGGCTCGAGGCCTTCGCGATAGGTGCCCAGTTCCGCACCGAGGATTCCGCCAGTCTGATTCCTCGCAGCGTCGAACTGCGGCGTGCTGCGGCGGCGCTGGGCGACGAGTACCTGCTGTGCGAAATCGCCGCGGGCGACCTGTTCCTGCTGCGCGACACGCATGCCATCGACGAGGCCTGGCGCGTCGCCGAGGAAACCGAACGCTGCGGACGCAAGCTCGGGCTGCTGCACCTGGAGACCAACGCGCTGATCGCCATGGGAAGCATGGCCGGCACGCTGACCGGCAAGGCGCCGACCGACAGCTACTTCGAGCGTGCACTCGAGGTGCTGGGCGCTCAGCCGGCGCGATTCCAGCGCGGCTGGATCGAGTGGGAGCGTGGCAACATGCTGACGCGCCAGGGCCAGGGCGAGAAGGCCGCCCATTCCTTCGAGACCTCGCTGGCACGCAGCCGCGACATCGGCGACGCCGCGGGCGAGGCCATCGTCACCCTCGACCTGGCCGCTCTGCGCCTGTCGCAGGACGAGCCGCAGCGGGTGCTCGAGCTGGTTCGCGGTGTGCTGCCGGTCTTGCAGGGCACCGAGGCGCCGGTGCGCCTGGCCAGCGCGCGTGGCCTGCTCATCGAGGCCCTGACTCGACTCAAGCGTGCCGAAGTGCTGCAGGAGATCGACAAGGCTCGCGCGCTCGACAACATGGTGCTGCCGCCGCTGGAGCGGGCCCGGCTCGCCCACAGGGTGGCCGACGGCTACGCATCGCAGGGCCTGCACCGGGAGGCCTATGCGGAGCTCAAGCGCGCCACCCAGGCGGTCTCGCAGAGCCAGCAGTCGGTCCGCGACACGCAGGTGCTTCGGCTGCAGGCTCGCTACGAAATCGCGCGGCGCGAGGCCGAGGTGGCCGACCTGCGCCACCGTGCCGAAGCCGATCGGCTCGCGCTGAAGGCCCGCGAGGCCCAGCAGCAAGCGTTGTGGGCCGCATTGGTGGCACTGGTCGGGCTGCTGGCCTTCGCGTTCTGGTTGGGTGCCAGGGCACTGCGCCGCCGCCGCCAGCTCGCCGACCTGGTGATGCGCGACGACCTCACCGGCATGCCGAACCGGCGCGCCATCCTGGCCTTCGCGCAGGAGCAGTTCCGCCTGTGCCGCAAACTCGACATGCCGCTGAGCATCGCCGTGGTCGACCTCGACCACTTCAAGCAGGTCAACGACCGAGGCGGCCATGCGGCCGGCGATCGTGTGCTGCGCGCCTTCGCGCAAGCCGCCAGCGAAGTGCTGCGCGGTCAGGAACGTTTGGGCCGCTACGGTGGCGACGAATGGCTGCTCGTCATGCCCGGCACGGGCGTGGAAGAGATCACGATGGTCTTCGAGCGCCTGCGCCACCAGCTGGCCGCGCAGCACGTACATGGCCTGGCCCACCCGCACGGCATCACGCTGTCGATGGGGGCGGCGGCTTTGCGCGACACGCTCGAGTCGGTCGAGGCACTGGTCGACGAAGCCGATCGCCAGCTCTACCGCGCCAAGGCCGAAGGCCGCAACACACTGCGCCACGCGAGCGCCGACGAGCGTTCCGGGGCGGCGCATGCTGGCGCGCTCGCGGCCGAGCCGGATCGCAACCACGTGGCCGTCTCCGCCTGATTCCGCAGCGCCAGCGCGACTGACGCACTCGCGCGACACTTTTCTCGGGCCTGAATTCACGGCAGTACCGGTTCAGTGTCACGGACTCGGTGACATCTTGTTACGGTCCGGCTACAGTCGTCGTTTGTCGCAAACCTCGCGAAAGCGGGGGACGCAAAGCCTCCGGCCTACAGCAGCAATGCCAGGGTAGCGGGGCTGCCGGATCGCCTTCGCGTTCTGGCCTCGAACCCCCACCGAGGCATTTCATGCAACACCGCTTTCGACCGTGCGCGCTCGCGCTCGCCGCCGCAGCCTGCCTGGCCGCGCCCGCCCAAGCCTTCCAGCGTCCCGACACAGCCGATGTGCTGCGCGCAGCGCTCGCCGCGACGCCTGTCACCGACCGCCTGATCGTCAAGTACCGCGACGCTGCCGCCGCGAGCTCGCCGCAATCGCAGTTCGCGGCGCAAGTGGCGGCCAATCGCCAAGGCGTCACGATCCGCCTGTTGCGCCAGACTCTCTCCGGCGCGCATGTCTACAAGCTCGGCCGCTCGATGAGCCACGACGAGGCGGATGTTCTCGCAGCGAGCCTGCGCGGCGGCGATGCCGCCGTCGAGTACGCAGAGCCCGATCGCGTCCTGCAGCCGTTGTTCGTGCCGGCCGATCCGATGTACACGAAACAATGGGCGCTGTCGGACGCGACCGCGGGTATCCGCGCACCGGCGGCCTGGGACAAGTCCAGCGGCGCCGGCATCGTCGTCGCGGTGGTCGACACCGGTGTGCGTCCGCATGCAGACCTCGTCGCCAACCTGCTGCCGGGCTACGACTTCGTGGCCGACACGTTGGTCTCGAACGACAACACGGCACGCGATGCCGATGCATCCGACCCCGGCGATGCGGTAAGCGCGGGCCTTTGCGGGCCGGGCACGCCGGCGCGCAACAGCTCGTGGCACGGCACCCACGTCGCGGGCATCGTCGGCGCGGTCGCCGGCAACGGCAGTGGCGTTGTCGGTGTCGCTTACGGCGCCAAGGTCCAGTCGCTGCGCGCGCTCGGCCGCTGCGGCGGCTACACCTCCGACATCGCCGATGCGATCGTCTGGGCTGTGGGCGTTGCCGTCACCGGGTTGCCGGCCAATCCGACGCCGGCGCGCGTGATCAGCCTGTCGCTCGGCGGCACCGGCAGCTGCGACAGAACGACGCAGGCCGCCATCACGCAGGCGCGGGCCAAGGGCGCCGTGGTGGTGGTAGCCGCGGGCAACGACGGCGCCGACGCGAGCCGCACCACGCCGGCCAACTGCAGCGGCGTCGTCGCCGTGGCGGCGACCAATGCGGCAGGCGGCAAGGCCTCGTATTCGAACACCGGTGCCAATGTCACGCTGGCCGCGCCGGGCGGCGACGCCGGCAGCGGCATCGTCTCGACGCTCAATGCCGGCACCAGCGCACCCGGCGCCGATGCCTATGCGGCCTACGCCGGCACGTCGATGGCGACGCCCCACGTCAGCGCCGTGGCCGCGCTGATGCTGTCGGTGAACAAGAGCCTGACGCCGGATCAGGTGGGCACGATGCTCAAGTCCAGTGCGCGCAGCTTCCCGGCAGCGTGCAGCGGCTGCGGCAGCGGCATCGTCGATGCCAGTGCGGCTGTCGCCCTGGCGGCGGCGGCGGTGCCTGCACCGAAGTCGGCACCCGCGCCGGCGCCTGCTCCGAAGCCCGCACCAGCCCCTGCGCCCAAGCCCGCTCCGGTCCCTGCACCGGCGCCCGCACCGAAGCCTGCACCGAAGCCCGCACCCTCGCCCTCGCCCTCGCCCTCGCCCTCGCCCTCGCCGGTGCCCAACGTGGTCGAGGCAGAGTCCAACGACACCTTCGCGAAGTCACAGGCCATCACCGGCACGCCCACGGTGATCTCGGGCACGCTCGCCAGCACCGCCGACGTCGACTTCTATCGCATCACCATCCCGGCCGGGCGCCGCGTCGTGGCCACATTGCCGGCCAACTCCGCCGTCGGATTCGGTCTCGGCGTGTACCTGTCGGCAAGCCAGTCGCTCGGGCAGATCCTGGGGAGCCCGGGGCAGGCGCTGTCGTTCACCGTCAGCAACAGCGGCACCACGGCCGTCACGGTGGCCTTGCGCGTTTCGCGCGCGTCTGGCGGCACCGGAAGCTACAAGCTCAGCCTCGCGCCTTGAGCCGGTCCAGGGCCTCGATAATCGGCGCATGCCAGCCGATTTCGAGCCCCTGCACGACGCACGCGCCGATTGTGTGCTGTGCCGCCAGCACACCGGCGTGCCGCTGTGGCAGGACGCCGCCTGGCGCGTGATCCGCGCCGAGGACGGCGACTTCCCGGCGTACTACCGGGTCATCGCGCGCCACCATGTGGGCGAGTTCTCGGCGTTGCTGGCGCCGGAGAGGCAGCGCTGCATGGATCTGGTCTGCGCCATCGAACGCGTGCTGATCGATTGCCTGCGGCCGACCAAGGTCAACCTTGCCGCGCTGGGCAACATGGTGCCGCACCTGCACTGGCACGTGATCGCGCGCTTCGACTGGGACAGCCGCTTCCCCCAGGCCGTGTGGGGCCCGCGGCAACGCGAGGTGCCCGGCGGTGCACTGGCGCTGCTGGGCTTGTCGCTGGACGAACTCGACGCCGCGGTGGTCGAGGCTCTCGCGTCGGCCTGATCGGCGTCAATGCCCCTGATCGCATCGCGACAGACGCTTCGCTACACTGCGGCCGGCTCACTCATCGAAGCGTTCCCATGGCCGGCCTCAGCAATTCCACCCCTCAGCCCACGGCCATCACCGTGCACCAGCAATCGCGTGTGCTCGAAGTCGGCTTTTCCGACGGGCAGACCTTCCGCATCCCGTTCGAGCTGATGCGAATCTACTCGCCGTCCGCCGAGGTGCAGGGTCACGGCCCCGGCCAGGAAGTGCTGCAGACCGGCAAGCGCGAAGTCGAGCTGACGGAGCTCGAGCCGGTGGGCAACTACGCCGTCCAGCCGACCTTCAGCGACGGCCACAACAGCGGCATCTTCTCCTGGGACTATCTGTACTTTCTCGGTTCGCAGGAGGCGCAGCTGTGGGCCCAGTACGAGGAGCGCCTGCAGGCTGCCGGCATGCAGCGCGACGCCGACATGCCAGTGGCCGCCGGCGCGGGCTGTGGCCACCACCACTGAACGAGACGCCATGAGCCAGACGCATTTCGGTTTCCAGACCGTCGACGAGGCCGCCAAGGCGCAGAAGGTCCGCGGCGTGTTCGACTCCGTCGCGTCGAAGTACGACGTGATGAACGACCTGATGTCCATGGGCCTGCACCGCGTCTGGAAGGCTTACACCGTGTCGGTGGCCAACCTGCGCCCCGGCGACCGCGTGCTCGACCTGGCCGGCGGCACCGGTGACCTGGCCCGCGCCTTCGCGAAGAAGGTCGGCGCGAGCGGCACCGTGGTGCATACCGACATCAACGAGGCCATGCTGCAGCGTGGCCGCGACCGCCTGCTCGACGAGGGCGTGGTGCTGCCCACGGTGATCTGCGACGCCGAGGTGCTGCCCTTTCCCACCGCCAGCTTCGACCTGGTCAGCGTCGCCTTCGGCCTGCGCAACATGACGCACAAGGACCGCGCGCTGGCCGAGATGAACCGCGTCCTCAGGCCGGGTGGCCGGCTGCTGGTGCTCGAGTTCTCGAAGATCGCGCCGCCGCTGGCCAAGGCCTACGACTGGTATTCGTTCAACATCCTGCCTCGCATCGGCCAGCTCGTCGCAGGCGATGCGGACAGCTACCGCTACCTGGCCGAATCGATCCGCATGCACCCGGGCCAGGCCGAGCTCAAGGCGATGATGAAGAGCGCCGGCTTCGCCCACGTCGACGTGCACAACCTCAGCGCCGGCGTCGTCGCGCTGCACGTGGGCATCAAGTGCTGAAAGACGCGAGCTCATTGCGCCTGCCGTTCGCCGGCGTGCTGATGCTGGCCGCCTTGTGGGCCTTCCCGCGCGACGCCTCGGCGGCCGCGTTGACGGGCCTGAGCACCTCCCTCGGCTTGGCCGGCTCGCTGCTCGCCGTGCTGGCCTTGCAGGGCGGTTCGCCCGGACACGCCGCTGCGCTGCTCGGCACGGCCATGCTGCTGCTCCTGCTGCTGGTGGCGGCCAGGCGTTCGCGCACGGTCTTTGCCCGGGTGCTGCCGCGCTGGCTTCAGCATCGTGCCGGCCGGCCGATGCTCGCGCGTGCGGTGCGCAGTGAAGGCGAACGTCAGTTGCTCGGCATGGCGCGTACGCAGTTCCTCGAACTGCAATCGGCGTGGGACCGTGGCGACCTCGACGCCTTGCGCCGGCTCACCACCGAGTCCATGTTCGACGAGCTGGCTGCCCAGTTGCCCCACCGAGGCGCCGAGCCGAACCGCACCGACGTGCTCTCGGTCGAGGCGCATCTGATCTCACACGAGGCCGTCGGCCCGCTGGAGCTGGCCAGCATCGAGTTCAGCGGCATGGTGCGAGAGTCCGCGGAACTGGGCGCGATGCCGTTCCGCGAGGTGTGGATGCTGGCTCGCCAGCAGCCCGAGAGCAGCTGGCGCCTGGCCCGGCAGCAGGCGCTGCTCTAGGCCGCCTGGGGGTCAGAGGCGCCAGCCGTTCAGGCCTTGCGCGGCGATCTCCGCCGGGTCGTAGGCAGCCTTCACGTCGGTGAACACGGCCTTGTCGACGGCCTTGGCGGCGATCTGCTTGAGGCCCATCTCTGCGTACTGCTTGTGCGCAACCGCAGCCACGATGGCCGAGGCGCGGGGCAACTGCTCCCACGGCGTGAGCTTGATGCCGTACTCGTGCTCGCACTCCGACGACTCGGCGATCGGGTCGTGCACGTGCACACGTGCGCCGAAGCTGCGCAGCTCGTTGACAACGTCGATCACCTTGCTGTTGCGCAGGTCGGGGCAGTTCTCCTTGAAGGTCATCCCCAGCACGATCACGTCGGCACCCTTGACCGGCAGGTCGGCGGCGATCATCTCCTTGACGGTCTGCTCGGCGACGAACTTGCCCATGCTGTCGTTGATGCGCCGGCCGGCCAGGATGACCTGCGGCGTGTAGCCGAGCTTCTCGGCCTTGTGCGTCAGGTAGTACGGATCGACGCCGATGCAGTGGCCGCCCACCAGGCCTGGCCGGAAGGGCAGGAAGTTCCACTTCGTGCCGGCGGCCTTCAGCACCTCGAGGGTGTCGATGCCGATGCGGTGGAAGATCACCGACAGCTCGTTCATCAGCGCGATGTTCAGGTCGCGCTGGGTGTTCTCGATCACCTTGGCGGCTTCGGCCACCTTGATGCTGCTGGCCGGGTACACGCCGGCGGTGATGATGGCGCCGTAGACCTCGGCCACCTTCGCAAGCGTCTCGGGCGTGTCGCCGGAGACCACCTTGGTGATCTTGGTGACCGTGCGTTCCTTGTCGCCCGGGTTGATGCGCTCGGGGCTGTAGCCGACGAAGAAGTCCTGCTTCCACTTCAGGCCGGAGTGCTTCTCGATGATCGGGATGCAGACCTCTTCGGTCGCGCCCGGGTAGACTGTCGACTCGTAGACGACGATCGCACCCTTCTTGATGTGCCGGCCGACGCTCTCGGAGGACTTCACCAGCGGCGTGAAGTCGGGTTGGTGCGCATCGTCGACCGGCGTGGGCACGGCGACGATGATGAAGTCGGCCTCGGCGATGATCTTCGGGTCGGTGCTGCAGGTCAGCTGCGTGGCAGCCTTCAGGTCGGCGCTACTGACCTCGCCGGTTGGGTCGACGTGGCGGCCATAGGCGGCCACCTTCTCGGCATGGAGGTCGAAGCCGAGGGTGCGGAACTTCTTGCCGAATTCGACGGCGAGCGGCAGGCCGACATAGCCCAGGCCGATGACTGCGATGGTGGTCATGCGAATTTTCCTTCTTCTCTCAAGCTTTGAAATAGCTGCGATACCACTGCACGAAGCGGCCGACGCCGTCGGTCACCGGCGTGGCGGGGCGGAAGTCGGTCCACGACTCCAGCTCGGACACGTCGGCCGAGGTGGCGGGCACGTCGCCATCCTGCAGCGGCAGGTATTCCTTCTGCGCGGTCTTGCCGAGCGCGCCCTCGATGGCCTCGATGAAGGCCATCAGCGGCACCGGGTCGTTGTTGCCGATATTGAACACGCGGTACGGCGCGTTGCTGCGCGCCGGATCGGGAGCGGCAGCGTCGAAGCCGGCATCCACCGTGGCCGGGCGGTCGAGCACGCGCACCACGCCCTGGGCGATGTCGTCGATGTAGGTGAAGTCGCGCACCATCTTGCCGTGGTTGAACACCTTGATCGGCTCGCCGGCGAGGATCGCCTTGGTGAACAGGAACAGCGCCATGTCGGGCCGGCCCCAGGGGCCGTACACCGTGAAGAAGCGCAGGCCGGTGGTCGGCAGGCGGAACAGGTGGCTGTAGGTGTGCGCCATCAGCTCGTTGGCCTTCTTGGTGGCGGCGTACAGGCTGACCGGGTGGTCGATGTTGTGGTGCTCCGAGAACGGCATCGCGGTGTTGCCGCCGTAGACGCTCGAGCTCGACGCATAGGCCAGGTGCTGCACCGCGTTGTGCCGGCAGCCCTCGAGGATGTTGGTGAAGCCGACGATGTTGCTGTCGATGTAGGCGTGCGGGTTGACCAGCGAGTAGCGCACGCCGGCCTGCGCCGCCAGGTGCACGACGCGGTCGAACTTCTCGTCGGCGAACAGTTTCGCCATGCCTTCGCGGTCGGCTACGTCCATCTTGACGAAGCGGAAGCCGGCGTGCGGCGTCAGGCGGGCCAGCCGGTCCAGCTTGAGCTGCACGTCGTAGTAGTCGTTCAGGTTGTCCAGACCGACCACGCTGTCGCCGCGGGCGAGCAGGATCTGCGACACGTGCATGCCGATGAAGCCGGCGGCGCCGGTGACGAGGACTTTCATGGTGGTATTTGGTTCGCTGCGGGCCAAGGCCCTGGGGTCAATAGGGATTGTCCTTGAAGGCGGGCCGCAAACGCACCCGCCCGTTCAGGGGCATGTGTGGTGGCGCAACTACTTCACGCGACCGTAGGTGTCTTCGAAACGAACGATGTCGTCCTCGCCGAGATAGCTGCCGGATTGCACTTCGATGATCTCCAGCGGCACCTTGCCGGGGTTGGCCAGGCGGTGCGTCTCGCCCAGCGGGATGTAGGTGCTCTGGTTCTCCGACAGCAGGATCACCTTGTCGCCACAGGTGACCTCCGCGGTGCCGCTGACGACGATCCAGTGTTCGGCGCGGTGGTGGTGCATCTGCAGGCTCAGCGAGGCGCCCGGCTTGACCAGGATGCGCTTGACCTGGAATCGTTCGCCCGAATCGATGCTGTCGTACCAGCCCCAGGGGCGGTGCACCTGGCGATGCAGCGTCTGCTCGCTGCGGCCGGCGCGGTCGAGTTCGGCGACGATCTGCTTGACCTCCTGGCTTCGGCTGCGATCGGCGACGAGCACGGCGTCGGGTGTCTCCACCACGACGACGTTATCGAGCCCGACCACGCCGACCAGGCGGCTGGCTGCGTGCACGAGCGAATTGCGGCTGTCGCGAAGCAGCACGTCGCCGTGGCTGGCGTTGCCGGCGGCATCCTTCGAACTGACCTGCCAGACCGCCTCCCAGGCGCCGAGGTCGTTCCAGCCGGCGGCCAGCGGCACCATGCGCAGCGAGAAGGCGCCCGGTTCGGCGGCAATCGGCTCCATCACGGCGTAGTCGATCGATTCGGACGGGATCGCGGCGAACGCCTCGCGGCCGGGTCGCACGAAGGCGGCGTCGAGGCTGCGTGCCAGCCACGCCGCACGCGTGGCCGCCGCGATGTCGGCGCGGCAGCGTTCGATCGCTGCCAGCCACACCGAGGCGCGCACCACGAACATGCCGCTGTTCCAGAAGTACCGGCCCTCGGCCAGGTAGCGCTGGGCCGTCGCGAGGTCGGGCTTCTCGACGAAGCGCTCCACCCCCGTGCCGTCGGCCGCACTCGAGGCCTTGATGTATCCGTAGCCGGTTTCGGGGCGATCGGGCAACACGCCGAGGATGACGATGGCGCCGTCGGCCGCCAGGCGCACAGCACGTTGCAGCGCCGCGGTGAAGGCCCTCTCGTCGACGACCGTCTGGTCGGCTGGCGTGACGGCCAGCACCGGGTCGGCGCCCGAGTCGAGCGCCTGCAGGGCGGCCAGCGTCATGGCCGGTGCGGTGTTGCGCCCCATGGGCTCGAGCAGCAGTGTCGCGCCGCCGATCTGGATCTCGCGCAACTGCTCCAGCACCAGGAAGCGGTGCTCCTCGTTGCCGACCACGCAGGTGGGGGCGACGTGGATGTCCGGTGCGGCCAGCGAAGCGAGGCGCTGCGCCGCCTGCTGGAACAGGCTTCGGTCGCCCTGAAGCACCAGGAACTGCTTGGGAAACTGCGCTCGCGAAAGAGGCCACAGCCGCGTGCCGCTGCCTCCGGCCATCACCACGGGTTGGAGGTCGATGGGCGTCATGGGCGGTTCAGGAAAGAGACCGGCTCAGCGGCGCAGCTTCGAACCCGTTCGGGTTCATCGACTGCCAGCGCCAGCTGTCGACGCACATCGCGTCGAGGTCTCGCGTGGCGCGCCAGCCGAGCAGGCGCTCGGCGAGCGACGGGTCAGCGTAGCACGCGGCCACGTCGCCGGGGCGGCGCGGCATGATCGTGTAGGGGACACGGCGCCCGCTGGCGCGCTCGAAGGCCTGCACCACCTCGAGCACGCTGTGGCCGCGGCCGGTACCCAGGTTGACGGTCAGCGACCGGCCGTCGCCGAGCAGCCGCTGCAGCGCGGCAACATGGCCTTCGGCGAGGTCGAGCACGTGGATGTAGTCGCGCACGCCGGTGCCGTCGGGCGTGTCGTAGTCGTTGCCGTAGACGCTGAGCCTCTCGCGCAGGCCCACGGCGACCTGCGTGACGTAGGGCATCAGGTTGTTCGGGATGCCCTGCGGTGCCTCGCCGATCAGCCCGCTTGCGTGCGCGCCCACGGGGTTGAAGTAGCGCAGCAGCGCGATCGCCCAGCCCGGCTCGGAGCGCTCCAGGTCGCGCAGGATGTCCTCGCCCATCAGCTTGGTGGCGCCGTAGGGATTGGTGGACGACAGCGTTGAATCTTCTGTGATCGGCAGCCGCTCCGGCTGGCCGTACACCGTTGCGCTGGAGCTGAACACCAGGCGCCGGCAGCCATGGCGCTGCATCGTGCTGGCCAGCGTGACCAGGCCGCCGACGTTGTTGCGGTAGTAGGCCAGCGGCTTGGCGCTGCTCTCGCCCACCGACTTGAAGGCAGCGAAGTGCACCACGGCATCGATCCGGTGGCGCAGGAAGAGCGACTCCAATGCGGCCTCGTCGCACACGTTCATGCGCTCGAAGTCCGGCCGCTGCCCCGACAGGCGCTCGAGCCGGTTCAGCACCTCGGGCGAACTGTTCGAGAAGTCGTCCAGCCCGAGCACACGCAGCCCTGCGGCCTGCAGGGCCAGCCAGGTGTGCGAGGCGATGTAGCCGGTAGCGCCGGTGAGGAGGATGGTGGGGGCGTGGTTCATCGGTTCGGTGTCGGCGGATTCTGGGCCCGGCCCCTTCGCGAGCCGCCCTTGAATCTGGGGGGACATTGTGACGCCGTGCCTACAATCCGTGAATGCTGCACAGCTTGCAAGCGCTCGCATCGACGGCGGTCATCGAGCGCGCCATCCTCCTCGCCAACCATCTGATCGCCAGCGAACCCGTGGCCGCCCAGCGCCTGCGTGAGCACAGCGGGCGCAGCGTGCTGCTGCACCTGGAGGGCTGGCCGTCGCTGCTGCCGGCCCTGCCGCCGCTGGCCCTGCGCTTCACCGCCGCCGGCCTGATCGAGTGGTGCGGCGACGAGCTGCCCGAGGCGCCCGACCTGCGCGTCTCGGTGGATGCCTCCAACCCCGCCCTGGCCCTGGTGCGCACGCTGGCCGGCGACAAGCCGCGCATCGAGGTCGCCGGCGACGCGCAGCTCGCCACCGACGTCAACTGGCTGTTCGACAACCTGCGCTGGGACTTCGAGGACGACCTCGCCCGCCTGGTCGGCGATGCGCCGGCGCGCGAGCTGTCGCGCTTCGGGCGCAGCGTGGCCGGCGCGATGCGCGAGGCGGTGCGCGCCATCGGCAACGTGGCCTCGCGCCTGCGCGGCGGGGCCGACGAAGGTGGCGGATCGAATCCGCGATGAGGCACGTCGGCCGGCTGATCTTCATCTGCGTCACGGTTCTGCGTTACGGGCTGGACGAGCTGGCGCTGTCCAGCTTCCGCCAGCGCTGGGTGCGCGCCCTGGTGCGCGTGCTGACCATCGGACGCCGCCTGGACCTGCCGCGCGGCGTTCGTCTGCGCCTCGGGCTGGAGCGGCTCGGGCCCATCTTCGTCAAGTTCGGCCAAGTGATGTCGACCCGGCGCGACCTGCTGCCGCCCGACTACGCCGAAGAGCTCGCCAAGCTGCAGGACCGTGTGCCGCCGTTCCCGGCGGCGCAGTCGCGCGCGCTGGTCGAAAAAGCCTTCGGCAAGCCGATCGACGACATCTTCGCCAGCTTCGATGCCGAGCCGGTGGCCAGTGCCTCGATCGCACAGGTGCATTTCGCCACGCTCAAGGATGGCCGCGAGGTGGCGGTGAAGGTGCTGCGCCCGGGCATGCTGGAAGTCATCGACGACGACCTCACGTTGATGCGCACGCTCGCGGTGTGGGTCGAGCGGCTGTCGGTCGACGGCAAGCGGCTGAAGCCGCGCGAGGTGGTGGCCGAGTTCGACAACTACCTGCACGACGAGCTCGACCTGGTGCGCGAGGCCTCCAACGCCGCGCAGCTGCGCCGCAACATGGAGGATCTGCGCCTGGTCATGGTGCCCGAGATGATCTGGGACCTGTGCACCCAGGGCGTCATCGTCATGGAGCGCATGAAGGGCCTGCCGATCAGCCAGGTCGACCGTCTGCGCGAGGCGGGCGTGGACATCAAGAAGCTGGCCCGCGACGGCGTGACGATCTTCTTCACGCAGGTGTTCCGCGACGGCTTTTTCCACGCCGACATGCACCCCGGCAACATCCAGGTCAGCGTTGCGCCGGCCACCTTCGGTCGTTACATCGCGCTCGATTTCGGCATCGTCGGCACGCTCACCGAGTTCGACAAGGAGTACCTGGCGCAGAACTTCATCGCCTTCTTCCGCCGCGACTACAAGCGTGTGGCCGAACTGCACGTCGAGAGCGGCTGGGTGCCGCCGGAGACGCGTGTCGATGCGCTCGAAGGGGCGATCCGCGCGGTCTGCGAGCCGCACTTCGACCGGCCGCTGAAGGACATTTCGCTCGGCCAGGTGCTGCTGCGCCTGTTCCAGACCTCGCGGCGCTTCAACGTCGAGATCCAGCCGCAGCTGGTGCTGCTGCAGAAGACGCTGCTCAACGTCGAGGGCCTGGGCCGCGAGCTCGACCCCGACCTCGACCTGTGGAACACCGCCAAACCCTTCCTCGAGCGCTGGATGAACGACCAGATCGGCTGGCGCGGCCTGGCCGAGCGGTTGAAGAACGAGGCCCCGCGCTACGTGCAGATGCTGCCCGAGCTGCCTCGGCTGATCCATCAGGCGCTGCGGTCGCGCCAGGGCAATGACCGCGCGGCGCTCGAGGCACTGCTGCTCGAGCAGCAACGCTCCAACCGGTTGTTGCGGGCGGTCGTCGTGATGCTCGCGCTGTCGATCGCGCTGGGCCTGGCCGGCGCCGTGCTGGCATGGCTGCTGCCCGGACTCAGCGGCCAGCCTTGAAATTCGTGAAGGTGCGCGTCTGCACGCGGCGGATGTCCTGCGGCAGGCTGTCGGGAGCGGTCATCCGCGCCAGCTCCTGAGGGCCCGGAAAGATCGACTTGTTCTCAGCCACGTCCTTCTTGACGAACTTGAGCGAGGCCCGGTTCGGGTTGGCATAGAACACCTTGTTCGTCAGCGACGCATGCACCTCGGGGCGCAGGATGTAGTTGATGAACAGATGCGCGTTCTTCGGGTGCGCCGCATCGGCCGGGATGGCCATCGAGTCGAAGAACAGCGTGGCGCCGCTGGGCGGCACCAGGGCCTGGATGTCGTTGCCGTTCTTGGCCTGCAGCGCCCGTGCGCGCGCGATGTTGATGTCGCCGGAGTAGCCCATCACCGCGCACAGCTGCCCGCCCGCCAGTTCTTCGATGTAGCCCGACGACGAGAAGCGCGTCACATAGGGCCGCACCTTCTTGAGCATCTCGCCGGCCGGCGGGTAGTCGGCCGCAGTGCGGCTGAAGCCGGGCTTGCCCACGTACAGCAGGGCCACGGGCAGCACCTCGGAGGCCGAGTCCAGGAAATTCACGCCGCAGCCCTTGAGCCTGGACGCGTACTTCGGGTCGAACAGCAGCGACCAGGGGTTCTCGGGCATCGGCAGGTCGCCCAGCGCCTTCTTCACCTTGGCGGTGTTGATGCCCACGGTGACGAAGCCCCACATCCAGTTCACCAGGTGCTCGTTGCCCGGGTCCAGCTTGGCCATCTGCTCGAGAATGGCCGGATCGAGGTTGCCCCAGTTGGTCAACAGCGAACGATCCAGCTTCTGGAAGAGCTTGGCCTCGATCTGCTGCTTGGCGAAGTGCGCGCCAGGCACCACGATGTCATAGCCGGTCTTGCCGGCCACCAGCTTGGCGTGGAGGATTTCGTTGTTGTCGTAGTTGTCGTAGTTGACCTTGATGCCGGTTTCCTTCTCGAAGTTCTTGATCGTGTCGTCGGCGATGTAGTCGGACCAGTTGTAGATGTTCAGGACCTTCGCTTCCGGGCCGGCGGCAAGGGCAGAATCCGCCATGCCGGCGGTGACGATCCACGTGGCGCAGGCTGCGGCGGTGAAGAACTTGACGGTGCGGCGAATCACATCGAACTCCTGTAGAGGTTGGACGCAAACGAATGGCGGGATTTTAGGTTGACCCGCGCCGGAGCCCCGCGCGCCGCGACTCGGCCGCAGCAGCGCATCCGGTCACCTGCAGCCGCCGCGCGCCGGCATCGTACAATTGACGTTTTTTCCTGCCGAATCAAGGGTTTAGCCATGCCGATCTACGCCTACCGCTGTGCGGCCTGTGGCCACGCGAAGGACGTGCTGCAGAAGATCTCCGACCCGGTGCTGACCGACTGCCCGGCGTGCGGTGCTTCGAGCTTCCAGAAGCAACTCACCGCGGCCGGCTTCCAGCTCAAGGGATCGGGCTGGTACGCAACCGATTTCAAGGGCGGCGGTGCCGCGGCGCAGCCAGCCGCTGGCGCGACCCCACCCGCCGACGCGGCGGCGCCTGCGGCCGCGCCGGCCGCCGGCGGCGACAGCTCCGGCTCGAGCGGGACCGCCTCCGGCGGTTGCGGCGCGTCCTGCGCCTGCCACTGAGCGGCTCCAACCCGGAACTCCCGTGAAGAAATACCTGCTCGCCGGCCTGCTGGTCTGGCTGCCGCTGACGCTCACCGTCTGGGTGCTCACCTCGGTGCTCGGCGTGCTCGACGGCGTGTTCGGCTGGTTCATCTCGGCCACGCAGGCCGTGCTGCCGATGGCCGCCACCGCGCCGCTCGAGGCGCTGCGGCACATCCCGGGCCTCGGCGTGATCGTCACGCTGGTGGCGCTGCTGCTGACCGGCGTGTTCGCCACCAACATCGTCGGCCAGTGGTGGCTGAAGCAGGGCAGCCGGCTGCTCAACCGCATCCCGATCGTCAAGTCGATCTACAACTCGATCAAGCAGGTCTCCGACACGCTGTTCTCCAGCAGCGGCAACGCCTTCCGCGAGGCGGTGCTGGTGCAGTACCCGCGCGAAGGATCGTGGACGATCGCCTTCGTCACCGGCAAGCCCGGCGGCGAAGCGGCGCATCACCTGGTGGGCGAGTACCTCAGCCTGTACGTGCCGACCACGCCGAACCCGACCTCGGGCTTCTTCCTGATGGTGCCGCGCCGCGACGTCATCGAGCTCGCGATGAGCGTGGACGAGGCCCTCAAGTACGTCATCTCGATGGGCGTGGTGGCGCCGCCGATGGGCGCCGTCGCCGAGGTAATCCCGGCCCGAAATTGATTGGGCACTGCGTGCGCAGTGCCCCACCGCCCCACCCGCTGGTCCCACATTGAACGCGCGCGGCCCGATGCGCCGCCCGCCCCGAACAGAACCCGGAGTCAAACCATGAGAACCACCTACTGCGGCCTCGTCAGCGAGGCCTTGCTCGGCCAGACCGTCACCCTGATGGGCTGGGCCCACCGCCGCCGCGACCATGGCGGCGTGATCTTCGTCGACCTGCGCGACCGCGAAGGCATCGTCCAGGTCGTCTGCGATCCCGACCGCGCCGACATGTTCAAGGTCGCCGAGGGCGTGCGCAACGAGTTCTGCCTGAAGATCGTCGGCAAGGTGCGCGAGCGGCCGGCCGGCACCATCAACGCCAACATCACCAGCGGCAAGATCGAGGTGCTGTGCCACGAGATCGAGGTGCTCAACCCCAGCGTCACGCCGCCGTTCCAGCTCGACGACGAGAACCTCTCGGAGACCACGCGCCTGACGCACCGCGTGCTCGACCTGCGTCGCCCGCCGATGCAGCGCAACATGATGCTGCGCTACCGCGTGGCGATGGAGGTGCGCAAGTTCCTCGACGTCAACGGCTTCATCGACATCGAGACGCCGATGCTCACGAAGAGCACGCCCGAGGGCGCGCGCGACTACCTCGTGCCCAGCCGCGTGCACGACGGCATGTTCTTCGCGCTGCCGCAGAGCCCGCAGCTGTTCAAGCAGCTGCTGATGGTGGCGGGCTTCGACCGCTACTACCAGATCACCAAGTGCTTCCGTGACGAAGACCTTCGTGCCGACCGCCAGCCCGAGTTCACGCAGATCGACATCGAGACCTCGTTCCTCACCGAGGAAGAGATCCGCACGATGTTCGAGGGCATGATCCGCAGCACCTTCGAGCACGCCATCGGCGTGAAGCTGCAGGACTTCCCGGTGATGAAGTACGCCGACGCGATGCGCCTGTACGGCTCCGACAAGCCCGACCTGCGCGTCAAGCTCGAGTTCACCGAGCTGACCGACTGCATGAAGGACGTCGACTTCAAGGTGTTCTCCGGCCCGGCCAACGCCGAGGACGGCCGCGTCGTCGCGCTGCGCATCCCCGGCGGCGGCGAGATGAGCCGCGGCGAGATCGACGGCTACACCGAGTTCGTGAAGATCTACGGCGCCAAGGGCCTGGCCTGGGTCAAGGTCAACGACGTGGCCAAGGGCCGCGAGGGCCTGCAGAGCCCGATCGTGAAGAACCTGCACGACAAGGCCATCGCCGAGATCCTCGCGCGCACCGGCGCGGCCTCGGGCGACCTGATCTTCTTCGGCGCCGACAAGGCCAAGGTGGTCAACGACGCCATCGGCGCGCTGCGCGTGAAAGTCGGCCACAGCGAATTCGGCAAGTCGCGCGGCCTCGTGCAGGGCCAGTGGGAGCCGCTGTGGGTGGTCGACTTCCCGATGTTCGAGTACGACGACGACGCGCAGCGCTGGAACGCGGTGCACCACCCGTTCACCAGCCCGAAGGACGGCCATGAAGACTGGCTCGAGACCGACCCGGGCCGCTGCATCGCCAAGGCCTACGACGTGGTGCTCAACGGCATCGAGCTCGGCGGCGGCTCGGTGCGTATCCACCGCGAAGAGGTGCAGAGCAAGGTGTTCCGCGCGCTGAAGATCAACGCCGAGGAGGCGCAGCTGAAGTTCGGCTTCCTGCTCGACGCGCTGAAGTACGGCGCGCCGCCGCACGGCGGCATCGCCATCGGCCTGGACCGCTTCGTGATGCTGATGACCGGCGCCGAGAGCCTGCGCGACGTCATCGCCTTCCCGAAGACGCAGCGTGCGCAGGACCTGCTGACCAACGCGCCCAGCCCGGTCGACGAGAAGCAGCTGCGCGAGCTGCACATCCGGCTGCGCAACGTGCAGGCGGCTGGCTGAGCGGAGCGAGTCGACTGATGCAGAATTCCGGGGCGCGTCCGATCGCGCCCCTTTTTCATTGCGCGTGGACAAGCCCTTCAAGATCCCCGAGTCGGTGCTGGTCGTGATCCACACGCCCGAGCGCGAGGTGCTGCTCATCGAGCGTGCCGATGCGCCCGGCACCTGGCAGAGCGTGACCGGCTCGAAGGACCGCGACGACGAGCCCTTCGACGAAACCGCGATCCGCGAGGTGGCCGAGGAAACCGGCATCGTGATCGGCTCGGCCGAGGTTCCGCGCGAGGCCCTGATCGACTGGGGCTTGCGCAATGTCTACGAGATCTACCCCGTCTGGCGCCATCGTTACGCACCCGGCGTGATCCACAACACCGAGCATGTGTTCGGTCTGACCGTGCCGCGCGGCACGCCGGTCACGCTGTCGCCGCGCGAGCACCTTGCCTGGCGCTGGCTGCCGTGGCGCGAGGCGGCCGACAGCTGCTTCTCGTTCAGCAACGCCGAAGCGATCCTGCAACTGCCGAACTTCCTGCGATGAGACACCACGCGCCGACCACGCTGGGCCACAGTGACACGCTGCGCGTGGCCACCTACAACATCCACAAGGGCGTGCGCGGCGTCGGCCCACGCAAGCGGCTGGAGATCCACAACCTGGGGCTGGGCATCGAGGCGCTGGACTCCGACCTGGTGTTCCTGCAAGAAGTGCGCAGCTTCCACCACGGCGAAGCGCGCCGCTTCGCGCGCACCTCGTTCGGCTGGCCGCGCGAAGGCCAGGCCGACTTTCTCGCGCCCGAAGGCTACGAAGTGGCCTACCGCACCAACGCGGTGACGCGCCAGGGCGAGCACGGCAATGCGCTGCTCTCGCGCTGGCCGCTGGGCGACATCGGCCACCACGACGTGTCGGACCACCGCTTCGAGCAGCGCGGCCTGCTGCACGTGCCGGTGCACTGGAACGGCAGCGTGCTGCACGCGGTGGTGGCTCACCTCGGGCTGATGCACGCCAGCCGGGTGCGCCAGGTGGAGCGGCTGGCCGCCTTCATCGAGGCCCATGTGCCGAACGACGAGCTGCTCGTCGTCGCCGGCGACTTCAACGACTGGGGGCAGAAGCTCGATGCGCCGATGCGCGAGTGCGGCCTGCAGCGGGCCTTGCCGGAAGGCATGAGCAGCGCGCGGCAGAACACCTTCCCGTCGCGGGTGCCGGTGTTTTCGCTCGACCGCATCTACACGCGCGGCCTGCGCTGCATCTCGACCTCGGTGCCGCGCGGCTCGGCCTGGGCGCGCATGTCGGATCACCTGCCGCTGGTCGCCGAGCTCGTGCACGAATGAAGCAGGCCGATCCGCGCGCCGAGCATGAACTGATGCTGCTCAAGGGCGGCACGGAGCTGTTCCCGGCCATGGTCGAGGCCATCGACGCCGCGCGCTTCGAGGTGATGCTGGAGACCTACATCTTCGACTTCAGCCGCTCGGCGCTCGGCATTGCCCAGGCGCTGGAAGCTGCCGCGAAACGCGGCGTCACGGTGCGCGTGGTGGTCGACGGCCTGGGCACCGGCGACGTGCCCGAAGAATGGCGAGCGCGCTGGGCCTCGGCCGGCGTGCGCTGGCGCATCTTCAACCCGGCGCAGGGCTGGCGCCTGCTGGTGCCGCGCCGCTGGCGCCGGCTGCACCGAAAGCTGTGCGTGGTCGACGGCGAAGTGGCCTTCTGCGGCGGCATCAACCTGCTCGACGACCACCACGACCCCAACCACGGCGAACTCGAGCAGCCGCGGCTGGACTTCGCGGTACGCGTGCGCGGGCCGCTG
>Ga0209097_10000886_pt1 | contig 26988 bp, 20 predicted proteins | sample AD_UKC052_MetaG_FD_184419 | JGI IMG/M metagenome (GOLD analysis project Ga0209097, IMG submission 184419) | Active sludge microbial communities of municipal wastewater-treating anaerobic digesters from USA - AD_UKC052_MetaG (SPAdes) (version 2) | ecosystem: Engineered > Bioreactor > Anaerobic >... | reverse complement strand
AAGGTGATGAGCAACGGCAACGGCCGCATCAAGTTCCCCATCAACGAGCCGGCCGAGGGCAAGAAGAAGAGCCAGATCGAGGAGTACATCGAGTTCTACAACGGCGCCGGTGTGCAGCACATCGCCGTGGCCACCAACAACATCATCGAGACGGTGGGCGCGCTGAAGGACCGCGGCGTGGAGTTCCTCTACGTGCCGCCCAGCTATTACGACACGGTGCTGGACCGCGTGGGCGAGATCGACGAGGACCTGGCGGTGCTGAAGCAGCACGGCGTGCTGGTGGACCGCGACGACGAGGGCTACTTATTGCAGCTCTTCACCAAGCCCGTGCTCGACCGCCCCACGATGTTCTTCGAGATCATCCAGCGCAAGGGCGCGAAGAGCTTCGGCAAGGGCAACTTTAAAGCGCTGTTCGAGGCGATCGAAAGGGAGCAGGAGAACAGGGGTACGCTGTAGACGTTTGCATTCAACAACTACTGGAAGGGCGTCTAGTAAGGCGCCCTTCTAACATACCGCTGCTCTCACCGCAAGGATCCGTTACACATGTCCGGAGAAAGTTCGCTGCAGCTTCCATGCGCAAACTGAGATTCGACCGCAACCGCTATGGCAATGGGCTGCTGATCGACGCGGCGGACATGTCCACCTTCGACAGCAGCATCATGAAGGCTGTGCCGGACTTCCATGTGATCGGCACCATCGAACGCGGCAATGGCACCATCCGCATAGGCGAACATCGGGTCAAGGTCAGGCCCGGCACGATCATCACCATCACCCCCGGTGCGCTGGTGGACCTGAGCGGCAGCACACTCGATAGCGCTATCTGGATCTTCTTCGAGGCCGGCTTTCTGGACATCTTGTTCGAGGAGCCCCACTTCACCTACAAGTTCAGCTTCTTCCACGAACCGGGAACGACGCCTGCGCTACATCCAGGTACGCAGGTATTCACGGCATGTGCCGAGCTGGCGCACGAGATCCACGGGGAACTGCGCAACCCATCCGGCGACAGCGAGCCCTTCCTGCGGGCTGTGCTCCAGCTGCTGCTCGTCCGGCTCCAACGGGTGTATTCCGCAGGGACCAAGCGTGACCCGGGCCCGATCAACGATGCCCGCATCCAACGATTCCGCTACCTGCTGGCCAACAAGTTGACCGAGCTGCACACCGTAGGTGCCTTCGCCGCAGAACTCGGCATCAGTCGTGGCCATCTGCACAAATTGGCGCAGCGGCATTTCGGCCGTTCGGCCAAACAGCTGATCGAGGACCACCGCATGATGCATGCACGCAGGGCACTCCTGTTCTCGGACGTCGATGTGGCCGCCATCGCTTATGAGTTGGGATATACCGATCCGAGCAACTTTGCCCGCTCCTTCCGCCGGCAAATGGGCCTTTCACCGGCCGCCTATCGCCAGCAGGCGACAAAGTGACCGTCATTCTTCCGGATCGACCGATCAGGGCCCTGCCACCGGCTCTTGTTTTGCCCTGCGATCGGAACAGCCTGGATCGGCTCTACCAAACAGGGCGGTCGGGGTTGCATCATCGCCCTACCAGTCGATCCAAACCAACGAACAGAACATGACCACCTTTCGAACGGCGACCAGTTTCATGCTTGCTGCGAGCCTTTACCTCGTAAGCTGCAAAAAGGAGAATGACGAGCCCCAGAATGTGAGCGGCGGCACCCAGAGCGAAACCAACGATGATGTCTTCGAATTGGCCATCCGCAGATTGAACCCGGGACAGAACGTCGCTGATTTCGAAGCGGCACGTGACGCCTTTGTGGCGGAACTAATGGCACGACCCGGCACCTCCAACGACCGCGAGTTCCAGCCCTCGTTCGACCTGCTGGCGTCAGGACTGCCCTTGGACAGCATCTACATCGGCATGACCCAGTATGCCGACCTGAACACCTTCAGCACACTAAGCCAGCAGCTTATCGCGCTACCCGAGGCGGCGACGTTCTTCGGGACCTTCGCGCCGATCACTTTCGAGGTAATGCAACCTCTCCCAGGGTATGGACCGATCGACCTCTCCACGGTTGCTCCCTTGAGCTCAGGGCGGATCCTGGAGATCGCGGTGCGCGACATCAGCGCATACTCCAACTTCGATACGACCGACTATATGACCAAGCGCGACAGCTTCCTGGCCCTGCTTGCCCAGCAGCCGGGTTTTGTTCAGGAGATCCAGTGGCGGAGCTTACTGAACAACAACGTCGTGGTGGGGATGACCGTGTACGATGATCAAGCGGCCGCGTTGGCGATCGGCATGGACGCGAACTTCATGGGGAGCCCGGCGGTGACGGAGTTCCTTGGTGCCTACCCGCCCACTCAGTTCGGCGCATTGAACACCGTACTCAAGTAAGGTGATCGATCGACCCTGAAAGCCGCACGGATACCGACCTCCATTCGATCTGCGAGGTCAATTTTCCGAAGGAGGTACAGGACCTGGGTCGCCTTCCACCCTGTGATCCAACCATGCATCACGAAGTGTGGTCACGAGAGATCCTGTTGAGCCAAAAGACAAAATGACCATCGTTCCCTGATCGACCACCCAGGGGCCTGCTGCCAGAACCTGCCTTAACCACCAAAGTCGAATACACATGGACCAACTCATCATCACCGGACTGGCCGCAGCCATCGCGCTTGCGTCCGTTCCAACAATGGATAACACAACGCCAATGAAGGAAAAACCCATCTTCGAGCTTGCCGTCCGCATGGTGAAGGACGGTGAACAGGAGGCATTCGAAAAGGCCCGCGCACAGTTCATCCAGTTGCTCACCAAGCAGGATGGCGTGAGCAACGACCGCGAGTTCAGTTCCTTCTACGCACTGCCCGCTCCCGACGAACGGCCCGTTTTCATTGGCATGACACAGTATCCTTCCATGTCCCGTGTGGGCGAGATCCAGTCGGTGCCTGAAGTTCAGCAGGCCTTCGGAGCGTTCGCCGCCACCATGGACCTGAAGGCCTATGCCTTTCTGCAACAGATCGAAGGCAAGCCTTTTGAGCTGGACAAGGTGCTGCGCACCGAGGGCCAGGTGTTGGAGGTCGCAGTGCGGCGCACCCGCTCCGGACAAGAGGCCGCGTTCGACCGCACGCGCAAAGCCTTCGTGGACATGCTGGACGGGCGCGATGGCGTGCTGGAGAGCTACGAGTTCGCCGTGGTGGGCGGGCCGGATACCGAGCGCCTCAGCGTGGGTATGACGGTGTACCGCGACCAGGCCGCGTTCATGGCCATCGCCGGCGAGTTGATGGAGATGCCGGTGACCCAGGCCTACTTCGCCACCTTCGAGGTGGTCGCCTCGCAGTTCGCCACCTCGGTCAAGTAAACAGGACCGCAATACACCCTGAGCGGAAGCGATACCACACATGCGAAGGGCGTCCAATGGGCGCCCTTCGTCGTTCCAGGAGGTTGTCGTGGACCTTCCCATTATGTTCCTCTAGATCACCCGAGAAAGCGTCTTCGTCCCGTGATAGCGTGAGGGGCCAAGAGCTTCGGCAAGCGTCTTCGTCCCGATCCATCGGGTGGCAACTTCAAGGCGCTGTTCGAGACGATCGAGCGGGAGCAGCCACTTCGCGCCGCTCGTGGTGACGGAACAGGGGGACGCTTTGACCATTTCAAAGTAGCCTTGCATATTTGAAGTCGGACTTCAGAAATACAAGGCAACTTCCTCACAGTTTCCTACGCTTGTTCGGCCCGAGGTGTTCTTCTGGCGCACGCAGGCCGCTGCCGAGGTGGATCTGTTGATCCGCAATGGCAACCAGCTGTTGCCGGTGGAGATCAAACTGGGCACGACCATCGACCCGCGCAGCTTGGCCTGATCGAAGCAATGCATGAGCGACCTCGGCCTGAAGCGCGGGTGGGTGGTGAACACGGCCGAGGAGCGGCGCATGCTGGCGCCGGGTATCGAGCAGGTGCCTTGGTCGGCGATCGTGGCGGGAGAGGTGAAGTTGTTTTGAACGGCGGCGATCAGGTGCTGTTCGAGGCGATCGTCATGCTGTAGGGCAGAAGAGATCAGCTAAGTCGCTCCGCTGGTGACACAACTGGAGACGATGTGACTTGAACGAGACGTCACATGTACTCACGGAAGGAGCGCCCACCGCGCCCCAGAAATGCCTGTTCGGTCGTCAGTCGATCACTATCCGCCTTCTCAAGGTAGCCTTATCGGAAACGACCGTGATCAGGTAACTGCCGGTAGGCAGTTGTTGAAGTGCGATGGTCTGTATCCCCTTGTCCGCAGCAACGGGGCTGTTGTGGATCAACTTCCCGGAAATGTCCATCACCGAGAGCACTCCAGCAGGTACATTTTCGAGCGCGACGCCACCGGGAACGGCCCACGCATTGAAGGATGATATCAAAACCTCGTCCACGCCTGTTGCCATGCTTTGGATGATCAACCGCAAGGAAGCTGCGTAGTAGGAGAGTCCATCGTTCGGGGCGATGCCGAGCAGGTAGTAGGATCCTGGTTCCGCGATATCCGTCCCTACCGAGGTCGACAAAGGCAAGGTATCCAACACGGGGACCGCAATTGACGCATGACCGGGTCCGGTGCCCGCGCGCCGTTCCAATCCCACCTCGGAGTCGGGGCAATAAACACAGCCGGGGCAATGGCGCGTGATGCGCACTTGTTCGCCAGGAGCTAAAGAAACCGTGGCCTCGTTGCTCAGCGAGGGGACACAGTCCATGAGCATGGTGTACGTACCAACGTCGTTGACCTTACCGAGGTAGTACTGGACTACACAGTCATTGTCACCAGCTTGGCCGCTGGCATGAAGGCCGATACAGAGCAGGATGCTCGCTAGGATCTTGCGCGGTGCCATGGTCTAAAGGTAGGATTCGGGTTAAGTATGGTCAGGGCAACTTCAAGGCGGTTTTCGAGGCGATCGTCCCGCTGTGCAGCGGGAGGGAGCAGGAGAATAGGGGGACGCTGTAGACGTTTGCATTCAACAACTACTGGAAGGGCGTCTAGTAAGGCGCCCTTCCTTTGTGATGGACCATGCCTCGTTCAGACATCAAACGCCTTTCCCGTCTCACAGCGATCCTTACGCGGCTGCAGACCGACCGGCTGGTGACCGCAGCGGAGTTGGCAGAACGCTTTTCCGTGAGCCAGCGCACGATCTACCGCGATGTGCGCGCGTTGGAAGAAGCGGGAGTGCCGGTGATCACCGAAGAGGGCAAGGGCTACTTGCTGATGGACCATTATCGGGTACCTCCGGTGGCTTTCACGGAGCAGGAGGCCAATGCGCTCATCGCCGCCAAACAGCTGGTCCTGAAGACGACCGACTCTTCGTTGATCACACGCTATTCCGAGGCGATCGATAAGATCACTTCTGTGCTCGATCGCAGGGCGAAGGAAAAGGTGAACCTACTGACGGACCGCACGCAGTTCAAGAGCATCGAGCAACTCGAACGCACGAGCGCCAGCCTCTCGGAACTGCAATTCGCGATCACCGATTTCCGCGTGGTGCGCATCGACTACACCAACGCGGACCAGCAGACCAGCCAACGCACCATTGAACCGTTCGCGCTGCTGAACACGGCCAATTGGCTGTTGATCGCCTGGTGCCGTTCGCGCATAGAGTTCCGCTATTTCCGCCTGGACCGGATAAGCCGAATGGAACTGCTGGCCGAGGGCTTCACCCCCCATGACATGACCTTGCAGCAATTCTTCGAGCGTTACCACGGCGACGAAGGCGCTCGCGATCGGGGCCGCCGCCAAGACCCCTGACATAAGGTTGTCCAACGGTGCCGTGATCTTTGCGGCACACGAACAACCTCCCATGTCCATATCACTTTCCAACCTGCCCTGGCTGGGCATCGGCCTGGCCCTCGTCGTCACTTCAGTACTCGGTGCCTTGTGGTTCATGGTCCTGTTCAAGAAGCAGTACCTCTTTACGCTCGGGCGCTCAGCGAACGATCCTCCCAGCAAGGACCCGATCTACTTCCTGGGCCCCATGGTCTGCAGCTTTGTGGTGATCCTCACCAGCGCGACCCTCATGGACCTCTTGAAGATCACCACATACGGTACTGCATTCACCTTCGCACTCCTGGTCGGCTTCGGCTATCTCGTCGCGAACACGGTGAACATCGGGATCAACCCGAACATCCCGCGGCCGATCCAGTATGGCATACTCTCCGGCGCGTACCACATGGTGTCTCTGGTTCTGGTGGCAATGGTCCTTATTGCGCTGAAGTAGACAGGTTAATTTAAGGCCTTACGCACGATCGGAAAGAGCATTAAGCGATCGGTGGATCACCCGTTCCGCTCCCTTTGTTCCCGCGCCAATGCCAAATAGGTCTCGCGGATGCGGTCGAGCTCTTTGTCGTCCATCTCCTCCAGGTCGAGCAATGCGCAATTGGCCTCCTTCTGCGCACGGATCAGTTCATCCAGCTTGATCTGCAGCGCCTCCGTGTCTCGGTTCTGGGTGTTCTGGATGAGGAACACCATGAGGAAGGTGATGATGGTGGTGCTGGTATTGATCACCAATTGCCAAGTGTCGCTGAAGTGGAAAAGTGGCCCGGTAACGGCCCAGGCAAGGATCACCGCCACGGCGAGGATGAAGGTGATGGGCCTGCCCGTTATGGTGGAGGTGCGCTTGGCGAAGCGGGTGAAGGGGGAGTTGAGCGTGGCTGGCATGACGGAGGATATTCCGCCAAGGTACCTGCCTAGCCCACCATCACCTTGCGGACGACCCTTTCTGAGCCATTGCGCACTTCAACCAGGTACGACCCCGCTTTCAAGGCCTCCAAGACCAGGTACCGGCCGTCCCAGCGGCGACGGATGACCGCACGACCCTGGGTATCGAACACCGTAAGCTCCATCGGGGATGAAGAGCCTTGCCATTCCAGGCCCACGGGTCCGCCATTGCTCTGGATGAGCAGGGGGTCCACACCGGCCTGTTCGGAGAGTCCGTTCGCTAAGGCACAATTCGCGATAAGATCCGAGAATCCTTGCAAGGTGAACGTCTGCATGAACGGCTGGTCCACGTATCCCCGCACATTGCCGTTCAGGAAGTCGAGCGCATATACACCGCACGCACTGATCATGTAATCCTCTTCGCGTTCCAGGTCGGGTGGGTATTCCGGATTCTGGATCATGTTCCCCAGCAGGTCGCAGTGCTGGATACCAAGCACCAGGGTATCCCCGGCGGGCCATCCTGCATAAAGGCGGCATAGCGCCCCATTGTCGCCCCACACCCGGACCGTGTCGTTATTCACTTCGCCTTGGAAAACCTGCACGATCACCATATCGATACCATAATGGTACTGTTGAAGCGGCACCGCGAGCACCACGGCATCCGGCAGCCACGGCTGCGGTTCTTCGTATGGTGGATTCAGGACCCCGCAGAACGTATTAGGGCCGAAGCACGAACAGGCGATCGCGCCAGAAGTGGAGAGGGCCATGAGGGCGTGGAGTACGGTTCTGATCATGATCAATGGAATTCTACCGGTAGACACTCCTGTGTCGCGTTCCGCTGCTTCTTGAGTGTTGGACCGTTCAGATCCATCCACCGGCGCCTGAACACGAACCGCACTACCTTTGCGGCTCATGCCAACGCGGAGAACCTTCCTGCCTTTCATCCTAGTGGCCCTTGCACTGAGCGGCTGGTCGGCCAGTTGCAATCGCGACGACGCCGAGCCCACGGTGAACCCGACGATCGAGTTCTTGAGCGACTCCGGCTACACGTTCCAAAGCGACACGATGGCGCTCAGCGATACCCTATTGGTCGGCGTGCGCATCAACAAAGGAGATGATGGGCTCAACACCTTCAAGGTGATCTCCAAGTACGACAACGGCGCCGATGTGGTGGTGGACAGCCTGTCCATCGGGTCGGACCAATTCGCCTTCGACAAGGCCATCCTCTTGCGCCCCGTAGCGGGTGCGGAGAAGTGGACCTTTTGGGTGCAGGAGACCGACGGTGATATCATCCGGCGCTCGCTCACCTTCACTGTTCAGTAGCGGTTCGCGCCGCATCCGGTATTTTCGCGCTCCGTTCGCGGGTGGTCATTCCACTGCGCGTACGCGCAAAGCATGTACCGCACCCACACTTGTGGCGAACTCCGCCTCACCGACGCAGGAAAGACCGTGACATTGGCTGGCTGGGTCCAGCGCACCCGCGACCTCGGTGGCATGACCTTCGTGGACCTGCGTGATCGGTATGGCATCACGCAGTTGGCCTTCAATCCCGGGAGCGAAGCGCAACAAGCCTTGGTGGCGCAAGCCCGCACACTGGGTCGTGAGTACGTGGTGCAGACCGTGGGTCTAGTAAAGGAGCGCGAGAGCAAGAACAAGAACATCCCCACCGGTGAAGTGGAGATCGTGGTGCAGGAGCTCTCCATCCTGAACGCCGCGAAACTGCCGCCCTTCACCATTGAGGAAGACACCGACGGCGGCGACGAGCTGCGGATGAAGTACCGCTACCTCGACCTGCGTCGCGCCAACGTGCGCAGCAATTTCGAGCTGCGGCACCGCATGGCGATGGAGGTGCGCAACTACCTGAGCGCACAGCACTTCCTGGAAGTGGAAACGCCTGTGTTGATCAAGAGCACCCCGGAAGGCGCGCGTGACTTCGTGGTACCGAGCCGCATGAACCAAGGTGAGTTCTACGCCCTGCCGCAAAGCCCGCAGACCTTCAAGCAACTGCTGATGGTGGCTGGCTTCGACCGCTACTTCCAGATCGTGAAGTGTTTCCGCGACGAGGACCTGCGCCAGGACCGCCAGCCGGAATTCACCCAGATCGACTGTGAGATGGCCTTCGTGGAACAGGAGGACATCCTGCGCACTTTCGAGGGGATGGCCAAGCACCTGTTCAAGAGCATCCATGGTGTTGAATTCGACGGGGCCTTCCCGCGGATGTCGTTCGATGAGGCCATGAAGAGCTACGGCTGCGACAAGCCGGACCTGCGTTTCGGCATGAAGTTCCAGAGCCTCACCCCGGCCCTCTCCCAAGGAGAGGGAGGAACGCCCCTCACTGATGATCTCGTTCGAGGGAAAGGCTTCAAGGTGTTCGACGAGGCCGAGCTGGTGGTCGGCATCAACGCGGAAGGCTGCGCGAATTGGAGCCGCAAGCAAACCGATGCGCTCATCGATTTCGTGAAACGGCCGCAGATCGGCGCCACCGGCATCGTGTTCGTGAAGTGGACCGAAGAAGGCCTCAAGAGCACCGTGGACAAATTCTTCACGTCCGAACAGCTCACTGCTTGGGCCGAACGCTTCGGCATGAAGCAAGGCGACCTGCTCTGCATCATGGCCGGCAAGGCCGACAAGACACGCAAGCAACTGAACGAACTGCGCCTGCACATCGGCGAACTGCTCGGTCTGCGCGATCCGAAGGTGTTCAAACCCCTTTGGGTGATCGACTTCCCCCTACTGGAGCAGGATGAGGAAACTGGTCGCTGGCACGCCATGCACCACCCCTTCACTGCACCCAAGCCGGAGGATGCCCACAAGCTGACAAGCGGCACCGAACTCGGCACCGTGCGCGCCAATGCTTACGACCTGGTGATCAACGGTACGGAGATAGGCGGTGGCAGCATCCGCATCCACGACCGCACCATGCAGGAGGCCATGTTCCGCGTGCTCGGCTTCACCGATGAGGACGCGCGGTACAAGTTCGGCTTCCTCATGGACGCCTTCGAGTATGGCGCGCCACCCCACGGCGGCGCAGCCTTCGGCTTCGACCGTTTGGTCTCGCTGTTCGGCCACCGCACGGACATCCGCGAATTCATCGCCTTCCCGAAGAACAACGCCGGCCGCGACACCATGATCGATGCACCGAGCCGTTTGGATGCCGATCAGTTGAACGAGCTGGGGGTGGCTTCGGTGGTCTGAGCACTTGGCACCAAGCGCTGGAAGATAGGCTCCAAGGCCGTGTTCGGTGCGGCCGGTGTGCCGAGCTCCTGCGCGTTCGCTTTCGCGTTGTCGATCCGCTGTTCGGTGAGCGGATGGCTGCTGAGGAAGGCCAGCTGTTCGGGCATGTCGATGGCTTCGCGTTCCAACAGCTCGAGGAGCTTCACCATGGCCATGGGGTCCACGCCATTCGCAAGCAACCGTTCCTGGCCTTCGCCATCGGCTTCGCTCTCCAAACCTCGCCCGTAGTCCAGGTTGCGTAGCGCGTTCGCGTTCTCGGCCACCACGGCCACCACGGCGTTCACATCGCCGATGAGCAGGGAGAGGAAGAGATACCCCGCCATGCTCCGGGCCATCATGCGGGTGCTGTGGCGTTCTTCCACGTGTGTGGCCTCGTGGGCGAGCAACGCCGCCAGCTCATCGGACGAGTCCATCCTTTCCAGGATGCCGGTGAACACCACGATGTGGCCACCGGGCAGCGCAAAGGCGTTGACCTGCTCATCCTTCACCACATGGTACTTGGGCGAATAGCTGGGCGACAATTCCAGCTGATCACCGAACTCCTGCAGGAGTTTGGTGCGGTCGGCATCCTCCTCCAGGGCGAAGGCCATCTGTTGGTAGGCAGTTTCCCCGATGCGTTCATCCACCTCCTGTGGTACGACCATGGCCAGGCGTTCGGCGGTCCACGGGAGGATCCACACATAGGCACAGACCAACAGGGCGATCACGGCCAAGAAGAAGAGCACCGGGCCACTTCGGGCGAAGCCGAGGATGCGATCATAAGCACCTTGTCGGCCGGTGTACCGCATCCGCAGGGCGAAGCTCTTGATGAAGGGTTCATCGCGGATCAGCAGAACGCGTCGCGGGTGTTCACCGAACGAAAGGCGCAATAGGCTGCTGCTGCGCTCCCACTCCATGCCGTGATGCTCCAAGGGCCATTGGAACCGATCGCCGTTGGGCAGTTGTACTTCCAACGAGTTCATGTCGCTCACGCGCACCACAGCCTCCTGGGGCTTGCTGGTAGCCCCGTCGTAGTAGATGGCTTGTACCTCGCGCTCCACGCTCAGAAGAATACACCGATGTCCATCAGATCACCGAGATCATCGGCCATGGCGTCCTTATGCTCCTGTTCGGTCTGCACCACAGCGTTCAGGTCCGCATCGCCTATCAGGGTGATGTTGTCGAGCACGAAACGCATGGTCCGCACTTCGGCCCACGCGAAGCCGATACCCAGGGTGAAGATGACGATGAGCACATTGACTACCAGCAGTCCGAAGAAGCCGCCACCGGTGGCCGTGCTCTTGAACTGCAGTTTCCGGCCATCCTGGAAGTTCCAGCTCAGGTTGTCCACGTAGTAGTTGAACAGGTCGCGCTGCCACCAGAACCCGTAGATGCCCAAGGTGAACAAGGTGAGGAAGTACCCCTTCAGGTTCATCAGGAAGTAATCCATGCCATCGCCCTTGTATTGGAAGGAGGAGCTGCCATACCGCAGGTTGCTGAGCGTGTAGTTGCGGAGGTTGATGGTGAACCAGGCACCATAGATCCCGAACGTGATGACCGTAAGGAGCCCGTCGCGGAGGCACATGCTGTACAACTCGTTCAATTTACCGTGGTAGCCGAAGTGCACACCGCGCCAGCTGCTTCGGCTTGAACGGTAGCGGAAAGAACCATGTATGACCAGGGGGATGAAGAGCAGCAGGCCGACCACCATCACCAATAGACCGATCACAGTGATCGTTACATCCTTCGCGTAAACACCGTAGGCGTAGGTCCCGTAGATCAACAGCAACAAGGCGATGGCCTTGATGAAGCCCTTGAACATCTCCTCGCCTTTCCCGTGGAAGTGGAAGGGATGGCCGTCGAGTTCGGTGTGCTCGTAGTACCAGCTCAGTTTCCGCGCCTTCGCCCACGGATAGTAGAGACCAAGAGTGATGAAGGTGAGCAGCATGTTCACCAGGAGCACGATGAAGAGGTCGCCGCCCTGCCCTTTGAAGGCAAGCCGTTTCATGGGGGAGGTCACGAACATGGAAGTGGGGTTGGTGGAGCGGAAAGATAATCGGGGCGACCGAACCAGGAAAAGTCCAGGCGCCACTGATCCGGTTCGAACGGCTTCCTTTGCAGTTCACCCATTGCACACCGCCCATGCCGCATGCTTCGGACCTTGACTACATCCGCGCCGCTATCGCGCTGGCCAAAGACGGTATGGAACGCGGTGATGGCGGCCCTTTCGGCTGTGTGATCGTGAAGAACGGGGTGATCGTAGGCCGCGGGAACAACCGTGTCACGAGCAGCAACGATCCCACAGCGCATGCGGAGGTGGTGGCCATTCGCGAGGCCTGTAAGCAGCTTGGCTCGTTCCAACTGGATGGCTGCGTGCTCTACACCAGTTGTGAGCCCTGTCCGATGTGCCTTGGAGCCATCTACTGGGCACGCCCGGATAGGATCGTGTTCGCGGCCACGCGTGAGGATGCCGCGGACGCGGGCTTCGATGATCAGTTGATCTACGACGAGCTACCCCTACCCTACCAGGACCGGCGGATACCTACAGGGCATGAGCTGCGCGAAGAAGCGCGCACGGTGTTCCAAGCGTGGAAGTCGAAGACCGATAAGGTCCGCTATTGAACTGAAGCGCGCATGGGTGTCATCGCCACGCTCGGCTTCGTCCTAGCATTGGTCTACGGTGTGCGGCTCAGTCGTCGCGGCAAGCGGATGGCTGGCCTATCCGCCGAAGAACATCGGGCGATCCTGTCGAAGTACGCCATCCAATATCAACGTTTGCCTGATGCGGAGAAGGACCTGTTCGAGCGGAAAGTCTCATTGTTCGTGAACGAGAAGACCTGGGTCGGTGCTGGAATGCGCGTAGCGCCCGAGATGAAGGTGATGATCGCTGCTTGTGCCGCCCAGCTGCTGCGTGGTTTCCCCGAGGTGGAACTGCGCCACTTCGACCGCATCGTGGTGTACCCGGAGAGCTACCGGTCCCATCGCAGCGGACGCCTGCACCAAGGGGAGGTACGACCGGTGGTAGGCATGATCATCATTTCCTGGGAAGACTTCGTACACGGCTATGCCCATAGCCGCGATGCGCACAACGTGGGGCTGCACGAGATGGCCCACGCGCTCTGGTTCGAGAACGACATCATCAACGGAGAGCAGCACTTCCTGACCCCGTCGCTATTGAAGGAGTGGAAAAGGCTGGCAGAGGCGGAGATCCGGGAGATCAAGACCAAGGGAGGCCGGTTCCTACGGGGCTATGCGGGCACGAACCAGGCCGAATTCTTTGCCGTGGCGGTGGAGTACTTCTTCGAGCAGCCCGTAGCCTTCAAAGCGGCACTTCCGATGGTCTATAAGTGTTTGAGCCTACTCCTGCACCAGGATCCGGCCACGGAGCTACCAGCTCCACAGCGGACCTGAGCGGGTCTTTAGGGTTGGCCCTAGGCGTAACACCCCGCCAAAGGGCAGCCACCCCACATTTCGCCACGTAAGCGTCAGAGTTGCTATTCACCCGGCGCTGGGAAGCCCTCATCGCTACCATCCTGAACATGGCATCGGTGCGTCTATCAACGAAAAACCCCGCTTTCGCGGGGTTTTCCTGTTGACCGACCAGGGCTCGAACCTGGACTCTTCTGAACCAAAATCAGACGTGTTGCCAGTTACACCATCGGTCAATACCGCTTCAGTTGGCACTAAAGCGCGGCAAAAGTAAGCGATCCGGCATTGCCTTCAAAAAGGAGGGACGTTCCGGCCGGGAGTTTCGGTATTTTCGCCGCCGCACGCCCTTGCCTTTGTGCTGAGCGTGTGGCCCTTATCGCATTCCCGACCCCACACAATGAACTATAAGAAGCTGAACATCATCACGGGCTGGCTCGTGTTCCTGATCGCCACATGGACGTATGTGGCCACGGTAGAACCCACGGCGAGCTTCTGGGATTGCGGCGAATTCCTGGCCACGGCCAACAAGCTGGAAGTGGGCCACCCACCCGGGGCGCCCTTGTTCATGATGATCGGGCGGGTGGCCAGCGCCTTCGTGTCGCCGGAGAACGTCCCGGTGGCGATCAACACCTTGAGCGCGCTGTGCAGCTCTTTCACCATCCTGTTCCTCTTCTGGACCATCACACACATGGCTCATAAGCTGGTTGTGCGTGGCAAGGAGGAACTCACCACCGGTGGCATGATCGCCATATTAGGTAGCGGAGTGGTGGGCGCATTGGCCTACACCTGGAGCGACACCTTCTGGTTCAGCGCCGTGGAAGCGGAGGTATACTCGATGTCGTCCCTCTTCACCGCGCTCACGTTCTGGGCCATCCTGAAATGGGAGAACGTGGCGCACGAAGCGCACAGCACACGCTGGCTCATCCTCATCTGCTTCCTGCTCGGGTTGGGCATCGGCGTGCAGTTACTGGCCTTGTTGTGCATCCCGCCCATCGCCATGGTCTACTACTTCAAGCGTTATGAGGCCACTCCGCGCGGCATGATCTCGGCCTTCCTGATCAGTGCGGTGATACTGGGCGCCATACAGGCTGTGATCATACCCGGTGTTGCGAAACTCGCGGGCAAGTTCGAACTGGTGTTCGTCAATGACCTCGGCCTCCCGTTCAACACCGGCAACCTCTTCTATTTCATCGCCCTATGCACGTTGATCGTGCTCGGCCTGCGTTGGACCCAGCGCACGGGTCGGGTGATCGCGAACACGGTGATACTCGGGGTTACGGTGATCCTGATCGGCTACAGCTCGTATGCCATGACGGTCATCCGCAGCCTGGCGAACCCGCCGATCGATGAGAACAACCCGGAGAACGTCTTCAACCTGGTGAGCTACTTGAACCGGGAGCAGTACGGCGATCGTCCGTTGCTCATCGGTCAGTTCTGGGATTCACCCTACTCCAACGAGCGTGAGGACGGCAATCCCGTGTACACCGCGGTTTACCAGATCAAGAAAGGTGAGCGCGTGATGCGCAACGAATACGATGGATGGAACGCGAAGCACTTCGTGGAGCAGAACCCCGGCCATACCATCGATCATTCTTACGTGATCACCGATGCACGCAAAGGCACGGAGGTGGTGTACGAGCCCGAGTTCACCATGGTGTTCCCACGGATGTACAGTTCGCAGCGCAACCACGTGGACGCGTACAAGGAATGGAGCGACTTCCAGGGCAGGCCGATGCGGACCACCGATCGAGAAGGCAAGCCCACGGTGATCTACAAGCCCACCTTCACGGAGAACATGGGCTTCTTCTTCAACTATCAGCTCGGGTGGATGTACTGGCGCTACTTCCTCTGGAATTTCGCCGGCCGGCAGAACGACATCCAGGGCCATGGCAACATCGTGGATGGGAACTGGATCAGCGGTGTTGACCTGATCGATGAACAGCGCCTGGGATCGCAGGACCAACTGCCTACGAGCATGCGGCAGAACAAGGCCTACAACAAGTTCTTCCTTCTGCCTCTGCTGTTCGGGATCATCGGCCTGGTCTTCCAACTGGTGCGGAACCCGAAGGACTGGACCGTGACGATGCTCTTGTTCTTCTTCACCGGCATCGCGATCGTGATCTACCTGAACCAGTATCCGTACCAACCGCGTGAGCGTGATTATGCGTATGTGGGCTCGTTCTATGCCTTCGCGATCTGGATCGGCTTGGGGGTGCTGGCCTTGTACGAAGCCGCTCGATCCTTCACCCAGAAGGACCTGGGCATGGCGGTGGGCGCTGCGGCCGGACTTGGTCTACTGAAGTATGTGGTGGAATGGGACGGTGACCATTCGATGTCGTACAGCATCCTGTACATGGCTCTGCTGGGCGGTGCCGGACTGGGACTATTCTACCTATTGGGCAAAGTGATGAAGAACAATACGGTGCACGCTGTGCTGGCTACTGCGTTGGGGCTGGTGGTACCCGCGGTGATGGTGGCCGACGGTTGGGACGATCACGACCGTAGCACACGCATGCCCGCTCGCGATCTTGCTGCGGATTACCTGGAGAGCTGCGCACCGAACGCCATCCTGTTCACGAACGGTGATAACGACACCTTCCCGCTTTGGTACGCCCAAGAGGTGGAAGGCATCCGCACGGACGTGCGTGTGGTGAACCTCAGCCTGCTCAACACCGATTGGTACGTGGATCAGATGCGTCGCAAGGCTTACGAGAGCGAGCCGTTGCCGATCACCATGGAGCCGGGCAAGTACCGCCAAGGCACGCGCGATGTGGTAGCCTTGATCCCGCAAGGCAAAGGCTACCGCGACCTGAAGGAGATGATGGCCTTCGTGACCAACGACCGCAACATGCAGGTGTTGTTCCAACGCGGCGTGAAGGATGCGTACTTCCCCACCGACATGTTCAGCCTAGCAGCGGACAGTGCATCGGTCTTCGGCTCCGGAACTTTACAACCGGGCGATACCACTTGGGTACCCCGCGTGAATTGGAAGATCGATCGCCAAGTATTGCTGAAGAACCATTTGATCGTGCTGGACATGCTCGCCAACAACAATTGGCAGCGCCCGGTCTACTTCGCGGTCACCACGGGTCCGGACAGCTACATCAACCTGCAGGACCACTTCCAGCTCGAAGGTCTCACCTACCGGTTGGTGCCGGCCTTCACGCCGAACCGCAACCCGAACCTGAACGGCCGCGTGGCCACGGATGTCATGTACGACAACGTGATGAACAAGTTCAAGTGGGGCAACATGGAGACCGAGGGCGACATCTACCTCGATGAGAACATCCTGCGCATGACCACGAACCTGCGCCTGCAGCTGAGCAGCCTGGCCGAGGCGCTCATCGAAGAAGGCCGGAAGGATGAAGCGCGCAACGTACTTGATCTGTCGTTGGCCAAGATGCCCGAGCGCAACGTTCCCCTGGACCGCATCATGCTGCCGACCGTTGAGGCCTACTATGCCTTGGGCGATAAGGAGAAAGGCAACGCGCTCTCCGAACGGCTCTTCACCATCATGGAGGAGAACATGGCCTACTACTTAAGCCTCGACAAGAAGTTCGCTGAGCGACTACAGGACGACATGGCCATCACGCACGCGGTGATGGGTCGCTTGGCGACATCCACGATGCGCGCGGATAGCACCTTCGGGGGCGGGATGCAGGAGCGTTTCGATGCGGTCGAAGAACAGTACCAAGGCAAACTGATGGAACTGCGCACCGGTCGCAAAGCGGGTGGTCGCATGCGCTTCTGACCGATGGTACCACGTATCCCGCGGATCCTGCAATGGCTCCTTCCGGGATATGTCTGGCGTGTGCGCGGTCCGGAGAAGGTCTTGTACCTCACCTTCGATGACGGTCCGATCGCGGAACTGACACCGTGGGTGTTGGATCGGCTGGCCGAACATGGGGCGAAGGCCACCTTCTTCTGCCTGGGGCGGAACTGCGCGTTCGCACCACAGGTGGTGGAGCGAATACGCGAGGAAGGCCATGCGCTGGGGAACCATACGTGGGACCATCCCCGAGGACGACGCACCAATACATGGAGCTACTTGCGCAACGTGGTGAAGGCCGAGCCGCTGACCAGTTCAAGGGTGTTCCGGCCACCGTATGGGAGCATCACCTTTGCACAGACGCGTGCGCTCCGCAAGCGGTACAGCATCATCCTCTGGGATGTGCTGAGCGGTGATTATGACGTTCGGTTGACAGGGGAGCACTGCGCGAAGCGCGTATTGGCCAACGCAAGACCGGGTTCGATCATCGTGTTCCACGATAGTTTGAAAGCCGAACCTCGCCTGCGTATCGCTCTTCCCATCGTGCTCACGCACTTCGCCGCCCAGGGCTACCGCTTCGCTGCGCTTCCGATGGTCACGGCGGGGTGATGGAGGTGACCGTGAACTCCACGCGGCGGTTCTCGGCATGTTCCTCCTCGGTGCAGGTGACACCGGGTGCGCAATGGTTCTTCAGCTTGGAGAAACCATAACCCTTGGCCACAAGTCGATCGCGTTTCACACCCTTGCCGATGAGGTAGTCGGCAATGGCATCAGCTCGCCGTTGGTCCAGCTTCGCGGCATCCGCCCCATCACGTGCATCGCTGTGTACGGCGATCTCCCCACGCACGGCCGGGTTCACATTGAGGCGTTCGGCGAAAGCATCGAGCTCGGTGCGCGCGATGGGATCGAGCTTCACATCGCTCTTCGCCCAACGGATGTACTTGAACGCCGCTGGGGAGCCCACATTGAGCGGCTCGAAGGACAGGTCACGGACCTCGTTCAGATCGATGATGCCTTCGCGCATTCCGATGGTGCTGACCGGAAGGCTCATGCTGAAGAAGCCCTGCTTCTCCAACAGGACCTCGAACTCCTCGTTGCTCTGCAGGCGCAGGCTGAAGTCGCCGCTCTCTCCCGTCACGAAGCTCTCCGAGAAGAAGCTGCTCAAGTTGACGACCGTAACGGTGACACCCTCCACGAAACCCGGAGCCTCCTTGTTGCGGATGGCACCGCGCAACCAAATGCCCGCGCTCGCCACCAAATGGATGTCGCGGGTGAGGATCTGTTGTTGTTCGATCTTTTCAGTGCTCAGATGCTGGATCCCCGGATAGCGGCCCTTCATTTCAGCCTTCAGCTGGTACTCACGGTTCTTTTCCACCGGGAAGGTATACTCGCCGCGTGCGTCCGTGGTGGTGGTGGCGAGCACTAGGCCATTCTTGTCGAGGAGCTTCACCTCCAATTCGATCAAGGGTGATGCATTGTCATCATCGATCACCAACCCAGTGACCAGAAAACGCTGATCGAGGGGTGCCAGCATTTCGAACGCATAGATGTCATCGTCACCGGCACCGCCGTCGCGGTTGCTGGAGAAGAATCCACGCTTGCCGGTCTTGTCGAGGACAAAGGCGAAATCATCGCGAGTGCCGTTCACCGGCGCCCCGAGGTTCATCGGCGGCGCGAACTCGTCCAAGCCGAGGTACTTTGCCGCGAGGATATCCATACCACCCAGACTCGGGTGTCCATTGCTCGCGAAATAGAGCGTGCCATCGCCTGCGAGGAACGGGAAGGATTCGTTGTGCGGTGTGTTGATGATGGAACCGAGGTTCACCGGCTCGCCCCATTGGCCACCCTGATCCACACACATGTAGATATCGGTACCTCCGTACCCGCCAGGCATATCGCTAACGAAGAAGAGCCGTTTGCCATCAGGCGATAGCGCGGGATGGCCCACGGAGATCTCGCTGTTATTGTAGAGGAATTGTTCCACACGACCCCATGTGCCGCTGTTCGCATAGGCTTTATAGATCGCCAGACGGGTGATGCCGTTGGAACTACGCTGCGAGCGACCATTGTGGTAACCGTTCCGGGTGAACCACATCACGTCACCGCTCAGGCTCACGGTAGCCGGTCCTTCGTGCAGTTTGGTGTTGACCGAACCTTCCAAGGGCCGGGCATTCGCCAAGTCGCCGTTCGGGGTGACCTCCGCCACGAAAAGGTCCAGGAAGGGTTGATCGTTCCACGCTGCGCGCCGTTCGATGCCGGTGGTCACGTTGCGGGCCGAAGAGAACACGACGCGGTCCGAGCCGAGCCAGGCTGCGCCGAAGTCCGAGAAAGCCGTGTTGATCCCGGCTGGACGAACGATGAACCTGTCTGGCGTAGCCAAATAGTTACGGGCGAACCCGTTGATGTTGCTTCTGCGCGGAGAGCCTTCGGTGGCCGTTGCGGCGAGGTAGCGGTCCATCCATTCCTCAGCTTCCACATACTTGCCGTTGCTCTTCAAGGCCTCGGCATAGTTGTACATCTCCTGTGGTTCGCGGTTCAGGAACTTCACCACCATGGCGTACCACTCTTCGGCCTTATCACTGCGGCCGATCCGCATGTAGCATTCAGCAAGGCGTTTGGTCACGTGCTCGTTCACCGCACCAAGCTCCGTAGCCACGCTGTAGCCCTCGATGGCCCGCGCATAGGCCATCTGCTCATAGTAACGATCGGCTTCGCGGATGTACGCATCGGCATTGCCTTGAGCGAAGCCAGCGGCCACGATGCCGAGCAGACCCAGGGTAAGGAGGACGGTGCGCAACATCAGAAATACCGGGGTGAGATGGTTCGTCCCTTGAGGAAGCGGAAGTCGTAGCTCAGCATCACCTCGTGCGTGCCTGCGTTGTAGGCACCGATGGTGGTGGTGGTGAGGTCGAACGCATAGCCGGCGCGCAACTGATCGTTGATCTGGTACTGGCCCATCAAGCCGAAGGCATTACCGAGGCGGTACATGGCCCCGAACCAGATGCGCTCGCGCAGTAGGAAATTGGCGTTCAGGTCCAGCGATAACGGCGCACCTTCGACGGAGCGGAACATGAACGACGGCTTGAACTTGATGTCCTTGGAAAGGTCCATGACATAACCGCCGATCAAGAAGTAGTGACGGGCCTCAGAAGCGGGCTGCACGGCTGTTCCGGAGGCTTCTGTGAAGTCGTTCTCCAGCAGTTTCGGAGCGGATACGCCCACATAGTAGCGTGGTGCATGCCAGAAAAGACCGAAGCCGAAATTGGGGAGCAACTGGCTCTGGATGTTCACGTTGGAGGGATCGACCTCCACTGTGGAGAGCGAGGCGAGGTCCGCTTGGTACATGTTGAGCCCGCCCTTGAGGCCGAAGGCGAGTCGCGAATCAACACCGGTCTTCAGGCGGTAGGCGAAGTCCACGAAGGCTGCGGTCTGGCGCGAGGGGCCGATACGATCATTGATGGCGGAAAGTCCAAGGGCAATGCTCTCGTTCTTCAGCGGCGTGTGAGCAAGGAAGGTCTGCGTAGTAGGCGCACCTTCAAAACCCACCCATTGGTGGCGCGAAAGGGCCATCACAGTGAACACATCGGCACTACCGGCATAAGCCGGGTTGAAAGCCAAGGTGTTGAACATGTACTGGCTGTACAGCGGATCCTGCTGGGCAGAGGACTTCCCACTGAATACCGTCAGAGCAGCGGAAACGATGATGAGGTGAAGTGAGCCTTTCATCGTACGAGCTGTATGAAGCCGGTGAGGGGTTCAACACCGGTACCCAGATCGAGCACGTAGAAGTAGGTGCCTGCGGCCGCGGAACCCGGAAGGAGCGCATCGGGTGATGAACCATCCCACACCACGGATCGGTTGTCATAGCCTTCAGCGGCGTACACTTCGCCACCCCACCGGTTGAAGATGGTGATGCGGTTGTTCGGATAACCCTCGATGCCGGGGATGAAGAAAGTCTCATTGACGCGATCGTCGTTCGGAGAGAAGGACTCGGGGATGAACACCTCGGTCTCGAACGAACAGGGGCTGACCGCTTCAACCCGGAGCGGTTCGCACGCGAAACCATCGCTCACCACCACGCTGAAGGGACTGCTGATGACCACAGGTTCGCTCACGAACGTGTAGGGAGCTCCGGCCGAGATCGTACCACTGTCACCGACGGCCGTGTACGTGAGCGGGTCGCCGCCTTCGATGATGAACGAGACCACGTAGGTACGGTCCTGTTCATTGCAGATCGTACTTACATCCACTGCATTAGGGCTGCTCACTATTTCCACCTTGACAAGGGCGGATCCGGAAGGGCAGCCCGCAGCTTGCACGGTGTACTGGTATTCATAGTCACCGGGCTCAAGTCCGGTGGTGTTCAGGTTGGCGCCATTCAGTCCACCGGCGCCATTCACCGGTGCCCATGTACCACCGGTATCGGGTGTTCCATTCAACGCGGGGAACAAGGGATAGGCCACTAGGGTATCACAAAGCACCACCTGCCCTGCAAGCCCGGCATTGGGTCGTGCATTGATGGTCACGTCGAACACAGCGCTGGTGTCCGGGCAGAACGCATTGCCCGCCAAGGTGTAGGTATACTCACCTGTTGCGAACGTGGCAGGGTCCAGTGTGCCATCGAACGGTCCCGCGGGTCCAGTCCACGTTCCGCCGACACCGGGTGTACCGCCAAGTTCATCGAAGAGCACCACGGGCGCAGCGTTGTTGCACAAGATCAAGGCTTCAGCGGTACCTGGGTCGGGGTAATCCACGGTGGTGATGAGCACAGTGGCCTGCACCGTTCCGCACCCGGGATCAACGATGGTATAAACGAATCCGCTTTGCCCATCTGGAGGAAGAAGGGTGGCGTTCAACAGACCGCTCGGCAGCAGGGCACCAGTGCCAGCAGGATCGGTCCAAGTGCCGCCTTCATCGGGGTCACCACCGAGGGCGTCGAACAAGGAGAAGTCGGTGAACGCGCCGCAGATCGTCAAGGTGTCATTCTCCCCGGCATTGGCGCCACTGCCCACCTCCACGGTAATGATGCTTACCGCGTTGGGGCAGGGTGCCTGTGCCACCACGGCGTATTCGAACTCGAAGGTGCCATTCCCAGCCACCGATGGGTTGAACACATCACCGGTGAGCGCGTTCGAAAGGTCGAGGTCGGTCCATACACCGCCGGTCTGCGCGCCACTTCCCAACGCTTCGAAAAGATCCACCTCGGTCTGTGTTGCGCACGCCTCAACAGTGGCACTAGCACCTGCGTTCGGCGCGATCGCGCGGTTCACGGTCAACCGAGCCGTATCGTTGGCACAGGGTTGAGTGCCGAAGACCACATAGGTGTAGACTCCTCCATCATCCGCGGCGGGATCGAAGAATTGGCTGTGTACGGTGCCGCTACCGTCGTACCAAGTTCCACCTTGTTGGGGCAGTCCTCCGAGTTGCCCGCGCATATTGAACGGGGCGTCGGAGGAGCATACGGAAATGGTCCGGTCATCGCCCGCGTAGGCCGCAAGCGGTTCTGTCACGGTGATGATGGCCACATCGGCAGGGCAGGGCAACTGACCGGGTACGCGATAGATGTAGTTGCCGGGTGCATCCACGGCAGGATTGTAGATGCCGGTGACGTTCACCAGGTTCAAGGTCCATGTGCCACCCGGTTGAGCGTTGGGACCTAGGAACGTGAAGAGGTTCGTTGGTGCATCCGTGGAACAGATGGATACGGTGGCATCCTGGCCTGCATTCGCGGGCTGGCGCACCACCACCTCCACTCGAGCCGTGTCCGCGCCGCATCCGCCTACAGCAGGAACGACATAGCTATAGAAGCCTGGTTGATCCGTGGCCGGTTGGAAGATGCCATTGCCGTCGTGCGGTTCACCGGAGGGATCAAGCCAAAAACCAGTGGGATCCGGGTTGCAACTGAGCGCACTGAAAAGCTGCTCGGGCGCCTCGTTCAAGCAGAAGGCCTTGAAGCCATCACAGCCTGCATAAGGTCCTTCCTCCACAAGGATGGTCACAACTGCTGTATCTCCTTCGCAGGTCGCTGTCTCGGGCAGGATATATTGGAATCTCCACGTGGTATTGGGACCGACCTGTCCACCGTTGAAGACACCACCGATAAGACCACCGCTACCATCGAGATCCGTCCATGTACCGCCACCTTGCGGGGATCCACCGAGCACGGTGAAGAGTTCAATGAGTTCGTTCTCGCAGATGGTCCCTTGGGCATCCTCACCCGCATCCAGATCGTCGGTGAGTTCCACCGTTACTGTTGCGCTTGCGGGACCACAAGGCCCGATACCCGCCACCGTGTAGGTGAAGTGATAGACTCCTGGCGCCAGTGAACTGGCATCCAATTGTCCATTGTTCAACTCACCTGTTCCATCATCATCGTTCCACGTGCCCCCGGCGTTGGGCGAACCAGTAAGTCCCGTGATCAGTTCGATCGCGTCATCGCCCACGCAAGCGGCCAGCGTCCCATCCGAACCGGCGATCGGCTGTTGCACCAAGGTGATCTGCACTTGTGCTTCCGCGTTGGCACATGGTGCCAGACCAGTAACACGGTACACATAGGCTCCGCTCACATCCTCTTCCGGATCGAAGATCGCTGAGTGTTCCTCATCATTGAAGGTCCATGATCCGCTCGTACCTGGTGTACCGCCAAGTAGTGTGATCAAGGGCACCTGTCCTCCCGAGGAACATAGCTGCACCGCAGTACTGATGCCTGCGTTCGCGGCATCGTTCACGATGATGGTCGCGGTAGCTGAATCGGATTCGCAGGGCGAAAGTCCCTGGATCCGGTACTTATAGGTCCCAGGCGCGGAGTTACCCGGAGTGAAGACACTTCCCACGGCCGTTCCACCGGGCCCTGTCCAAGCTCCACCTTGATCGGGTGTACCCGTCAGTGCCGTGAACAGGGAGAAGGTCGCATCGGAATTGCAGACGGTGCGGACACCATTGTTCCCGGCATCGGGACGGTCGTTCTCGATCACGTTCACCTGAGCGGTGGCGTTCGTACAGGGCATACTACCGAGTACCGTGTATGTATAGACGCCAGGTAGGCTTGACCCAGGAATGAAGATCCCTGTGTTGCTCGCCAGATCCGGTCCGATCCAAGAGCCATTGAACTGTGGCGAGCCGTTCAGGAACAGGACCAGCTGAAGCGGATCATCATCATCACATACGATCGTTTGACCGTTAAAGCCTGCATTGGGTTGTTGATTGACCGTAACCGCAACGAATGCTTCATCCGGTTGGCAACCGATGGGGCCTTGAACGGTGTACACATAAACCCCCGCAGGATCGCCCGGCTGGTAGACACCGCTGTGTGTGGCACCGGTAGACTGCAGCCGCCAAGTACCGCCGGGCTGGGCCAAAGGACCTAGGAGCGGGAACAAAGGACGTGCGCCACCGTTGCTGCACACGCTCAGGTTAGCGTCGTTCCCTGCGTTCGCTCGAGGGTTCACGTTCACGTTCAAGGTGGCCACTGCGCTTGGGCACGGCGCAGTTCCCGTGACCGTATAGGTGTAGGCACCTGGCACTGATGTTCCGGGCGTGAAGAATCCATTCGAAACACCACCCGGCGGCGGCAAGGTCCAAGCCCCACCGAAATCAGGATCACCACCCAAGCTATCCACCATGGGGAAACCAGTGGCGTTATCGCAGATCGTGATCGTGCGGCTCGAGCCAGCGTTCGGCGGTTGAACCACGGATACAGTGGCCTGAGCGGTCGCTGCTGCACAGGGCGGAATGCCGGCGACCGTATAGGTATAGGTTCCGGGAGTGGTGACTCCAGGGATGAAGGACCCGTTGAAGGAAGTCGTCGAAGGCGCAGGGCCCGTCCAAGAGCCAGTGGAGCTCGGCGTTCCATTGAGCACCGTGATGAGGTTGACAGCGGGACCACCTGCACAAAGGGTCGTGTCGCCATTCGTCCCTGCGTTCGGTGCTGGGTTCTCCGTTACGGTCACGATGGCGATATCCGAGGTGCATGGTGTTACACCGGTCACCGTGTACACATAGTCGCCGGGAATGTCCACCGGAGGTTGATAGAATCCGGAGTGCGAACCACCGGGCGGCGTGGGTTTGGTCCAGGTACCGCCTGGCGTTGGCGTACCTGTGAGGAGATCGAAGAGCGTGAATGAACTGCTGATGCTACAAACGGTCGTATCACCATTTCCTCCCGCGTTCGGAGCCTGGTTCACGTTCACGGTGAGCGAGGCGGTGGCTGGACCACAGGGCGCCACACCCGTCACCGTGTAGATGTAGACACCGGGTGCATCAACCCCCGGTACGAAGATGTTGCTGTGCGGAACGCCACCAAAGGTCCACGAACCCGGCTGGGGCGAACCGCCGAGCCGGAGTGTCATGTTGAACGGGCCGTCCGTGCTGCACACCGTGGTGGTCGCAGGCAACCCCGCATTCGGCTCCGCGACTTCCGTAACAGTAACGGTCGAGCTCGCGTTCGGGCAAGGTGCAGTACCCGTGAGCGTGTACGTGAACACCCCGGGATTATCGGTCGGCGGGTTGTAGGTGCCGGTACCATTGCTCCATGTTCCACCATTCTGTGGATTACCTGTGAGCAACGTGAAGAGGTTGAACTGCCCGCTGTTGCTGCATACGGTGGTGCTCGCATTGTTCCCGGGCCTGCGCGGTGCGACCACGGTGATGCTGACCATGGCCTGATCAGCGGCGCACGAGGCCGATCCGCTCAACTCGTACCGGAAGTTGTAGGTGCCGGCTGGGACCAAGGTGGCATTGAAGAACTGACCGGTGAGCGCGCCAGTGCCGGAGAGGTCCACCCAAGTGCCTCCCGATTGTGGTGTGCCACCCAGGAAAGTGAACAGGTCGATCAAATTGTTGGAGCCGCAGGAGGCACCAGAGCCGTTCGTGCCGGCATCCAATGCCGCCACGATGGTGACACGCACGGTAGCTTGATCGGCGCCACATTGACCATTACCGGGTACCGTGTAGGTGAAGTCATAATCGCCCGGGGGCAGACCGGTTGGCGAGAAACTACCACCGCTGAGCTGACCGGTTGCATCGTCATCCGTCCATGTTCCGCCAGCATCTGGCGTTCCGCCAAGGGCATCGAACAGGTCCACATCACCACCATCGGCGCATACAGAGACCACACCGTTGATACCCGCGTCCGGCGCTTCATTCACCGTGATCGCTACGGTGGCCGAGGCGTTGGTGCACGGCGCCGTACCTGTTACAGCGTAGGTGTATAGTCCGGGCGCACTGGTGCCGGGGAAGAACACACCGGAACTGGATCCGCCTCCGGGGGCGGTCCAAATGCCACCCGGATCCGGGGTGCCGCCCAACGAAGTGAAAAGATCCACGGGGGCATCCGTGCTGCAAACCGTTACGGATGAGTTGGTACCAGCTACCGGTTGGCGATTCTCCGTAATGGCCAGCACCGCGCTCGCATCGAGACAGGGTGTGAGCCCAGCGACCGTGTAGGTGTAAGCGCCAGGTTGCGATACCCCTGGATCATAAGCACCTCCGGGGAAAGGCTGGTTGTCCGGACCTGTCCAAGTTCCGCCGGTGTTCGGCGTTCCGCCCAAACGCGTGATCAGGTTGAATGTGGCTTGGTCGCTGCAGACCGTCGAGGTGGCGTTCGTTCCGGCATTGGGTGCGGTGTTCACCACCACGGTCACGAAGCTGGTATCGTTGGGGCAAGGGGCATTGCCTAGCACCACATACTTGTAGATGCCCGCTGGGGTGGTCCCAGGCGTGAAGGTTCCGGAAAATGGGGCGTTCGCTGGAGTGCGCCATGTACCACTTCCACTTGGTGTTCCACCCAACACGGTGAAGAGTTGGAACGGAGCCTGGGTATTACAAACGGTGATGGAACCGTTGGTACCTGCCTCGGGTGCCTGCACTTTCGTCACCTGTACCGTACTTGACCGCGATGCGCACGGCAATGTCCCCGCCACGGTATAGGTGTAGGTTCCAGCCACATCCACCA
>Ga0209097_10000883_pt1 | contig 27025 bp, 28 predicted proteins | sample AD_UKC052_MetaG_FD_184419 | JGI IMG/M metagenome (GOLD analysis project Ga0209097, IMG submission 184419) | Active sludge microbial communities of municipal wastewater-treating anaerobic digesters from USA - AD_UKC052_MetaG (SPAdes) (version 2) | ecosystem: Engineered > Bioreactor > Anaerobic >... | reverse complement strand
GGCAGGAAATATTCCTCTATTATAAATCATTAACGGAATTCGATTCTTTTGAACATAGCCCAGGCTTACTGGCTGCAATAGGTATTAGGGACGTTTGGGATTCTTTAAGTATGGAGGATAAAGAATGGTGCATCATTACTGTAGTAGACATTGCAAATAAAATAATTGAAAAACAAAATAGGCCTTATGGGTTTTCTCAGGATATTTCTGCTTTTGATGATGATGGAGTAATGAGTGTTATCCCATTATTTTTATCGTTGCCTGAATTACAGGAAAGTAGTAAAGATGTTGATCAATTACTTATTGATTTACTCATTACACATTTCGCTTTGAATGATTCTGGATACTCTAAGTTTCTAAAGTCGTTCAGTGAGAACGTATGGAGTAATTCACCGGCAAAAGCACTGCAATTTTTTAAAGGAGTAATTTTATTTGCAAAGTTTACGAAAGCAAATCCTTTTTATATTGACCACCCCTATACCGAAGAACAAGTTGCTGATTATTCTGCTAAGCGTAATTCATTAATAAATAAAATCCATGAGAAGGAACTGGATTTCCATCTTGATGACATCACTCTGTCTGAGTACTCAATTTGGTTTTTGAAAAAAGCAATTTCAATTATCCCCAATTTTAACCCTCCCATAGAAAGCATTGATTTTCTGAAAAAAATGATCCAGATATATATTCAGGATGAAGGCAAAGGAAGGCATTCAGGAGATTACGATAATACTGTTTATGAACTAAGGATAATTTTAACAGAAAAAATTAGTAATATAATTTTTTGGAGTATTGATTCTGCTGGGGGTGATTTAATGGAATACTTTTTAGGCATTATCCAAAATATAGATGTGCTAAATAAGGCGCTTAAAAACAATAATCAAATTTTCATTTTCTTTCGTAATACTGTAACAAATCTGATTCTCATTACAGACAACAATCTTCCGGAGAAAGAGCCCGATAAAATAATTCATACTATTTCAAATTTTCAAAAGACCTGGAATAAATTCGAGAATATTCTATCAACACAAAAAATCCCTCTTTTTGCTGATCTTTTATTATTAGAAATTAAATGGAACGAAAACTCATTTTCTTGGAAGCCTATAGAAAGTATGTCAGATTTTTTTGAAAGAAATATTACAAAATATGGCCCCACCAATCCACAAGCCGTCATTAATCTGTTTAGTCATATTGGAGACAAAATATTTTTGCCAGCAGGAATTAATTTACTTGTGGATATACTAAAGAAATCAACAGGCTTGAAGCCCATTTCTTTATATAACTATTCAGAAAAATTAATTAATAGAATTTATGAAAATCATTTAACCTTAGTTAAAAATGACAATACACTCTTGAATAATTATTTATGGCTGCTTGATGAAATGACCTCACAAGGTTCTTCAGATGCTTATTGGATAAGAGAATTTTTGGTATCATTTAAATAAACTTAAGCCTCTTCTTAAACAATCATGACATCAAAATCTATTTTTTCTGTTGGTGTCAGTAGTTTTAAGCGATCGTAAAATAGCGTTTAGCCGATTCCCAATTTGTCCGCATTCTCTGCAATGATTGCTTTATAAGCAGCTTTTGATGCTTCAGGTAAAAAACAAATATTAATTAAGTCAAAAGTAGCAGGCAGGTTTTTAGCAAACCGATCATAACTGTTCTGCATAGTTTTTTCAGGAATTTTTAAGTTATTTGCAAGGGTATCAAAATCACCTTTCTTCAATCTTCTTTTCCTGCCATTGATTGTTAATCCCATTTCATCCTTGTCTTCCGGCATAGCTATTTTAGTACACACCAGGTCATAGGCTGGAGACAGGATAATATCATTTTCTGCAGTTGTAAGCAATGAAAAATTCTTCAGGTGCATATCTGCATTACCAGTTAAAAACGAAAATAAAGCGGTTTCAAAAAAGTTGACATTATCCAGGCCGGGCCTTGTCGAAAATTTTGCAATATGCTTTCCTACTTTCTCCATTGAGCTCCTGTATTTATCTCCCGTCAGCGTTTCCGTTAGTTGGCACATATCTTCCATCGCCAGTTTGCTGTCTTTTGTCCGGTCAAATCTTTTAGTTATATAAGCCAGTTCACCCGATTGTAACCTTATCAGGCTATGGGCGGCCGTAGATATTCCAAACAACTCCGAAAGATGCATGGTTACATCTTCATTTTCCGGCAAATCCGGGAATGTTTCTGTTGGCGGCTTTAATATAAAACCACCCCATAATCCCACGATAGTTAATCTGGAATTTTTAGGATCACCCGGCGTTTTTTCAATGGTCAATGAAAGTTTGGGTTGCACACCGGTTACAGCTACACTTCTTGTTACAATTTCTTTAGCAAGCTCCTGCATTTGTTCATTTCCATAATCCAATGTTGGCGGTACAGCGGTACCAAAAAATTTCCTGCTGCAGCGCTCATGAAAATCTGTAGCCCCTTCAGGCAATGGCTCATAACAATATAAACAGCGTTGCTCTTTCATTATTCATCTTCTTTTATTGCTATCGGTTCAATACTTACTGCTCCAATACAATCCTTACATGCAATTAATAACAATTCCATCCGGTCATTTGGGTTCACCTTCCAGTTCTTTACAGTAATGTCCAGTAACCAACCCTCCGGTATCAGCCCATCAAAAAAGGGTATCATTGTTTTGCTTAAGTATGGCTCTTTTCTCAGTGGAAGTGTTAAGCTTACCGCAGTAGCTTCTTTACGCTGTAGGTAATTTTTATCATATTCAAATCCATATCCGTCTTCATCCTGCCATACAATGCCGGCATGCAGGGATTTAAAAAAAACTGTTCCTGACCTTTTCATAAACTTTAAACATTTTCTATGCTTTCAATATCCGCATGTTCGATGGTCTGTATAAGATTACTGTTTTCACTTTTTTGATATTCAATAGCATTATTGTTCGAAACAAATTTCCAACCCTTGATCTCGTTACTTTCATAAATAGCATCTGTGATAAAACCAATTAGTTCTTGCTTGTTTTTTAAAAAGATGCGTACATTTTTGTTAGAAAAGTTCATTAGTATTTCGTACGGATCTTTAATCCTTTCATTACCCGGTACTGCCTGGTAACCGAATAAAGCCAGCACCTGGTTTACCTTATCCATCCGCAGGGTTTCCTTTCCCTGTTCCAGCTCCCTTATAAAACGCAATCCTACACCCGCTTTTTCAGCAAGTTCTTCCTGTGTTAACCGAAGTTTCCCTCTATTATACTTTACAAAATTAGAGATATTGTTAGTGTATGCAGTTGCCATATTATACCCTTTCAGGTATAAATATACAAAAAATACGATTAATAATCCCCTATCGGGTATAAAATAGTGAAAATTGGCTTAATTATACCCCATCGGGTGTAGACTTTGAAATGACACTATAAGTGTAGTAAAATGAGACAGTTGTGGTATATGAAGCATGGTTGGTTCTCAACTTAGCAAATACTGCAAAGTAGTTGGGAGTAAAAAGCGGTTTGTGAGTATAAAATACTCTCAAACCGCTTTCCGGCGGTGGATTTAATCCAGTTTTTTCAGAAATATTTTTATGTCCAACTTATGTTTTCATGGCATCAAACGTTGTGTCACTCACTTACACTACATACCAATGGGCATCAACTCTAACTCCGTAAGAAAAATCCCTTATAATATGATCTTTTCCTTTTAAATATTTTCGTACTCGTCAAGATTTTAGCAATCTGATAATCATGATTGAAACCAAAAAAAATTATTCTGGAATGAAATTGATTTAATCCAATTCAGACATTCATTATTCTTCCCTGAAAAATAAAAAAGATTACATTTTTTTACAGGAAGTCACTTCCAAATTGGAACTCATATTCCTTGAAGCATAAAATTTGTCAACTATAATTACATTCGAAATTCAACTTGCTTTTAAATTCTCTTTCTAGATTCCTTCCTTAACAGATTCTCAGTTCACTGGATGTGAGCCGGTAAAAAGGTATTCGTCATTCGTCGTCAGCAAACATCTAAAAATTGCAATTCGCAGTTAAATTTTTTTTCATGTATAATCGTATTGGTAGTGTAATGAAGAGAGGAGGGCAGATATTATAAATCAACGCATACTAATCAAATGTTTATCCATAGTTTACCCTAAAAAAAGAAAGAGCTCATAAATACTTGATTTATAAACTCCTTTTCTTTGTAGTTGTAGTCCCGACAGGAATCGAACCTGTATCTAAAGTTTAGGAAACTTCTATTCTATCCATTGAACTACGGGACCAGTCAACTCATTTTTGAATTGGGCAGCAAAAATAAGGATTGACACGATAGCTTCCAACTTATAAAATCCATGATTTTGATACTAACAACTGTTAGTATTTATTATCTTTACGCTATAAACACACCACTATGCAAGTGCAGGATTTTGAAAAACTGTTCCAGGACAGGATTGACAAAGAGGTAAAAATTGAACCCAAGGACTGGATGCCGGAGGCTTACCGGAAAACGAATATCCGCCAGATAAGTCAGCATGCCCACAGTGAAATTGTTGGTATGCTGCCAGAAGGTAACTGGATCAGCAGGGCGCCCTCGCTAAAAAGAAAAGCCATCCTGCTGGCCAAGGTGCAGGATGAAGCGGGGCATGGTTTGTATTTATACAGTGCCGCAGAAACCCTGGGCATGAGTCGTGATGAAATGATCAATGACCTGCACAGTGGCAAGGCAAAATATTCCTCCATTTTTAATTATCCTTCTCTTACATGGGCAGATATGGGTGCTATTGGCTGGCTGGTGGATGGCGCCGCTATCTTAAACCAGGTGATGCTGTGCAGAACCAGTTACGGTCCTTATGCAAGGGCCATGGTAAGAATTTGTAAAGAAGAAAGTTTTCACCAGCGGCAGGGCTTTGAATCGCTATTGGTATTATCCCAGGGAACAGAAGAACAAAAAGAGATGTGCCAGGATGCGATCAACAGGTGGTGGTGGCCATCGTTGATGATGTTTGGTCCTAAGGACAGCGAAAGCACCAACAGTGACCAAAGCATGAAATGGAAAATAAAAAGAAAGACCAATGATGAATTGCGCCAGCAGTTTGTAGATATGATCGCTGAGCAAATAAAAGTTTTGGGAATGACACTGCCCGATCCAGATCTGAAATGGAATGAAAAAAGAATGCACTATGATTTTGGAGCAATCAATTGGGAGGAGTTCTGGAATGTGGTAAAAGGAAACGGGCCCTGCAATAAGCAACGGCTGGAGGCAAGAAGAAAAGCGCATGAAGAAGGGCAATGGGTGAGAGAAGCTGCGATGGCATTTAGTAATAAACAAAAAGTGAAAGCTTCTGCCGCTTAATTATTGATTATTCAATTATTAATTATTCAATGGCAACTTACAACCACTTTGTTTCATCATCAGGAAAATATCCAGTTTTGCAGATAAAGCAGAGGCTCATTAACAGAAACACTTGAACACATGATTACGGCTTTTGATGAAAAATATATTACTAAGGAAGTTTTGGCGGATATAAATAAAGATTATAAAGAATGTCTTAAAGAGTTAAATGGATACATTAAATATTTAAAAGAAGCTAAATCTGGAGGCACCTAATAATCAATAATTCAATAATTAATAATACGATAAAGATGAGTTTTATAATTTCAAAACACTTTTACGGCGATATCCCTGAAGAAAGCGCAGGTGGTAATGAATTGAAAAGTGCCCAAGTTCCTCCGTTGGCCAACGGAGACAGAGGGGGTTGGCCTTTATGGGAGGTTTTTATAAGAAGCAAACAAGGTCTCGATCATAAACACGTTGGCAGTCTGCATGCAGCCGATGCAACAATGGCAATTGAAAATGCAAGAGATGTGTACACACGAAGAATGGAGGGTGTGAGCATTTGGGTGGTGGAGAGTAAATATATTACAGCTTCCAATCCGGAAGAAGCCGGTGAATTGTACGAACCTGCTGTAGATAAAGTGTACCGGCATCCAACTTTTTACCAGTTGCCGGATGCGGTGAATCATATGTAGACAGTGGATAATTTTTTAATTCATAATTGATAATGAACGGAACACTTCCATATAAAACAGATTTCATATTGAGTTTAGCAGATACAACACTCATTCTTTCGCAAAGAAACAGTGAGTGGTGTGGGCATGGGCCGGTACTGGAACAGGACATTGCTATTACTAATATTTCACTCGACCTTTTAGGGCAGTCACGCAATTTCTACCAATACGCGGCTGAACTCATTAACAACTCTTCAAAGGAGCAAGGTCTTAAAGTCTCCCGACCTGTCGGGAGATTTAGGGAGGCCGATGAGAATACGCTTGCCTACTTACGAAAAGAAAGAGAATTCAAAAATCTTTTGCTGGTGGAACAAGCGAATGGCGACTGGGCACAAACGATCCTGCGGCAATTTTTATTCAGCCAGTTTCAATATGTATTGTTTGAGCAATTACAGAAAAGCAAAGACGAACAACTGGTGGCCATCGTGACAAAAGCGCTGAAAGAAATAGCCTACCATGTGCGCTGGAGCAGCGAATGGCTGATACGCCTGGGTGATGGTACCGAAGAAAGCCACCAACGAATGGTTCATGCAGTGGACGAATTATGGAGATACACGGGTGAGATGTTTATACCAGCTGAATATGAAAAAGAAGCAGGAATTGATTTTGATTTGTTGAAAAATGAATGGAATAAGAAAGTGACAGCCATTTTTGATGAAGCCACATTGACTGTTCCGGAAAAAATATTTATGCAGTCCGGCGGAAAAGAAGGAAGGCATACAGAACAACTTGGTTTTATTTTGGCCGAACTGCAATATATGCAAAGGGCTTATCCAAATAGTGAATGGTAAGAAATGCAAACAGCCACCATCGATAAAAAAACACTCTACACTTACCTGGAAGAAATAAAAGACCCGGAAGTGCCCGTGTTATCAATCATTGACCTCGGTATTGTAAGAGAGGTAACAATAAACGGGGATGAACTGGAAGTGATCATTACACCCACCTACACTGGTTGCCCTGCCATGGATTTGATTGCCGCCACCATAAAAATTGAGTTGGCGACATTGGGTTTTAAAAAAGTAAAAGTAACCACCGTTCTTGCTCCTGCCTGGACAACAGACTGGATGACTGAAGAAGGAAAAAGAAAATTGAAAGCATACGGTATTGCGCCACCAAATCCAAAGCAACATGCCTGCAGCAGCCATTTGTTTGCAGAAGAAACCGTGCAGTGCCCTCAGTGCAATTCTTACCATACCCACCGCGTCAGCGAATTTGGCAGCACGGCCTGCAAATCCTTGTATCAATGCGATGATTGCAAAGAGCCGTTTGACTACTTTAAATGTCACTGATCGCTTTTGATTTTACTGCAGCACGATGTTCTTCTTTTTAAGCCTGCTTCTTATTCTTCGTAAGTTACTAATATGGTAATTTGTTTACCACCAATATTAGCACTGTTGCCCGGTTTGTTTATAACAGTAATACCGTTAAACTGCACTTGTACATTATATTCATAACCCGCCGCATCTCTGTAACCAGGTGGTATTTTTGATGTGCCCGCATTGTCGTATTTCATCAATACATCCACACCCAAAACTTTATCATCGGTAATGCCGCTGCCAAAGGAAAAAGTAGCCAATCCATCAACTGCCGGGCCAACAGGAATGATGATCTTTTTCATTTTAACTTCCGGGGCACCTTCACTTAATTTGCCCAAACGGGTGTAGCCATTAATATCTACATTGGCATTTTTGTACACTACCATTGCGTTGGATCGGGGGCCGCCTGATATGTTTCCATTGCCAATGTATAAAAGCGGGTCGGTAGGCAACCAGTTCGTTTCGCTTACACCAGCAAATGTGTCATTTCTTGATCCGATGGCCGTGGAAATATATGACTTTGCATTGGTGCCAAATCCCATTGCGGTAGAGTTATCCCCTTTTGCTGTGGTAAAACTTCCTATGGCAGTTGAAGTATTACCAGTAGCATTATTACGGTCACCCATAGTAACAGCAAGTGTTCCACTTGCTGTGGTAGAATTTCCCATGGCGATAGAATAACGTCCTGTTGCCTCTGTGTCATATCCCATAGCTGTAGAATAGTCACCTGTTGCCTCTGCGTAAAGTCCTGTAGCTACGGCAGCTCTGCCTCCAGCATAATTATTTTCTCCCAATGCTACAGAATAAGCCCCAATAGATTCTGAATTTTTTCCCACTGCAAACGAGCTTTCGCCACTTGCTGTTGTGCCAATACCAAATGCTACAGCGTTGTTGCCACTGGCTGTAGTATTATTTCCACCTGCAAATGAATAATTTCCTGCTATGGCTTCATTTATTTTGCCTGTTCTAAACGCACCATTGTTACTATTAAAGAAAAAGCTGTTGCCTGTAGTTGCAATTGAATTTTGCGATGTAGTATTGAAATATATTTTTTTGAATGCAATATCAAAGCCCTTGCTGTTTATATTGTCTCCATTGCTTCTAAACGTAAAATAAACCGGTCCTTTTGCATTAAAATCTGCAGGTGCAACAAGAGTATTGGTCAATCTTTTGAAATAACTATCCCGGTAATTTGTTCCTGAGCTTATCCATAAAGTATCGCCTGTGGCAAAACCAAAATCAGCAGCATTAAAGCTGATCTTGCAATCTGCATCTACCCATGCATTGCCTTGTATGTTATTTATATAGTTGTTGTTCGGGCCACTGGGGTCAAATATCCTCCCGGTACTGTCTGCTCCCCAAATGTTTTGATAGATAGCTGAATTTGCCTGGGTTATTGTTTGTGCAGCTGTAGGAGCCGTACTGGTAACAGTTCCTTTTTGTTGTATAACTAAATTACCATCAACCGTTAGTCCTTCTACAGGTATTGCTGTATTGGCATTTGGGTTTACACTTATATATTTTCTGTTGGTAAATGCTGCACTATCACCCTTTGCCTGCCACACAATATCTGCACCGCCACCACCATTTGCGGCTTGCCAATAACCACCAGTATAAAACCAAAGACTGTTACTTGCATTACTAAAAATTAGCAATCCCTTTGCAGGGTTTGATATAGCATTGGTATCTGCCACCCTTGGCAACAATAAACCTTTGTTGGTGCTTTGCAATTCAAGCAGGGCACTGGCATTTGGTGCAGGCGTGCCGATACCTACATTCTGGCTGCTGCCTGTGAGGCCTGCAAAAAGCAACAGCAAAAGAAATGGATATTTGATCATATTTTTTCAGAAAGTTTTTGGTGAATTATTTTTTGCACGGATGAAAGTCCTTAGACGGGATAGCTTTTTTCACGTAGCAATTTATTCTACCTTATACAACCGGCCTATAGCAGATATCTGTCATTTTTTAAACCCTTTTTAATTCAAATGGTTATGTTTGAAAAATAAAGCAAAGGATACAATGAATGAGATAAAGCCGGTTTCACCAGGTGAATTTATTCAAACAGCAAAAACAAACAGGCAACTTGGATTGGTGAATTATGAGGATTTTTTTTCTGCGCAAATAAAGGAAGCACCCAATTTTGCCATCGGACCATATTACTGGTTTATAGGCGACAATGCGAACATGCTGATCACCGCAGCCAGTGAAAATATTGGCCAGCTTACACCTTTTACCCAACAGGAATGGGTAAACAATTCCGCTTTCTTTTTTGCAGAGAATATTCATGCAGAAGACAGCTTTTATGTATTATCTGCCCTGCAGCTGGCCATTGCAAAAATAGAGGCGTTGCCAGATGAAAGGCAATCAGATGTGCGGGTGAATATTTATGCAAGAATGCTGAATGCAGAAAAAAAGTACCGCTGGGTGTTGATCCAGATACCGGGATTATACATTAATAAGGAAACAAGGGGCACCTGCGGATTGATCATGGTAACAGATTTGTCGCATTTTAATTTTAATGGCAGGCCGGTTATGATGACACTAACGGATAAAGTGAATAACAGGAACGAATACTTTCATATTGCCACTGATGTAATGAAACTGGTAAATGCAGCACTTCCTAATATTACCAGGCAGGAACAAAAGATTCTTCAACTAATGGCAAAGGGTTTTAACACACCGCAAATAGTGAAGGAACTTACCATTGCTTATAGTACGGTAGAAAATCACAAACGTAACCTGCGGAAAAAAACCAATACCAAAACGGCTGCCGAATTGGTACACTTTGTAATGACGAATAACCTTTTATAAACATGCAGTGATATATTTAAGCGAAGCACTTTTCAAATGCCACTAAATAATCCTACCTTTCATTTATACTAACTCCCGCTGTATGTTATTGGATATTTTTATTTATTTTGAAGAAGCTGCGCAGGTTTCGGTTGCATTTATTATAGGCGCTGTAATAGGGCTGGAAAGGGAATTCCGCAGTAAGCCCGCCGGTTTCCGAACCATGATATTGATCTGTGTAGGCTCCTGTTTGTACACCATTCTTTCCAAAGAAAGCAATGGCGTAAGTCCCGACCGTATTGCCAGTAATATTGTTACCGGTATTGGTTTTATTGGCGCTGGTGTAATTTTTAAAGAAGGGATTTCTGTAAATGGTTTAACCACTGCAGCATTGATCTGGATCACTGCCGCATTGGGAATGGCGGTGGGTTACCACAATTATCCCATTGCTATCGTGGTGGCGTCCATGGTAGTGGTGGCCTTGTTTGTACTGGAGCCTGTGCAAAGGTTTATCAACAACCTGCATAAAGTAAAAGACTACCGCATCAAAGCAAATGGCGACGGCGAGGTTTTAAGAAACCAGCTGGATAATTTTTTAACCATGGCTGAAGCCAATTTCAGGTGTATGAAAGTACTAAAGGAAGATAACAACGCCGTTTACATTTACCGCATTGGTACACCTAACCGCAATTATGATGCGGTAAATAATTTTTTATTGATGCACAAAGATGTGCAGACCTTTGATTCATAATCCCATCTATATGTCATCTATTTTATTTGAGATCAAACAGCAGGTTGCCTACATCACTTTAAACAGGCCGGAGAAATTCAATTCTTTTAACCGGGAGATGGCCTTGCTGATGCAGGCAAGACTGGATGAAGCAGCTTCCCTGCATGATGTGCGTAGTGTGTATATAACAGGGTCGGGTAAGGCTTTTTGTGCCGGCCAGGATATCAGCGAACTCACAGGAGAAAACAAAATAGAGATCAGGCAGATCTTATCAGAACATTATAACCCGATTGTGAAACGAATACGCAATATGCCAAAGCCAGTTATATGTGCGGTGAATGGAGTTGCAGCTGGTGCCGGGGCCAATATTGCTTTGTGTTGTGATGTGGTGGTGGCTGCTGAATCCGCTGCATTTATTCAGGCATTCAGTAAAATTGGATTGATACCAGACAGCGGTGGTACGTTTACATTACCCAGGCTGATCGGCTGGCAAAAAGCAAGCGCCCTGATGATGACCGGCGATAAAGTACCAGCAGCAGAAGCAGAAAAAATGGGTATGATCTACAAAGCATTCAGCATAGAAACATTTGAAGAAGAATCTAGAAAGATAGCCACTACTTTGGCCAGTATGCCCACAAAAGGCCTGGCCTACACCAAGCACGCCCTTAACCAGTCATTCACCAACGATTGGGAAGAACAATTGCTGATGGAAGATGAATACCAGCAAAAAGCGGCACTCACTTTCGACTATACCGAAGGTATCAATGCTTTTTTGGAAAAAAGAACCCCTGTGTTTAAGGGAGAGTAGAAAATGAGGAATGAAAAATAAGAAAGTTAAAAATTCGTGCCCATTCGTTTAATTCGTGGCAAAAATCCATCTGTGTCCATCTGTGTAATCGTCCGACGCCAAAGGCTTTGGCCGACGGTGTCTGTGGTCGAACTGTTTTTTAGAGAAGGCCTTCGTGTCTATTCGTGCAATTCGTGGCAAAAATCCATCTGTGTCCATCTGTGTAATCTGTAGTTAAATTCCTTTTCTTTGCACATGGCAATCAACAACAAGATCATCATCATCACTGCACCATCCGGGGCAGGTAAAACTTCCATCACGCATCATTTAATGCAGGTATTTCCTCAACTGGCTTTTTCTGTGTCGGCAGCCACAAGAAAAGCCCGGGGCAACGAAAAAGACGGCGTGGATTATTATTTTATGAGTGCCGATGATTTTCAGCAAAAGATACAGGCCAACGAATTTGTAGAGTGGGAGATGGTATACGAAGGAAAATTTTATGGCACTTTAAAATCAGAAATGCAGCGCATCTGGAACAATAACCAGGTACCTATTTTAGATATTGATGTAAAAGGTGCTATCCATGTAAAGCAACAATATCCTGATACAGCACTCACTATTTTTATTGAACCACCTTCAGTAGAGGAGCTCAAAAAAAGACTGGAAAGCCGGGGCACCGAAACGGCAGAATCACTGGCAGCAAGGGTAAACAAGGCCTCCTATGAAATTTCTTTTAAAGACCAGTTTGATAAAAGTATCGTCAACGACCACCTTCAGCAGGCCAGGGAAAAGGCTGTTGCGATAGTGAAGGAATTTATTGAGAATTAAAACTGCTTTTCCCAAAAATGGCAGTAGAAAACGCCTGCTGCTGACGGGCTTATTGCCTGTAAAAATTTCAATCACTATATTTACGCTATGGAAATCTGGATCACCCCCTTTGCCATTCTTTTTTCACTGCTGCTGGTAGGCTTTTTTTCCGGCATTGAGATCGCTTTTATTTCTGCGAATAAACTCTCAATAGAATTAAGGAGAAAGCAAGGCACACTCAGCGGCAGGGTATGGGGAGAATATGCAGACAAACCAGCACAATTCATCGGCACATCCCTCGTGGTATTCAATCTTGTACTGGTGGTGTATGGTTTATCCTGGAGCCATTTTATGCAGCCGTTATGGGAAATTGATTTCTGGAAAAAATTCAATACCACCAACCCGTACGTAAAACTGGTGGTTGAAACACTGATCTCCACTACGGTGTTGTTATTTTTTGAATTTGTATTCAAGGCTTTTTTCAGGGCAAAGAATGACAGTATTTTAAGCAGCGGATTTATCAGTGCCATTGTGCGTTTTTTCTACAATCTTTTCGCTGGTGTATCAAGTTTTTTTGTAACGGTGGCTGAATGGATACTGCGTTACCTGTTCAATGTAAAAGTGAATGATAAAAAAGATGCGTTTACAAAAATTGACCTGGAGCATTTTGTAAACCAGAGCAAGCACCACGAGGAAGAAGACAGTTCGGAAATAAACAAAGAACTTTTTGAGAATGCCTTGTCACTGAGCGAAACAAGGGTGAGAGAATGTTTGATACCAAGAAGGGAGATAGAGTCGATAGATGTAAAAACAAATATCACGGCTGTTAAGAACCGCTTCATCAGCAGCAAGCTGAGTAAACTGGTGGTATTTGAAAATGATATTGACAATATTGTTGGTTATGTGCACCAGCTGGATCTTTTTAAAAATCCGCCGGATATCAATTCCATCTTATTGCCAATACCCGTTATTCCGGAGAGTATGAGTGCCACAGACCTCATGAACAAATTCAGCAAAGAAAGAAAGACCATTGCATGGGTGGTGGATGAGTTTGGTGGTACCGCCGGTATTGTAACGATGGAAGACCTGCTGGAAGAAATTTTTGGTGAGATAAAAGACGAATACGATACCGATGAATTGATAGACAAACAGATTTCCGATAACGAGTATATTTTCAGTGGCAGGATAGAGCTGGACTATATCACCGAAAAATATGGGTTAGCATTTCCAGATAGTGATGACACGGAAACCCTCAGTGGTTTTATTATTCAGAACAGGGACGAAATACCAAGACAGAAAGAAACCGTTATCACAGGCAACTACCAGTTTGATATTTTAAATGTGAGCGGCACCCGGATCGAAACGGTAAAAATGAAAGTGCTCCGGTTGGCTGGCAGTTAGTTGCTGGATGCAATGGCATCTATGGCTTTGGCAAGTGCCCTGTCTTTATCCGTTACCACATCGCCTGCATCATGCGTATTCAGCCATATTTCCACTTTATTATATACATTGGTCCATAGCGGATGATGGTCTGCCTTTTCGGCTTCTATAGCAACCCTTGTCATAAAAGCAAAGGCTTCCGAGAAATTTTTAAAAGTAAATTTCTTGTAGAGTTTATTGTTTTCTTCCTGCCACATAGTAATTGATAATTGGTTAATTGATAGTTGATAATTCCTTTAATTCAAAAACTGTGCGCCATTATATAAAGCTTTCAGCTTTAATTGATAATTGGTTGATTGATAGTTGATAATTCCTTTAATTCAAAAACTGTGCGCTATTATATAAAGCTTTCAGCTTTAATTGATAATTGGTTGATTGATAGTTGATAACTCCTTTAATTCAAAAACTGTGCGCTATTATATAAAGCTTTCAGTTTTAATTGATAATTGGTTAATTGATAGTTGATAATTCCTTTAATTCAAAACTGTACGCCATTATAGAAGTTTCCAGCGTTAGAACAAATTATCAATTATACATTTATTAATTATCCATTAATTAAAATATCAGGTGCTGCTTATTTTTTATCTTCTCATTCGTCATTTCAATCACCAGCTGCACACCTTGCAAAGATTTAATGGACTGGATGAGGTCTTTTAGTTCGTCAGGTGAAAGCGGGTCGCCTTTGATAAGCCATAAAAAATCCAGGTGTTTAAATTCGGGTAAAAGGTATTCACCGTCAAACTGGTTGTTATACAAATAATGGGTGAGCGATATGGAAGGCACTTTGTATTCATAAATGGAAAAAAAATACTGCCTGGTTTTTTTTGACAACTGTATCTCGTATTCGTGCTTGATCCTGAAATCAAAACCCAGTACCTGGTTTAAATGCCAGCTCATCAGGTAGTTTTTTACGGGCGCCACAATGCCAAGCAATATGGAATCCTCAAAAAATTCCTGTGCTATTGATTCATTATCTATTTTGAGTTTCATGCCCCTGGCGCCTAAAGGTGAATTTGATAAAATAACCGGAGTGCCGGTATAAAAAAAAACCGCTTACGTTGTAAGCTTGCTGCTGTTCCTGCGGAGAAAACATTTTTAGAACACTACATCAAAAATCAATTCCTCAGCCCCCCGTTTCACTTTCACTTTTGCAGCATCCCCTTTTTTGAATTTGCTCAATGCTTCCATGTACCCCTGCATATCGGCAAAAGAATGATCGCCAATCTGAACAATAATATCTCCTGCTTTCATACCAGCTTTCTCAGCGATCTTTCCAGCGCTTACTCCATCTGCCCTCACCCCGTCACCAGTAAAACTGTAGTCAGGCATAATGCCCAATGTAACTTTAAACCTGGTACTGGTACCCGTTTGCATTTCCCTTGTTTTGGTAAATACGGGTTTGCCTTTTCCATTGTTTAGTTCGATGGCTTTATAGATGTATTTCAATACCATTAGTTCGCCGGTATAATTTATCCTGTCAGCATCATCGCTGGGTTTATGATAATCTGTATGCAGACCGGTAAAGAAAAACAATACCGGTATATCTTTCCTGTAAAAGGAAGTATGATCGCTTGGTCCACTGCCACTGCTGTCAAATTTTACGGTAATAAATTTATCCTTTGCCGTGAGTGTTTGCCCCCAGGAAGGTGAAGTGCCATAACCACCTACCGTTAACGCATGTGTGCTGTCATTGAGCCGGCCCACCATATCCATATTGATCATATAATTGACCGTGCTGAGGTCAACCGTTGGATGCTCCACGAAAAATTTAGAACCAAACAAACCAAGCTCTTCACCGGAGAATGCGATAAAAAGATAGTTGCTGTTTTTTAATTTTGAAGCCTTCAGCATTTTACTAAGTTCGATGAGTGCAGCGGTACCACTGGCATTATCATCGGCACCGTTGTGTATGGCAGGATCGCCGGCATGTAATGAATTGTGATCTTCACCCCAACCTAAGTGATCGTAATGTGCACCAATTACCACTGTAGACGCAGCACCATTATTTATAAACCCGGCAACATTGTGCCCATATCTTTTTTTGTCTTCCAGTGCTATTTTCAATTTGATGTCGAGCGTTTCCGTTTCATCTTTTAAATATTTTTCCCTGGCTGCATTGGAGATGTACACCACCGGGATGGCTGCAGGGTCTGTTTTTCTTTTTCCTTCAAACTGCAGTTCGTCTTTTATAGTGGATGAATTGTAAATGAATAAACCGGTACAACCCTTTTGCTTTACCTGCAACGCTTTTGTTTTAATAGCGTCCTCCAGGTCGAAATGTGGATTGTTTTTATTTTCGTCCAGCAGGTCTTTAATATCATAAAACCAGGGCGAACCGCCTTCCTGCATGGCCAGTGCACAGGTGGCTTCCAAAGACTGACTGGGGCAGCAGGTTAGCGGAAAAAAGTCTTTGTTCAACTGAAGATCGTGACCGTTGATGATACAATGAGAGGAGGCACTCACTGCCCTGCCATCATTTACTTCAAATTGCTGTAAAAAAGTTTCATTGTCGCCTTTTGGCGTCAGGCCTGTTTTTGTAAACGCTGCCATGATGTAGTCAGCCGCTTTTTTTTCTCCTTCGCTTCCTGTTCTTCTGCCTTCTAATTTATCATCGGCTAAAAACGCAATATGCGACTGTAAACTGCTGATAATAATCTTGTCTGCTTTTTTAAATTTCTGCGCAATACTGTTGTGACATAGGAAAAGGAAGAGGATAGATAAATATTTCATACCGGGGTTTGTTGGTGATGCAAAGGTAATGTGTAAAGGTGAATCAATGTCGTTTACTTAAGTTGATGTTAGATTTCTGCTAACCGCCGACGGGGCTAAAAGCCGCCGTTGGGGTAGGGGCAAACCCCTTCAGCGGTTATAAACCCTGACGGCGGTTATTCTGTAAGTAAACGAGTTGAAAGGTGAATCGTCAATGGTGAATCGTGGATGATAGATGTTCGAGAGTGAATACTGACACACTTTTAAATAATCAGTATTTTCATGCCGTCTTCATCACCCGTAATTCCTCTTTCCCTGTTATCTTAGCTAAAATTTACTGTTTGTAAGAATGACAAATTTTATTCCAATATTTCCTCTTGGCGTTGTAGTATATCCCGGCGAAGAGCTCAACCTCCATATTTTTGAACCAAGGTATAAACAATTGATACAAGAGTGCAGCAAAACCGGTAAGCAGTTTGGCATACCTGCCGTTATCAACGATAAGGTGAATGACATGGGTACATTAATGGAGATCAAAGAAATAAGTAAGTTGCATGATAACGGTGAAATGGATATCAAAACCCGGGGGATAAAAGTGTTCAGGATACTCGAAGTGGTGAAGGAAATACCCGGGAAATTATACAGCGGGGCCATTGTTAACTATCCGCACAATGAAGAAAGCGGAAACCGGGCCTTAATGATAACTGTGGTAAGGGCCATAAGGGAACTGCATGCTTTTTTAAAAGTGAGCAAGGATTTTAAAAAACCAGATGAGGACTTATGGAGTTATGATGTGGCACATCATGCAGGGTTGTCGCTGGAAGAAGAATATGAATTGCTTCAGTTATTGCATGAACTGCAACGGCAGGAGTATTTAAAACGGCATATTGCAAAAGTATTACCCATGCTGGGTGAAATGGAAACTTTAAAAGAGCGGGTAAAACTGAACGGGCATTTTAAAAATTTGAGCGGATTTGATTTGTAAGGGTTTAAAGTTTAAAGTTTGAGGTTTTAGGTTTGCCCACCTCTTTGTGCTGCTTCTGCTATTTTAGAGTGCATTGGTTTTAGTGCATCCAACTTTAAACTTTAAACCTTCAACATTAAACTTTTTTATGACCACACTTTGCTTCGACTTCGGCAACACCCGTTTAAAAGCCGGCGTTTTCTCAAACGATGCTTTTGTAGAAGATCTGTTACTGGAAGACGGCAGTCCGGCTTCGATTGAAGCTTTGTTGAAAAAATATACTCCTGCCAAAACGATTCTTTCTTCTGTAATCGATCATGATCCTGCAATTGAAACCCTGCTTTCAACCAATACTTGTTTCCATAAACTTTCCAGCAGCAGCAAGCTCAATTTTACCACGCCGGTTGGCAAACCCGAAGCCATCGGCGCCGACCGGCTGGCTCTTTGTGCAGCGGCAGTACATTTTTATCCTGGTAAAAACAACCTGGTGATCGGCCTCGGCAGTTGTATCACTTATAATTTTATCAACCAGCACCATCAATTCCTGGGCGGGGCCATTTCGCCAGGGATGGAGATGCGCTTTAAAAGCATGCACGATTATACAGCTAAGCTTCCCCTGGTACAAAAAGACTATCATTTCCCTGTAATTGGGTATGATACCAAAACTAATTTGCAAAGCGGTGTATTGGCAGGCATTTCCTTTGAAATCGGCGGCTGTATTGAGTTTTACGCCGAAAGGTATGGCAACTTTAACGTGGTTTTAACCGGGGGGGATGCAGGCTATTTTGCCCGTCACCTTAAAAACAAGATATTTGCGGACTTAAAATTTTTATTCAAAGGGCTTTACGCCATCAGCGAAGCCAACAACTGCTAAATATAATGAGGATTACCGGACTGATTTTGACCCTGTTCATAGTTACTTTATCTGCCGAAGCCCAGGAAAACTCTCCTTATTCCCGATATGGTTTGGGCGATATGGTTCCAGGTCAAAACATCATTTCCCGTGGTATGGGCGGTATTGCAGCTGGTTATTCATGGCAGGGCGTAAATTTTGTGAACCCCGCCAGTTATGGCAACCTTAATTACCTGCCGCCAGCACAGGCAAAATATTATACCAACATACCAAGCCTTACGATATTCGACTTTGGATTTGAAGTGAATACCCGTTCACTCAAGCAAATTGAACCGGCCGCAAAATATTCTGCCAGCAGTCCTATCATTTCTTATGTGCAACTGGGATTGCCAATCCGGTTGAAAAAAGCAAATAAAAGGGGTATATTCCTGGGAGCAAACTTTGGCCTGCGGCCCATATCAAGGATCAATTATAAAATTGCCACCATTGAAAGAAAGGAAGGCGTGGACAGTTTAGGTACATTGTATGAAGGTAATGGCGGCGTAAGCGAGGCGTTGTTTGGCTTAGGGCTTCGTGTTAAAGACTTTAATATTGGTTTTAATACAGGTTATCGTTTTGGAAATAAATCTTACAGCACCCAACTGTCTTTTTTAAACGACTCTATTTTTCATTACCAGTCTAATTCAGCCACCTCCTCCAATTTTGGCGCTGCATTTTTCACATTGGGTACGCAGTATGAGTTCCGTTTTAATAAAGGAAAAGAGGGCGCCGGAGGCTCCATTTTACGACTGGGTGCTTATGGTACGTTAAAGCAGAACATGACAGGTAGCCAGGAAACATTGCGTCAAACAATAAAGTTCGATGCCGATAATGGTATTTTCCAGGTTGACAGTATTTTCAAGAGTTCGCAGAATGGTTCGGTGCAATATCCCACCAGTTATGGTGTTGGTTTTACCTACAGGGATAGTGCAGGTCACTGGATGTTTGGTGCCGATTATGAGCGATATAACTGGAATGAATATGTTTTTTTTGGGCAGAAAGACAATGTGCAGAATACCTGGAGAATAAAGGCGGGAGCAGAATATTTACCTGCAGAAAACGGCAGAACGGCTTACAACAAGTTTTTCAGTTTTGTTAAGTATCGTGCCGGATTTTACTACGGGCCTTCCTATATTAACCTGGGCAGGGATATGCCCGAGTTCGGCATCAGTTTAGGTGCTGGTATTCCGTTAAAACTGAGGCGCTCCGCCTATGAAACACAGTCATCTTATCTTAATACAGCGATTGAGTTTGGCAACAGGGCCAATAAAAACTCTAACCTTCGGGAGAGTTTTTTCCGCATCAGCTTTGGGCTTTCGCTCAGCGATATTTGGTTTAACAGGAGTAAATATTATTAACACGCTTTCATCAGCACTATGTTGAAAATAAAATGGTATACAAAAGCAGCAGCATTTATTGCAGGCTGCTTTTTTTTGTGCAGTTGTGAAAATGATTTAGGCGAAGTACAAAAAATAAATACCAAAGAACTGGGCAAGGATGTGGCGAAAGATATCAAGATACGTTACTCCGTTGCCGGTAAAAAGAAAGCCATACTTACAGCGCCGCTGATGTACAAAGTGCAGGATACGGCGTCTTATATAGAATTCCCCAATACGCTGCATGTTGATTTTTATAATGAAAAAGGAGACAGTATCGAAAGCAGGCTGGACGCCAAATACGCAAAGTACAGGGAATCGAAAAGTGTGGTGTATTTGAGAGACAGCGTGAGAGTAATAAATGTAATGGGAGATACACTTTATTGCAAACAATTAAACTGGGACCGAAACCGAACCGGCCAGGAATTTTACACGAATGACACCGTACGCATTCGCCGGAAAATGCAGGTGATAGATGGGATAGGCATGGATGCGAGGCAGGATTTTAAGGAATGGCATATTGTGAAACCTGTTGGGTTTGTAAAAGTGCCGGGTAATGAGTTTCCCGAATAAAGAAAGGCTACCAGGGGTCAATCCCAGTAGCCTTATGATGTTGTAAACTTATTAAATCAACCTTCAGTTTTTTAATTGCCTCAGCATATATCTTACTATAAGAAAAACAGCTAAGCCAAAAAAGGCTGTCCAAAAAGCAGTCCACAATACAAGTGACCAGTCAGTGTTTTGTAGTTCCATAATTTAAATAAATGTATAAACGTAAGTAAAATGAATTCGCCAGTTAATTGATTCATTCTAATGTAGCAGTGCTGACAGATTTTTCGCCCCATCGACAATGCAAATTATCACTTGATTTAAAAAATAAGAAAGGGCTACCTAATCAACAAACGCCTTAGTTTTTTTCACTAAAAACGCTAGTTAAGATATCTATAATCCACTCAGTTTTATCATATACTTACATATTTCTATTTCCTTTTCAGTAAGTGGCCGTAGATTGTTTATACGTTCTTCAAAAAGGTCAGTTTTTAATAAATGCGTTTTGCGGAATCCAACAATGCTATAGGCAGGATCCATAAATTCTATTCCCCTGATCTTATAAAGTGAATTCAGGTTTTCCTTTTTTATCAGCAGAACACTCTGTTGCACGGTGTCTTTAAGGGGGGCATTTTTGAAAACAATATCACTGTAATAACAGGGTATATTATTTATGACCATTGATTGAGGCGGGGTGTAATAGGTTTCTGAAGAATCAGCACTAACCTGGCGAACGGGTGTTACTGAGGCTCCTGTAGGTTTAGACGAAAAAGGCCCCTTACTTACTATTTTGCTTTTTAAAGAAAAACTGTCAAATTCGCAATACAATTTGTTTTTTCCTGATAACAAATAAACTCCTGTTGTATCGAAAACAACAGACTCTAAGGGTTTTCCGTCTCCAACAATTATTGTATTGACATTTATATTTATCTTGTAGTCAAATAAATATTCGTTGTACGACAATAAACTACTAAAATCTAGAAGATGAGTTGCCGTATCAACAATGTATCGTTCTACATTGAAAGAATAAGAAGCTTTTTTTACTGTATTGCACCCCCCAAAAAAGTACACTAAACAAAAAATTACAGCTATTTTTATATGTGAATTTATTTTCATGTAAATTTTATTTAACGGGGGATAAAAGTAGTTGAATTGTTAACTTCGTCAGTAAGATTTATTTCAGGTCCGTTATTACAGAAAGGAATAATCATTTTCATTGTGTGCTGAATGGATCCTATCACCCTTGATGTGCCTTTGGTATATTGAGTATTGTTATTAAGAACTTGGTCGATTGTGGGATGCCTGGTTGTATAGATAGAGGAAATAAAGGTTTGTGACCCAACAAAGAAACCCTCACCAGTCACAAATGAATAAAGATCGAAAATATCTTCTACTGTTCCATCTACTGTATAATATCGAGTGTGAAAATAACCATATGCAGTAACAGCTTGTACTTTCCAGCCGGCAATTAACCCTTCAGCTACGGTCCATGTATAAGAACCTGTTATGGGTTCTTGTCCAGAGTTCGAGTTATTTGCCTGAACAAAAGAAACTGGCATAGTCATTTGTACATAATTATAAAAGGCTTCTTGCTCTTCCGGGTGGGAGTTCGGATCACATTGCTCAAACACATACTCCGGAGCATCCGTATACCAAGTGCAATTAGTATTACCACAAGGCGAATTGGGAAGGCTGGTAGAGGGCTCCGGTAATGGGTAGCCATTGTTATTGCTCCAGTTGGATGTACTTGTTGCTATAGGTGGCGCTGATGTTCCGTTATTTGGGTTACCGGGCGGTGGATCAATACCGGGACCGCTTTCATTATCGAATATTAGTGTAAAGCATGTCTTTTTGGTACATATACCTGAAGGGCATTCATCATTGGGGTGCTTGCAATTTTGAGCAGTATTGTCTGAGCCTGCACAATTACACTTTCCTGTAAATTCCCAGTAACACTTTGTAGGTCCTGTTGTGGGGCCGGGATGATCAATATCATCCGACAAAAAGATATCCGGCAAAGTACCACTTGCCAGCATTAAAAATACTTTTTTTGTATCACCATTTTCTTCAGGCGCACTCAAAAAGCCTTCATACAATTCCTTTGGGATGTTTTTAAATGCTCTTATGCCAAATACATAATTACTCATACCCATAAACAATCCTATCACCTTTTCCCTTTCTTTTATTGTATACGAATCACTGAAGGTGATGCCATAAGCATAGTTATTGTCGTAGCAACGAAACTCATATTGATCGTTGATTTTCATGGCAAACAATAAAGCACTGATTGTTTTGTTGTCATTCGATAAGGGTATCAGCAGGTTGCCATTCTTATCAGCAATAATACCTCTTGCGGCTTCACCTGGTTTAGGCCTTGGTTTTTCAACTATCAGCTTATTCCAAACCGGCAAGCCGGCTCCGCCAGGTAACGTACTTACAAAGCCGGATTTTTCGTTCTCTGCTTTTAGCATATCAATGACGGTGTTCAATTCTTCCGTGCTGTTCACAGGCTTTTTAAAAAATTGCTCCTCATATAGGTGGTTGGTATCCGGGTTCTTTGTATCTGTCTTTTTACAAGAGCAATACACAATAACAATCAGTAGAAAAATGACTTGTAGCCATGAAACAGGTTGGTTGGTTGTTTTGAGTTTCATAAACAAGGTTTTAAGTGGTGAATAATTTGATAGCACAACATTATTAAGATTACCAGAGGAAAAAATGGGGAAAACACCATTTCTAAAGGTATTTTTCCTTTATTCAAGAGGTGTTTTTTCGACTGCGTGATAACCGCCCCAAACCCTTGAGGTAACAAACTGATAACCGCTAATAGGCGGGAGTCTGCTTTGTTTTCCGGAATGAGGAAAATTAATGCAATAACATTCCTGCCTTACTCCGCTTGTTGTATTTTCACCTTTTAAAATCAATCAATATATGGAGTATCGCCGTCTCGGCAGGTCTGGCCTGCAGGTAAGTGTGCTGTCTTTTGGCAGCTGGGTAAGTTTCAGCAAACAAATAAATGATAAGGTGGCCGATTCTTTAATGGGTATCGCTTATGACAATGGAGTGAATTTTTTTGATAACGCCGAAGTATATGCGCTGGGCGAAAGCGAGAAAATGATGGGCCGTGTTATTAAAAAGAAAAAATGGGACAGAACCTCTTACACCGTTTCGTCCAAAGCTTTTTTTGGCTGGCGGGGAAAAGAGAATAAGCCCAACCAAACCGGTAACAGCCGGAAGCATTTGATAGAAGCCTGCAATGAAGCCCTGCAAAGATTGCAGGTTGATTACCTGGATCTTTTCTTTTGTCACCGCCCCGATAAGGGCACTCCCATTGAAGAAACAGTGTGGGCGATGAATCATTTATTGCAGCAGGGAAAGATCTTATATTGGGGCACCAGTGAATGGAGTGGTGTAGAGATCATGGAAGCGCACCGGGTGGCGGAGAAATTTAAATTGATCGGCCCCACGATGGAACAGCCACAATACAATTTATTTGAACGCCGCAAGGTTGAAGTTGAGTTCAATGAAATTTATAAAAATGTGGGATTAGGCACTACCATCTGGAGCCCCCTGGCCGCAGGTTTGTTAAGTGGTAAGTACAATGACGGTATTCCAAAAGACAGCCGTTTTGCATTGCAGGGATTTGACTGGCTTAAAGACAGGTGGATGGTGGATGACAGGGTAAAGAAAGTAAAAAAGCTGAGTGAATATGCTGCAAAGCTGGGAACCACCACCGCAGCGTTGAGCATTGCCTGGTGTATCAAAAATCCCCATGTGAGCACAGCCATTTTAGGTGCAACAAAAAAGGAGCAATTGCTGGATAACCTTAAAGCATTGGAAGTAACGGCAATGCTTACACCTGATGTAATGGAGAAAATAGAAACCATCATGAAAACAAAGCCGGCATCAGCAGAATTTTAAAATGAGTAAAGTACAATTATTTGGCCTTCCTAATTGCGATGGCACACAGGCAGTGATAAAATGGTTTGAGAAAAAAGGAATAGAAACAAGCCTGCATAACTATAAAACCGACGGCATAACAAAAGAGAAGCTGGGCGAATGGACAAAAGTGCTTGGCTGGGAAAAACTGCTGAACAAAAGAAGTACCACCTGGCGTAGTTTGAAAAAGGAAGAACAGGACGGCATAATAAATGAAAGTACGGCCATTGATATCATGCTGAAGCATACAAGTCTCATCAAGCGGCCGGTGATAGAATCAGGAAAAGAGTTACTGATAGGCTTTGATGAAAAAAAATTAAGTAATACTTTTAAATAAATAAATTCAAAAACAACCTGCCCCTTCCCGGCCAAGCCAACGGAAGGACAGGACAAATCAATCACAAAATGAAACGTAACGCAACCGCCGTATGGAACGGCACCGGTAAAGAAGGTAACGGACACCTGTCAACGCAAAGCGGCGTATTGGATAAAACGCAGTACTCTTTTAACACCCGTTTTGCAGACGGTGTCGGCACCAACCCGGAAGAACTGGTGGCGGCTGCACATGCTGGCTGTTTTGCCATGAAGCTGAGTTTTGTATTGAACGCCGCCGGTTTTACTGCCGATGTTATTGATGTAAACTGCACCATAACTTTAGAAGGTGGTAGTATTACCAACTCACACTTAGTGGTGGCCGCAACAGTACCGGGTATTGATAAGGTAAAATTTGACGAGTGCATGGAAGACGTGAAAGCCAACTGCCTTATCTCCAAACTGCTTAATGTTGATAAAACCTACGAGGTAACACTGGCGTAACATTTTAAAAGACTTCTTTGAAAAGAGCCGGCAAGTTTGTCCGGCTCTTTTCATTAGATTTGAAAAAAGATTGTATATGTCATTCCAGAATAAAACAGTTATCATCACCGGCGCAAGCCGTGGCATCGGCAAAGCAATAGGTTTAAAACTGGCAGCAGAAGGCGCCAATATTGTGATAGCCTCAAAAAGCGTAGAAGAAAATCCCAAACTTGGCGGTACCATTTTTTCAGCTGCAGCAGAAATGGAAGCTGCCGGCGGTCAGGCGCTGGCAGTGCAATGTGATATACGCTTTGAAGATCAGATTCAAAATGTAGTGGATAAAGCCCTGGAGAAATTTGGTGGCATTGATATATTGGTTAATAATGCTTCTGCCATTAACCTGTCACCAACAGAACAAACGGAGCCCAAACGTTTTGACCTGATGTATGATATCAACGTTCGTGGTACATTTATGATGAGCAGGGCTTGTATACCGCATTTAAAAAAAGGAACCAATGCTCATATCCTCAACCTTTCTCCACCCATCAATATGGATATGAAATGGTTTAGCAAACACCTGGCCTATACTATGAGCAAATACAACATGAGTATGATTGCGCTCGGTCTTGCAGCGGAGTTAAAAAAATACCATATTGCCGCCAATGCTTTGTGGCCTAAAACCACCATTGCCACCGCCGCTGTAAATAATTTATTGGGTGGAGAGGCGTTGATGAAGATGAGCCGTACCGTTGATATCATTGCTGATGCGGCTTATTACATTTTATCAAAACCTTCTACGCAATGTACGGGTAATACTTTTATTGATGAGGAAGTACTGGCCAGTGAAGGGATAACTGACCTGTCTGCATATGCTGTAACTCCGGGTGGTCCGCTTTTCAATGATCTTTTTGTGTAAGCTGTTAATGAAAACCTAATTGCGCCTGGTTTTGATGAACGGTAACTTTTTCAAACACTGTACGTTTAGTTTCGTAGCTGGAATCTGAAAAGTATCCAGCCACAAAAGCCAAACTGTATAGCCATGTTTTTTTCTAAAGCCTGTGTAATTATTCTATGTTCTTTTTGTATGCATTTTGCATATGGGCAACAGGCAGATAAGAAAAAACTTACCATAATCCGAACGGCATCTCCCATTACAATTGACGGTGAATTAAAAGAATCCGACTGGAAAAATGCACCAGTAGCCAATCATTTTATTGGGTTAAGACCAACCCCTTTCCGCCCCGAAAATCCTGACGATGCGACTGAAGTTTATTTTTTATATAATGACGAAGGTTTATACGTTGGCGGTTATTTACACGAAAAAACAAAGGACAGTATCACGCATGAACTGGTAGGCCGGGATGGTTTTGGTGCCAATGATTTTATAGGCGTGATATTCGATACCTATAATGATAAATTGAATGGATTTGAATATTTTGTTACACCACTGGGTGAGCAAATGGATGCCCGGCAGGCGCCGAACCCCAATGGCGAAAGCGAGGATTTTGGCTGGAATGCCGTGTGGGAAAGCGCCTGCAAAATTCACGCTGATGGTTGGACCTTCGAAATGTTTATACCCTATTCTGCCATTCGTTTTGGAAAAGATAAAATCCAGGACTGGGGATTAAATATTGTAAGAAGAAGACAAAAAAGCGGGGAGCAATTATTCTGGCAGTCGATTGATCCAACCGTTAATGGTTTTATGACACAGGAAGGCATGTTGCTTGGGTTAGAAAATATTAAGCCTCCTTTGCGCCTGCAATTCTCTCCCTATTTTTCAACCTATCAGAATTATGACGGGTTGGCAAAAGACGGCAAGCCTAAAAATACCACCACATTTAACGGTGGTATGGATATTAAGTATGGATTAAGCCCGGCATTTACTTTAGACATGACC
>Ga0209097_10000882_pt1 | contig 27052 bp, 25 predicted proteins | sample AD_UKC052_MetaG_FD_184419 | JGI IMG/M metagenome (GOLD analysis project Ga0209097, IMG submission 184419) | Active sludge microbial communities of municipal wastewater-treating anaerobic digesters from USA - AD_UKC052_MetaG (SPAdes) (version 2) | ecosystem: Engineered > Bioreactor > Anaerobic >... | reverse complement strand
GGCGCATTTGTTCGCACCGTCGAGTGCCGTCGGCTTCGTCAAGCCCGAGCAGCCCGTGCTGCTGCGCTACCAGGCTTTCCCGTACCAGAAGTTCGGCCTGCAAAGTGGGCAGGTCGCGCAGGTGTCCCGGTCGCCCTTGCAGGCCAGTGAACTGGCGGGCGTGCCGCTGCCCAAGTCCGAAGGCGAGGCCGAGCCGCTGTACCGCATCACCGTCACACTCGACAAGCAGGCCGTCGCCGCGTACGGCCGCGAGCAGGCGCTGGTGCCGGGCATGCAGCTCGAGGCCGATGTGCTGCTCGATCGGCGCCGCCTGATCGAATGGATCTTCGAGCCGCTGCTCGGGCTGGCGAGCCGGGTCTGAGCATGATCGACGCATTGCGACTCGGCTTCGGCGGCGCCAGGCTGCCGATGCTGCTGCAGACCGAAGGCGCCGAGTGCGGCCTGGCCTGTCTGGCGATGGTGGCGTCGTACCACGGCCTGCAAACCGATCTGCAGAGCTTGCGCCGGAAATTCTCGCTGTCCCTCAAGGGCGCCACCATGGTCGACATGGTGCGCATGGCCGGGCAGATCCAGCTCAACGCGCGTGCGCTGCGCGCCGAGATGGAGCATCTCGACCAGCTCGCCACGCCCTGCGTGCTGCACTGGGACCTCAATCACTTCGTGGTGCTGAAGGAAGTCCGCCGCGGCCACGTCATCATTCACGACCCGGCGCGCGGCGTGCGCCGCGTGTCGCTCGCCGAGGTGTCGCGCCACTTCACCGGCGTGGTGCTCGAGCTGACGCCGCGCTCCGACTTCCAGCCGAGTCGCGAACATCGGCCCGTCAGCCTGCGCCAGCTGCTCGGCCGTGTCACCGGTTTGAAGCGTTCGCTGATCCAGATCCTGGTGCTGGCGCTTGCGCTCGAGGCCTTCGTGCTGCTCACGCCCTTCTTCATGCAGTGGGTGGTCGACGGCGTGCTCGTCAGCGCCGACCGCGATCTGCTGGTCACGCTGGGCATCGGCTTCGCTCTGCTTGTGCTGCTCCAGGTGGCCACCGGCGCGGTGCGCTCCTGGGCCGTGCTGCACCTGTCGAGCACGCTCAACCTGCAGTGGCTGAACAACGTCTTCGCCCACCTGATGCGGCTGCCAGTGGACTGGTTCGAAAAGCGACACACCGGCGACGTGCTGTCGCGCTTCGGTGCCGTGCAGCAGATCCAGCAGACGCTGACCACCAGCTTCATCGAGGTGGTGCTCGACGGGGCGCTGGTCGTGGTCACGCTGGCGATGATGTTCATCTACAGCCCGACGCTGAGCGCCATAGCGATCGGCTGCGTGGCCGTGTACGCGCTGCTGCGCTGGGCCTTCTTCCGGCCGCTGAGCGAAGCCACCGAAGAGGCGATCGTGCACGACGCCAAGCGCGCCAGCCACTTCCTCGAATCGCTGCGCGGCGTGCAGGCCATCAAGCTGGCCAACCGCCAGGAGGACCGGCAGGCTCGATTCATGAACCTGGTGGTCGACGCGATGAATGCCAACATCGCCACGCGCAAGCTCGAGGTTCTGTTCGGTGTGCTGCACAAGCTGGTGTTCGGCCTGGAGCGCGTGGCGGTGCTCTGGGTCGGCGCGCTGCTGGTGCTCGATCAGCGCTTTTCGGTGGGCATGCTGTTCGCCTTCTTCGCCTACAAGGAGCAGTTCGCGTTGCGTATCAGCGGCCTGATCGACAAGGTGGTCGAGCTGAAGATGCTGCGCCTGCAGGGCGAGCGTCTCGCCGACATCGTGCTCACCCCGCCCGAGGCCGAGCCCGAGGCCGCGCCGCGCCGGCATGAACTCGCGGCCAGGCTTGAACTGCGGGACGTTCGATTCGCCTACTCCGATGGCGAGCCGCCGGTGATCGAGCACCTGAACCTCGTCATCGAGCCGGGCGAGTCGGTTGCCATCGTCGGCCCCTCCGGCTGTGGCAAGACGACCCTCCTCAAGATCATGCTCGGCATCCATGCGCCGCAGTCCGGCGAGGTGCGTGTGGGCGACGTGCCGATGCGCCACCTGGGCTTGCGCGCCTGGCGTGACATGATCGGCACGGTCATGCAGGACGACCAGCTGTTCGCCGGCTCGATCGCCGACAACATCGCCTTCTTCGATGCGCGCGCCGATGCGCAGTGGGTCGAGCAGTGCGCACGCTTCGCCGCCGTCCACGACGAGATCGAGGCCATGCCGATGGGCTACCACACGCTGATCGGCGACATGGGCGCGAGCATCTCCGGCGGGCAGAAACAGCGGATCCTGCTGGCGCGCGCGCTGTACAAGCGGCCGAAGATCCTGTTCCTCGACGAAGCCACCAGTGCGCTCGACATCGACCGCGAACGGCTCGTCAACCAGGCGATCCGCCAGCTCGAGATCACGCGCGTGGTCGTTGCGCACCGCCCGGAGACGATTGCCGCCGCCGCGCGCGTGGTCGTGTTGGCCGGTGGACGTGTCTCGCAGGACTTGCGCACCGTCAGCACCGCCGGCCAGCGCTGAGGGCCATGCGCCGGGCCGTAGACTCGGCGCATGAATGTTCTCGGTATCGAATCGTCCTGTGACGAGACCGGCGTGGCGCTGGTCGAGTCGGTCGGGCAGGGCACGCCCACGCTGCTGGCCCACGCGCTGCACACCCAGATCGACATGCACCAGGCCTATGGCGGCGTGGTGCCCGAACTCGCCTCGCGCGACCACATCCGCCGCGTCGTGCCGCTGGTTCGCCAGGTGATGGCCTCGGCGGGCCGCACGCTCGCCGACATCGACGTGGTGGCCTACACGCAGGGGCCGGGCCTCGCGGGTGCGCTGCTGGTGGGTGCCGGCGTGGCCTGTGCGCTGGCGGCGGCGCTGCAGCGGCCGACACTGGCCGTTCATCACCTCGAAGGCCATCTGCTGTCGCCCTTCCTCTCGGCCGACCCGCCGAGCTTCCCCTTCGTCGCGCTGCTGGTGTCTGGCGGGCACACGCAGCTGATGCGCGTGGACGGTGTGGCGCAGTACGAGCTGCTGGGCGAGACGATCGATGACGCCGCCGGCGAGGCCTTCGACAAGTCGGCCAAGCTGATGGGCCTGGGCTACCCCGGCGGGCCGGCGCTGGCGCGGCTGGCCGAGTTCGGCGACGCGTCGACCTTCGATCTGCCGCGGCCGCTGCTGCACAGCGGCAACCTCGACTTCTCGTTCGCCGGCCTGAAGACGGCGGTGCGCACGCGACTGGGCAAGCTCGGCGCGAACGTCTGCCAGCAAGACCTGGCACATCTGGCGGCCTCGACCCAGCAGGCCATCGTCGACGTGCTGGTGCGCAAGTCCGTCGCGGCACTGCGCGACACCGGCCTGGACCGGCTGGTGGTGGCCGGCGGCGTGGGTGCGAATGCCGCCTTGCGCAGCCAGTTGAACGAGGCCTGCCGAAAGCGTGGCGCACGCGTGCACTACCCCGAGCTCGCGCTGTGCACCGACAACGGCGCGATGATCGCGCTGGCCGCGGCGCTGCGCCTGCAAAGCGGTGCCCAGGCCGCGTCGGACGACTACGCCTTCACCGTGCGGCCGCGCTGGCCGCTGGCCGAGGTGGTGCGCGCCAGCGCCTAGAATCCGCGGCCCTGCCGGGCGAGCCGGCGCCGCAACTCTTCGATGACACGAACCCTTGCCCGCTGGGCCGGCGCCTTGGTTGGCGCCATGCTCTGCGCCGCCGCCGCCGCCGTAGCGGCGGCACCCGCCGCCGAACCCATCCCCATCGCGCTGATCGAAGGCCTGTCGGGCAGCTTCGGCAATGCCGGCGAGGCGGTTTATCGCAACCTGCTGCTGGCCGTCGAGCGCGTCAACCGACGCGGCGGCGTGCGCCTGCCCGGCGGCGCGCGTTCGCTGGAACTGCTGCGGTTCGACGGCAAGGGAAGCGGCGAGGAGTCTCTGGCCATGCTCCGTGCGGCGCTGGACCGCCGCGTCGCCTTCGTCGCGCAGGGCAACAGCTCAGCGGTGGCGATGGTGCTGGTGGATGCGCTGAACAAGCACAACCAGCGCGAGCCGCTGTCGCGCGCGCTGCTGCTCAACTATTCCGCGGTCGACCCAGCGCTGACCAACGAGAAGTGCAGCTTCTGGCACTTCCGCTTCGATGCGCATGCCGACATGCGCCTGGCCGCGCTGATCGAGGTGCTGCAGGGCGACGCGGCGCTGAAGAAGGTCTACCTGATCGGGCAGGACTACAGCTTCGGCCAGCACGTGCAACGCGCGGCGCGCTCGCGCATCGCGGCGAGCCGGCCCGACATCGCCATCGTCGGCGACGAACTGCATCCGATCGGCCGCGTGAAGGACTTCCTGCCTTACGCCATGAAGATCAAGGCCAGCGGCGCGCAGGCCGTGCTCACCGGCAACTGGGGCAACGATCTCACGCTGCTGGTGCGCGCGATGCGCGAGGTCGGCGTCGACGCGCGCATCTACAGCTTCTACGGCAATGCGCTCGGCGCTCCAGCGGCGATCGGCGAGGCTGGCGTCGGCCGCGTGCTGGCGGTGGCCGAGTGGCACCCGAACGTCGACACGCAGGCCTCGCGGGACTTCCACGCCGAGTTCCGCTCGCGCTTTCCTCGTCCGGAGGAGGACTACCAGCATGCCCGCATGCAGGTGATGGTGGAGATGCTGGTGGCGGCCATCGAACGTGCCGGCAGCACCGAGGCGACCGCCGTGGCCTCGGCGCTGGAAGGCATGCGCCACGACGGCCGCACGCTCGGAGGCCTGCACACCGGTACCATGCGGGCGGCCGACCACCAGTTCATCCAGCCTCTGGTGGTCAGCGTGATGGACCGTCTCGGCGCACCCGGCGTGCGCTACGACAACGAAGGCTCGGGCTATGGCTTTCGTACCGTGCGCAGCTTCGAGGCCCGCCAGACCGAACAACCCCACGGCTGCACGATGGAGCGTCCATGAGAGCGGTGATCGACCAACTTCCCGGCTCGAAGATCCGCGAGGTCGCCAATGCGGGCCTCGGCCGCAGCGATGTGCTGGCCTTCTGGTTCGGCGAGAGCGACGAGGTCACGCCGGCCTTCGTGCGCGAGGCGGCGCAGAAGTCGATTGCCGACGGCGAGACCTTCTACGCGCACAACCTCGGCCTGCCCGAGCTGCGCGAGGCGCTGGCGCGCTACACCTCGGCACTGCACGGCCCCGTGGCGGCCGGGCGCATCGCCGTCACCTCGTCGGGCGTCAACGCGCTGATGCTGGCGATGCAAGCGTTGGCCGGCCATGGCGACGAGGTGGTCGCGGTGGTGCCGGTGTGGCCGAACCTCACCGCGCAGCCCGAGATCCTCGGCGCCACCGTGCGGCGCGTGCCGCTGAAGGTGGAGGGCGGCGCGTGGCGGCTCGACCTGCCGGCGCTGCTGGCAGCCATCACGCCGCGCACCAAGGTGCTGATCGTCAACGCGCCGAACAACCCGACCGGCTGGACCCTGGAGCGTGCCGAGCAGCAGGCCATCCTCGAGCATTGCCGCCGTACCGGCACCTGGATCGTCGCCGACGAGGTCTACGAGCGTGTCTATTTCCGCGAGGGCGCGCGCTGTGCGCCGAGCTTCCTCGACGTGGCTGGCGCCGACGACCGCCTTGTCGTGGTGCACAGTTTCTCCAAGAGCTTCCTGATGACCGGCTGGCGGCTGGGCTGGATGGTCGCGCCCGAGCCGCTGGTGGCCGCGCTGGGCAAGCTGATCGAGTTCAACACCTCCTGCGCGCCGGTGTTCGTGCAGCGCGCCGGGCTGGCCGCGCTGGCCGGCGCCGACGAGTTCGTGCCGGGTCTGATCGGCCGCCTCAAGCACTGCCGCGACACCTTGCTGCCGCAGTTGGGGGCGCTGCCGGGCGTCTCGGTGGCGAGCCCGGAGGGCGGCATGTACGCGTTCTTCCGTGTCGCCGGGCAGGACGACTCGCTGGCCTTCGCCAAGCACCTGGTCACCGAGGTCGGCCTCGGCCTGGCACCGGGCGCGGCCTTCGGGCCCGAGGCCGAGGGCTGGCTGCGCTGGTGCTTCGCCTCGCGCGACCCGCAGAGGCTCACAGACGGGGTAAAGCGGCTGTCCCGGGCGATCGGGCTATAATCCTGCGGTTTTGTGGCCGACGGGTTTCACCCGGGCTTCAAACAGGCACGGCACTGGTCGGTTTCACCGGTGTCCGCAAGTGAAACCGGAAACCGTGGCGGGGTGCCCCATTCCATGAACGGGGCCGAAGCTCGGTTTCATGAACAGGAAACGAGCACATGACCACCCTGAACAAGGCCGAGATCGTCAAGGCCAATGCCCGCAGCGGCAACGACACCGGATCCCCCGAAGTGCAGATCGCGCTGCTGACCGCGCGCATCAACGAGCTGACGCCGCACTTCAAGACCCACCTGAAGGACCACCACGGCCGTCGCGGCCTGCTCAAGCTGGTCAACCAGCGCAAGAGCCTGCTGGCCTACCTGAAGGACCGCGACTCGAGCCGCTACACCGCGCTGATCCAGAAGCTGGGCCTGCGCAAGTAAGCCACGATGAGATCGAAGAGCCTGTCTGGATCCCCCAGCACAGGCTCTTTGCGTTTGGAGCCAGGCAGCCACCGATGACGATGTGTCATTCCAAGGACGTTCCGCGACGGAGCGCCGCTGGAATGGCATCGCGCCAGGATGCCGCAGCTCCGGGGACAAGGGCGACGCCCCACGAGTCGCCGAACACCAAGAATTGGAGAACCCAATGAGCATGTTCAACAAAGTCACCAAGACCTTCCAATGGGGCCAGCACAGCGTGACGCTGGAGACCGGCGAGATCGCTCGCCAGTCCAGCGGCGCCGTGCTCGTCAACGTCGAGGACACCGTGATCCTCGCCACCGTGGTCGCCAAGACCGATGCCAAGCCGGGCCAGGATTTCTTCCCGCTCACCGTCGACTACGTCGAAAAGACCTACGCCGCCGGCAAGATCCCCGGCAGCTTCTTCAAGCGTGAAGGCCGCCCGAGCGAACTCGAGACGCTGACCTCGCGCCTGATCGACCGCCCGCTGCGCCCGCTTTTCCCGGACGGCTTCTTCAACGAAGTGCAGGTCATCATCCACGTGCTGTCGCTGAACCCCGAGGTGTCGGCCGACATCCCGTCGCTGATCGGCGCGAGCGCAGCGCTGGCGATCTCCGGGATCCCGTTCAACGGCCCGATCGGCGCCGCCCGCGTGGGCTACGTCAACGGCGAGTACGTGCTGAACCCGGGCAAGACGCAACTGCTCGACTCGAAGATGGACCTCGTCGTCGCCGGCACCGAAGCCGCCGTGCTGATGGTCGAGTCCGAGGCCCAGCAGCTGAGCGAAGAGATCATGCTCGGCGGCGTGGTGTTCGGCCACGAGCAGGGCAACATCGCCATCAACGCGATCCACGAGCTGGTGCGCGACGCCGGCAAGCCGGCCTGGGACTGGAAGGCCCCTGCGAAGGACGAAGCCTTCATCGCCAAGGTCAACGCGCTGGGCGAGGCCAAGCTGGCCGCCGCCTACCAGATCCGCTCCAAGCAGGCGCGCACGCAGGCCTGCCGCGACGCCTACGCGTCGGTGATCGGCACGCTGGTGGAAGAGGGCGCCGCTTTCGACAAGGTGAAGGTCGAGGGCCTGCTGTTCGACATCGAGGCGCGCATCGTGCGCAGCCAGATCCTGTCGGGCGAGCCGCGCATCGACGGCCGCGACACCCGCACCGTGCGTCCGATCGAGATCCGCAACGGCGTGCTGCCGCGCGTGCACGGCTCGGCGCTGTTCACCCGCGGCGAGACGCAGGCGCTGGTCGCCGCGACGCTGGGCACCGACCGTGACAGCCAGAAGATCGACGCTCTCGCCGGCGAGTTCAGCGAGCACTTCATGCTGCACTACAACATGCCCCCGTTCGCCACCGGCGAAACCGGCCGCGTGGGCAGCCCGAAGCGCCGCGAGATCGGCCACGGCCGCCTGGCCAAGCGCGCGCTCGTCGCCGTGCTGCCGGACCGTACCGAGTTCCCGTACTCGATGCGCGTGGTGTCGGAGATCACCGAGTCGAACGGCTCCTCGTCGATGGCCTCGGTGTGCGGCGGCTGCCTCGCGCTGATGGACGCCGGCGTGCCGATGAAGGCCCACGTGGCCGGCATCGCCATGGGCCTGATCAAGGACGGCAACCGCTTCGCCGTGCTGACCGACATCCTCGGCGACGAGGACCACCTCGGCGACATGGACTTCAAGGTCGCCGGCACCACCGCCGGCGTGACCGCCCTGCAGATGGACATCAAGATCCAGGGCATCACCAAGGAAATCATGCAGGTTGCGCTGGCGCAGGCCAAGGAAGCGCGCATGCACATCCTGGGCAAGATGGTCGAGGCGATGGGCGTCGCGAAGACCGAGGTCTCGCAGTTCGCGCCGCGCCTGTACACCATGAAGATCAACCCGGAGAAGATCCGCGACGTGATCGGCAAGGGCGGCGCCACCATCCGTGCGCTGACCGAAGAGACCGGCACGACGATCGACATCGGCGAAGACGGCACCATCACCATCGCGTCGACCGATGCCGAGAAGGCCGAGTACGCGAAGAAGCGCATCGCCGAGATCACCGCCGAGGTCGAAGTGGGCAAGGTCTACGAAGGCCCGGTCACCAAGATCCTCGACTTCGGTGCGCTCGTGAACCTGCTGCCCGGCAAGGACGGCCTGCTGCACATCAGCCAGATCGCGCATCAGCGCGTCGAGAAGGTCACCGACTTCCTCAAGGAAGGCCAGATCGTCAAGGTCAAGGTGCTCGAGACCGACGAGAAGGGCCGCGTCAAGCTGTCCATGAAGGCGCTGCTCGACCGCGACGCGCAGCCGGCCCCGGCGCAGGAGTAATGCCCGCCAGGGCATGCCCATGAAAGCGATCGAGATCCTGCGCGCCGGCGCCCCCGAGGTGCTGCAGCTCGCCGAGCGACCCGACCCCGTGTCGGGAGCCGGTGAGGTGCTGATCCGCGTGGCGGCGGCCGGTGTGAACCGGCCCGACGTGCTGCAGCGCAAGGGGCTCTATCCGGTGCCGCCGGGCGCGTCCGATCTGCCTGGGCTGGAAGTGGCTGGCACCATCGTCGCCGGCGATGCCGCGGCGATGGCGCAGGCAGGCTTCAAGCTCGGCGATCGTGTCTGCGCCCTGGTCGCCGGCGGCGGTTACGCGCAGCTGTGCGTGGCGCCGGTCGGCCAGTGCCTGCCGTCGCCGGCGGGGCTGTCAGACATCGAATCGGCGAGCCTGCCGGAGACCTTCTTCACCGTCTGGTCGAACGTGTTCGACCGGGCGCGTCTGCAGGCCGGCGAGACATTGCTGGTGCAGGGCGGCACGAGCGGCATCGGCGTCACCGCGATTCAGCTCGCCAAGGCGGCGGGTGCGACGGTGATCGTCACCGCCGGCAGCGACGACAAGTGCGCCGCCTGCGTGTCGCTCGGCGCCGATCACGCCATCAACTACCGCAGCCACGATTTCGTGGCCGAGGTGAAGCGGCTGACCGGCGGCAAGGGCGCCGACGTCATCCTCGACATGGTGGCCGGCGACTACATGGCGCGTGAGCTGGACTGTCTGGCCGACGACGGCAGGCTGGTGATCATCGCCGTGCAAGGCGGTATCGATTCGAAGATCGACGCCGGCGCCGTGCTGCGCCGCCGGCTCACCATCACCGGCTCGACGCTGCGTCCGCGGCCGGTGGCCTTCAAGGCGGCCATCGCCGCGGCCTTGCGCAAGAACGTCTGGCCCTGGCTCGACGCGGGCCGCGTCAAGCCGGTGATCTACAAGGTGTTCCCGGCCGCGGAAGCGGCGCAGGCGCACACGCTGATGGAATCGAACCAGCACATCGGCAAGCTGGTGCTGAGCTGGTGAACTGGCGAGGAAACCCACGATGACACGTCGCAAGCTGGTGGTCGGCAACTGGAAGATGAACGGCACGCGTGTCGGCAACATCGAGTTGCTGGCCGCGATCAAGGACGCCGGGCCGTTCTCGGCCGAGGTGGCGGTGTGTGCGCCGTTCCCGTTCCTGGCCGACGTGGCGCTGTCGCTGCAGGGGGCGGACATCGCCTCGGGCGCGCAAGATTGCTCCGCCCACGAGAGCGGTGCGTACACCGGCGAGGTGAGCGCGGCCATGCTGTCCGAGTACGGCTGCCGATACGTGATCGTCGGCCACTCGGAGCGCCGCGCGTACCACGCCGAGAGCGACCAGCTCGTCGCCGACAAGGCGAAGATCGCGCTGGCGCACCGGCTCACGCCGATCGTCTGCGTCGGCGAGACGCTGGCCGAGCGCGAGGCGGGGCAGACCGATGCGGTGGTCAAGCGCCAGCTGTCGGCGGTGATCCACACGCTCGCGCACTGCATCTCGCAGGTCGTGGTGGCCTACGAGCCGGTGTGGGCGATCGGCACCGGCCGTACCGCCAGCCCCGAGCAGGCGCAGGCCGTCCATGCCCTGCTGCGCTCGCAGCTCAAGGCGGCCAGCGAGAAGGCCGGCGAGATGAAGATCCTCTATGGCGGCAGCGTCAAGGCCGACAACGCGGCCACGCTGTTCGGCCAGGCCGACATCGACGGCGGCTTGATCGGCGGGGCCTCGCTCAAGGCGAGCGACTTCGTCGCCATCTGTCGCGCCGCGGCCTGAAGGCCACGACCCAAGAACACTCGGAGTCCAGAAGAATGAACCTGTTGATGAACCTGATCGTGGCCGTGCAGATCATCTCGGCGCTGGTGATGATCGGCCTCGTGCTGATCCAGCACGGCAAGGGCGCCGACATGGGCGCCTCGTTCGGCAGCGGCGCCTCGGGCAGCCTGTTCGGTGCCACCGGCAGCGCCAACTTCCTGTCGCGCTCCACGGCCGTCTGTGCCGCTGTCTTCTTCGCCTGCACGCTGACGCTGGCATTCTTCGCCAACGACCGCGGTGTGCGATCGGGCGGCGGCGGCAGCGTGCTGCAGGGCGCCGGTGTCGCGGCTCCCGCGGCCAGCGTGCCCGCCACCGGCGCTGCCCTTGTGCCGGGTGCGGCGGGCTCTGCCGCGGCGCCCGCCGCCGTGGTGCCGGCGCCTGCGCCGGCGGCCTCTTCGGGTGCGGGTGCGGTGCCGTCGAAGTGAGCTTTCGGGTGGCCCGAGCGGGCCGCCCTGCGCTAGCGCAAACGGCGCTGTTGCAGTGCAGCGAGTGGGTGGGTTAACGCGCAGAACGAGGTTAGAATGCGCGGCTGTCCGGCGAGCCAATCCTCATGCAAGCCGGCACATTCGTGAGTACACCGCCGACGTGGTGAAATTGGTAGACACGCTATCTTGAGGGGGTAGTGGCGAAAGCTGTGCGAGTTCGAGTCTCGCCGTCGGCACCAGACACCTGCGCCCCATGAATCTGGAACCCTACCTCCCCGTCATCCTGTTCATCCTGGTCGGCGTGGCGGTCGGAGTGGTGCCCCAGCTGCTCGGCGCCCTGCTCGGCCCGCACCGGCCCGACGCGGCCAAGAACTCCCCCTACGAATGCGGCTTCGAGGCCTTCGAAGACGCGCGCATGAAGTTCGACGTGCGCTACTACCTCGTCGCGATCCTGTTCATTCTTTTCGACCTCGAGATCGCGTTTCTCTTCCCGTGGGCCGTGTCGCTGAATGAAATCGGCGCGTCAGGGTTCTGGGCCATGATGATCTTCCTGGGCATCCTCGTCGTCGGCTTCGCCTACGAGTGGAAAAAGGGCGCCCTGGACTGGGAATAGGCAGGCACCACCGACATGGGCATCGAAGGCGTACTCAAGGAAGGTTTCGTCACGACGAGCCTCGACGCAGTCATCAACTGGTCGAAGACGGGCTCGCTGTGGCCGATGACCTTCGGGCTGGCCTGCTGCGCGATCGAGATGATGCACGCCGGTGCGGCGCGCTACGACATCGACCGCTTCGGCATGCTGTTCCGGCCCAGCCCGCGGCAGAGCGATCTGATGATCGTCGCCGGCACGCTGTGCAACAAGATGGCGCCGGCGCTGCGCAAGGTCTACGACCAGATGGCCGAGCCGCGCTGGGTGCTGAGCATGGGCTCGTGTGCCAACGGCGGCGGCTACTACCACTACAGCTATTCGGTGGTGCGCGGCTGCGACCGCATCGTGCCGGTCGACGTCTACGTGCCTGGTTGCCCGCCGACCGCCGAGGCGCTGCTCTACGGCGTGCTGCAGCTGCAGGCCAAGATCCGGCGCGAAAACACCATCGCCCGATAAGAACAAGCGCATGAGCCAACTCGACACGCTCCAGGCGGCCCTGGAATCCGCGCTCGGCCCCCGGCTGAAGAAGCTGGTGCGAGACCGCGGCGAGATCACCGTCACCGTCGGCGCGGCCGACTACCTCGCTGCCGCCACGGTGCTGCGCGATCACGCCGACCTGAAGTTCGAGCAGCTGATCGACCTGTGCGGCGTCGACTACTCGAACTGGAAAGACCGTCCCTGGGACGGCCCGCGCTTCTGCGTGGTGTCGCACCTGCTGTCGGTGAGCAAGAACTGGCGTGTGCGACTGAAGGTGTTCGCCCCCGACGACGACATGCCGATGGTGGGCTCGCTCAGCGAACTCTGGAGTTCGGCCAACTGGTTCGAGCGAGAGGCCTTCGACCTCTACGGCATCATCTTCGAGGGCCACCTCGACCTGCGCCGCATCCTCACCGACTACGGCTTCATCGGCCACCCGTTCCGCAAGGATTTCCCGACGCACGGCAACGTGGAGATGCGCTACGACCCCGAGCAGAAGCGCGTGATCTACCAGCCGGTGTCGATCGAGCTGCGCGAGATCACCCCGCGCATCATCCGCGAAGACAACTACGGCGGTCTGCACTGACATGGCCGAGATCAAGAACTACACGCTGAACTTCGGCCCGCAGCACCCGGCCGCGCACGGTGTGCTGCGCCTCGTGCTCGAGCTCGACGGCGAAGTCATCCAGCGCGCCGACCCGCACGTCGGCCTGCTGCACCGTGCCACCGAGAAGCTGGCCGAGAGCAAGACCTTCATCCAGTCGCTGCCGTACATGGACCGTCTCGACTACGTGTCGATGATGTGCAACGAGCATGCGTACTGCCTGGCCATCGAGAAGCTGATGGGCATCGAGGTGCCTGAGCGCGCGCAGTACATCCGCGTCATGTTCAGCGAGATCACCCGGCTGCTGAACCACCTGATGTGGCTGGGCGCGCACGGCCTGGACTGCGGTGCGATGAACATCTTCATCTACTGCTTCCGCGAGCGCGAAGACCTGTTCGACATGTACGAAGCCGCCTCCGGCGCGCGCATGCACGCGGCCTACTTCCGCCCGGGTGGCGTGTACCGCGACCTGCCCGACACGATGCCGCAGTACAAGGCCTCGAAGATCCGCAATGCGAAGGCGATCACGCGGCTGAACGACAACCGCCAGGGTTCGCTGCTCGACTTCATCGACGACTTCGTGAGCCGCTTCCCGACCTACGTCGACGAGTACGAGACGCTGCTCACCGACAACCGAATCTGGAAGCAGCGCACCGTGGGCATCGGCGTAGTCAGCCCCGAGCGCGCGCTGAACCTGGGCTTCACCGGCCCGATGCTGCGCGGCTCCGGCGTCGAGTGGGACCTGCGCAAGACGCAGCCCTATGACGTCTACGCCAAGCTCGACTTCGACATCCCGGTGGGCGTCAACGGCGACACCTACGACCGCTACCTGGTGCGTGTGGAGGAGATGCGCCAGAGCAACCGCATCATCAAGCAGTGCGTGGACTGGCTGCGCGCCAACCCCGGGCCGGTGATCACCGACAACCACAAGGTGGCGCCGCCCTCGCGCGTGGACATGAAGTCCAGCATGGAAGAGCTGATCCACCACTTCAAGCTGTTCACCGAAGGTTTCCACGTGCCCGAGGGCGAGGCCTATGCCGCGGTGGAGCACCCGAAGGGCGAGTTCGGCATCTACCTCGTCAGCGACGGTGCGAACAAGCCGTACCGGCTGAAGATCCGCCCGCCCGGCTTCGTGCATCTGGCCGCGCTCGACGAGATGGCGCGCGGCCACATGATCGCCGACGCCGTCGCGATCATCGGCACCATGGACATCGTGTTTGGCGAGATCGATCGATGAGCTTCTCCGACACCACGCTGGCCCGCTTCGCGAAGGAAGTGGCCAAGTACCCGGCAGACCAGAAGCAGTCCGCCGTGATGGCCTGCCTGGCCATCGTCCAGCAGGAGCAGGGCTTCGTGTCCGCCGAGAGCGAGAAGGCCGTTGCGGCCTACCTCGGCATGCCGCCGATCGCGGTGCACGAGGTCACGACCTTCTACAACATGTACAACCAGCAGCCGGTCGGCAAGTACAAGCTGAACGTCTGCACCAACCTGCCTTGCCAGCTGCGCGACGGCCAGAAGGCGCTCGACCACGTCTGCGGCAAGCTCGGGGTTGAGAAGGGCGGCACCACGGCCGACGGCCTGTTCACCGTGCAGGAGAGCGAGTGCCTGGGCGCCTGCGCCGATGCGCCGGTGCTGCTGGTCAACGATCGCCAGATGTGCAGCTACATGAGCATCGAGCGGCTCGACGCGCTGATCGACACGCTCAAGAAGGCTTGACGACCATGCTCGATCTCTCGAAGTTCCAGTCCGACGGCAGCCAGACCTGCTTTCATGGACGCCACCTCGGCGCGCAGATCTATGCCGACCTGAACGGCCGCAACTGGTCGCTCAAGGAGTACGAGGCCCGCGGCGGCTATCAGGCGCTGCGCAAGATCCTCGGCAAGGACGGCGGAGCGGGCCTGACGCCCGAGCAGGTGATCGCCGACGTCAAGCTCTCCGGCCTGCGCGGCCGCGGCGGCGCGGGTTTCCCGACCGGCCTGAAGTGGAGCTTCATGCCGCGCGCGTTCCCGGGCGCCAAGTACCTCGTCTGCAATTCCGACGAGGGCGAGCCGGGCACCTGCAAGGACCGCGACATCCTGATGTTCAACCCGCACATCGTCATCGAAGGCATGGCGATCGCGGCGTATGCGATGGGCATCGCGACGGGCTACAACTACATCCACGGCGAGATCTTCGAGGTCTACGACCGCTTCGAGGCCGCGCTGGAAGAAGCGCGCGCCGCCGGCTACCTCGGTGACGCCATCATGGGCTCGGGATTCAACTTCCAGCTGCACGCCTCGCACGGCTTCGGCGCCTACATCTGCGGCGAAGAAACCGCGCTGCTCGAGTCGCTCGAAGGCAAGAAGGGCCAGCCGCGCTTCAAGCCGCCGTTCCCGGCCAGCTTCGGCCTGTATGGCAAGCCGACCACGATCAACAACACCGAGACCTTCGCCGCGGTGCCCTGGATCATCCGCAACGGCGGCCAGGCCTACCTCGAGGTCGGCAAGCCGAACAACGGCGGCACGAAGATCTACTCGGTCTCGGGCGACGTCGAGCGCCCGGGCAACTACGAGATCCCGCTGGGCACGCCTTTCGCGAAGCTGCTCGAGCTCGCCGGTGGCGTGCGCGGCGCCGCACAGGGCCGCACGCTGAAGGCGGTGATTCCCGGCGGTTCGTCGGCGCCGGTGCTGCCGGCCTCCATCATGATGGAGTGCACGATGGACTACGACAGCATCGCCAAGGCCGGCTCGATGCTGGGCTCGGGCGCCGTCATCGTGATGGACGACACACGCAGCATGGTCGACTCGCTGCTGCGCCTTTCGTACTTCTACATGCACGAGAGCTGCGGCCAGTGCACGCCGTGCCGCGAGGGCACGGGCTGGCTGTTCCGCCTGGTCGAGCGCATCGCGCACGGCAAGGGCCGGATGGAAGACATCGAGCTGCTCAACTCGGTGGCCGACAACATCCAGGGCCGCACCATCTGCGCGCTCGGCGACGCCGCCGCGATGCCGGTGCGCGCCATGATCAAGCACTTCCGCGGTGAGTTCGTGGAGCTCATCCAGCACCAGACCGCCAAGGTCGCAGTCAGCGCCTGAACCCCATGATCGAAATCGAACTCGACGGCAAGAAGGTGGAGGTGCTGGAAGGCAGCGTGATCATGCACGCCGCCGAGAAGTCCGGCACCTACATCCCGCACTTCTGCTATCACAAGAAGCTCTCGATCGCGGCCAACTGCCGCATGTGCCTGGTCGACATCGAGAAGGCGCCCAAGCCCATGCCCGCCTGCGCCACGCCGGTGACGCAGGGCATGATCGTGCGCACGAAGAGCGACAAGGCGATCAAGGCCCAGCAGTCGGTGATGGAGTTCCTGCTCATCAACCACCCGCTGGACTGCCCGATCTGCGACCAGGGCGGCGAGTGCCAGCTGCAGGATCTGGCCGTCGGCTACGGCGCCTCGTCGTCGCGCTATACCGAAGAGAAGCGCGTCGTCTTCCACAAGAACGTCGGGCCGCTGATCTCGATGGAAGAGATGAGCCGCTGCATCCACTGCACCCGCTGCGTGCGCTTCGGCCAGGAAGTGGCCGGAGTGATGGAACTCGGCATGATCCACCGTGGCGAGCACTCGGAGATCACCACCATCGTCGGCGAGACGATCGACTCCGAGCTGTCGGGCAACATGATCGACATCTGCCCGGTCGGCGCGTTGACCAGCAAGCCGTTCCGCTACAGCGCCCGCACCTGGGAGCTGTCGCGCCGCAAGAGCGTCAGCCCGCACGACAGCACCGGCGCCAATCTGATCGTGCAGGTCAAGAACAACAAGGTGATGCGCGTCGTTCCGCTCGAGAACGAAGACGTCAACGAATGCTGGATCGCCGACCGCGACCGCTTCTCCTACGAAGCGCTGAACGGCGACGAACGCCTGACCGCCCCGATGCTCAAGCAGGGCGGCCAGTGGAAGACGGTCGACTGGACCACCGCGCTGGAGTACGTGGCGCGCGGCCTCACGCAGATCAAGGTCGACCACGGCCCGGCCGCCATCGGCGCGCTCGGCTCGGCGCATGCCACCGTCGAAGAACTGCACCTGCTGGCCAGGCTCGCGCGCAGCCTGGGCAGCGAGAACATCGATCACCGCACCCGCCACGCCGACTTCGCCAACACCGCGGCGCCGGGCAAGGCGCGCTGGCTCGGCCTGCCGGTCGCGGCACTGTCGGGCCTGCAGCGTGTGCTGGTGGTCGGCAGCTTCCTGCGCAAGGACCATCCCCTGTTCGCCCAGCGCATCCGCCAGGCGGCACGCAAGGGTGCGCAGGTGCACAGCCTGCATGCGCTGCAGGACGACTGGCTGATGCCCATGGGCACGCAGCTGGTGGCGGCCCCGTCGGCCTGGCTGCAGTCGCTGGCGGACGTGGCCGCGGCCGTGGCTGCCGTGAAGGGCACGAATGCACCAATGGCTGGCAACGCCAACGCCGGGGCGAAGGCCATTGCCGACTCGCTGCTCAGCGGCGAGCGCAAGGCCGTGCTGCTCGGCAACGCCGCCGCCCAGCATCCGCAGGCCGGGGCGCTGCTCGCGCTGGCCCAGTGGATCGGCGCGCAGACCGGCGCGACGGTGGGCTACCTGGGCGAAGCCGCCAACACGGTCGGCGCGCAGCTCGTCAATGCCCTGCCGGGTGCCGGCGGCCTCAACGCCGGGCAGATGCTGACCACGGCACAGCTGAAGGCCATGCTGCTGCTCGACATCGAGCCGCGATTCGACGCTGCCGACCCGGCGGCGGCCAGTGCCGCGCTGCAGGGTGCGGAAATGGTCGTCGCGCTCAGCGCCTTCAAGAACGCCTCGCTCGACGTCGCCGACGTGCTGCTGCCGATTGCTCCCTTCACCGAGACCTCGGGCACCTTCGTCAATGCCGAAGGCCGCGCGCAAAGCTTCCACGGCGTCGTCAAGCCGCTCGGCGAGGCGCGCCCGGCCTGGAAGGTGCTGCGCGTGCTGGGCAACATGCTGGGCCTCGCGGGCTTCGATTTCGAGACTTCCGAAGACGTCCGCGCGCAGGCACTGGGCGACGTCGCCACGATCGCCGCGCGCCTGGACAACGGCGGCTCGGCCACCGCGTCTGCAACCGCTGCGGTCCCGGGCTTGCAGCGCATCGCCGACGTGCCGATCTACAGCGCCGATTCGCTGGTGCGCCGTGCGCCGTCGCTGCAGCAGACCGCCGACGCCCGCGCGCCTCAGGCCAGCCTGCCGCAGGCGCTGTGGTCGCGCCTGGGCCTGGCCGCCGGTGACCGCGTGCGCGTGGCGCAAGGCGCGGCGCAGGCCGTGCTGCCGGCGCGCCTGGACGAATCGCTGGCTGCCGACACCGTGCGCGTTCCGGCCGGCCATGCGGACACCGCGACCCTCGGCGCCATGTTCGGCGCTGTCACGGTCGAGAAAGCCTGAGTCGCACGATGCTCGATACCGTCACCACCTACGGCTCCTCGCTGCTCGGCCCGTTCTGGCCGGTCGTCTGGACGCTCGTGAAGATCGTCGCATTGGTTCTGCCGCTGATGGGCTGCGTCGCCTACCTCACGCTGTGGGAGCGCAAGGCCATCGGCTGGAGCCAGGTCCGCCCCGGCCCCAACCGCGTCGGCCCGCTGGGCCTGCTGCAGCCGATCGCCGATGCGGTGAAGCTGATCTTCAAGGAAGTCATCCTGCCGACGGCGGCGAACCGGGGCTTGTTCTTCCTCGGCCCGGTGATGACCATCATGCCGGCGCTGGCCGCCTGGGCGGTCGTGCCCTTCGGCCCCGAGGTCGCGCTGGCCAACGTCAACGCCGGGTTGCTGTTCCTGATGGCGATCACCTCGATGGAGGTCTACGGCGTGATCATCGCCGGCTGGGCCTCGAACTCGAAGTACGCCTTCCTCGGCGCATTGCGCGCCTCGGCGCAGATGGTCTCGTACGAGATCGCGATGGGCTTCGCGCTCGTCGTCGTGCTGATGGTCTCGGCCTCGCTGAACCTGACCGACATCGTCATGGGCCAGGCACGTGGCCGTTTCGCCGACATCGGCTTGACCTTCCTGTCCTGGAACTGGCTGCCGCTGCTGCCGATCTTCGTCGTCTACGTGATCGCCGGCATTGCCGAGACCAACCGCCATCCGTTCGACGTGGTGGAAGGCGAGTCGGAGATCGTCGCCGGCCACATGGTCGAGTACTCGGGCATGTCGTTCGCGATGTTCTTCCTCGCCGAGTACGCGAACATCATCCTCGTCTCGATGCTGGCCTCGCTGCTGTTCCTCGGCGGCTGGCTGTCGCCGATCGACAGCGCGCTGTTCACCTGGATCCCCGGCTGGATCTGGCTGGGCCTGAAGGTCTTCGTGATGTGCACGCTGTTCCTGTGGGTGCGGGCGAGCTTCCCGCGTTACCGCTACGACCAGATCATGCGCCTGGGCTGGAAGATCTTCATCCCGGTGACGCTGGTGTGGCTGGTGGTGGTGGGGCTGTGGATCCAGTCCCCCTGGAACATCTGGAAATAACGGGAAGCAGGCAGCAACCATGGCATCCGCTTCGACCCTCAAGGACTTCGTCTCCAGCTTCTTCCTGCTGGAACTGCTCAAGGGCTTCAAGCTCACGGGCAGGCATTTCTTCCAGCGCAAGATCACCATTCAGTTCCCGGAAGAGAAGACGCCGCTGTCGCCGCGCTTCCGCGGCCTGCACGCGCTGCGCCGCTACGAGAACGGCGAGGAGCGCTGCATCGCCTGCAAGCTGTGCGAGGCGGTGTGCCCGGCGATGGCGATCACCATCGAGTCCGACGTGCGCGACGATGGCTCGCGCCGCACCACGCGCTACGACATCGACCTGACCAAGTGCATCTTCTGCGGCTTCTGCGAGGAGAGCTGCCCGGTCGATTCGATCGTCGAGACGCACATCTTCGAGTACCACGGCGAGAAGCGCGGCGACCTGTATTTCACCAAGGACATGCTGCTCGCGGTGGGCGACCGCTACGAGCGCGAGATCGCGGCCACCAAGGAGGGGGACGCCAAGTACCGCTGACCGCCCCGGCGGTCGGCCTTCGCGGGCTGCAAGAACAATATGGAAACCACCACCGCGCTCTTCTACGTCTTCTCGGCCGTGCTGCTGTTTGCCGCGTTCCGCGTCATCACTGCACGCACGCCGGTGTACGCCGCGCTCTACCTCGTGCTCGCATTCTTCAACGCGGCCTGCGTGTGGATGCTGCTGCGCGCCGAGTTTCTCGCCATCGCGCTCGTGCTCGTCTACGTGGGGGCGGTGATGGTGCTGTTCCTGTTCGTCGTGATGATGCTCGACATGAACACCGACTCGCTGCGCGAGGGCTTCTGGAAGCACTTCCCGCTGGCCGGCCTGATCGGCGTGGTCATCGCGCTGGAAATGGCGCTGGTGCTGATCCCCGGCTTCGACGTGCGCAACGCGCCCGTGGCCGACGCCGCCGCGCTCAAGCTGGGCAACACCAAGCTGCTGGGCATCGAGATCTACACGAAGTACCTGTACCCGCTGCAGATCGCCGCGGTGGTGCTGCTGGTGGCGATCGTCGCCGCGATCGCGCTGACGCTGCGCCGCCGCAAGGACTCGAAGTACCAGGACCCGGCCGAGCAGGTGCGGGCCAAGAAGGCGGACCGTGTCCGCCTCGTGCAGATGAAGGCGACGGTGGAAGTTCCCGCACCGGCCGCTCCCGCGGGAGAGCAGAAATGATCCTCGGCCCGGTGACGCTCGGCCACTACCTGTCGCTCGGCGCGATCCTGTTCGCGCTGTCGGTGATCGGCATCTTCCTGAACCGCAAGAACCTGATCGTGCTGCTGATGGCCATCGAACTGATGCTGCTGGCGGTCAACCTGAACTTCGTCGCCTTCTCGCACTACCTGGGTGACATGGCTGGCCAGGTGTTCGTGTTCTTCATCCTGACCGTCGCGGCGGCCGAGTCGGCCATCGGCCTGGCGATCCTGGTGGTGCTGTTCCGCAACCGCTCCACGATCAACGTCGACGAGCTCGACTCGCTCAAGGGTTGAGGCCTCCATGTCCGCAGCACTGAACCCCAACCTCCTGCTCGCGATCCCGCTGGCGCCGCTGGTCGGCGCGGTCGTCGCCGGCCTGTTCGGCAAGACCGTCGGCCGCCGCGGCGCGCACAGCATCACCATCCTCGGCGTGCTGATCGCCTTCATCCTCTCGGCGATGGTGCTGAAGTCGGTCGCCGTCGACAGCGCGCGCTTCAACGCCACCGTGTACGAATGGATGGTGCTCGGCGGCCTGAAGATGGAGGTCGGCTTCCTGATCGACGGCCTGTCCGCGATGATGATGTGCGTGGTTACCTTCGTGTCGCTGATGGTGCACATCTACACCATCGGCTACATGGAAGAGGACCCGGGCTACCAGCGCTTCTTCAGCTACATCTCGCTGTTCACCTTCTCGATGCTGATGCTCGTGATGAGCAACAACTTCCTGCAGCTGTTCTTCGGCTGGGAGGCGGTGGGCCTGGTGAGCTACCTGCTGATCGGCTTCTGGTACACCAAGCCGACGGCCATCTTCGCCAACATGAAGGCCTTCCTGGTCAATCGGGTCGGCGATTTCGGCTTCATCCTGGGCATCGGCCTGATCGTCACCTACGCGGGCACGCTGAACTACGGCGAAGCTTTTGCCCGCGCGCCCGAGATGGCCAAGCTGATGCTGCCGGGCACCGGCTGGATGCTGATCACGGTGACCTGCATCTGCCTGTTCATCGGCGCGATGGGCAAGAGCGCGCAGTTTCCGCTGCACGTGTGGCTGCCCGATTCGATGGAAGGCCCGACGCCGATCTCCGCGCTGATCCACGCGGCGACGATGGTGACGGCCGGCATCTTCATGGTGGCGCGCATGTCGCCGCTGTTCGAGCTGTCCGACACGGCGCTGAGCTTCATCCTGGTGATCGGCGCGATCACGGCGCTGTTCATGGGGTTCCTGGGCATCATCCAGAACGACATCAAACGTGTCGTCGCGTATTCCACGCTCTCGCAGCTGGGCTACATGACGGTGGCGCTGGGTGCCTCGGCCTACTCGGTCGCGGTGTTCCACCTGATGACGCACGCCTTCTTCAAGGCGCTGCTGTTCCTGGCCGCCGGCTCGGTGATCATCGGCATGCACCACGACCAGGACATCCGCAACATGGGCGGCCTGCGCAAGTACATGCCCATCACCTGGATCACCTCGCTGCTGGGCTCGCTGGCGCTGATCGGCACGCCGCTGTTCGCCGGCTTCTACAGCAAGGACAGCATCATCGAGGCCGTGCACGCCTCGCACCTGCCCGGCGCCGGCTTCGCGTATTTCGCGGTGATCGTCGGCGTGTTCGTCACGGCGTTCTATTCGTTCCGCATGTACTTCCTCGTATTCCACGGCAAGGAGCGCTTCCGCCACAAGCCCTTCCCGGGCGAGCACGACCACCACGACGATCACGATGGCCACGGCGAGCACCATGACCCGCACGAGTCGCCCTGGGTGGTGACGGCGCCGCTGATCCTGCTGGCGGTGCCCTCGGTGGTGATCGGCTACCTGACGATCCAGCCGATGCTGTTCGGCGAGCTGTTCTCCGATTCCATCTTCGTCAACATAGAGCGCCACGCCGCGATGGCCGAACTGGCCCAGGGGTTCCACGGCGCCTTGGCCATGGCGATCCACGGCCTGAGCACGCTACCCTTCTGGTTGGCGCTGGGTGGCGTGGTCACGGCCTATGTGTTCTACATGGTCAAGCCGGAGATTCCGGCAGCCTTCGCGCGCATCTTCAGCCCGCTGGTGCGCGTGCTCGAGAACAAGTACTACATGGACTGGATCAACGAGAAGCTGCTGGCGCCGGCGGCGCGCGGCCTGGGCCGCGGCCTGTGGAAGGGCGGGGACGTCGGCTTCATCGACGGCATCGTGATCGACGGGTCGGCCCGCGCGGTGGGCGGCCTGGCGGCGGTCACGCGCTACTTCCAGACCGGCTACCTGTACTGGTATGCGCTGGTCATGATCGTGGGTGTCATCGGCCTGATGACCTGGCAGTTGTGGCCCTACCTGGGCACCCTGATCGCCAAGTAGCGATCGGGCACGGAGAACAAGAACATGGGTTTGCTGAGCCTTGCCATCTGGCTACCGATCGCCTGCGGCGTCCTGCTGCTGGCCATCGGTCGCGACGACAAAGCCGACGCGGTGCGCTGGGTGGCTTTGATCGGCTCGCTGGTCAGCTTCCTGGTCACCCTGCCGCTGATCGCCGGTTTCGACACCAGCACCGCGGCGATGCAGTTCACCGAGACGCTGCCCTGGATCGAGCGATTCAACGTGAAGTACGCGCTCGGCGTCGACGGTTTGTCGGTGTGGTTCGTGCCGCTGACGGCCTTCATCACCGTGATCGTGGTGATCTCGGCCTGGGAGGTCATCACCGACCGCGTCAACCAGTACATGGGCGCGTTCATGATCCTCTCCGGCATCATGGTCGGCGTGTTCAGTGCGCTCGACGGCCTGCTGTTCTACGTGTTCTTCGAGGCCACGCTGATCCCGATGTACATCATCATCGGCATCTGGGGCGGTCCGCGGCGCGTCTACGCCGCCTTCAAGTTCTTCCTGTACACGCTGGCCGGCTCGCTGCTGATGCTGGTGGCGCTGGTCTACCTGTACTACAAGTCGGGCGGCAGCTTCGACATCCTGGCCTGGCACAAGCTGCCGCTGCCGGCGAGCGCGCAGACGCTGCTCTTCTTCGCCTTCTTCCTCGCCTTCGCGGTGAAGGTGCCGATGTGGCCGGTGCACACCTGGCTGCCCGATGCCCACGTCGAGGCGCCTACCGGCGGTTCGGTGGTGCTGGCGGCGATCATGCTCAAGCTCGGCGCCTACGGCTTCCTGCGCTTCTCGCTGCCGATCGCGCCGGACGCGAGCCGCCAGTGGGACTGGTTCATCATCGCGCTGAGCCTGATCGCGGTGATCTACATCGGCCTGGTGGCGCTGGTGCAGCAGGACATGAAGAAGCTGGTGGCCTACTCGTCCATCGCCCACATGGGCTTCTGCACGCTGGGCTTCTTCATCTTCAGCGAACTGGGCATGTCCGGCGGCATCGTGCAGATGGTCTCGCACGGCTTCATCTCGGGCGCCATGTTCCTGTGCATCGGCGTGCTCTACGACCGGGTGCATTCGCGCGAGATCGCGGCCTACGGCGGCGTGGTCAACACCATGCCCAAGTTCGCTGCCTTCGCGGTGTTCTTCGCGATGGCCAACAGCGGCCTGCCCGGCACCAGCGGCTTCATCGGCGAGTGGATGGTGATCCTGGGCACGGTGAAGGCCGGCTTCTGGCTGGCCATGCTCGCGGCCACGGCGCTGATCTTCGGCGCGGCCTACAACCTGTGGATGGTCAAGCGCGTCTACTTCGGCCCGGTGGCCAACGACCACGTCAAGGCGCTCACCGACCTGAACAGCCGCGAATTCCTGATGATGGCCGTGCTCGCCATCGCGGTGCTCTGGATGGGCGTGTACCCGAAGCCCTTCACCGACGTGATGCACGTCTCGGTGACCGAACTGCTCAAGCACGTGGCGCAATCCAAGCTGGTCCCCTGACATGAACGAGATGAACTGGCTCGCCATCGCCCCCGAGATCGTCCTGCTGGTCATGGCCTGCGTGGTCGCCCTGGTCGACCTGTGGGTCACGCACCCGCGCCGCACGCCCACCTATCTGCTGGCCCAGGCCTCGCTCGCCGCGGTCGCGCTGATGCACCTCTCGCACTTCGACGCCGGCCAGACCTTCTACGCCGTGCAGCGCATGGTGGTCGCCGATCCGATGGGCCACCTGCTCGGCTTCTTCGCCACGATCGCGGTGATGGTGTCGCTCGCCTATGCGCGGCCCTATGCCGCCGAGCGCGAGATGCTCAAGGGCGAGCTGATCTCGCTGTCGATGTTCTCGCTGCTGGGCATCTGCGTGATGCTGTCGGCGAACAACTTCCTGGTCATCTATCTCGGCCTGGAGCTGATGTCGCTGAGCCTGTACGCGCTCGTCGCGCTGCGCCGCGACCATGCGCCGGCCACCGAGGCGGCGATGAAGTACTTCGTGCTCGGCGCGCTGGCCAGCGGCTTCCTGCTGTACGGGCTGTCGATGATGTACGGCGCCACGCGCTCGCTCGACATCCCGACCGTCTTCAACGCCATTGCCACCGGCCAGATCGACAATGCGGTGATGGTGCTGGGCCTGGTGTTCGTGGTCTCGGGCCTGGCTTTCAAGCTCGGCGCCGTGCCGTTCCACATGTGGATCCCCGACGTCTACCAGGGCGCACCTACAGCGGTCACCGTGCTGGTGGCCGGCGCGCCGAAGCTGGCGGCGTTCGCGATCACCATCCGCTTGCTCGTCGAAGGCATGTCCGGCCTGGCGGTCGACTGGCAGCAGATGCTGATCGTGCTGGCGGTCGCCTCGATGGCGCTGGGCAACCTGGCGGCCATCGCGCAGAGCAACCTCAAGCGCATGCTGGCCTATTCGACGATCAGCCAGATGGGCTTCATGCTTCTGGGCCTGACGCCGACGGTCGTCTCCGGCAACACGCTGTCGGCGGCCAATGGCTACAGCTCGTCGATGTTCTACGTGCTCACCTACGTGTTCACCACGCTGGGCACCTTCGGCATCGTGATGCTCCTGTCGCGCCACGGGCATGAGGCCGAGCAGATCGACGACCTCAAAGGCCTGGCGCGCCGCAGCCCCTGGTATGCGGCGGTGATGGCGATCTTCATGTTCTCGCTGGCGGGCATCCCGCCGACGGTGGGCTTCTACGCCAAGCTGGCCGTGCTGCAGGCGCTGGTCTCGACCAACCAGGCGCTGTACATCTGGCTGGCCGTCATCGCGGTGCTGCTGTCGCTGGTGGCGGCGTTCTACTACCTGCGCATGGTCAAGGTGATGTACTTCGAGGAGCCGGCGGACACGCGGCCCATCGTCAGCACCGGCGAAGTCCGCACGCTGCTGTCGCTCAACGGCGCTGCCGTGCTGGTGTTCGGCATCCTGCCGGGCGGCCTGATGGCGATGTGCGCCCAGGCCATCGTCAAGGCGCTGGGCACCTGAGCGCGAGGGCGTGAGTCAGCCGCCCGCCAGCACCGCCGACGCGCACCTGCGCGAGGAGACGATCTCCTCGCAGCCCGTCTTCCAAGGCAAGCTGCTTCAGGTTCGATGCGACCGCATCCGCCTGCCCGACGGCGCGCAGGCCACACGCGAATTCATCGTGCACCCCGGCGCCGTGATGGTGGTGCCCATCCTCGACGACGGCCGGCTCGTGATGGAGCGTCAATGGCGCTACCCGCTCGCGCAGGTCATGCTCGAGTTTCCCGCCGGCAAGCTCGAGGCCGGCGAGCCGACGCTGCAGTGCGCGCAGCGCGAGCTGTTCGAGGAGACCGGCTACCGCGCGCGTGAATGGGCGCTTGCCGGTGCCTTGCACAACGCGATTGCCTACTCGAACGAACGCATCGAGATCTGGTTCGCACGCGGCCTGACGGCCGGCGAGCGCCGACTCGACGAGGGCGAGTTCCTCGATCTGCAGCTGTGCAGCGTCGACGAGCTCGACCGACGCTGCGCCGCCGGTGAAGTCACCGATGCCAAGACGCTGGTCGGCCTTCAGTGGTTGCAGAATTGGCGCGCCGGCCGCTGGGCGATTCCCGGGATGATGCCGGCTTAAGAACGGCCCCTCATAATCCGGTGCATGAAGGTCCTGAACCTGCGCTGCGCCCACGATCATCGTTTCGAGGGTTGGTTCGCATCCGGTGAGGACTTCGAGTCGCAGACGTCGCGCGCCCTGGTGTCATGTCCGGTGTGTGCCGACACCGCCGTCACCCGGCTGCCGACAGCCCCACGGATCAAGTCGTCCGCGCAGCGGCGCGACGAGGATGCGGCGGCCCCCAGTACCAGCAACGAACTGCAGAGCGCCTGGATGCAGGCCGTGCGCTACATGATGGCCAGCACCGAGGACGTCGGTGCGCGCTTCCCCGAAGAGGCGCGGCGCATGCATTACGGCGAGACCGCCACTCGCGGCATCCGCGGCCAGGCCTCGCGCGAAGACGCCGATGCGCTGCGCGATGAAGGCATCGAGGTGATGGCACTGCCGGTGCCGGCTGCGCTCAAGGGGCCGGTGCAGTAGCGCATCCCCATCCGCCTTCGAGGATTCAGGCACTCACGCTGGCGACCGGCAGCTCGCGGCCCTTTGCTGACGTTCGCTTGTGGCCGCTTTCGTGCCTGGTTCGCGCATCGCGGCAGGCGCTGCCCGCGGGGGGCTCATGCTGTGGCGGTCGGCGCTGTGCGCCGACTCCACTGCGATGCTCGCGCCAGGGTCGTGCCGCAGAACTAACTGCGCGACCTGCGGTC
>Ga0209097_10000881_pt1 | contig 27067 bp, 21 predicted proteins | sample AD_UKC052_MetaG_FD_184419 | JGI IMG/M metagenome (GOLD analysis project Ga0209097, IMG submission 184419) | Active sludge microbial communities of municipal wastewater-treating anaerobic digesters from USA - AD_UKC052_MetaG (SPAdes) (version 2) | ecosystem: Engineered > Bioreactor > Anaerobic >... | reverse complement strand
CTTCGGTGTGTGGCGCAGCCTGGTAGCGCACTTGCATGGGGTGCAAGGGGTCGTAGGTTCGAATCCTATCACACCGACCAGTCTGGATAAGGGTTAGATGGATAGCATCCACTAACCCTTTTTCTTTTTCCGGCCTGCTTGTCCTAAATTTGTCCTATAAATTTTGAGCAGTCACGAGACTTCGACGGACATCAGCGGACAAACTAACCACTTGCAGTGGACTATGCCGGTTGCCCTGACACACCAAACCGTCACGTAGCAGTTGTTCGGCCAAATCAAGCTTGGCTATCCGCTCCGTCCGCCGCGCTTCCCCTTTGGGCATTCAACCAACGCCGACAACGCCTTCTCTATGTTGCTATCGCCGTAGTCTTTCAACTTGGTGTTCATCGCTTTTAGCGCCACCGCCAGGTCGGCCCGCTTAGCGCTTGATATGAACTTGGCGGCGCCCCTTTGCTTTTTGAGCATTGCATGCTTCGGGGTCGCAGCCATCATCGCGAGAGTCTCGCTAAGCAGCCCAACTAGAGTTGCTCCGCACGATGCCTTCACTCTTTCAAGTTGAGGCAGGCGGGATCGCGCCTTAGCGGTCACAAGCGTCCACTTACGCCTAAAGACCAGGTGGTCATCAACCAAAGCGCCACCGAGCACCACCTCATCAATTGAAAAAGTGTCGCGAGGCGGACTAGGCGCGGGATTGCTGCGCAGCGCGCTTGTTTTCTTAGAGATAACTATTCCCGGCTTCGTTACGGGAGGAGTTTCGCATTTCAATTGCGCCCCTTTGGCCTTACTGGCCCATCGACTGAATTTCCTGATAACCGTCGGTGACAATCTGAAGCCGTTCGTCACAGCAAGACGCAACCACAAAAGCGCGTGTACTTGGGTCGCGGCGTCCAGCGGTGCCTTTGCGCGCCGCAGCACGTCCACCAGTGTCTCAACTTGCGGGTACCGTGCACGCAACTTGGCGCGCTCGGTTGGCGGTGAATCGTTTACGACGCAATCTTGAATCATAGTTGCCAACTCGATAGCTCGATCAGAGCGCAGCTTTTCAGATTGTGTCGCAGCTTCGGTTGGCACCATATCCAAGAAGAGACGTTCAACTGCAAGCGAAAAATTCCACGTGCTTGCGAAGTGCCATTTCTCTGTGCTGTGATTTGCAATTCTCTTCATGATTTATTCCTCTTGCGTTCCTCGCGCCAAATATAAGTTATCACATATAGGCTATTTGCTAAACCTCTTGAGTTCCTCGTGGTAAATGCTGCGCATATTTCATAAAACTGCGTATTACCATGTTGTCAATAAGCGTACGTATCCACTGCGCAATTGTTCGCCGGTGGAACGCAAACGCAAAAAAAGGAACCAAAATGGGCACTGCAAAATTACAAATCGAGAAAAGAGAAAAAAACGACACCGCCACGCCGCTTTACTGCGGGATGGTGGGCGACGAGTACATAAAAATCCGTAAAGATGGTCGCCTTCGTTATTACGTTGGCGAGGTTTTCATTCACAAGCCGAAAGTATCAAACGACGGGCCAAAGACGGTAAGAAAGTGGTTTCGAGCCACGAAGGGTTTTACGAATATGACGCCAGCAGCGGAATGCTTCGCTTGCCGTGGCAGCCAGACTGGCCGCTCTTTTTGGGTCAATGTTGTGCCCGTGCCCACACCGGCGAATCGTACAAAAAAAGATAAGGCCCATTCGAAGTATCGTAAAGAGAGAGTTCCGCAAACCCAAGAAGGCGCGAAGGGCACATCGTCATCGCATCTCGACGCGATCGCGGCACAACAGAAGGCAGGTCTTGACCCAGACGTCCGTATGAGCTTCATCGTTACCTACGTGGGCGAGTCACGAGCAAACATCTACCGCAAAATGGGCAAAGAGTTTCCAATGCCGACGAAGCGAGGGCGAGGGTCATTCTGGCCGCTGTCTGTCATCGACGCATACAAAGCGAAAACGAGTCGCGAAGGGGGGCGGAATGGGCAATAGCAAATCTGAGCGCGAGGGAGGTACGCGAGTTGTCTTCAATTTTGATCGCGTCACCATTTGGGTTGACCACGAGGAGCTCCCGGTTTTGTGGCACTCACTTGAATGTGATGGTGCCACCGTCAACGTTCACCCACACCCGATGCCGTTCAACCCCCGCTGGAAACTTCGCATCGAAATACTTCAGCCGTCGATTCGATGCCTGCGTCGAATCCAAAAGGCACTAGGAGCTCAGGTATCTGCGCTGGTCAGCTACGTCGAAATAGCGGTCGACGTTAAGCTTGCCGAGCGCAGCGCCGCGCGTCGCTTGCGCGATGCGTTCCTGGGGGCGGCCAAGGTGCGCAGCCAACGGGCAACAGTGAAACGGTTTCGGCGAACGTGGTACTTCGGGCACCGTGCAAAGGACGGAGCAGGGAAAACTCCCAACGTCGTCGCAGTCTACGCCGATAAACCCAGCAAGCTTCACGACGCGAGAGGCCCCAGTGATCATGCCGGGTGCTTCCATCTGGAGTGGCGCGCGAGTGGTCAAAAAAATCTAGCCGGTAAGGGGATCGGTGCGCTCGCTGATCTAATCGACTTCGATCACAAATTGTTTTGGGACACACACATCAGGCTATTTCGTCTTCCGAAGAAAAAATTTCTGGGTCAGAGATTGCGCGGGCTGAAAGGGTCGAGTGACGAGGTGTCCGACTCAGCGCTTCGAAAACGCGCAAACGACTGGATTGGGGGGTATTTGGTGCCAGTCGACAAGGCTGGCGCAAGAGCAGTTTTTGCGATGCACAACGCTTTGGTCGAAACACCGCAGTTGGAAAAGGCGCTGGAAAGGGTGCCGTTTGAGGTGTGGCTAACTGAGGAGATGAGACGCTGTGAGACACCGTAGATCTTTGCTGCTGATGAAGGTTGAGGGGTGAACATTTGCGGCGCGCAAAAGGATTTGCGGCGCATCGAGTTGCGGGATGGGGGCGGCACTGATATAGATGTGCATTTTCCCCATTTCCAACTCCTCACTTTCAACTCCAAAAATTAAGAACCATCAAATAACAGCTCTTTTTGAAGTGTTTCCGCGAATTCATACAATTATTTGCACGCAAAAACATGTGCGAAAGACGCAACTTTTTTACTGCGATTTATTGACTGAATTGCATGCAAAATAAGTGAGTTCACAGTTGAGCAATGACCGTTTTTTTCGAAGAAAAGCGGTGCAGATCGCTGGTGAAAAGCGGTACATAGAAAGCAGTATTTGGGGAGCGATACGGGGACTACCGTCAATGCATAAAAAAGTGGATGTCGGGGGCAGGGCAAGGCGCGGTTGAAAACAGCCCCACGGGTCGCCAGCGCGATTTTCGCCAAAGCGCAGGTATCGGTATCTTGCTCGAATGCAAACGCATAAGGGAGGCGTCATTTTGACGATGTCACACTTAGTCAGAAAACGATAACCCCCGGAATATTTTGTAATCGAGTTTCCGCCTGAACGACCAGTGTTGATTGCTCATGATTGTGCTGAAGGCAGGCCGCCGTGCTTTGGGCACTTTATTCTGGTGTCTCGCGGCTTCAAACGTAACCGTTCATCTTGAGCGCCCCCTTTCGACACATTCACGATGAGAACCCTCAAATCCGCAAAAACTGCCAGAGCCGCGAGCACCTTGCCAAAACCTCAGAAGGTGGGAGGTTCAAGTGCTACCACCGACAGCCCAGTCAAATTTAGCAACGCCATCGTCACAACGCGCCAGCGCCGCGTAGAAGTCATCGCGAGTCCTGGCAGCGGCAAGACGCACACGCTCATACGGCGCGTTTTGTGGTTGCTGGAGCAGGGGGTAGCGGCCGAAAAAATTGCGGTGCTGAGCTTCTCGAATTCAACGGTTGCGGAGTTGAAGCTCAGGTTGGCGAACGTCGCGGCGACCGATACGGGCGGAAAGGAGTCCAATACGGGCGAGGCGGAATCCGACTCGGAGCTATCGTCACAGCTAAAAAGAGTGTCAGTTACAACCGCTCATGCTTATGCGCTTGGACTCGCGCGGCGTGTCAAGTCAGGGACGGCGAGCGGCGCCAGGTACAAGGGCAACATCGTCGCGGATAAGACTCAACATGCACTCATCGTCCGCGCGATCAAGCGCGTGATAAAGAAGGCTATCAATGAAGAGATCTGGCTCAAAGCAAGTAATCTGGTGCGCAAACGTCAATTGGAACTAGCCGAGCATTTAGCTAAGGCGCAAGCCGCACCCGAGATTGCGCGATTATTTGGCGTGGTTGCAGCTTCGAGAAAGTCGTTACCAGACGTCGTCGCAGGTTCCGGGTTCGATGCTTTGCGCACGCTTGAAGGTGCAGTTTCAGACGTTAGGCCCGCGATTGGGGAGTCGAAATCTGCGACCAACCGTTTGGTGAAAGTTCTACTGGAGGTTGCTAAGCAATATGCGGCCGTCAAACGCGGGCGAAAGTGTATTGACTATGGCGACATGCTTAGCCTGGCGATTGACCAAGTCGAAAGTGATTCGACCCACGTAAAGCACACGCATTTTCTCGTCGACGAGTTTCAGGACTGTAGCGCGGCGCAAGTGGCGCTGCTCGCTCGATTGGCTGCGTTGCCGAACCGGCAGATCATGGTGTTTGGCGATCCGTCGCAAGCGGTTTATGGCTTCATGGGCGCCGCGTATGTGTCGCTATCGTCGGAACTCGATTCGGTGATACGCATGCGGTTGCCGGTATCCGTTCGGCTTACGGCAGAAGTCGCGGCGTTGGCTTCCGCGGTTGTGAATGCAAGAGGCAACAATCGCATCGCAACGGCCAAATCAGGCGCTCGGCCCGTATTGATTGAGCTGGCATCAACGTCGGCGCTGCGCGATGCCGTGGTCCTCGACGTCCAACGACTTGTCGACCAGGGTGTCGCGCTTTCAGACATTGCGGTGTTAGCGAGGACGAAGGCGCAACTCTACGAGATTGAAGCGGCATTGTTGGCAGCGAAAATTGATACGAACCGACTCGGAAAGAATCGTCGGCACCTTCACGTCAGAAATGTGTTGCGGTTCGTTCGTCTAATTGAGCGACACGCTTCACAGGCGGTGGGTACCAAGCAACGTATCGAAGCGAAAGCCATTGAGTCTCTGCTCGCTAAAGCCGCTGGGCGGGCGAACATAGAGCCAGCAGGAGCGTCAATCAAACAAGCCATCGTGGAGGTGCGTATTGCGTCACGATCTTCGTCACTTGCAGGTCGGTATCAGGGTTGTGTCCGCGCCTATCTCAAGTTGCTCGGTGGATCGCGCGAGAACAAAGAGATTCAACACGAACTCGCGCGGTGGGAACCTTTGTGCAGTGAGCACAATTCGTCAAAGGCGATGCGAGAAGCGTTGAAAACAATGCCAACGGAAAAGGTTGTAACGGCGACGATTCACGCTGCGAAAGGGCGAGAGTGGAAGCACGTGCGTGTAGTTGGCGTGACTGAGGGGTTGTTGCCGATTTATCACGCCAAGGAGGAGTCGGCAATCCGCGAGGAAATGAAGCTCATGTATGTCGCGGTAACGCGAGCCATCGACACGCTCAAGCTTTATCACGCAGTGGCGCCCCACACGCGAAGCGGAAAGACATTCGACAAGTTGAGTCGCTTCGTTGCAAACGCCGACGTGTTGAAGCGACTAAATCATGTACCGGTGACCGATAACAAAAGAAGCAGATGTGACTGAGTTTTCATTTGGGGCGAGTAGATTGTTTGGTTGAAGGCGACTCGCGTTTCGCACGGAACCTTGCGCTTCGGGCAATAAATCCGATAGCGCGAAGTTGTCAATGCTGTCGTGACAGACCTTGTCGTAGCGGCGCTCGTCACCCGGCTAGCCGTTTGCCAAATTCCCCGTCCCCGCTCGACGTGATCAGCAACCGTTGCGTCGCCCGCGTTGCACTGACGTAAAAAAGACGCGCTTCCTCGCTTGCGTCGGCGTTCGCTCCGGGCATGCGACCCGCGCCCACCAACGCAACAACCGGGAACTCCAACCCCTTGCTCACATGCATAGTCAGCACTTTGATGTTGTCGGTGCTGGGGTTGAATGTTCCGGAGCCTTTCCGAAGCTGATGCGGTAGCTTCAGTCGGTTGAGCGCATGTGCGCACGCGTCGAGTTCGCTGTAGTGTCGGCAAATCACTGTCATGTCGCCCCACGCGTGCCCCTCTTGATGCGCCGCGTTGAGCAGCTCTGCCACCTTAGCGGCTTCGTCACGCAGTGTCGGTAGTTTTATGACCAGTGGGGTTTCGCCTTCGCGCCCACAACTCATCGGTTGGACGAGAGGAATGCCGTCGTCGTCTTTGTCGTCTGCGGTCAGCAGGTCCGCTGCGATCAAACTCGCCGTTTGCAAAATTTGCTTTGTGTTCCGGTAGTTAATTTTGAGAATGGTGGTGCGTCCCTGCGCCTGTATGCCAACGCTCTTAAAGCTGAACTGCTTGCTTCGACTGCGTTCGTAAATGCTCTGAGCGTCGTCATAGAGCACCAGCAAACTGTTCGTGGTCGGGTCGACCATTTGTGTCACGAGTCGCAACCACTCGGGTGCAAAGTCATGCCCTTCGTCAATCAACACTGCTTGATACTGACCGCTTGGAATTTGCTTTCGGTCGACAGCACCGATGACGAACTGCACCAAATCGTCAACAAATTGTTTGGTACTCGACTGTGCTGGCAACACCTGACCGAAGCTCTCCAGTTGATCTCGGCACCACTTATGAAAGTGACGCACATGCACGCGATCCGTCATACCCTTCGCGGTCATCACGTGGTTCAATTTCACCGCGAGCGGTTCGTTGTAGCAAAGGACGAGGACCGGCTTACTGTTGGGAGAGGTGGCGTTGGCCAAATACTCTGCGCGGTAGCCGAGGATCATGGTCTTACCGGAACCAGCGACGCCGTGGATTACGCGATGCCCGTCGCCTAAACTGCGTGCGAGCTGTTCCTGTTGCAGGTCCATCACGCGCATCATGCTCGGCATGTCGGCGTCTGACGCACTGTCATCAAATAACGAACCCTGAGTGTGAACTCGCACATCGGGAAACATGATCCACCGAACGCGGTCGAGCTGAGGTAGCGACATGGTGTGTTCAAACGCGTGGGGAAACATGTTCCACAACCGCTGCTGGAATTCTTCTGCGTCGACCGACTCGGTCATTTCGTCCGAACAAATGACGCGGTCGGGTTCCATCGCTTGGTCTAAGCCCGACGCCTCAAACTGCTTGCGTGTAATGCGTGTGAGCACCACACCGTGTCCCCAAGGGAACGCTAGCTTGCCCTGATGGGGCCCGGTCGGATGCACCAGTTGTGGATCGCGTTCTAACGCATTGACGACCTGTATCGCGCAGTGACGTGCCTGTGAAATTGGATTGATAACTGTTTTTGGGCGTCCGTCTGGAATGATCTCGAACAGCTGCGGCGTCGCTCGCTTAATGGTTTCTAGCTTCCAGTCCTTCGTTTCGACGATCAGAAGCCCACGACGGGGATGTAAGAGCACAAAGTCAGGGTACGACTGTTTGGGGCCGACCGGGACGTCGTACCAGAGGAGGTAATCGTCTTCGAGTTTTTGTTCAAAGCGCTCAGCGAGCCTGCGCTCACCTGTCGTCATGCGCGAGACGCACGTGGACAGTGATGGAATCAGCGTTGCCATGCGTGCAATGTAGCATCGGTGCGCGCACGCTCAGCGCTTCTGATGCACGACGCACAAATCACGGACTTGGCAGCGTGTCGGCGATCAAACTACAGAAATATTGCGAGAAATGGCTCCAGTCACGGTAACGAGTATTTCCGTGAGTTAGAAACGGTCACCGCAGCAGCCGGTCGAGCAACCGCTTCGCGTCAGTGACGTGGCGTGCTATGCAACTATGCTCGCGGAGGGATGATCATTCAACGAGCCTTCGACAAATCGCGAGACTCATTTCTTTGTGGCCAATTTGTTCAAGAGTAGCAGCAAGTCACCATTGCGCTTCCAGTACTCCCCATTTTCTTGCCAGTAGAAATACGCCTCGTCTTCGCCGCCCATCGTAATTGTTCCGGGGATCACTGAGGGCGGAGGCTCCTCGTGCTCAGATTTAAGTAGTTCGAGCGCTATCTTGGGTTTGCACGAAATCGCAGTCTGTAGTGCTTTGGTTGCTCGATCCGTCTGGTGCAGCTCGAAGTGCGCGAGTGGCGACGAGTAGAGAATGTCGGCGGTCGTGTCATCGGGGTATTGGTCTGCTAGCCTAACCGCAGAGACCCAGTCAGAACGACGCAGGAAGGACCGCATCAGCAGCGAACGCACGCTCAGATTGTCGTCCGGACACACTGAAACCAGTCTCGCGTAAATCGCCTCCGCAGCGCGACTCTCTCCCTCTCGCTCTAACCATCGCGCTTCATTGCTGTACGCTCGCATGAACGGTCGATTGTCGGTGTCGACCCATTGCAATCGAGCGGTGTTCCACGAAAACTCAGCGGGGAGGGCCGCAAGACCATGCTGCACCGCAGCGGATGCCAGCGCGCGCGCTTCTGCGTTGTTGCCGAGCCGCTCGTGAGCGATGGACAAGTGGTGTAGCGCGTAGATATGTCGAGGGTTCGCGGCAAGTACACCCCGGAAGCCTTCCATAGCCTCATCGATGTCACCAGACTCCAGCGATTCACTCGCCGCCCAAAATATTTCGTTAATTGCTTCAGCTGAAGATTCGTTATCGAAACTCCATTCGCCGGGTGAAATTTCGGTAACTCTAGCCATACGATGCTCGGGTCTTTTGTTGCAATGGTTCGGAGAAAGCATAACCGTACCGCGTCCGCTTTTGGGTCGCTACGCAAATCGCAGCTGTGTGCATGCGCTGCGCGGCCATTGTGTACATAGCTGTTAGCGTCAATGAAAAGCGATAAAGAGTGCCCGCGTGTACCGGTGTTGAGTCACTTAAATACCGATTACCGTGAGCTAGCGCGACTCGCATTGCGCAGTAGCGTTACCGCGCGAGTTCTGCGGATCATTCGAGCTGTTCGACCGCCCAGTCGCCGAGCGCGTCGACAATTTCTTGACGGATCACCTTTCCGATTCCGATCTGATTCAACCTGAATCCCTTCGCACGTAGCTTGTTCACTACGTCTTCGGAGTCGACGATAAAGAAGTCGTCGAAGTCCAAATGGTGACGCAAAATGTTGTGCGCACGCGTGCTCAGACCGTCTGACCAGAAAGTCACTACACGCGCGTCCGGTCGGTAGTTCGCTTCGCGCAGTCGCGCGAGTTGAATTTTCGCGTTCGCTTTTGCTGCAAGCGCAGCGGTGTGCGCTTCTTCTTTGGACGCGTATGAAAGGGGTTCGTTGGAGACGCAGATGCCGCCGACAGTGGGAAGCCAGCGAGTAGTGATGCTCGACTCGCCGATTGAGATGATGCTGCGCGCAGAAATCGTTCCCTTGACGATTTTCTGGAGCACTATCTGAATACTGGAATCCACGTTTCAACCTCCGCGCTGCGTGATGTGCGACAAATGTACATGTCGCGCCAAACCGCCACACCCACTGTGGTTTCGTCCGGGAGCCGTGTGTCGTGAATATTTCGTCCCGCAGCAGACGAAAGCTCGTCGGACGACGCGCGACGAACCCACCAGCTCCAACAAACATAAGCGCAACGTTTGGTTTGCCGTCAACAAATGTTGCACGCGTACAACACTAAAACCTATTAAAACTGATAGGTTTAGATAGGTGCCAAATCGCACGAACTGTGCTAAAGACGATGCTGCCGCGCAGCCAGTCTCCGACGCACGGTCAGCACGCGTTTTGCGGTCTTCTCGACTAACTCCGCCGGGGTAATTTCAAGCGCATGCGCGAGGCGAAACACGGTATCGAGCGACGGTTGTTTCTCACCGCGCTCGACGCGTCCGTAATAGCTTCGATCCATGCCCACCTCTAGAGCCATTGCCTCTTGCGGCACGTCGAGCCCTTCGCGCAATGCGCGAACCGTCTCACCAAAGGCAAGCGCAAGTACAGGGTTTCGAGGCGATGGGGGCATCCCCGTACGTTCTCGCGTTGCGTGTGCACAGTCCACGGCCTAGTGCACCCAATTGCAGCAACTCAAAAAAATACGCTCGAAGCGAAATCAGAATTGTCTCAAGCGCCATGCCAGCACCGGATATGCCTTTGGCATGGCGTTTTGTCAGTCGCACGGCTAGACTGCCAGCATCAGGCGTAATGGCCCGTCAACGACCTTTCTGAGCACACCATGTTCGCTTTAACGTATCTTGGCCTCCGCAATAGACAGACCGCGCGCAACTTAGGGCGAATACTGTGCGGCGCCCTGATATCGCTATTCGTGGTGCTTGGAGCGACACACAGCAATACCGCCCAAGCGGTCACCGGCTGCGGCTTCAACGTAGACGCGCTTGCGCTGACCGACCCCAACGCCGCAGCGAGTAGTGATCTAACCAGTGACGGCCTACTCATCGCACGTTATGTGCGTGGCCTCACGGGTACAGCGCTCATCAAAGGTACGCGCGTCGATCAAACTCCCGCTAATCTCACCACCGTAACCGCCGCCATCACTGCGCACATGACCGCTTACCGTGGTGCGCACGACATCGACGCCAGCGGCATCGTTGACAGTAACGACACGCTCATCATCTCGCGCTATCTCGCGGGCTATCGCGGCGCGTCCCTTACCAATGGACTCGGGCTCACCGGCAGTCGAAACGCATTTGCCGACGTTCAGACGTATATCGCCAACGGCTGTGTTACCGCCGCCACACCCACGATCAGCATCAACGCACCGTCAACACCGCAAATTATCACCATCGGCCAGACCATCAGTTTGACCGCCAACGCGCTTGACGCGGACGGATGGGTCACCAGCATCGTCTTTCTGGTTAACGGTGCGCCCGTATCTGGTTTGTCATGCAATTACGCCACCACCAGCAATCCGCGTACGTGCACGGTCAACTGGACACCCGGCGCAGTCGGTAGTTACAGTCTCACCGCTATCGCCACCGACAATAGTGGTCTGAGCACCACCATCTCCACCCTCAACGCTCGCAGTGTCACCGTCAGCCCGCTGACGCCACCTTCGGGCTGTTCTATCTCTGGCCCGACCTCTCTGGCCGCCACCGCATCAGGATCGTGGTCAGTGTCGTGTACGGGCGGTTCGCCGGTGACCAGCTACAGTTGGTCGCGCAGCCCCGCAGGTTTCACGGCGGCAACACAATCCATCGTAGATACCCCATTCCCCAGCGTAACGCCCACCAGCGCCACCTACAGCGTCACCGTCGGCAACAGTGCCGGAAGCGCCAGCGTATCGATCACCGTACAAAACACCACGATCAACACCGCGCCAACGGCACAGGTCTTCGCCCTCAACAGTCCGGCCAATGCCATTGTGCAAATGGGCAACCCGGTCGTCTTTGGCTTCACCGTGTACGACCCTGACCCTGGCCAGTCGCTGGGTGTCATTCTCGTGCGCGACAGCGTCAATGGTTTCGCCGACGGTTCGTACATGGTCACGACCTCCGCCTCCAGCGGTTCAGCACAATCAGGCACCATTACATGGACTCCGGTGATTGGACAAGACGCGGCGGGCACCCATATTTTTCGCTTACAGGTCTACGATGGTTTTCTGCTTCGCTCGTCGGTTAACACCATCAGCATCACCGTCACGAGTGAAACACTGACTTTCATCCATCCAAGCATCACCGGCTCGCCGATGATGGCAAGCGACAGCGCCGGCAAAGTGGTGTGGCGAGAGGACTACAGCGCCTTTGGTGAACGGAAGAAGAACGAAGCAAACGCGAATGCAGGCGTCGCTGCCAATCAAAACTGGTTCATCGGCAAACCGCAAGACACCCAGACCGGACTCGTGTACTTCGGAAACCGCTGGTATGACCCGCTGACGGGTCGATTTATCTCATTCGACCCGGCCGGCGTCGATGAGCACAACCCGCATTCGTTCAATCGTTATGCGTATGGGAATAACAATCCCTACAAGTTTGTCGATCCAGATGGGCGAGCGGTGTTTCTCATCCCGCTTGTGGCGGCTGCTATCGAAGCTGCACCGGCAATTGCAGCCACTGCAAGTGTTGGGTATGCAGCCGCGCGCGCAGCTCCTGGCGTTCAGCGAGCGGTCGCCGCTGCGATGAATACCGTGAATTCATTAGCGGCGCATCCGGCCACCGTGTCAGCTATTGAGACGATGGCGTCAATATTCTCTGGCACTCCCAATCCAATAAGTTTAGCCCCTTCGGCGGCAACAAATATCGTGTATCAAACCGCAAAAAGCGGAGGACGATACGCAGGATTTATCGCGAACTATGCATCACGATCAGTGCGTGAAATTGAAAAAGCCATCCGTTCGCACGAAGCTCAAGTTGCAGAACACGCGGCGAAAATTGCTAATCCCGCTGGTGTCAAAGGGCTTCGCAACGAGTGGTCGAAGATTGATCCTCGCGAGCAAGCGGCGATGATAAACGGTTGGCACAAAGACATGCAAAACAACGCGGAGCGGGCGGAAGCACTCAAAGGCTTACTTCAAGACGTAACTGGGAAATAGGAAGAACACAAGTGAAAAACGCGAGCGTGCATGAACATTTTTTGCGTGATCTTGGGCCAGAGCTCTTAGATTTGGTCGTGACCATGCAGGAGCAAAGGGACGAAGACAAGGATCCAGAGAGTCCTTTTTATGTTGGAGCATTTTTTGCCTATAGACGAGTGCTTGAGGTCATTATTGATCAGGCTCGACTGTTCGGTATTGCCAATGCGACCCTTGGTCTGCCCGACACTATTGATTTGGAAGCATTAGTTCCTCGTACCAAAACGGATGAGGGCGCGCCCGAATGAAAAAGATTCGCCCACATAGCATTCGTTCATTGATAGCGACAACGTTGCTAGCGTCCCTAGTAGCAGTCATCCCAATCGCCCACGCAGCATCACCCACGCCTTCCGCGCCGTACACCATCCTAAGCGCCAATCCCGCCAATCTGGACATGACGCTTGCGGTGCAACCAACCATCGTTCGCGTATCGCCAAGTGCTGCAACGTGTCGGTACGGTGTCTTCATCATCGCGCCCGGCGCTTCCGCAGCCGCCCTCAAATCCGCAGCCAGCACGGCCGCAACCGCCAAACAAGCGGTCAGTTTCGATTACAGCATTGACGCCGACAAATTCTGCATCGTTAGCGCCATCACCCCGTCGACCGCCACCGTCACAGCAAGCACGATCAAACCTGCCTTCGGCTCGCCCGGCAACCCAGATGTCGGCGTCTACGATGGTTATCACAATGCCTTTGCGACCGCCCACAAATCGGCGTTTCGTGATTTTGGCCAAGGCAAATTCGACGAAAGCGTTGATCCGATCACGGGCCGCTTGTGGATGACCCACACCGATGTCGTCGTCCCTGGCGTGAACGGACTCGACATTCGAGTGATGCGTAATTACATCTCTCCCGATGCTGAGCAAATAGCCAACGGACTTGGCGGACTCGAACCTGAAATCAATGGGTTTGGTTGGCACGTCATTGCCAATTTTGGTGGAGTACGCGGAATGGTCGCCGCGTGTAGTTTGCGCTTTCTCGCCGGAGAAAACTCCGACTATGACGGTTACTACCTTCGCGCGGAAACGTTGCCGCAATGGATTAACGCCAAGGGGCAACCAGAACCCTTGATGCCCGTTCCCAACGAGGGGCAACAGTACGCCAATCGACCGTTTACCACCTTCGTTTGGCGAACCGCGAGCGGCACCACAGTCGAGTGCGGATATGACGACTACCATCCCATCGCCACGCTCCCGGATGGCACCAAGATCGAGATGAACGCCACCACCACCGACTACGCGATTTTGGGGGCATGGAATGCATTCCCGACAAAAATCACGGATCGCTGGGGCAATTGGCTCTCGTTTGAATGGGATATGGCGTATTCGGCGCTTTTCTTTGCGGCGAGTAATTACCGGCAGGGCCACATGGCGCGCACCATACCTATTACACGCATCACATCGTCCGACGGTCGCGAAGTCCGCTTTGTTTACGAGTCGATGGCCCCGAGTTGGTTGGCCAATCCAACACAACCGATCCCCGTCACAGAAAAAATTCTCAAACGTATCGAGTACGGTACGCACAAGGTTGAATACAGCTACGACCGCATGTGGCCACAAGGGATCAACATTCTCGCTTCTAGCTCTGCGAAATATCTTCTGCGTCGTGTAGACACGCCCGACGGACTCAATTGGCGCTACGAGTACTGGGGGATGCCCACAGGTATATACCCCGCAGCGGGTGATGCGGCGCTTAAAACGCTGACCTACCCGCACGGCGGCACCGCCACCTACGAGTGGGGTGGTAGCAAGATGACCACGCAAATCTCGGCTAATTCGCTCCCGGTCTCAAAATCCTTTCAACTGCGCAAGAAAACCACGCAGCCCGACAACGGCGTCTGGCGATATTCCTACACCGACATGGTGAGAACTGCCGCCGACGAAGCCAACGACCCCATTCCGTCGCTCACGGGTTACGCCGCATCGCCAACTGATCCGAATGCTTACCTCGAAGCGGGACGCATCACCGGCCCAGCAAGCATCGAAGTGTTTCATCATTTCCCGCGTTACGCAGACCCCAATTTCAGCAACTTCCAAAACATCCCAGAAAACTACACAAGCGCATACGAAACGTGGCGTTTGGGGCGTTTGGTTCAGCACACCACCTACGCGCTCGGCACCACGTTCTCAACCACGCAGGCCGCTATACCGTTGGAAAAAACGACGCAAACATATGTACCTATTACCTATCCACTGGGTGGTTTTATCGGGGATCAGCAAAGCGTCCTGCCCATACGACATGGCGCATGCAGTGACCCGCGTTGCCCAGCTGGTGACACGCCGGCCGTCGACAAATACGCCTACCTTGTTCGTCCAGTAACGACCACCATCAAGCGCGGCACCAGCCAATACGTCACCTCAAACGACGCATTCATGGCCTTCTGCGGCAAACCCACTACGGTCACCGAAACCGGCCAACGCAATCGCTCTACGGTTTATGTGTTTGATCGAGCGGGCTACTGCCAAGCCACGTCACAACAGTTGAACGAAAACAGCACGCGACGCAGCCGTACTGCGAGCACACTCACGGTCGACAAACTTGCGGTCGCCACCGAAACGCATTTCGGCCCCACTGACACGGGAGGGTTGAGCACCAGCTACACGTACCTCACCACGGGCGAACTCAACACAAAAACCGATGCCAACGGGTTCGTCACCGTGCTTCAAGACTACTGGCGTGGCACCCCAAAAACCGAATGGCATCCCGTGGCCGCATTCAACGCAGCCACCGACACACAACGGATCACCATCACGCGCCTCGTTGATGATCTCGGGCGCATTACCAGCGAGACCGACGGCGAAGGTCACACCATGACGGCGACCTATAACGGCATGCACAAGCCAACCAACATAACGCTACCGCGTGCTGCATCGGCAAGCATGGCCTTTGGCTACGGTGCTACCAGCGACACCATCACACGCGGAAATCGAATCGAAACGGTGGGCTACGACGGCTTCGGTCGCGTCACCTCCTACAACGACGGCATCAACACCACGTCGTATGGTTATGACGCGGCTGGGCGGCGCACCTTCGTCTCCTTCCCAGATAGCGTACTGGGGCAGTCAGTTATGTATGACGCACTGGGTCGGCCCACTCAGTTGACGGAACCCGATCCGTCGGCCAATTCCGCTTCGTCGACGGTAGACACGATCATCACGTATGACGACGATGCCAACGCGATCACGCTCACTAACCCGCGCGGCTACGCCACCACACTCACGATGGAAGCCTTTGGTGACCCGAACAGCGGTTGGCTTAAGTCTCGCAACTCGCCCGAAATTGGCTTGACCAGCTACAGTCGCAACGTCTTTGGCCAGATTGAGCAAATCACACAAAGCGGTGTGACGCGCAGTAATAGTTATGACGCCGCCAATGGCTACTTTCTCACGCAGGAAACTCATCCGGAACTCGGCACCATCTACTACGACCGTGACAACAACGGCAACGCCACCGGCAAACGCGTGGGAAGCAACAGCGCGCCGACCACTAGCCAAACTTACGATGGGCAAAACCGCGTAACGAGCATCACTCCCGCCATCAACGGTACGCAAGCTGGCCCCGCCATTAACAACGTTTGGTACAAAAACGGCCTGCTCAAATCCACCACGTCGACCGGGGCCGCGACTGTCGCACGCGACTACACCTATGATGCCAACAACAATCTAAGCACCGAGCAAGTCACCGTCGACGGCACTGCGCGTACGCTCTCCTACAGCTACGACGCACTTGATCACTTGACTCGAATGACCTATCCGTCCGGGAAGTTTGTTGACTTCAATCCAGACCTGCTCGGCCGCGCGCAGCAAGTCAGCTCCAGTTCGCTCAGCGTGGTCACCGGCACCACTTACTGGCCCTCAGGACTCCCCAAGAAGATCACGTACGCCAACGGCCTGACGCAAGACTTCACTGAACAAGTGCGACCGCTCTTGAGCGCGCTCTCGATCACCAAAACCGCGAACGCAACAATTCTGATGAACTTGGGCTTTGGCTACGACAAAGTCGGCAATCAAACCAGCATCACAGATGCCCTCGCACTAGGCTACGCCCGCGCATCGACATACGACAAATTTGATCGCATCCTCAGCAGCACCGGCGAGAGCTTCACGTACGAGGGCGGCGGCGACATCAAAACCAAGTCCGGTGCAACCTTCACGTACGATGCCACGCAGCGCCGCCTGCAAAGCATCACGGGCACCATTAGCCGTGCCTACACATACGATGCGTTCGGCAATGCGATCACTGATGGACGCGGATTTGGCTACTCCTTCGATGCCCTGAATTCGCTGCGGCAAGTGAAACTCAACGCCGTCGTGACCGCAAGTTACGATTACGACGGCCACCAGCATCTGGCCAAGAAAGCGGCGAGTGACGGCACGACCACGCATTACCTCTACGGCATGAATGGCCGACTGTTTGGCGAATACATCCCGGCCACAAGCAAGTCCAAAGAATACTTCTTCCTTGGTAACAAAATGGTGGGGCAGTTGGTCAAGGGCGGCGCGAATTGAACATCGACTTGTGATCAACGAGAGATCGCGCGGCCATATTGAAATTAGTGGGCTCCCGTTTGGTTTGGTGAGGACGATTAATCAACGACAACCACAATGAAGGAGAAGAAATGAGTGTTTTGACTTCCCAAAACAAGCGCCCTGCGCAAACGGTCGCCGGGTGCAGCCGTGTCGACCATGCAGTCCTCACGGTCGCTCGGCGTCTAACCGTCGGATCATTTGTCACATTTATTTCAATCGGGTTGCCAACGCTAGCCGCTGGCCATGCCGCTGCCGTTCGCGAAAATTTGGAGATTTTGAAGCTGCTTATGGGACAGAGTATCCTCTGGATATGCATCGCGGTCATGGTTCTATGTTTTGCGCTCACAGTCGCCAAGGAGGTGGCACCGAACCGCGGTTCTCGATTGGATCGATGGATCGCGTTGGTACGTGATGAGGTTCCGAATCAAATATTGCTAATCGGCTCACTTGCGATTGGGCTCATGCTGACAGGCGTGGCAAACGAAATAATTACAGCATCGGCTGCACGAGTCGTCGGCGTACTCATGCTATTGGGTTTGACGTTTATCGCTGCGGCCGTCGCGGGGTTTGTGGTCGTGTGGATTTTTTCACCGCCGATAGACGCTGCGGGTTAAAGCGGTCGCGACCCAGCGATCATCGGATGCGCACGGTCTGTCGGAGCTCCGGTTCGCTGCGCAATCGTGTCCACAGACCGACTTGCTCACCAATTTTTGCTCGGCTGTAGGTGTAACCGCCGCGATTGAACTCACGGAAACACTGCTTACCGTGAGTTAGCGGTTTTTCGGTCGCACGCCACGGCACTGAGTCAACTCTTGTCGGACTAACGTGCGCCGCAGCTAACTTCGAGTAGCGCGGAGTTTGAGTTTGTCGTAGCCGCGTTCGTTCGCGAGATTTGGATTGAGCAGATCACGCACGTCCGCGCGCAACGCTTTGGCAACGCGCTCAACATTATCGATTGAAATGTTGCGCTCGCCACGTTCGAGCGAGCCGATGAAAGTGCGGTCAAGATCGCATTCGCCCGCCAACGCCTCCTGCGACATATCCGCAGCCACGCGCACCAGCCGCACATTGCGTGCAAAAACCAGTCGTAGTGAAAGTGTTGAAACTCCGCGTGCCATACGCAGAGTGTTCTATTGATGATGTACTTAAGTCGACGGTGTTTAAGTACCTTTATAATTTCCAACGCAGAGTTCTTTTCAGCTGTGTAATGCGCCGCAGCAAAAAAAATGCCCGCACGCCACGAAGTTTCCCTCTCACGCCGGAACGCTCCTATGAAATCCTGGTTGTCCATCACGCTCTCGCTGTTCGCTTTGGCACAACCCAGCTACGCGAACGCCGAAACGTCGGCATCGTTGGCTTGCGGAGTTTTTGTCGGAAAAGGGGAGCCGCTCAATCGCGCGGCCTACGTCGCAAAAATGACCGCTGACGTGAATGCGAACAGCTACAAAGTCAGGCGCAAAACAGATGCTGTGGTCGAAGAAATTAACGGCATCAAATCTCGCGACGGAACCATCAAATTCATCGGTAGCGGTTTCAACGCAAAACAGCCAAGCCGTCGGTGGACCTTCGATCTAGTCGCGCAGTCCGACAAGAGACCGCTTGTGGCCACTGGACAAATGCTTGCAAGCAATGGCGAGACGCTACGCGACTGCACGCTAACGATTGACGCCGCTGAATCGGTTGCCGCGATGGTTGTACATTTGAAGCAGCCCGCCACCGTGAGCACTAAAGCCGAGCTGTCAAAACCCGCTGCGACACATTCACCGCAGTCACCGAATCCAACGCCCGAAAACCCTGGACTCCGTGATTCGCTCGCGGCGACGACAACCACTGCGACCACCGCAAGTTCGCCAGCGAAGGTGGGGGAATCGGTCGGTCAATTCATTCAAGGCATTGCGGCAGGCATTAGGGCGGACGGTGCGGCATCGCCGATTGACGCGATGTTGAACGCAACTGAAAAGCGGTCTGCAACAACGAACGTAAGGCAAGCACAAACTCGCGCGTCGAGCGATGTTGTTGGCACGTTGCCACAAGCGCCATCCGCTTCAGAACTCGCGGTCACGAACGATACGCCGGTCGGTCGGTACCGTTCAATGCTCGCGCTGCTAGATGCGGCAAAAAACGGAGAGTTGCTCGGCTACCGCAATATGAGGGATGAGGGCGGGGAGCGCAGTGAAGTGGCGTCTGTGCTCAATTCCATCGCTGCGATTCTCGCTACAGAGTACGGAACGCCAGTGCCGGACTGGCAGCAGCGAAACAGATACGCTGGTGGCAATTCGCCGATTTACTGCTCGATCTCGGGGGTGAAAGACTCAATGCACCGACTGCTGCGGCACGTCACAGAAGCGCATACGGCGACGATTTCCGACAAGCCCCCCGAATTCCGAAAACACGTCTTCCAAACCGACAGCGCTGAGTATCGCAAGAAGGTGGAGGAGGGGTTGCGGCAGCTTCGCGACCACTGCTACGAGCGTGTTTTGGGGCAGAAGCGGCCGAATCCGTTCATCGGAAATTTCGAGACGATTCTCGCTAAATACTCGGCCGCGACCGGTGACGGTATCGAGCAGCGCCGAATGATTCTCGTGAAGCGCTATGAAGCACAACAAGAGCTTGCGCGAGTGGAAGCGGAGCGGACGGCCAAGGACTCGCGAGTCCGGGAGAGCGAGCGCAAAGCCAAATCGCAGCAGCAACTTGACGCGGATCGCGCTCGGATCGAAGCAGAGCAGCAAGAACGCGAACGGCGGAACAAAGCCCGCGTAGTCGGTTAGGCGGAGAGTCGTCCGCACGTGCTCCCCGATCAGCAACTCCGCGTATACCCATGTTTCGACGCGACAAACAGAAAGAAATACGCATGAGCGCGCGCATACCATCAGTGATTTGCACCATACTCGCCGTGACTAGTGTGATGTTGCTATCGGCGTGCAGCAGCAAACCACCCGGCTGCGCGGACGAGCAAACGCTTGCAGTATTGAGCAAGATCGTCACCGACAACATCACCAAAAAAGCTGTGGCGTTTAACGGCCAATTGCCTGAAGCCGACGGCCTGGTAGCTGCGGCGATGAAAGCAATTAAGTTGGACGTGGTGAATATCACGAACGAGGGTTATGCGTCTGAATCGCGAAAACAGGCGTGTCGCGCAACGCTAAAGGCCGCGTGGGAGAAGGGAAGCGCGCCGTCCGACTTTCATGCCAATATGGCACTGGAACTCCCTGTCGCCTACGCTACGCAACGTATGGAAGGTAAACAAGCGGATGACTTTTTGGTGCAAATCAATAGTGATGTCTCGCTGGTTACCGATCAACTTGCAAGCGGCGTCGCAGAATACGTTTCCGCTCGGCGATGGGCCGGTGAATGGACGGGCACGTACGCATGTGGCGGCGTAAATGACGCGACTGAGGGAAACCAAGGGCCAATGAGCTTTCCAGTGACGCTTGTCGTGCCAATTGGCGCCAATGCGAAGGGGTTGTTGGAGCGCACTACAAAAGGTGGCGGTGTTGAAAAACTTCAAGCCGATATGGGGGCGGAAGTGACGCTTTCGGGGGGAGGTGCGAACAGCGCAGAAGACCGGTGGGACACGCAGTTTAGGGGGGCGATCAAAGACCATCGTTTGCGAGCGAGCGGCTTGCTCACCGTTGCTGGCGAATCGCTCATTCGGAAGTGCACGCTTGACTTGACTCGACGGATAGCGCCCTAGGCGACGGGCGGCGGTTCTAGATTGAATGTTGATGCGCAAACGCCGTCGTCGACACAGCCAAGTGGCGCAAAAAAAGAGGCCACAGTTGTTAGCCGTGGCCTCTGATAGCACTGCGCACGGCGTTTTCAGTTTTACGTCCCCATAACCCCGCGAAAGAGACGTGTCGGCCGAACGACTGAATCAATCGATCACTGCGTCACAGCCAACGCTGCGCTAGCGAGAACGTTGCTCGCTGATGTCGCATTCGTAATGCCAAAACTCCACCGCTTCACCCCGGTACTTCTGAAACAGATGTCGCAGCGTGAACCCACCCGACAAGTTGGTTTCAACATCGACGACGGTGTCGTCCGGATCCCACAGCGCAAAGTCCTCGTCGATGGTGCCGGCAACCAAATGCGAGTGCTCTTCCGTGCCACACACCACGTGTCCACCCGCCGCATGCATGGCCGCCACCACGCGTAACCCTTCGCGATAGTTACGTGTCACGATGCTCTCGACAAAGCGCGCCGTCACCGTCACACGACACCTCCGCCTTGGATGCCAAAGACTCGTCAACGTGATGTGTCGAAGCTCGGCATTTGGCGCGTTCCGATCCCACACCAGCCCCCCGCGCTTACCGCTTAAACGTTGACTGGTCAGCGTGTTGTCCGCGTAGAAGAACCGTTGCGTGCTGAGTATTGACGCCAAGTACGCCGGATCAATGCCGACGATCATCGCGATGCATGTGAAATTGCAACCTGAGTCGTAGACGTTGTTCCAATCACGGTCAGCATCCACGGTTTGTGCGATCTGACGCGGTCGCCGAACCAAAAACGTATTGCTGTACCAAGTCTGCGCCCAGTAATCCCGATACCATGCTTTCATGCGCGGTTCCTCCATGGCGATCAGTGCACAAAGCCAATCGCACCGTTCGTGCGACCGTTAAGCGATTTGAGCGAACATTCGCGCTCTAACCGTCTGACGAAGTCCAACGGTGATTGCAGCGGATACAGCCGATGCTGACGCGCAATTGCGGCGAAGTCACCCGGCGTCAAGCTGCGCATTCGTCGCAATCGCTCGTGCGCTTCACCTACCTGATCACTTTGATCGGCGACGCAGAGCACTTCGCACCATCGCGACAACAACTTCGAAGCAGCGTCACCGCTCATAAAACCAAAGCTGAGTTTGACGTCGAATCGGCGGAGCGCGGCTTGATCGAGTTCGCTCATCAGGTTAGTCGTCACGACCAGTACGCCCGAGAAAGCCTCAATCTGCGTCAGCATCTCGTTGACCAGCGTCACCTCCCAGTTGAATCCGACGCCGCGTCGATCCTGCAAGAACCCGTCAACCTCATCAATCAACAACACCGCGCGTTGTGCGTCTGCGTCAGCGAATGCTCGCGCCAAACGCCTCTCGCTCTCACCGACATACTTGTCCAACAGATCAGCGCCGCGAGTTACGTGCAACGGTCGGTCGAGCTGTTCGGCCAGATAGCGCGCATACGCACTCTTGCCAGTCCCCGATGGGCCGTACAAACACAAGCGCCCCGACTGCGTTTGCTGCATCGCTCGCGTTAATGCTGCAACGTCGCCGTCGCACTGCAACAGCGACAGATCGTAGACATCGTCCGTATGTAGTGACCGTCGCGACGCATTGGCCGGAAACCCCTGCGCCTGCAGACTGCTCGACAGCAGTCGCTCAAAACTATCCCCTACATCAATGTCTTGCTGTGTGAGCTCAGCATGAATCGCGTTAATGACGTCGGCAGAGCGAGCAATGACCGCTGGCGACAATGGCTCGATTTCCGCCAGTCTCGCAGCGTCTTTAGCGTCGACCAACCCGCCCGCGTTCACCTCGATGATGCGCTGCCGCTGCCGACGCGGTGGAATCGGTAGCTGCATCACGATGTCAAAGCGCCGCAGAAACGCTTCATCCATCGACTGCACGTGATTGGCAATCCAAATCGTCGCCACTGCGTTCTCTTCGAGCAGCTTGTTCACCTGCGCCTTGCGACTCTTCCCCACCGTACCCACTCGAAGCCACGACACCCCGCCCTCGAACACATCTTCCGCCTCGTCGAACAACAGCAGTGACCGTCCGTTTCTGACGAACGCTTGCGCCGCACAAAACGCTTTCAATCGCTGCTCGACATCGAGTGACCGATGTGCGCCGTCGCCGCTTGCGATTTCAAAAAGCGCGAGCTGAGATGTGCTCGCGATCAGTCTCGCAAGTTCCGTCTTCCCGGTACCTGGCGTTCCGTACAACAACACGTTGACGCCCTGCCTTCGCGTTTCAACAGCATGTCGCACATACGTCTGCAGCACTTGCAAGTCGCTAGCCACGTGACGGTAGTCTGCTTCGGCGAGCGTCGGTGCGACGGACGGAAACACCACGTCACGAATCAGCGTGATCGGATCGGTGTCGCTGCAAACCATCAGATCCGCGAACCGCCCAGACAGCACGCCAAGTTGGTCGTGCAAGAACCCCGGCGACCACTCCACAGCGCCGGTCTCCACGAGACCACTGCCGCTGAGTCGTCCGTCAAGCGAGAGCGCGTCTCGCACGGCGCTTTCTGGAATCCGAAGCACGTTCGCCAAACTTCGATACATCGACGCGGACGACGCTTCACCGAGTTGATTCCCCGCAGCGGCAAGCACTTGATCCGTTTGCAGCAGCACCGCAAAGCCGAGAATGGCCGTTTCGACCGATGAGAGTGAAAGATGTGCTGCGAGCCGCGCCAAGTTAGCGGCAAGTCGCGTTGGTAGTACCGTCGTCGCAGCACTCGCTTCAGCGACCTCCCACCACTCCTGCAACTGCTTCAACTGCTTCTTACCGTCAAAATCCGCCGTGTCGGCACGATTTTGAGACGGCCGCATCCACGGTGCTTGCGGTTTGGTGCGCGGCGTCGAGTGCATCAGCGCCGACAATATGCCGTCGTCGCTCACATCGTGCTGACCGATGAATCGCCGATGCCCACCCATCGGCACGAGCATTCGCAGAATCCAGAGCCGTACGATGGGTGCAAGCGGGGCGTCGACAGCTATGTGATCGGTGCCGTTGTCGGCGGCGGTGGTCGTGTTTAGGGCGGCTACGTCATGTTGAATAGCTAACGCCGATGCAGATTGATTCATGTGCATACCTTCTTGTTTGAGTCTTGGGAAATGAAATGAAGTCGGCGACACATTCCTCGCTGAATGTGTGCCGTTGGTGGTGCGCCGGTGCTACTTCGCTAATCATTTAGCGAAGCACTTTGCCGGCCGCGTTGTTCGACCAAATCTCGACGTCGCGGATGTAGCGTCCGAGCATCGCGTCCGATTTGTGCCCAGTCTGCTGGCGAATCTTCCAGCTCGGGACACCCGCCCGCGCCGCCTCAGTCACGAGCCCCGCGCGAAGACTGTGTGCCGAATAGTCGGTTGCGTCGATACCGATGGCCGTCAGTCGTTGCTTGATGACGGTGGAGACATATGCGCTTGAGAGTCGTTGCTTCAAGAAGCTGCCGCTGCGATGCGTGCGACGAAATACTGCGTCGAACTCGTCGTCACGACCGATTAGCCGCAACAGCTTAAGCATTGCGGTTACAGCGCAAAGCGGCCCTTTAGACCGTGGAATCGCCACCTTGCGTCCTTGACCTGCTTGATCTGTCTTACTCTTTCGAACTGTGACCACGACACCGCGCGCTGAGAACGCGAAGTCGTCTACATCAAGCGCCGTTAGCTCAGCACGTCGAAACGCCCCCGAAAATCCCAACAACAGCAACGCTCGATCACGCACATCACCGGCGGACTGACTCGGAATGGAGCGCATGAGTTTGGCGAGCAACTTCCTTGTGACCGGTTCAGCCTGTCGCTGCGACGTGCCGAGCGTGCGCGAGATACCGCTCATTGCATGTCGAACCAGCGGTTCAGAAGTTGGCGAGCGCACGTTAAGTGCCTCATGTGCGTTCTGTATCGCACTGAGTCGGCGTTTGATCGTTGCGGTGGCGCACCGCTCGGATAGTTCCGCGATATACCGCGCAACTTCTGATGCAGTCGATGGAAGATGTCCGCCCCACTCAACAAATTGATCAACGTCGCGCTGGTAAGCGTCACGACTACTGGTAGCAAGCCGTGCGTCGATAAAGCGCGCGACACTGGCCGTGTCCTGTGACAAAGACCGTGTTCCGCGATGACTTCCGTGGGTGCCTTGTGAAGAGATATTCATGATCTGCGCCTGATCTCAGTATTCGGACGGCAACAACACCGTTGTCGATGCGCGATCCGCTTCCGTGATGATCCACAGTCGACCTCCGTCGCCGTCGGACACACCGTCCACACAGCGATAGCTACTGAAAATGCGCGAGCCATGTTTCAGCGCGGATTTGTTAGCTGCTTTGTCTTCGGCGCAGAGATCGCCGTCGTCACCAGAAACGTGGCGATGAACTAGCGCTTGTATGTCGATGTCGTTGGTTTGGATGAACTCCAGTGCACCCGGCGTGGCGAGCAGAATGCCGAGTCGAAAGAGGGGAGGGGTTGTGACAACCATTAATGCGGATTCAGCAGGCATGACTATGGCTCCTTGCTATGAGGATTGAGAAAAAGAGAAAAGGGGAGACGTTGCGTGGTGCTTGTCTTTCGACTTGCTTCACGCGGATTAGTGACTAAGGGGAGTAAGCAGCGCGGAATTCGGCTGAGACTTGCGAGAACGGCTTGCGCCGTCAGTCAGCAGACTTCGATGATGTTGCGAGCCGTTAACTACGCGTAGATGCGTGCAGCGACCGATATTGCGTTGCTTGTCTCTATTTTATCACTAAAAATGGCTGTAAAACGCCATAATTGGCAATAAAATAGCCGCAAAAGCGAAAAATTGCTGTTTTCTTCTCTTAAATCGGCGCGAAATAGCGAAGTTTTGGCAGATCGTTCGCCACACTCACAAGGGGAGGCGCTTTGCGAAAGATTGCCGCGTCGGTAGTCCTTTGAGGACTTCAGCTTGTGGGGGCATTGACGCGCGGTCTTCAGAGCGCAGTATTCGTCGCGTCGAAGTATCGCGAGCAAAACCGGGCTACTCGCCAGCTAGCGTCGTTTCAAGCAAGTGGCCGAGTTTTTGCCATGCGTCGCGCTTCTCGTCGGCAAATTCCCAGCGCCCGTAAATGCGACCGATTTTGCCGCCGACCGAGTGATTTAAGCAGCGCTCGCGGACGTGCTCGGGTACTTTCAGTGACTGCATCAGTGTGCTGCCGGTGCGTCGTAAGTCATGCGGTGTCCATTCGCCGTTACCGCCGTTCGCCAATACGAGCGAGTTGTCGTGACGACGATTCTTCAACGGTTTGCGATTCTTGAAGCGCTCCTGTCGGTCGCCAATTTGCTTGCTTACGGTTTTTTCACAGAGATGATCGTCGGTGCGGCGGGCGGGGAAGCACCACGGCGTATCGCCGGTGATGGCGTGGAGCGCTCGGAAGTGCTTCAGCGCGAACGACGATAAAAACACTACCCAATCGACGTTCGTCTTTGTGTTCTGCTGTGGAACGAACCACTCTCCCTTGACCAAGTCGACGTGTTTCCATTCGGCTTTAAGCAGTTCACCGATTCGGCACGTCGTCGATAGTACGATCCACAGCGCGAGTTGCGTTTCTATTTTCAGTGGACGTGATGCAGTTCGTTTGTCCAACGCCGTCTCATAATTGACAGTGGTGTCTCGAAAGATTGTTTGCAGCTCGGCGATTTCGGGCAGTGACAAGATGCGATCACGCTCGTGCGTTATGTCATATCCGGGTACAACGAAGCTTTTTGCATCAATCAGTTCCATGGCATTGCCGTCAATCAGTAGGCCTCGCCATGGACGACGCTTTTCCGCCCATCGGAAAAGCTGCAACAAATCTCGGTACAGCACAACTGCTGACCGATTCCTTCCCTCAACGCGACCTTTCTTCCGGAGCAGTGCGAGCAAGTCTTTCTCTGTGATCGAGCGCACGGGTTTCGTGCCGATCTGCGGCAATACGCCTTTCCCGAATGACCGCTTGAGTTCGGCGTTGCCGTCGCTACGAGACACACCATTCTCGATCCACTCCCGAAACATTGCGTCGAACGGCAGATTGGCCTCCGCCTCGCGTGCGAATGATCGCGCTCTCGCCAGTTCCTCCTCGCGGCGCAAAGCTTGAAAGTCGACCCCTTCTTTTGCAAGTGCTTGAATTCGAGCGTTCTCGGCGACCGCTTCGGCGAGCGTCATGTATCCGTCGCCATGGTTACCGTACGGACGAGGGAGGCGCGCTTGAGTCTGCTTTCCGTTCACGACATACCGCACCAACCATGACTTCACGCCGGTCGTTGCAACGCGCAAATAGAGACCACGTTCAACGGTGAGCTTGTAGTCCCTTTCTTG
>Ga0209097_10000879_pt1 | contig 27098 bp, 19 predicted proteins | sample AD_UKC052_MetaG_FD_184419 | JGI IMG/M metagenome (GOLD analysis project Ga0209097, IMG submission 184419) | Active sludge microbial communities of municipal wastewater-treating anaerobic digesters from USA - AD_UKC052_MetaG (SPAdes) (version 2) | ecosystem: Engineered > Bioreactor > Anaerobic >... | reverse complement strand
TTAATCCCTCCTCCACGAGCAAACAATCAAAGGAAAACCTATGGTCAGCGGAACAAGCCCTCAAAACGGGTCTACCGGGTATGGTGGTTCTGTGGACGCCTGCCTCACAGAGCGTGGCCCCGGAAGTACTTCGGCGTTTGCATTTGTCGACGCTCGGGCGCGACACGATGCTGATCCACTTTCGCGGCAAATCGTCTATGTCGCTGCCCTCGCCGGCTTGGTTGCGCTTTGGCTTTGCGGCGGATGACACACACATTCGCCTGCAAGTGCTCAAGTGCCGCGGGCGGCTCTTAACGCGCCCGCTCATCACACTTGACCGCGCCGCGGTTCAGGTTCGTCTTTACGCACAGCTTCGCGCGGCGCGTTCACTCGATAAAGCGCTTGAGTTGGGTTTAGGGCCAGACGTGCTGAGTCCACACGCACTACCCACGCATTCCGGCACAACGCAAACTGCGCATAACACCGCCGCCAGCCCTAACGTCGCCTACGCGCACTAGTACCGCGCCACGCCTACTTTGTTATGTGGCTCGCACTCTATATCCCCGCATTGCCGCTACAGGCGTTTTCGCACACGCTCACGGAGAGCGCGCCCGTTGTTGTCTTTGAGCGCGAGGCGCGGCGCTCGCATATCGTCGCGCGCAATCAAAAGGCTGCGCGGTTAGGCGTGCGTCTACACGCCACGCTCGCGGAGGCTAATGCCTTGTCCGACGCGTTAGTCGCGCTACCGCGTGAACCACTACGCGAAACAGCATTGCTTGAGCGCATGGCAGAAGCCACCAGCGCGCTCACGCCCAACGTGCATATCCGCGAGCACTACGGCCTATTGCTTGATGTATCTGCTTCGCTCGCGATGTTTGGCGGCGCGCAAGCGGTGCACGCGCGCGCGCAAACGCTCTCGCAAGCACAGCATGTGCGTTGTCACGCGGTGCTCGCCCCTACCGCCAGCGGTGCGCGTTGGCTCTCGCGCGGACATCGGCAATTGGTGGTCGAGAGCAATGTCGGCGCATGGCTCGACGATCTCGCGCTCGATTGCACTGATTTTTCTAGCGCACTCAACGATGAGCTACACGCCCTCAACCTGCACAACCTCGCCGCGGTACGCCGTCTGCCGATTTCCGAATTAAACAAACGCTTCGGCACTACACTCACGCACCAACTTGCCTGCGCTTACGGCGAGAGCAGCGAAACATTATCGCTCTGGCAGCCGCTGACCACCTTCCACGACAAAGTCGAATTTCTCGATTTAGCGCGCGAGCAATCGCATTGGATGTCTGGTGTTGAAGCGCTCCTTCTGCAATTGCAAACGTTTCTGCGCAGTCGTGCCGCGAGTACGCAAGCGATAGAGTTTTGTTTTTGCATGGGCAGCTTGCAGCGCACACGTTTTGCACTGCAATCGGCGCACGGTACGCACCTCGCAAGTGATTGGCTACGACTGTTTAATGCACGCATTGATCGGCTGCCTATTACTCACGAAATATCTTCGATTGATCTCAGCTGCGAACGTATCGAGCCGATGCGTTTTTCTGACGTAGATTTGTTTGATCGTTCGCGCGAACAAGAACGCGAGTGGGGCACGCTCACAACTCTGCTGCGGCTACGCCTCGGCGACAACGCGCTTCACGCACCGCGCAGCAACGCCAACGCGCTGCCTGAATCACAAGCCTCGCAAACCTCACAAGTCGCCGTGAGCGCGCCCGCAAAATCCTCGACGCGTCATGTGCAAGCTCACGCGAGTACAGTCACCCGTCAAGACACAAGCCACCGCCCCATCTGGCTTATCCATCCTCCTAGGCCGCTCACAGAACGGGAACTGCGCGCCCTCACTTCCTCCATCCACCTGCAACAACCCGAACGCATCCAAGAAAATTGGTCACACCCCGAAGGTCACAGTAACGCGCAGCGCGATTACTACATCGCAAAAACGCCAGACCATCGTGCGTTATGGATCTTTCGCGAACGACCGTGTAACGATTGGTTTTTGCAGGGTGTGTTTGGGTGATGGTGAGCGAGACGAACCATGCTTCCCGTTTACGCCGAACTTTATTGCCGCAGTAATTTCAGCTTTCAGCAAGGCGCCTCAAAGCCAGAGGAGTTGGTGCGTACTGCATTTACGCTGGGCTATAGAGCGCTTGCGATCACCGATGAATGCTCGCTGGCCGGATCGGTACGCGCCCATCTTGAATGGAAAGAACTCTGCAAACCCGAGCTTGAGTTAGGGCGCGAACCCTCACTTCGACTTATCACGGGCGCGTGCTTTTGTATTGACGACAACACGCTGATCCTGCTCGCAAAAACGCGGCTCGGCTATGCCACGCTCACCCGTTTCATTACATGTGCCCGGCAGCGTACCCACAAGGGCGAATACGCGGTGGAATTGGCAGACCTTGCCGACGTCACCCAATGCCACGCCATCATCGTTCCAGGCCTTCACACCGACGCGTTACTGAACGCAACAGCGCATTTGCCTCGAACGCTGGGCTATTCGCGGCTGCTCGCCGCTAATGATGCAACCACTTTCACGCGCACGCTTGCGCTTGCGACCACGCATAGGCTCAGCATCCTTGCCTGTGGCGATGTACTCACGCACGATAAAGCGCGACAGCCGCTACAAGACATTCTCACTGCGGTGCGCCACGGTACGACCGTTGATGAGCTGGGTGCGTTAGCCCAACGTAATGCCGAGCGCGTGCTGCGACCGATCAACGCGCTCGCACATTTGTATCCGTTAGAACTCATGATCGAGAGTGCGCAGATCGCCGACACATGTCAGTTCACGCTCGATGAACTGCGCTACGAATATCCAGACGAAGTCGTGCCGCCCGGCCACACCGCCACGAGTTATCTTGCCGAACAGACATGGCTCGGCGCGAAACGCCGCTACCACGGACACATTCCCACCAAAGTACAGAAGCTCCTCAACAAAGAGCTGAAGCTCATCACTGAGGTCAAATACGAAGCGTATTTTTTGACTGTTTACGACATCGTCAAAGAAGCGCGTCGCCGCAAAATCCTCTGCCAAGGACGAGGCTCTGCGGCGAACTCGGCCGTGTGTTATTGCCTCGGCATCACCGAGCTTGATCCAAGTCGCACGCATGTATTGTTCGAGCGTTTTGTGTCCAAAGAACGCGACGAACCGCCGGATATTGACGTTGATTTTGAGCACCAACGCCGCGAAGAAATCATTCAATACATCTACACGAGATACGGACGTGAGCGCGCTGCGTTGTGCGCCACAGTCGTGAGCTATCGAACCAAAGGCGCGCTGCGCGACGTTGGAAAAGCACTAGGTTTTTCGCTCGATCAAGTGGATCGGATTACAAAAAATTTGTCGTGGTGGGACAAGAAATCCGAGCTTGATGAACGTCTAATCGAAATCGGTTTTGACCCCAACGTGCGTCGTGTACGCCAGCTCATGGAATACACGATGGAACTCATCGGTTTTCCGCGCCATCTCTCACAACACCCCGGCGGTTTCGTTATCGCGCGTGGTCGGCTTGATACGCTGGTGCCGATTGAAAACGCCACTATGCCTGATCGCACCGTCATTCAATGGGACAAGGATGACATTGAGGCGCTCGGCTTGATGAAGGTCGACATTTTGGGGTTGGGCATGCTCTCGTGTCTGCGTCGCGCGCTGGAATTAGTGAGCTCACAAACGCAGCAGCCATTCACCATGCAAAACATCAATGGCAAAGACCCGAAGGTTTTTGACATGCTCTGCCGAGGTGAGAGCACAGGCGTGTTTCAAGTCGAATCACGCGCGCAGATGAACATGTTGCCGCGACTTCGTCCACGTAATTATTTTGATCTGGTCGTACAGATCGCCATCGTGCGCCCCGGTCCGATTCAAGGCGGCATGGTGCACCCGTACCTACAGCGCCGGCAAGGCTTAGAAAAAGTACGCTACCCATCTCCTGCGGTAGAAGGCGTGTTGAAGCGCACGCTAGGCATTCCGATTTTTCAAGAACAGGTGATGGAACTTTCGATGGTGGCGGCAGGCTTTACGCCGGGCGAAGCCGATCTACTACGCCGATCAATGGCCGCATGGAAGCGCAAAGGCGGGCTAGGTCACTTGCAACAAAAGTTGACTGACGGCATGCTGAGCCGTGGCTACACCATCGAATTCGCAAACTCAATCTACAAACAAATCGAAGGGTTCGGCAGCTATGGCTTTCCAGAATCACATGCGGCTAGCTTCGCGATTCTTGCGTACGCTTCGGCGTGGCTCAAACATCACTTTCCAGCGGCGTTTTGTTGTGCGCTGCTGAACAGTCAACCGATGGGCTTTTATTCGCCTTCACAGCTAGTGCAGGACGCACGCAAATGCGGCGTAACGGTGCTGCAGATCGACATCAACGAGAGTGATTGGGACAGTACGCTCGTCTACAACAATGCTCCAGACGAGAAGCGTATGCGAAGCAATACCGCATTAAGGCTTGGGCTACGGCTCATCAATGGATTGGCGCAGGAACAGGCCGAACGTATCGTTTCCGTGCGCAAACACAAACGCTACGTCGATATTCGCGACGTGGTGCAACGCACTGGAATCACGGCAAAAGAAGTAAACGCACTGACCGACGCTGATGCATTCCGCAGCATCGCAGGGGACCGAATCCAGTCGCGCTGGATCGCCAGCGCCGCGCGCGTTTCCGATTTACCGCTCGCACCCAGCGAATCCGGCGAGATGCACGATGCGCTCACGCCACTTAATCTTGGACAAGATGTAATCGCTGATTTCCGCAGCACAGGACTCACGCTGCGCGCACATCCGTTGCGATTGTTGCGTCCGCTGTTGCGCGGCACGTATCGCGCGGAAGATCTCAAGAAAGTCACAAACGGCCAACGCATTAGAGTTGCTGGTTTGGTGACATGCCGCCAGCGCCCTGGCACCGCCAGCGGTGTAACGTTCGTCACGCTAGAAGATGAAACAGGCAACACCAACGTCGTCGTGTGGCGTGACTTGGCGGAGCGTGAGAGGCGCGCGCTTATTGCGTCTCGTTTGATGATCGTGCATGGCACGCTAGAACATCAAGGGCCAATCACTCACCTTGTGGCTAATCACATGCAAGACGCCTCGCATTTACTAGCTGATTTGATGGTGGTCTCACACGATTTTCATTAACAGCATCGCGGTAACGCCGACCTACGGCGACTATCGGTGATGCCGCGCGCAGGTTGCACAAAAAAGCAGCATAAAGAAAGCGCCCACGGGTTACCCCTGACACGTCAGCAAACGCCGCGCACAAGAATGGTGAATGCACTGGTAGGGCTCTGCCGTGTCGTACACGTAACACCTCTAAGCAACGTGCCAAACATTCCCGACACCCAACGTCGCCAGTTCCTAAAAACCGCCACTATCGTCGGCGGTGCAGTCGTGAGCGCAGCGCCGATGGCCGCTGTCACCCCGACGCCGATTTCATTTCGCTGGCAATCTACTTGGCCCGTCAAGGATATTTTTCACGAGTATGCGCTCGACTTTGCCCGCAAGGTTAACGACATGTCGGGCAAGCGGTTGCGCATCGACGTATTGCCCGCGGGCGCGGTGGTGAAGCCGTTTGATTTGATTGACGCCGTGTCGCGCGGCGCGCTTGACGGTGGACACGGCGTGACTGCGTACTGGTACGGCAAGAACTCAGCGATTGCGCTGTGGGGCTCAGGCCCAGCGTTTGGTATGGATGCCAACACGGTGCTCGCATGGCATGAGTTCGGCGGCGGCAAAGCACTACTCGCCGAAATTTACAAATCGCTAAAGCTTGATGTCATGTCGTTCCTCTACGGCCCGATGCCGACGCAGCCGTTAGGATGGTTCAAAAAGCCGATCACCAAGGTCGAAGATTTCAAGGGGCTGAAATACCGAACTGTCGGGCTCTCGATTGAGCTCTTTTCAGCGCTGGGCGCGGCCGTGAACGCTCTTCCCAGCGGGGAAATTGTTGCGGCAATGGATCGCGGACAACTCGATGCGGCTGAGTTCAACAACACGACCTCCGACAAGACTCTCGGCTTCCCCGACGTTTCCAAAGTCTGCATGTTGCAGTCGTTTCACCAGTGCTCGGAGCAGTTTGAAATTCTGTTTAATCGCGCGAAATTCAACACGCTCTCGCGAGATCTACAAGCAATTATTCAAAACGCAGTGCAGGCCGCGTCCGCTGAAATGAGCTGGAAGGCGATTGATCGCTACTCGCAGGATTACATCAATTTGCAGAAGAGCGGCATTAAGTTTTACAAGACGCCAGACGCGATTTTGCAGGCACAGCTTGACGCGTGGGATGAAATCGCGCGCAAGAAGTCTGCAGAAAATCCTGCATTCAAAAAAGTGTTGCAATCGATGCAAACCTTCGCTGAGCGCGCGTGCCGTTGGCAGAACGAAACGAACGTCGACTACAAGATGGCGTTCAACAAATTTAGTGCTGGCAAATAGCGGTTACTCGCGCCTTTGCGTCGCATGAGGCTTCAATGGTTGGTCGCGCTAGTTGTTGCTTGCGGCGCTAAAACGCTTTACCAAACGGATGCAAGCGAATGCCCTTGCGCAAATGCTTCCACGGTAGATCAGCAGGGTCAGCAGCCATCGGTCCGGGCGCTTTCGCCACCAAAATTTTCTCGGCAATCGGCGTGAAATCGGCGCGGAAATGCACTGAACTTTTGTTGACGAGGATCGCTTGCTCCGTGGGTTCAATGCCAACGTAGCGATACATCGCTTGGTCAGCTAGTTGCGTTTTATACGTTGCTACCACGATGCGTACGCCCTGATAACGCAAGCACGCAGAAGGCCCAAGGCGCATTTTCATGCCGCGATAAAAAGGACCTGTCGCCGCAAAATTTCCGTCTTGAATCGCCTCAACGATCCACGGCAATTCGAGCGACGAATCGCCGGGAATTCGGCTCTTGCCACCCAGCGCAAAGTTAAGCGTTTTGCCCACACCCACTTCGTGCGCAGCTTTCGCCGCCGCACCGTCGACGATGAGCCCCGTCGCAGCGCGCTCGGCGCGACATTCGAGCAACGCACGCACCATACCCATGGTGTCGCTGTCGCCGCCTGCGCCGGGGTTGTCTTGCGTGTCGGCGATCACGACGGGTTTCTTGGCCGTCGTTGCGATGAGCTGAGCTTCGCGCACCGCCTCCACCGCGGTCAACACGCGTGCGTCCCATTCGCCCTCCGCCGCGAGCACGCGTCGCTCAAGTTTGTCTGCCGCCGCATTCGCCGCTGCTTGGTTCACGCCATACGCCCACACCACAGGTGCGCAGCCGTCAAAATCGGCTGCCGGAAAACCCGGCGTGAATGAAGCGCTGGGCACGTCACGCGATTCAAGTTGACCCACGAGCGAATAGATGTCGTTCCCCGGAAATAAATCCGTGCATTGCGCAGTGATCGGAATGAGATACGGCAGCGTGCGACTGGCCAATGCAGGTGCGGCCATGCCGTTGATTCGTTGCTTCAGATAAAACGCCGCGCGTGCGCCGGTCTCGGCCATGTCGACGTGGGGATAGGTGCGATACGCGACCAACATTTCGCAGTTCGCAAACATCGCGGGCGTAGAGTTTGAATGCAAATCTAAGCTCACCGCAATCGGCACCTTCGGACCCACAATCGCGCGCACGCGGCGCAGCAATTCGCCTTCGCCGTCGGGATGCGAATCGGTCACCATTGCACCGTGCAGATCAAGGTAGACCATCTCAGCGTTCGCCTTGCGAATGCCATCACAAATCGCGCCCGCAATGCGCTCATACGCGTCATCGGTCACCTGGGCGCTAGGGCTCGCCGCCGCCCACGCGGTCGGAATCAACGTATGCGCGGCATTCATCTCGGTCATGAAGCCCGAGATCGGGATATTTTGGTTCTGAAACCGTTCGAAAATCTCATCGCCGATTGAAACCGGCGGCCATCCGCCGCCTTGCACAAAGCGTTCATACGTCGCCCTCGAAGGAGCAAAGGTGTTGGTCTCGTGTTGGAAGCCGCCGATTGCAATGCGCATGGAAAGAGAATGACGTGTTGGGTTGATTGCAATGTAGTGGGTAACTCTGTAGGGCGCAATCTCATTGCGCCACAAATTGATACGAACAAGTGCGCTACTCCGGAGCAACCAAGCCGGGGCTCGGCCCGGCGGCCGACCTACTTTCTGGCATTGCCCAGAAAGTAGGCAAAGAGGCTAGCCCCGAACCCCGCTGTTCCCTGTGGTGCTCGCAATGGGCGGGACCCGCACAAATCGCCCGAAAGTTGCGCTAACGCGCAACCAGTGGGCTCATGGTGCGGGCCTACGACCGCCCGTTGCTCCGCTCCTCGGCGCGGGGTGACGGGGCGTTAAGAGCAACAAATGATCGCTTCGCGATTGGGCGGGGCGGGAACCCGGCTGCGAGCGTCCGGGCTGCTCACGCTATCCCTGAGTCTCGGCGTGTCGTTTGCGTCTTACGTGCTTGCGTACGATCAGGTGGACGTGGGAGCGATCATCAGCACTCATAAGGTGGTCATGATGCTCGTGGAAATCCTCATCGCGGCGCGTATCTAATTCCGCCAGCGCGAGCAAGTAGCGGCCTAGCTCTCGATATCCTTTCGTTGTCGCCGAGAGATTAATTTGAAAGCTGCCCTGAACCGAATCTTCGCCAACTACAGGGTTGAGAATTCCGTTCTTGTCCACAACTTGTCGATGGATGGAAAATTCGACATCATGCTGCAGACGAGGCGCAGGTATTCCACCGCTATATGAGCCAGCGGCTGAGCTTTCAAGCTTGCCGGAACCCTGAAAGCGAAGCTCTATCTCGACCTTCTTTTTTGTAATCACTTTGTTGCCAATCTTTTTACGCAGTGACCTATTTTCTCGCACGCCGAAAATTGCCAAGGAGATGGTCGCATCCTAGCTCGCGTAAACCCCATCGCGCAGCGATCAAGAATCCGTCCGACGGGGTCCCCGTGTATTCGACCCCGAGGAGCGGAGCAACGCGCGGTCGTAGACCCGCACCATGAGCCCACCGCGCGCGGTTAGCGCGCCATCGGGCGATTTGTGCGGGTCTACGACCGCGCGTTGTGAGCACCGCAGGATCAGGGCGAATATTGGGGTCGCCTCTTCTTTGGTTACTTTCTTCTGGCGACGCAGAAGAAAGTGACTTGCTGTCGGGCAACCCCCGACTGGGTGGCTATTAGGCCCGCGCGGCCATGGAGCGCGCTCGAAGCAAAGAACAAGCTTCATGCCGTCAAACCCTTCGCCAAGCTCAGGCCGAACTGTTGTAGCGCAATCGTCACGCTTCAATCGACGTTGCCGTGTATCCATTTGTGGCGGCTTAAAACCCACCCTAAGAGGGTCACCCGCCTGCCGCCCATCCCACCGCCGCCACAGGTGGCAACGCCGCATCGAGTGCGACCCAATGCTCCCCCGCATCTTCACTCACCCACGCTCCACCCGTGGTACTCGCCATTGCCAACATACGCGCATCGCCAGACGTCGGCGCAAGCGCCAACCCATGCCGGTACACAAGGTGATACGCGTGCGACTGCGGCAGGCCATTGCGAAACAGTTGCCACGTGTTTCCGCCATCGTCGGTGCGAGCGACGCACATCGCGCCATCAACCGCATAGCGATACATGTCAGAGAGCGCGGGCGCAACCCATGCGCGCAGCGGGTTCACGGGATCGGCCACGATCACGAAACCAAAGTCTCCCTGCATCGGCGCCGTGAGTCGCGTGAAATTTTCACCGCCGTCTGTGCTGCGATACACGCCGGCGTGATGTTGCACCCACATCACTTCGGGCTGCGCTGCGCATACCGACAGGCTGTGCACGTCTTGCACATTGGGGTCAGCTGCGAGCTCGGTGGGCATGTACTGCGCGTCGAGGCCGTTGCCGATTAGTTGCCAACTCGCGCCGAAGTCTTTCGTGCGCCACACGCCACCGCACGATATGGCGATCGTTGCACGGCGATCATCGCGCGGATCAACGCTTATCGAGTGCAGCCCCGGATAATCGTTGCCGCCGCCCATCCACGCTTTGCGCCGTTCGTCGCGCCAAAAACTTTCGCACAAATTCCAACTCGCACCGCCATCGTTCGAGCGAAACATGCCCGCGGGCATGCAGCCCGCCCAGAGCGCACCGGGTTGCGCGGCGCTGACCGCCGCGAGCGACCACACGAGTTCGACTGTCCACGGCGTGGCGTCGTCCGCCCACGCGCCGTGCTCTGGCTTTTTTGGGAAGGCGGGGGCAGGAATTTCGGTCCACGTTGCGCCACGATCTGTGCTCTTCCGCATTTTGACGCCATAGTGCCCGAGGCGAAGCGCGGCGTACCACGCACCATCACGCGGATCGGCGAGGACCTGCGTGACCGGTTCGCCGTGGAAATGGTGCGAGGTGATGCCCCATGCGCCCGCCGACGAGCGATTGGCGGTGAATAGCCCCTTGCGCGAGGCGATTAAAAGTGTGGGCGTAGGCACGTGTTGCTCCTTGTTGTTTTGGTGGCGCTAACCACCGCTCAGCGCTTGAATTACGGTGATGGCATCGTCAGCGGCGAGCGGCATGCTGAGGTCGTTTCTGTTGACGACTAAGTCCTTGTTGACAAACACGGCAACGTGTTTGCGCACGTTGCCTTGTTCGTCAAGCACATAGCTTTGTATGAGTGGCGCTGCGCGAAATGCGGCGTGGAGCGCTTCGCCGAGCGTGGCCGCAACGAGCCGCTGCGCGGGGCAGGCAACGTGACGTTGCAATTGCGGGGCGAAAGTAACGGTGACGGTGGGCATGGAGGTAACTACAAGCGGGCGCGACAGCTGTCAACGGAATGCGCCGCAGTTTACGCCGCCGACGCTCACGAGGCCAGCTCCCAAACTCGCCCGAGCACACACCGTTCCCCAGTTATGGCTTTTCAGCTTAATCGACATCTTAGCGGCGCTTGTAGGTCAATTTTTTAATAAGTCGACTTAACCTATTATTCAGCTGCAATCACCGCATGGCAGTCGCTAAGCGCTAAAAGCTGCTTAACAAAACCGGTCGTAGGCGTGAGCGCCGGACAGCCTCGCCCGATAGACTGCCAGCACGTAATTTTTGCACCAGATAAACACAACATCATGACCCACAGAATCGCAGTGATCGCCGGTGACGGCATTGGTAAAGAAGTGATGCCGGAAGGCATTCGCGTGCTCGAAGCCGCAGCCAAAAAATTCAACATTCCGTTGCAGTTCGATCACTTCGATTTTTCGTCGTGGGATTACTACGAAAAGCACGGCAAGATGATGCCGGACGATTGGAAAGCGCAAATCGGCGGGCACGACGCGATTTACTTTGGCGCGGTGGGCTGGCCCGCGAAGATCGCGGACCATGTCTCGCTCTGGGGTTCGCTGATTCTGTTCCGTCGCGAATTCGACCAATACGTCAACCTGCGCCCCGCGCGCCTGATGCCCGGTGTGACCGCGCCAGTTGTGAAGAAAGATGGCTCGCCTTATAAAGCGGGCGAAATTGATTTCTACATCGTGCGCGAAAACACCGAGGGCGAATACTCGTCAGTCGGCGGGCGCATGTTCGAGGGCACAGATCGCGAATTCGTCTCGCAACAGAGCGTGTTCACGCGCACCGGCGTAGATCGCATCTTGAAATTCGCGTTCGACCTCGCACAAAGCCGTCCGAAAAAACACATCACGAGCGCAACGAAATCTAACGGCATTTCAATCTCGATGCCGTATTGGGACGAGCGCGTTGCGGAGATGGCGAAAAAATATCCGGAACTCACGCAAGACAAATTCCACATCGATATTTTGAGCGCCCATTTCGTGCAACGCCCGTCGTTCTTCGACGTCGTCGTCGCGAGTAATTTGTTCGGTGACATCCTTTCGGACTTGGGTCCTGCATGCACGGGTACCATCGGTATTGCGCCGAGCGCAAACATCAATCCGGAGCGCAAATTCCCTAGCTTGTTCGAGCCAGTGCACGGCAGCGCACCGGACATCGCGGGGAAAGGCATCGCCAACCCCATCGGCCAAATCTGGTGCGGCGCGATGATGCTCGAATGGCTTGGCCACAAAGCGGCGCACGACGCCATTCTCGCTGCATGCGAAGCGAGCACTGCTAGCACCGTAAAAACCGGCGACCTCGGCGGCACGGCGTCGACGAGCGACGTGGGTAAATTTATCGCTGAACAGCTACGCTAACGTTTTTCCGGATTTACTGGAGCTCACCATGACCGCCCGCCCCGACACTTTTCCTTTCAACGCCGATCAATCGGCTGCATTGCTCGCGCACGCAACGAAGCAGTGGGACGGCGACATCGTCCCGCAATTGATTGAGTACGTGAAACTCCCCGCGAAGTCCCCAGCATTTGAGGCGGAGTGGAAGAAGAGCGGGCAAATTCAGCGCGCGATTGACCAGGCGCAAAAGTTTGTTGCCGCACAGCCCGTGAAAAACATGACGCTGGAAGTCATCACGCTCGAAGGCCGCACGCCTGTGCTCTTCTTCGATATTCCGGGCACGGGAACAAAGGCCACGGGCAAGACCGTGCTTCTGTATGGCCATCTCGACAAGCAGCCAGAAATGGCCGGTTGGCGCGAAGATTTGGGGCCGTGGACGCCGCTCGTGGAGGACGGCAAACTCTATGGCCGCGGCAGTGCGGACGATGGTTATGCGGTGTTTGCGGCGCTCGCCGCGATCATCGCGCTCGACGCGGAAAATATTTCTCGCCCGCGCTGCGTGGGCTTGATCGAAACCTGCGAAGAGTCAGGCTCGTTCGATTTGCCACCGTACCTCGATGCGCTGGCCGCACGGATGGGTGACGTCGGCCTCGTGGTTGCGCTTGATTCGGGCGCGGGCAACTACGAACAACTGTGGGCGACGACGTCGCTGCGCGGCTTGGTCAACGGTACGATGACAGTGCGCATGCTGACAGAAGGCGTGCACTCGGGTGACGCTGGCGGCGTGGTACCGAGCACGTTTCGCATCGCACGGCAATTGCTCGACCGCATCGATGATTCGGCGACCGGCGTGACGAAGTCACCCGTGTTCAACGCGCCGATTCCCGAAGAGCGTTTGACCCAAGCGCGGCAAGCCTGCGACATTTTGGGCGATGTGGTGTGGAAGCGTTTCCCGTGGCAGAGTTGCGGCGGCGCACATGAATTCACATTACCGACCAGCAAAGATCCGGTGGATGTGATCTTGAATCGGACATGGCGCGCGTCGCTGTCAGTGGTAGGGGCCGACGGGTTGCCGCCGACCAATGCCGCGGGCAACGTATTGCGGCCGTACACAGCGCTGAAATTGTCCCTGCGCATTCCGCCGACAGTGGACGGCGCGGAAGCTGCGGCTGAGGTGAAGCGCCTTGTTGAGCACAACACGCCCTACAACGCGCAAGTCAGCTTCGCCGCTGATAGTGCGGCGACGGGCTGGAACGCGCCCGCGTTTGCTCCGTGGCTTACTGTCGCACTCGATTGCGCTTCAATGCATTACTTTGGCCGCCCTGCCGCGTACATGGGCGAAGGCGGCACCATCCCGTTCATGGGCATGCTCGGTGCGAAATTCCCTGATGCGCAAATGCTCGTCACCGGCGTGCTCGGACCGAAATCGAATGCGCACGGCCCGAATGAGTTTTTGCAGATTGACTATGCGAAGAAGGTCACCGCGGCTACCGCGCTGGTGATTGCGGCGGTTTAGGGGGAAGCCTCGCGGCTACGGGGTGAGTTTGGCCACGATAACCGTAGGTCTCGACTAAGGCCGCCGCTTCGAAAGTTGCAACGTCAATTCGGCTTTTCCAACGGCGATACTTTGCGCCTCGGATTCGAGGTCGCCGGGTTGCGGCGCCGCATCACCGGACTGTGACAGGCGAGCGCGAATACTTAGCTTTTTCGCGGCGGACAACTTCTGACCAGGCAACATTGAATCTTCATCGGACAATGCGAAATTGACCGGAAAAGCGGTTGCCGCAATGCGCTTTGCGGCCAGTGGCGCGCCTGCCGCTTCACCATCGCGCACGATCACGAACAATGCCGCACTCTTGCCTTGAGGCGCATCCATGCCTTTCGCCAATTCCACTTTGCCGCTGAGCAAAATGGCCGTTGCTGGCGCAGGAGTAGCACCCGTGGCGGTTGTGGCGCTGGCAGCTGACGCGCCACCTGCTGCGCGTTTCTTCGCGGCATCAAATTCTGAGCGAAGGAGTTCATCAGAACTTGCCGAGGCCCCTGCTTTCTCGAACGCAACGATTGCCTCGGCATCGCGACCTAGCTCAACGTAGCTGCGCGCGAGCAACGCCCAGCCTGCGCGGTCATCGGGCGTTTTTTCTTTCAAGCGCTTGGCAAGTCGTTCAGTCATGGCCGCCAGATCACCACCGGCGGGCGCTGGTGCGCCCCCCAGGGGTGACGCAGCCGATGTTGACCCTTTGACCCCCAACGACGCGGCCAGCGCGTCTATGGCGGGCGTTGCACTCGCTGCGCCTGACATAGCTACCGGCGGCGGTGTCGGTGCGCGATCGGTCACCGCGTAGAGCACGGCAACACTCGCGAGCAGCCCGCCAGCAACCGCAAGCAACACCAATGGAGCACGCGTTCGCTTGGGCGCGTCAGTGGCGCTGTCGCTCGTCGCGAGGGTACTTCGCCGAACATTGAACCACCACGCAATTGCGGCAATTGCGATGCCGGCCGCGAATGCGCCAAATACGGCCGCCAACAAAACAAAAGAATCATTCATGCTTAGAAGTCGTACCGGTAGCCGATGTAATAGAAAAGGTGGTTGCTGTTCTGATTGACGGACGCCGAATTGGATCGACTCAACTCCCAGCTCGCTTCGGCATCAATGTAAATCTTTTCAGACCAACGGTACGATCCTCGCAAACTTGGGCTCCAGCGCGTGAGCGTCTGACCATTTGAAGAGACTTGGCGGAACCAGCGAACAACCGGCTCTACGGTCCATTGGGAGGCAATGACGAAGCGGGGATTGAGTGCGATGAGCCACCCGTTGTAAGTCGGTGCTGACAAATAACTGCCGTTGACGACGAACACGTCTGACGGACCCCAAACGCTGCTTGCAATCAGCTGGCCGGTCACGGTCTTGATCTGGCCGCTCGCTTCAGACGCTGGCAGCGCGGGTGTTGCGCCGGTGCCCGATACGCTGGAAATTCGGTAGTCCAGCCCGGCCTGCCACGTCTTTGCGAACGGCACGGTGAAGCCGAGTGAGGCTACGCGGGAAGTAGCGGTCAAAGCGCTGGCGTATTCCTTTGCAGCGCGCAGATTGACTTGCCCCATCAGATCGGCCAACGTGAACGCATTGACACCCGCCATGCCGTTGGTAAGCTGCAAAGGGGGTGATGCGCGGAAGTCATAGAGCGCGTTGAACGTAATCGTGTCCGGCACGTTGTAGGTCGCTTGCACCGAACCAATATTGACGCGACGGAACAAGACGTCGTAGTCAAACGTGCCAATTGTGTTGACCCGCTCAGTGTTGTAGCGCAGCTCAGTGCCGAACGCCCGACGGTCCGAGTACGAGCCGGCGCGCTGCTCAATCGCGTAAACGGTCGCGCCAAGATTAGGTAGGATCCCTTCGGCATCAACGCTCGCGCCGTAGAAAGCCTTGCGCTCGCCTGGCGTCACGTCAGATGGTGTGCCAGCCACAAAATTGACCTTCCAAGTTGGAGACAAAGCGTAGTTGCCGGAAATTCCATCAAAGCGATAAAGGACGCCAGCTCCGGTGGGGCTTTGACGGCCGACACGAACCCCGTAGTGATCGGCTTGATTTTTCACGTCAGCATATGCGGCAGTCAGGCGATTGCGACTCGCGATATTCTTCAGAAAACTAGCGGTGTAAGTGTCGCGCACAGACATGCGCGTTTCCCAATCACCGGAACGAATCCTCGCGTTAAGATCGACATTGGTAACGAGCGAAGACTGATCTGTGCCCGTAATCGTCTGTTGGTCAATCGTCGTTGCATTGGTCGCAGGCGTGACGATGATGGTGCTTGTGTCAATGCGCGACTGGCCACCGTAGTAGCTCTGAGATACGCTACCCCACAGCGTGGTGGACGAAGGCTTGCTTTTTCCTGTCTGGGCAGCCGCAACGGTCGGCGCACGGTCCAACTCTAGCAGACGCTGACGAACACGCGTCGCGCCGTCACTCGTCGGATAAAGCTTCAAGAACATTTCGTATTCTGCTCGCGCCGCCTTGGTCTGCCCTAGGCCCACGCGGGCAGCGCCAATCAATTCCTGAGCTTCGAGCGTTGTTTCATTTTGCGGCAGATTCAGAAGAATGTTGAACTGAGCCAATGCAGTGTCGTAATCTTTTCCGTCTAAGGCTTTTTTTGCGCGCTCCAGAATAGAACGCGTTTCAGCACTTGCAAGGGCCGTAGGCGGAGTCGATGAAACCACCGCTGGAGGCTCGGGCGTCGGCGAAGGAGGAACAGCTTCAGCAGCCTTCGCGGGCGCGGGAGTCGCGGCGGGGGCGGGAGCAGCGGCGACGACAGTGGCACGCTCCGCCGGCGACTGCAGCGACGGTAAGGTCAGCAGGAGACTACGCCCATTCCCGCCCAAACGAATAGTGGGCTTGACTGACTGACTAAACACCACGTCCAAGCGACGAATACCGGTTTGATTCAGCGGTGAATAACTGACCGTAAAGGGCACGACGGGTGAGTTCGGGGGCGACTTTCTGGCCTCTTCCACAATCCTAGCGACCGCCTCGTCGGATTGTGTAATTTGAAAGAAAACCTCAAGCGTCTTGCCGTTCGCCGACACCGCATTACGCACCAATCGAATTTGTGCAGCAAGCTTTATGGTGACCTCAGCGCGGCTTCCCACCGCGCGAACCTCGATGTCATCAATGAGTTGCGCACTGGCACTCGCCATCAGCAGGAAATTGACCGCGATGACAAAGCACCACGCAAATCGTTTAAACATAGTTATCTTTCTTCGTTATCGAATTACCAATCGCCGGTCGGTCGATGCTCTGAGGTCCGTGACTTTGAAATTGTTGTCAGCGTCGCGTTCGTGTACTCGTGACACGAACCCGCACAATTTTTCAGCTCAGCAACCGTGTAGAGCAGACGCGGTGAGTTCACCTTGACGTGTTGGTGCTCACCAAATTTGCTGGCGTGACAGCCTGCACAGTCGGGTTTGTACGCGGCGCTTTTCCATGCAATGACTTCGTTGTTCGTCGTGTGGCAGGTGTTGCATGTCCTAAACGTATGCGCCTTGTAGCCGATACTGATGTGGCTGTACGTGTTAGCGGGCGACCAAACTGTTGTGCCGTGACACGAGTCACAACTACGCGTCGTGATGAAATGGCCCTGATTTTTGGGCTGAGCATTGACTGACGTGTACGCGCCACCGTGACAGGTTGCGCAGTTTCCCGCAGCAATCGGTCCGGTCGTTCCGGTGTGGCTCATGACTGCAGGCTTGAACGACGAGAAATTCTTGTGACAGGTGTCGCACTGGGCAGTCGTAGGAATATGCGTTGCCGTTTTGAACACACGTGATGCCCCACCTGCAACGTGACACGTTGAACACGTACCAGCAGCAGTGGCAGGGTGAGCAAAACTCGCCCCCGTCCACACTGTCGTTGAGCGATGGCAGGTATCGCATTGCGCCGTGGTCGTCACATGGTTAGGCGGTTTCGCCAGCGCATTGACCGAAACATACGCACCGCCATGACAGGTGGAACAGTTACCCGTCGACAGAGGCCCAGTCGTGCCAGTGTGACTCATCACTGCGGGTTTGAACGACGCGTAGTTCTTGTGGCAAGTGTCACACTGTGCAGACGTTGGGATATGTGTGGCCGTCTTAAAAACTCTCGATGCACCACCGGCCACGTGACACGTCGAGCAGGTGCCGGTGGCGGTTGCTGGGTGAGCAAACGTGGCTCCGGTCCACACAGTGGTTGATCGATGACAGGTGTCGCACTGTGCGGTGGTAGAGACGTGTGTCGGCCCCTTGACCTGCGCATTGACAGACACGTAAGCCCCGCTGTGACAGGTCGAGCAATTCCCAGAGGCGATGGGACTCGTCGTACCCGTGTGGCTCATGACGGCAGGCTTGAACGACGAGTAGTTCTTGTGGCAGGTATCACACTGCGCAGCGGTCGGAATGTGTGTAGCAGTCTTAAACACTTTGGAAGCGCCACCGGCAACGTGACAACTAGAGCATGTACCTGTAGCAGTGGCCGGGTGCGCAAATGTGGCTCCCGTCCAAACCGTCGTAGAGTTGTGGCACGTATCGCACTGTGCGGTGGTCGTTACATGTGTGGGCGTTTTCGCTTGAGCATTCACAGCCGTGTATGCGCCGCCATGGCACGTCGAACAGTTTCCAGACGAAATCGGTCCTGTGGTGCCGGTGTGGCTCATAACCGCTGGCTTGAACGACGAATAGTTTTTGTGACACGTGTCGCACTGCGCCGACGTCGGAATATGGGTGGCCGTCTTGAACACTCTAGACGCGCCACCAGCGACGTGGCAAGTCGAACAATTCCCCGTTGCCGTGGCGGGGTGGGCGAATGTTGCGCCAGTCCAGACCGTGGTCGACCTGTGACAGCTGTCGCACTGTGCCGTCGTAGACAGGTGCGTCGGGGACTTGGCCTGCGCATTCACTGACGTGTAGGCGCCGCTGTGACAGGTTGAACAGTTGCCTGCAGAGATTGGTCCAGTGGTGCCAGTGTGGCTCATGACGGCAGGCTTGAACGACGAGTAGTTTTTGTGACAGGTATCGCACTGCGCCGACGTCGGAATATGGGTGGCCGTCTTAAACACTCTAGACGCGCCACCAGCGACGTGACACGTCGAACAATTTCCCGTTGCCGTAGCGGGGTGAGCAAACGTCGCCCCCGTCCATACCGTCGTCGACGTGTGACAGGTGTCGCACTGGGCCGTTGTTGTGACATGCGTAGGCGTCTTTGCCTGCGCGTTCACTGACGTGTAGGCGCCACTGTGACAGGTTGAACAATTGCCTGTGGAAATAGGCCCGGTGGTGCCAGTGTGGCTCATCACCGCTGGTTTGAACGACGAGTAATTCTTATGGCAGGTGTCACATTGCGCGGCGGTCGGAATGTGTGTTGCAGTTTTGAATACCTTCGATGCACCGCCGGCCACGTGGCACGTTGAGCAAGTACCCATGGCCGTCGCAGGGTGCGCGAATGTAGCTCCTGTCCACACCGTAGTCGATGTGTGACACGTATCGCATTGGGCAGTTGTAGAAACGTGGGAGGGTGTCTTCGCCTGCGCATTTATGGAGGTATATGCACCGCCGTGACACGTCGAACAATTGCCCGATGATATCGGGCCGGTCGTGCCCGAGTGGCTCATGACCGCAGGTTTGAACGTTGCGAAATTCTTATGACAGGTATCGCATTGCGCAGTAGTCGGAAGATGAGTCGCGGTCTTAAAGACTTTTGACGCACCGCCCGCTACGTGACAACTGGAGCACGTGCCGAGGGCAGTGGCAGGATGCTGATAGCTAGCGCCGCTCCACACTGTAGTTGATGCGTGGCATGTATCGCACTGCGCTGTAGTCGAAACGTGGGTGGCTGTTTTTGTTTGTGCGTTGACTGAGGTGAACGCGCCGCTGTGGCAAGTCGAGCAGTTGCCTGAGGAGATTGGGCCGCTTGTACCCGAATGGCTCATGACCGCGGGCTTGAAAGTCGTAGTGTTTCTGTGGCAGGTATCGCATTGTGCCGACGTCGGAATGTGTGCGGCATGCTTCGGCAAACCAGGGCCGCCCGTCACGTGACAAGTTGAACAAGTGCCGGAGGAGTTTGCTGGATGCACGTAAGTAGCAGGCAGCCAGCCGGAGATGCGATGACAGGTATCGCAGCTCGAAGTAGTCGAGACGTGTGTTGTCGTCTTACCGCGCGCTTTGGTGCCGTCGTGACAAGTGGCGCACGTTCCCGCGACAACTCCGGTGTGATTAAACGTCGCAGGAGCCCAAGCTGACGTTCGATGACAGGTGTCGCAGCTCTGACTTGTCGGTAAATGTGTAGCGCTCTTGCCCTTGGCGGTGGTGCCGTTATGGCAAGCTGCGCACGATCCGGCTGCAATGCCCGCGTGATTAAACGTCGCTGGAACCCAACCGCTTGTGCGGTGACACGTGTCGCAACTTTGCGTGGTAGGCACATGCGATGTCGACTTACCCCTAGCGTTGGTACCGTTGTGGCACGTAGCGCACGTTCCTGCCGAGACATTCGTGTGATTAAACGTGACGGGCGACCACGCCGTGACTTTGTGGCACGTGTCACAGCTGTCGTTGGTGGCAATGTGTGTTGCGGTTTTGCCGCGTGCTGCGGTACCGTTGTGGCACGTCGCGCAGGTACCAACTACCACACCGGCATGGGAGAAGAATGCAGGAGTCCAGCTGCCGAGTTTGTGGCATGTGTCGCAGCTTTGTGTCGTTGGCAAGTGAGTGGCGGACTTCCCCTTGGCGGTGGTGTTGTTATGGCAGCTTGAACAGGTACCCGGCACAACAGCCGCGTGACTGAACGACGCCGGTAGCCACGCGGTGGTTTTGTGGCATGTGTCGCAGGCTTGTGAAGTCGCTAGATGCGTTGCGGTCTTGCCACGCGCAGTCGTGCCGTTGTGGCATGTGGCACAGGTGCCGGTGACGACTTCTGCGTGGCTAAACGAAGCGGGGGTCCATGAGCTCGTTGTTTTATGACATGTATCGCAACTCTGCGTCGTGTTGACGTGATTTGCGGATTTGCCGCGCGCCGCGCTGCCGTTGTGGCAAGTGCTACAACTGCCACTCACGACAGATGCATGGCTAAACGTCGCGGGGGTCCAAGCATTGATTTTGTGGCAGCTGTCACAGCTTTGAGTCGTCGAGATGTGATTGGCCGATTTGCCACGTGCAGCAGTGCCGTTGTGGCAGGTTGCACAAGTGCCCGAAACCACAGCGCTGTGATTAAACGTGGCTGGCGTGAATGAGGTTGTTTTATGGCACGAGTCGCACGGTGCGGAAGTCACGATGTGATTGGCTGATTTACCTTTTGCCGTAGTGCCGTTGTGGCACGTCGAGCATGCGCCAGGCGCGACAGCCGTGTGGCTAAATTTCGCGCCTGACCATGTGGTTGTTTTGTGGCAGGTATCGCAAGTGGAGTTGGTCGGTACATGAGTCGACGACATCGGCGTCGCAACCACGCGAGAGCCGGTAGCGTGACACCCTTCACAGGTCTTGGGTGTGCCCTTGAAAACGCCTTTGACGTGACAAGTCTCGCAGGTAGCGCGCTCGTGGGTGGAATCCAACGCGTAGCCACTGGCATTGAGATGATCGAATTTCGCGGTGCGGCTCTGTCCAAACGAGAGCCCGCTAGCCATCAGCGCGCAAATCGCTAACAGGCTAAAGAGCCACCTGAGTGCAACGTGGTTATTTTTGATCATTGTCGGGCCCCTTTTGCGCCAAGGCGCAGTGTTCGCCAGTCTTTGGTGTAATGACATTGCTCGCAGCGGCGACCGAAGCCCCCGTTATGAACATCATCTCGCTGATGACAGGTATCGCATTTCGCGCCCATCACCGCGCTCAACGGTTTGGCGTGGCAGGACTTGCAGTCGAGAGTGCGGTGCCCGCCATCGAGCACAAATTTCGTACTGCGATCATGGTCAAACTGCCATGCGAGCCATGTTCTGGTGACGTGACAGGATTCGCACTTCTCGCCCAATGTGCCTTTGTGGACGTCTTCATTTTTGTGGCACCCCACGCAGGTTTTCGGCGCTTCGCGGTAGCGCGCCGTCGCATGGCAAGACTTACACGTCGCGGTTCTGTGTCCACCGGTCAATGGAAACTTTGTCTTGTTGTGATCGAAGAAGGTTTTCGTCCACTTTGTGTCGGCGTGACATGCCACGCAGTCCTTGCCTAACTCACCTTTGTGTACATCGTCTTTCTGATGACATGACACGCAGGCGGCTTCCGTTTTTTTGGTGTACAGGGGTCCGGTGTGACACTTATTACAGGTCAGCGGCGAATGGCCACCGGACAAAGAAAACTTGGTAAGTTTGTTGTGATCGAACGCGTAGGATTTCCAGTCGCGCGCGTTATGGCAGGTGTCGCAGCGGTCACCGTAATCGCCTTTGTGCGTATCGTCTTTCTGATGACAACTGACGCACGTCGTTGCGATATTGCGGTACTGATCGGGCTTCGTGTGGCACGCGTCGCATCGCGTCGTTCGATGCTTGTCGAGCAGCGGAAAGCGCGTTTTCGCGTGGTCGTAGTTCGATACGCGCCAATCTTTCGAGGTGTGGCAGCTCTGACAGTCTTTCCCAAGTGTTGCCTTGTGACGGTCATCTTTTTCGTGACAGGCGAAACAGTCTTTTGGTGCGTTTTTGAAATTCGGTGACTTGGGATGACATGACTTGCACTCGGCCTCCCAGTGCTTTCCATCGAGTTTGAATGATGTCGTCGAATGATCGAACTTCGAGTCCGTCCACTTGCGCTCGGTGTGGCAATCCCCACACTGGGTTCCCAACGTACCCAGATGTTTGTCGTCGGCTTTGTGGCAACTATTGCACTGCGAGGGCAACTTCAGCCTTGCAGGTGGTGCAGTGTGGCAGCTTTCACACTTTGCGGTGCGGTGCTTGCCGCGCAGGGCATAGGTGGTGTCGCTGTCGTGATTGAACGTGGATCTCCACGTCTTCACACCATGGCATGAGTCGCAACGATCCCCCAAGAGGCCTTTGTGCTTGTCGTCCTTTTTGTGGCAGCCGACGCAGGTTGTGGGCACTCCTTTGTATTTGTTCGACGCGTGGCAGGTCGCGCACTTTACTTTCACATGGCTACCCTGTAACTCGAATTTAGTCTCCTTGTCGTGGTCAAAGCGAATGTCTTTCCATCCGCTGGTCGCGCTCGCGACATGGCAGGCTTCGCACTTCGGACCCAAGCTGCCCTTGTGCACATCATCTTTACGATGGCAACCGTCGCAGAGTTTGGGAGCTTCACGATACTTTTTGTTCGTCGTGTGACAACCTTCACACTTGACTGTCTTGTGCGCACCGTCCAATCGATACTCGGTCAAACTGTCGTGCTTGAAACCGGCCTTGTCAAATTTGAGGATGTCGGCCGCGCGTCCCTTGTGGTCGGTGTGGCAGGTTCGGCAGGCAGCGCGTTGCTGCTTGCCGTGGAGACCGCGCTTCTGCTGTAAATCCACACTGATGTCTTTATGGCAGTCGACACACAAGCGATCCTGCGCGTTCTTTTCAAACGGAACGTGGCAGCGCTTGCACTCCTCCTCAACCTTTGCGTGACCACGAATCACTTGGCCGGGCATCAACGCCGTCTCTAGGTTTTGTGCATGCGCTAAAGCACTGAGTCCGAGAAGCATCGCACTCATAATGACCAACCAGCAGCGAGCAAGGCATTCATGGGCTAGTCGCATCAATACAAATGCACCGCGACAATGTGCGCGATCGTTGCTAACACCAGCGTGACGACAAATGGCACATGCGCGATATGCCAAAGCGAGAAAAGGCGACGGAACAGCGCAAACTGCGCGTAACGCTGATTCGCCACGAGATATTGGCTGAGCAACTGACGCTTAGCTGCCCGTCTTTCCTGCGAAAAATCCGCATGTTTGAGTGTGGCGCGCAGATGTCGCTGCAATATCCACCGAGAGAACGGAAGCCATAACGCACCCACCGACGCAAGCGCCGGTGCGTTGGCCAATGCTGCACACCGTGACGCGTAAGCGGCGATTTCTCGAGACACAGCGGCGTCTTTGGGTACTACTTTGTCGACGTTCTGCGCTGCGGCAGTAACCGCCGCAGCGAGCGACTGTGCAGTTTCCAGTTCGCCGTGCATGCCGCGGTGTATGCCACGATATAAAAAACGTCCGATCACTCCGCTAGATGCCACCACCACCATGGACCAAAATGCCCACGCAGCGTTGAGCGAACGCATGTGTAACCCAGAGTGCACGATGATGAAAGCTGGCCCCAGCAAGCCACAAATCATGTGCAAGCGAAACCAAAACTTTGCCGATCCAAACGACTGAACGACGCGTACGCGTTTGAACACCGGGTAGGTGAACAGCAATAGCATCAGGCTCGCACCGACCACTCCGATGTAATAACCTGCGTCGGTAGATGCCGCGAGCTGTGGCATCAAAGCGAGCGTGTAAAGCAACAACGCCACGGCGCCGAGCCCCACGATCCATAGCGTCGTGCGCAGAAACGCAATAGTTGAAGCGGCTATGGATCCGTTCGTATCCTCGACCGCACCGCTTGCGTTTACCGGCGCACTCACAGCGGCGTTCCGTTGAGCGGACGGACGCCACAGATCGCTTTTACGCAACCACTCGACCTGCCAGCGAAATGTCCACTCGCGCGCTGATGCACCAGAAATTCCATCTCAAAAAATGATGTTGGAATTCTGCGTGTCGAAACTGAAACAGACCTTAAGTCAAAGCCCTACGTCATCTAGGCCATACGTGTGTGCTTTTTCGTCACAGTTCAGCGAATCGGGTGAGACCGAAACGCGACGTAAATTGCCCACTGAAAGCGCGCGGCACGCGGCCTGCACGACTACACGTCGTGCCCTTGCTCGGTGTCGTGCTCAACGAGGGAACTCGAAGGTCCGTCGCTTGCGGACTTGAAGACTAGGGCGACGGCAAATCCTTTGCTGTGTCCCGGTGCAGGCGAGTAGAGCCGCATCTTTCCATTGTGCCGCTCAACCACCGTATTGACGATCGACAACCCGAGCCCGTAGCCGCCGTGATTGTTCGACCGGCGCACATGACGCGTTGTAATCACGTCAAGCGTTGCGGCATCTACGCCCGGGCCAAGATCGCGCACGATAATGGTGGCTGGCTCCATCACTTTCACTTTCACCGACGCGCCAGGCGCGTAGCGCAGCGCGTTTTCGATTAAGTTTCGCAGCGCCAGTGCCAACGCGTCGCCGTCGCCGATGGTCGTGATGGGTTCGTCACGTGAAATTTGAACTTCCAAGCGCTTCGAGATTTCTGGATCGCGCCAAAAATCTTCGGCAACATCGCACGCGAGCGCCCCGAGGTCGACTGTGTCTCTAACAAAAGACGCCGATGACTCCGCTCGAGACATTTGCAACAACTTCTCGGCGCGCCGCGCCAAGCGTTCTAGCGACGCAGCCGCCTCGTCCATCGCCATTCGTGCCGTTTCGGGCAGCGACTGGTCAAGCGCATTGGCAAGTCGCAATCGCGCCGCTGCTAACGGAGTGCGTAGCTCATGTGCTGCGTTAGCAGCCAAAGAGCGTTCGATATCCAACGCGCCTTTCAGGCGTGTCAGCAAATGATTGGTACTGTCACAAATCATCTGCATTTCCGGAGGCAACCCTTTGCCTCCGACCGGGCTCATGTTCGTCACGCCCCGTTGAGCGATTTCGGACACCAAGCTCTCGACCGGTGCAAGCGAATGCTTGGTCACCCTGCGGATACCCCACGCGATTCCCGGAAACACTGCAAGAAGTGGCAGTAAGGTCCAAATCCAAATGCTGACCAATTCTTCGCGGCGATGAGCGCGCGAGTCAGCGACATGGATGCGCAGGGGAGCCGACGCGTGACGTAACGTAAATACACGCCAGGTCGGCGTGTATGAAAATCCATTCTTCGCGTCGTTACCCATCATTGGGGCGTCTGGTGCGTCCTTTGAGCGAAGAATCACTCGACCCGACATCGCAACGATTTGATAGGTGAGGCTCGGCAACAGTAGATGTTCTGACGAAACCGCCGAGGCATCGCCTAGTGCAGACATTTCAGGAATGGCGCTGAAGTAAGACGGCATTTCGTCGACTTCGTGCGTGGCCAACTCCAGTAAACGTAACGCACTTGTGCGCAGCGATTCGTCGTATGCCTCTTCAATTTCTTCTTGGACGTAGTACGTCACGCCAATGCTCATCAGTAACCACATGAGCCCGAGCCACAGCGACAAATCGCGCGTCAGACGCTGCGAAATTGTGCCCTGCGGAAAAATCAATCGCCTTCCCCGGTCAAACGGTAACCCTGCCCGCGCAAAGTTTGAATGCAATTCTTCCCTAATTTGGAGCGCAGGTGACTGACGAACACTTCGAGCGTATTACTGCCGATGTCGTCGTCAAAACCGTATAGCGCACTGGAAAGTGCCGCTTTAGAGTGCACACGATCTGGTCGAGCAGCAAACACGCGCAAGAGCGTCCACTCTTTGGCGGTCAATACGACCGACTCGCCACGGACCGTGACAATGCTGCGCGCAAGATCAACCACCAAGTCACCAATGGTGATGACTGAACTGGTGCCACTAAAGCGTCGACGTTCGACCGCGCGCAGGCGAGCCAACAGCTCTTCAGGATCAAATGGCTTCACCAAGTAATCATCGGCACCCGCATCTAAACCACGAATGCGATCCGAAATCAGATCGCGCGCCGTGAGGATAATCACAGTCGCGTCGGGATAGCGGCGCCGCACCACCGGCAGCAAATCCAGACCGTCACCATCCGGCAAATGCAGGTCCAACAGTACTGCCCCCCACTCTGCCAATGGCAGCGCGAGCTTGGCGGCTGACAACGTGCCAGCGACGTCCACCACGAAGTCGTTGGCGCGCAGAAAGGACTCAAGCGCGCTGGCTAATGCTGCATCATCTTCTACGAGCAATATTCTCATCAGTGAACGAAAGCTTTCTGTATACCGTAAGCGTCCAACACGGACGGTCTGCTATTACACAGCCTGTAGCTTAAGCCGGACTGAACTCTAAACGAAGAGCGGCGCAAATGAGGCATTCTCTGAAAAGTGCTCTAGCGACATTAAAGTAGCGACTAATGTGAGCAAGATTCAGGTGACTTTCAGGACGGCAACTTACCATGACCACTCCTACAACTGATCACACTGCGCGCCTTGGATCTTTCGCTTCTATATGTTGTGCCCTTGGTCGTAATGCTTGCCGTGTACGTCGGCATTCGCAGCCGCACGCGCTCGCAACACAAATCAGTGCAAGTTGCAGCGATTAAGGAAGGTCGCACCGAACCGCCTTCGCTGCATCCCGTTATTGATCCGCTGGCTTGCATCGGGTCGGGTTCGTGCGTCAAGGCATGCCCTGAGCAAGCGCTGGGGATGATCGACAATCGCGCGGTGCTGGTGGATCCGGCGTCGTGTATTGGACACGGCGCGTGCATGGCGGCCTGCTCGTTTTCTGCCATCAAACTGGTGTTTGGAACCGAACGTCGCGGCATCGACATTCCTAATG
>Ga0209097_10000874_pt1 | contig 27269 bp, 19 predicted proteins | sample AD_UKC052_MetaG_FD_184419 | JGI IMG/M metagenome (GOLD analysis project Ga0209097, IMG submission 184419) | Active sludge microbial communities of municipal wastewater-treating anaerobic digesters from USA - AD_UKC052_MetaG (SPAdes) (version 2) | ecosystem: Engineered > Bioreactor > Anaerobic >... | reverse complement strand
CACCGCCGAGCGCATCGGGTCCGTGCTTCTCTCGGATGCGGATGAAGCCGTCCACGATGAAGTCGTAGGCCTCGTCCCAGCTCACCTCCTCGAACACGCCGTTGCGCTTGATCAGCGGTGATCGCAGCCGCTCGGGGTGATCGTAGAACTTGAAGGCGTAGCGGCCCTTGAGGCAGGTGTGCCCTTGGTTGGCCTCCGCATCGTAGGGCGCGGTGATGCCGGCGATCTTGCCGTCCTTCACCTTCACCTCCAGGTTGCAGCCCACGCCGCAGTAGGTGCACACGGTGCGTGCCACACTGTCGGGCTTGGTCTCCTTGGCGCGGAACACATCGGTGATCGCGCTGGTGGGGCAGGCCTGCGCACAGGCGCCGCAGCTCACGCAATCGCTGTCCTTGAAACTCTCGCCGGTGCCTTTCGCGATCCAGCTGTTGAAGCCGCGGCCAGCCATGGTGAGCACCATCTCGCCCTGCACTTCGTCGCAAGCGCGCACGCAACGATAGCAGTTGATGCAGCTGCTGAGGTCACTGACCATGTACGGGTGCGTGGTGTCCTTGGCGAAGGCGGCATCGGGCCCGGCGGCATCGAGCGGCAAGGCGCCCTTGGGGTAACGCACGCTATCGATGTCGAAGCCCACCTGTTGCACCACGTTGTAGAGTTCGTTGCGACCGTGGTCTTCGGTCTTGAGCTGTTCGGTGTCGTAGTTGGTGAGCACCAGTTCCACGACGTTCTTGCGCAGGCGCTTCATGCGCTCGCTGTGGGTGGTGATGAACTGCCCCTTGGCCACGGGCGTGTGGCAGCTGGCCATCACGCGGGTGGGGCCATCGGCCGCAAGGGCCACCTCCACGCTGCACACGCGGCAGCTGCCGAAGGGCTCCAGGTTGGGCGCGTCGCAGAGGGTGGGCACCGGCTCGGGATCCATGGTGCGGCGCAGCAGGTCGAGAATGGTCTCCCCCTGGATGATGGGGTGCGCTTCGCCGTTGATGTAGGCGACGTCGGTGCCGGTGGCGGTGATGGGAGTGGCCTCTGCTTTCGCGCGGGCATCGGGCATCCGGGTCATGGGCGGGTGGTTGAGTTACGAAGATAGGAAGGCTTGGATGGCGCCGCTGATGGGAAGGGGCGCCTGCGGCGCTTTAAATGCGGCCGCAGATTTCGCAGATGACGCAGATCTTAGCGGCTACCGCCGCTGGGGTGTAGACGCGGATGGGGATGTAGGTAAATGCGGCCGCAGATGACGCGGATGACGCAGATCTGAGCGGCTACCGCCGCTTAGGGAGGGGAAGGTGGTGGGTGGAAGAGCAAGCAGGTGTAATTACGAAGTGCGCATTCATCTGCGCCATCTGCGGCTTGTATTCTGAGCTTATGCAGCCTCCGTGGTTAGAGCGTCGCAGGTCACTCCTCGTATCCCAAGACCTTCCGGTGGTATTGCAGGCTCTTCGCCCCGAAGTTCAGCAGTAGGCCGCGTTGCAGGTCCGTTGTCTTGAGGTAGTGGAGGAGTTGTGCTTCGTCAGCCTTGGTCGTGTTGCTGATGGCTTTCAGTTCCACAACGACCTCGCCGTAGCAGATGAAGTCGGCCCGGAAGAACGCATCGAGCCGCTGGCCTTTGTAGAAGACGGGAAGCATTACTTCGCGTTCGAATGGGATGCCGAGCAGAGCCATTTCTATGGCAAGTGCTTGATGATATACGCTCTCCAAGAACCCCGGCCCAAGCTCGGAGTGGACGGTCATGGCGGCGCCGATGATGGCGTGGGTCTGCGGGTCACGGATCTCCATGAGGTGAAAGTAGCAAGGAGCCGCTGATGGAGTGGAATGAAAGTGCGACCGCAGATGGCGTAGGTAAATGCGGCCGCAGATTTCGCGGATGACGCAGATTTGGGCGGCTACCGGCGCCTTCCGTCAGTACCGATCAACCTCGTTCCACGGTGATTGAGCGACTACCAGATATTGCCCAAAGAGCCCCGGAACTCAACCCATGTGAATAGCAGCCAGACGTAGATCGGTTCTGAGCCCAGCATCCTATCCGTATACCTGAGGATGTGGAAGTCGGTCGGGAACGAAGAGTAGATGTATCGGTAGCTGACCTGCTTGTAAAGGAATGGGATTGACCGAACGGAGCACAGCTCAAAGACAATACAGTTCCGGGTTTGGAGGGTATCTGTGGTCAGTCGGATCGTGCCGAGGATATCGTCCATGGGGTACCCTTCGAATGAAACGGACTGGTAGAACTCCCCTCCATTGCCTTCTCCATCCGTGAATTGCCAAGCATCATTAAGCTGGAACGATCGATACGTCGGATTGGAGCCTCGGGCAACTTCTTCCAATGGTGACGTATCCCGAAAGAACTCATCACCACAAGATGAGATATAGATACCCTCGCTCACGTTCTTGTTGTCCTTGTTGGTGAAACGTCGCTCAGTGAACTGCACGTACTTGTCGCAAGCCTTCCGCTCCAACATCTGATCGGACAGGAACAGATAGGACAGCACATGGACTGCGACCAGGATCAAGCCGATCAGTTTGACGCGCTTCATCATAAATGGTTGGCATTCATCTGCGTCATCTGCGAAATCTGCGGCTGCAATTGGCATTTCACCGCGCCAGCGGTGCATTCATCTGCGGTTCGCTCAGCGGAAGTACCCATCCAGCTCCCCCCTGAAATACTGCAACGCGTTCTTCACCCCCAGCGGCAAACCACCACCGAGGGCACACAAGCTGCCGATCTCCATCGTTTCGAGCAGGTCGTTGAAGAGCGCACGGTCGATCTTGACGTTCGCGGTGCGGGCGCGGTGCAGCAGTTCCTCGCCGCGCTTGCTGCCGATGCGGCAGGGGAAACACTTGCCGCAGCTCTCCACGGCCGTGAATTCGAACAGGTGCTCGAGGTATTCGACCATCGGGAAATCCTCGGGGATGGACAGCACGCTGGCGTGTCCGAGGAGGAAGCCTTCCTTCTGGAACGTTTCGAAGTCGATACTGAGCGCGTCGATCTTGTGCAGGGGCACGATGCCACCCAGTGGACCGCCGATGTGCAAGGCTTTCACCTTCTTCTTGAATCCGTGACCGAGTTCATCGATCACGGTGCGCAGGGGAGTGCCGCATTCCACTTCGTAAAGGCCTGGCCGGTTGAAGGCGCTATCCAGCGAAACGAGCTTGCTGCCGTTGGTCTTCTCGGTACCGAGCTTGGTGTAGGCCACCCCGCCGTTCGCGATCACCCAAGGCACACAGGCGAGCGTCTCCACGTTGTTCACCACCGTGGGGCGGTTGAACAAGCCTTGTTGGGCCGGGTAAGGTGGACGGGTGCGCACTTCGCCGCGCTTGCCTTCGATGCTGTTGAGCAGGGCCGTCTCCTCGCCACACACGTAGGCACCAGCGGCTTTGATCACCTTGAAGCGGTAATTGAAGCCACTGCCCTTGATGTTCTTGCCGATCCAGCCCCTGGCTTCGATCTCCGCCACGGCCTGCTTCACGATCGCAACGGCTTCCGGGTACTCGGCGCGGATGTACAGCACACCGGTATCTGCGCCCACGCAATAACCGGCGATCATCATACCGAGAAGCACCAGGTGTGGCCGTTGTTCCAGCAGGTAACGATCGCTGAAGGCGGCGGGATCACCCTCGTCGGCGTTGCAGACGATGTACTTGCGCGGTGTGCCATTGCCCGTGGTATCCTCGGCGTTGCGGCAGGCCTCCAGTTTGAAGCCCATGGGGAATCCAGCGCCGCCGCGTCCGCGGATGGTGGCGGTCTTGATCTCATGGAGGATGTCGGCGCTCTCGCTCTTCAGCACCCGCTCCCAAATGGCATAGAACGCATCCAACGCCGGCATCGGCGCGGTGAGGATGGGTTGCGCCATAGAGGTGCCGACATGGTGTTCGCCGCCTGCCGGTTCGACCCCATGCGTTGGACCTGCAGTGGACTTGTCGATCACCTCATCCAACCGATCGATGGCTTCACCACTGTAGTTGCGCCCGCCTACATGGAACGCGCTGTTCTCGTGGCAACGCCCCAGGCAGCACATGTGCCCGATCTCCTCTTCCTTGAAATGCTTGCCTAGTTCATCGTGCACCCGACCTTGTGTGCCCGCAACAAGGCACGTGCTGCCGTTGCACACGTAGGCCTTCTTGCCGTGGTTCTCGTGTCGTAGAAAATCGTAGAACGAGGAAGTGCCGTAGGTCACGGCTTCACCCACCAGCAGGGCATCGGCCACCTCCGTCAGTTGTGCGGTCGCTGGTGTGCCACCGTTCTGTTCAGCGGCTTGTTGCAGGCGATCCCATAGGGCGTCGTCGAGTTCCTTGCCGTCGCGACCGCTGAGCGATGTGATGTTCTTGGACATGGGAGCCCCAAGGTAAGAACGGCCGACGTCACCTAGCGTTCTTCGTCGATGGCAGTGTCCCGTTTCGGGGGTTTCCGCTTCTTGTTCGGCACCACTTTCGGACGGAAGCGGCCGTCCAAGGCACCGGCCTCCTTCTGCTCCTTGCGCTTGGCGGCCCGCTCGATGTCATCGAGCTCCTTCCTGCCGATCTTCTTCTTGGCCATGGGTTCACTATTCGTCCGCACGCCGCAGCGCCGCAAGGCGCATGTTCCGTGCTTGCTCCTGACCAAGATAACGCTCCACCCCCGCATGCACCAGGTACACCAGTGGGGTGCTCAACAGCGCCACCACAAGCTTGTAGCTGTAAGCCGTCAACACCAGTGCCGTGGCCATGGGAAAGCTCATGTCCTTGAAGATCCAGAAGGCCACATACGTGACCACCACACTATCGATGAGCTGGCTCACCAGAGTGCTGCCCGTGGCACGCAGCCAGATGCGTCGGTCGCCCGTGATCCGCTTGATCCGCCTGAAGATGAAAGCATCCACCAGCTGCCCCACCACGAAGGCCGTGAGCGAGCCGAGGATGATGTTCATGCCCTGGCCGAAGATGCTGGAGAAGGCGGCCTGCATGTCGGGCACGCCCTGTGCCGTACTGCTGCCCAGCCACCAGCCCTGTTCGGGTGGCATGTGGATGGCGAAGTACATCATCGCAAAGGCGAAGGTGATCAGCGCGGTGGTCAGCAGTGTGAGGAAGCGCACCCCCCGCACGCCGTAGTAATCGTTGATCACATCGGTCATGATGAACACGATGGGCCAGGGCAGCACACCCACGCTGAGCACGAAGCTCAGGTGCGGTTGGCCCAGCAGTGTGAAGTCTGCCTTGGTGATCCCCAACAGGTCCTCCAATTGGAAGAGCTTCACGCCGATCATTTCCGCGATCAGGGCGTTGGCCACGAAGAAACCTCCAAGGACCAGGAAGAGGCGCGTAGCCTTGTCGGCGAGGATGGAGTGGATCATGGGTGCACAAGATCACCCACGCGGATCGATCCCGACGCGGGGCCCATCGTGTTCATGCCGAACAGCACCTTGTTGGCATTGGTGCGGTAAGTGGCCAAGGTGCGCAACGGTTCTTGTTGTCGGGCCCCGGTGGCCTGGTCGGTGGTGATGATCGTACACCGCGCACAGGGCTTCACCAGGTCGAAGCGCAAACCACCGATGGTGATGCTACGCCAATCGTCCTCTTGGAAGGGCGTGCCACCGGCGATCACCAGGTTGGGACGGAAGCGTTCCATACCGACGGGATCCTTCAAGCGGGTGTTCAGCTCATCCAAGGAGGCTTGTGAGATGATCAGGTAGGGGAAGCCATCGCTCAGTGAGGTGAGGCCCTGCGCATAGCGTCCATCGGTGTGCCGTCGGGTGCTGTCGGGCATGTTCACCAAGGTGAGGTCAAGATCCAGACGTGCACTGAACCAAGCGCTCCATTCCGGCGCGCCCACTCGTGTTCGTACCCGGTCGCTCCATACGGTGCACATGCGCTCCTCGCCATCGGGCAGGCTCCAGGGCAGTTCCAGCGCTTCTCCGGTCCGACGATCGGTGACCGCAAAACCCTTCGCCAGGGGCTCGGTATGCAAGCAGGCCATCCCCGGGATCTCCCGTTGGGTCATGAAGCGGCCTTCGCGATCCACAAGCATCCAGCGCCGATCATGCAAAGGGCCACGGTCGCTGAGCAACGTTTCCTGCACCGTGAAGCCCCCGAGCGACTTCACGGGATGGATGCGGATCTCGGACAGGACCAGGTTGCTCATGGTGTCCGTACCACGCGCTGAAGTACATCGGCGTCCCCTACACGCATCAACACGTAATAGGTTCCCGCGGCTTCGGGGAGCTGGATACGACAACGCGTGTCGTGGTATTCGGTCCGGTGTCGTACCAAGGCACCGCGCGCATCGTGAACGCTGATCACCACAGGACGTTCCCCCTCCGGTGCGCTCAGGTTCACCCAACCGTCGGAGGTGGGGTTCGGGTGCACGTGGATCCGATCACCAACCGGCGCTCCCACATTCAACGGTCCCAACAGTACGGAGTCGGAGGCCACCAAGGTCGGCGTCCCGTCCGAAGCCGCGAGCATATCACGGAACTGGTCGATGGGTCCACTGTGTGCGCTGAACATCTCGGCGTTCCAGAGCGGGGGCATGGGCTGGTAGTACACCCGGACGAATGCGCGCAAGGCCGCGCTCTCCCCGTTCAGGGGGACGTGGTAGCGTACGATGTCACTACCGCTGCCCTCCGTGCCGTTCGCATCGCGATTGAAGTCGGGATCGATGAGCGCCGCCCCTGCTATCCGGGTGGTGTCGTGGCTCGGATGCCCCATGCTGAAGCCCAGCGGCACCAGCCGGTTGTCCTTGATGGGGTCCTTGGCGCGTTCCAGCACGGTGGTGACGTTGCCGTTCACATCGCCCATCACCAGCTCATAGATCTGCACCTCATCGCCTGCGCGTATGATGTTGTAGTGGGGCTCGTAACCTTCGTCATGCCCTTCCACCTCGTAGGTTCCATCGGTGCGCCCGCTCTTGAACACGGTATCGCCGAACGTGTCCAACACTACGAATTCGATGAAGGCACGGCGCGAGGGATAGCCGCTCGGGAAGCGATGCCCGGCGCGGTTCGTGAGCTGCACGCTGTAGTACGCCGAATCCATTGTACGCTCCACCAGGTCCAGGTCGATGTCCAAGCTGCGCTGGGTGAGGAGGTGTCGCGTGCGGGCGATGGTGCTGTCGAACTGCGCGTCCGTGGCCGGGATCCCCAAGGTGCTCTTGTTGGCCTTCATCAGTTCGAGCATGTGCACGTTCGCGCCGGCCAGGTGGTGCAGCCCGAAGGGTGTCTGTGGGTTCAGGAACGCATAGTCAGCGGCCAGGATGATCGGATCCTGGATCCGTGGCATGTGGCAGGTGTTGCAATTCACCTCGGTACTGCTGTAGATGCTGTTCTTCCACTCGTGGTAGGTGGCCTGCTCCACGAATTTGTCGCCGGTGATGTTGCCTTCCAGGTCCAGCGTTTCGGTGATCAGCGTATGGCAACCGGCGCAGACCTTGCTGTTCAGGATGTGCGACCCGAAGCCCGGCGTGAAGTTCACGAAGAACTGCATGATGGCCGGGTTGATCTGGTCATCGGCATACGGCCCGTAGACGCGTGCCGAATCGAACTGCAGTTCGCCGCTGAAGTAGCTGCCGGCCAATGACTCGGATTGCATGTGACAGGAGAGGCAGCTCACACCGTCCTGACCCATGATGCTGGTGTCCAACATGGCCATGGTGAAGGGTGGGTTGCCGAGCATCCGCTCCTCGTGCATACCCAGCGGCGCGTGGCAACTCAGGCATTTGTTCTCGATCGCCGTCTGATGCCCGGGGTTCACCAGCACCTCATGGCTCACCTTGGCCTTGAAGAAGGGGTCCCGCGCGCTGTTGGCCATCAGCGTGCTGCGCCAGTCGTCGGCCACGTTCACATCGCGTCCTTGTCCGTCGATGCTGGCCAGGCCCACGGGGTCGTGCCCGTGGCATCCGGCGCAACGACCAGCGGTGGTGAAGTAGGTACTGAAGAGCACTGGAAGGTCGCCCTCGCTGCGCAACAGGGCCAGTTCAAGCGAGCCATGCGGCCCTTTCACCGGGCGAACCGCCTCCTTCCACGCGGCGAAGAGCGCGACCACGCCTAGCAATCCCAAACCAACGATCACGTTCCTATGGTGCATCCAGTCGGTCCGCCGCCTGACTGGCGTTGGACATTACAAAGGAACACGCTAAGGGCCTTCCGGTTCAAGCGTCCGATCCACCAGTTCGAGCTTGTATGGTAAGGCTGGCCACCTCAGGTCAATGCAAGCAGGCCCAAGGCGAGTGCTGCCAGGGTGATCAATACTTCCAAGGCACGGGGATGGCGGACGATGGCGTTCACGGGACTTCCGACGAGTGTTCGCATCGACGGTCACATCAGCGATCATCAGCGCAGCGTTGTTCATCACGTCACTCTCCTCCGGTGCCCATGCCGTGCACCGATATCTACTTTCGCCCCATGACCCGGCTCCTCGGCATCCTGTTCGGCATCCTGCTCGCCCTTTCCGCCATGGCCCAATCCGTGGAACCCTTCGTGGACCATTGGGATGCCAAGAAGACCATCAAGCGCAGCGAAGGCCTGATGGTGAACGGCCGCGAGTGGGGCGAATGGAAGTTCTACGATCGGGAAGGTCGCTTGGCTGAACAGGCCGAGTTCAAGTCGGGTGAACGTGACGGGCGGGTGCGCATCTATTACGAGAATGGTCAAGTGCAACACGACGGCTGGTTCAAACGGGGCCAAGAGGACAGCCTGCGCGTGAGCCGTTACCGTAACGGCAGCATCATGGAGCGGGGCCTGCACAAGAACGGTCGCAAGACCGGTGTGTGGGCCTATTTCCATCCGGACAGCATCCCCATGCTGCGCGAAGTGTGGCAGGATTCCCTGGTGCTCGTCACCGACGCGTGGGACAGCACGGGCGTGGCCACCATCCGGGAAGGCAATGGCGTGCTGCGCACCTGGTTCCCCAGTGGGACGCTCCAGGAGGAATGCTCTTATGCCATGGGCGTGCGCGACGGACCCTGTGTGCTGAACCACCCGGCTGGCAACCACCAGCAGAAGGGGCAGTACCGCGGTGGGGTGAAGGTGGGGCGCTGGGAATACGGCTACTCCAGCGGCAAGCCGGAGAAGATCGAGCACTACGATAGGGGGCGACTCACCGGCACCTTCCGGCACTGGACCAAGGCCGGCGTCATGGATATCTCCGGGCGTTATGCCGATGGCCTGAAGGACAGCACTTGGACCTGGTACCGGGCCGATGGCAGCCGCGAGATGGAAGGACCCTTCCTGAACGACCGGCGCGAAGGGGTCTGGAAACTTTGGCACCCCAATACGCAATTACAGGGCACCGGTGCCTACTCCGCGGACAAGGAGGAGGGCGAATGGGTGTATTTCTACGGAGGCGGCCAGTTCTGGAAGAAGGGCCCCTTCACAGCAGGGGTGAAGAACGGCGTGTGGACCACCTGGTACGAAGGTGGACAGAAACTCCAGGAAGGCCCCTATGTGATGGGCGTGGAGGAAGGGAAATGGACCAGCTGGTTCGAGAACGGTAACCGGAAGACCGAAGGAAGCTTCAAAGCCGGTCGCATGGACGGCATCTGGGTGGGCTTCTTTCCCGACGGACAGCCCGATTTTGAAGGCACCTACAAGGACGACCTGAAGAACGGTCCGTGGAAGTTCTACTTCGAATCGGTGCCCGAGAAGCCCATCGGTGGGCGGGTGCGCGAGGAGGGCAGCTACGCAGAGGGCCGCAAGAGCGGGCGCTGGATCAGCTACAGCGTGAACGGACTGCCCATCAGCGAGGGCCTCTATGCCAACGGCACCCCCACCGGTGCGTGGACCTACTACGATGACGCCGGTGTGAAGATGAGGGAGCAGAGCTTCCTCCTCGGCGACCCCGACGGCCCCTGCACCGTATACGACCAGCGCGGCAGGGTGGTGCAGCAGATGAACTACCGCAATGGCCGCCTGCACGGCACCATGACCTTCTACGACCGTAGCGGCAACGTCTCCAGGACGGTGGAGTATGAGGATGGGCAGGTGAAGAAGGCGCCGCCGCCCGCTGTGCCCAAAGGTGGGGCCGCACCGGCCCAGGGGCCTGGTGGGAGGCGGTGAGTTTGCCGACGGTCGTATTCGACCCTACTGAGAGCAGCACCACTGTTGATAATCCAACGACCATGGAACCGAGTGGCTGTTGCTTCCGGAAGGCATAGCACTGGGCCTACTCCCGCCCGAACGCGGCGCAGGTGAACCGTAGATGAAATTTTCCACACGGAGAACCGATCCGTCCAACCTGCACTAGTTTCGGACTATGATGTGGAGCGGGTCGAACAAGTTGGTGCTCTTAGTGACACTGGTGTCTTCTCTTGGAACTCAAGGGCAGAACTTGGTCCTGAACGGAAGTTTCGAGGAGTACACTGAATGCCCTCCGTCTTTTGGCTACTGGGCTAATGTGGTGGGCTGGATCAGCCCGTACACTCAATCAGCGGACTACTACAATGCCTGTGCCAGTGGAACGGTATCTTCTGTGCCGCAGAATACAGTGGGTTATCAGCACCCATCAGAGGGTGATGCATACATGGGAATAATCACTTATTCGCCTGCAGTCCCCTATCGTGAGGTCATCGCAACGGAACTCACTGAAGCGCTCCAGCCGGGGGTGCCAACTTATGTGACCTACAAGGTTTCGTCGGGGGGCGGGGGGTCAAACATCAACAATACACCGACATGGGCTGCCAAAGGACCAGGGGTAAATTTCTTCATTCAATTACCAGAGACGAGTCAACCATGGCTTTTTAGCGGTTGGGCATCATATCTTTTCCCCAATCAAGCTGTAGTTGATATGCCTGGTATCTTAAACGATACCCTAAATTGGGTGACCGTAAGTGGTGTTTTTGTTCCAGACTCTGCATATACCTGGTTGGCGATAGCCAATTATTTTGAGAATGATTTTAGCCAACTCGAATTGTTGGATAGTATGGCCCAGTCCGACAAAGCTTATGCCTATGTCGATGAGGTCTGCGTGAGCCAAGTTCCGGGGTATTGCGAAGGTATTACTGCTGTGCAACTGGTGGATCACGTCCCCTCTACAGTGTGGTGCATAATGTCCGAAGGAATGCTGACGGTATGGGCAGGTGAGGAGTTTCAGAGTTCCTTTCTTACGCTGAGAACAGTCCATGGTCAGTTGATCTGGCGCCAATCATGGAACTCCCCAGGCGGTGTATGGAGTATGCCAATACCCAACTTGGCCTCTGGACTTTACCTACTAACGATCCATCCACAACGGGGTATGCCACATACCCTTCGCGTCGTTCATTCACTGTATCCTTAAAGATCGCACAACATGAGAACACCTGTCAGAATCTTAGGATCCATGCTCGTACTACTAACCGGTACGGTAAATAGCCTCGCACAAGCGCCCCAGTGGGACGCCTCAGTAGGGGGTGAGAGTTACTTGGCGCCCAACTCGGGCAACCCAGCAGCCCCATTCAATGTGACCATTGGCGATGCGCCTACTATTACGGCAACGCTAAGCGTGCGCGGCGATCAACTGCCAGTGGGCGACCCCTTCTTCGGTTTGCCACGCCTCTGCACCTTCCGTACTGATGTAGGTGCTGTTACTGAGCAAAGCTGGTGGATGTACAGGGATAACAACCACATCGGGCGCATCTGGCACGATGCGGGATCACGGGCCTTCCATTTCCAGAGCATGGAGCCAGTAGATGTGGATCAGGACCGGTTCAGTGGAACGATGATCCAGAACAATGATGCGGACGGCCTGTGGATCCCAGCCAATGGCGAACCTGAAGGTATGGCACGTCGCTTTACCAACCCTTCTCGAGAGTTAAACCGAATTGGCTATGCGGCAATTGGTAGGAATGACGAATGGCTCACGGTACCTGTGGCAACGGACATCCGTGGTCCATGGTCACGTTTGCATCTCTTCCACAATGTGATGGGTGATAGGCCCTATTTCGGGTTCCGGTCGCAGATGCGCAATGGCATCACGCTCACGGGCAACAGCGACCTGGCCTATATGGGCCAATGGTTCGACCACGGTAGTACTGGAGAGGGGAATGAGGTGGGGGACCGCAGCAATGTGGTGTTTGGTCTGGCTGAGAACGTGTTGCCTTCCGGCTTGGACCATCATTGGGACAACTTTAGCTTCCGCTTCTTCGGTGACATGAGTCTGACGGATGGCGCCGCCAGTGGTCTGGAAGGATTGGAGATGATGCGCATCCGCCCGTATCGCGCCCAAGCAGATGCTCCCGTGCAAGGCTTTGTTGGTATCGGCGATTTCCTGAGCGCCGCCACGGGTCCTGAAGAACGTTTGGATATCCTCACTGGCCGCCTGCGTATCCGCGAACTCCCGCTAGCTGCCAACGAAAACGCCAGCCTGGCCAAGTATTTGGTCACTGACAACAATGGTGTCATACACTGGCGCAACGTACCGGGGAGCGGTGGTGGTGGTGGCTGCGAGTGGGACCAGGTCACTGGTTCGAACAATTTGCGTACCGCCTGGAGCGGGGCGGCCTCGGGATGCCCAGGTGAAACCAGCCATGTCATCATCGGCGCAAGCGCCGGTGCAGGCAAGCTCACTGTGGTGGAGACCGCGACCGGGACCAGCAATGCTGAATCGGCCATAAAGGCGACCATGAACGCGGATAATGAGACGAACTATGGGCTGCTCTTGAACCTCGTGAACAAGGCTGGGGTGAATTCCGATATCAGTACCGGAGCCGATCTGTATGTGGAGAATGCGATAGGTACAACGCGTGGCCTTCGTTCGGAGGTCCGGTTGGGTGCGGGATTAACGGCGACCGGTGATCTGATCGCGTTGGATGCGAATCCTATCCTCTCTGGTGATGCGCGATACATGTTCGGGACGAAAGCACGGGTACAAGTGATATCGGGCTCGGACGTCGATGAGATCTATGGGTCGTACAATTACATCGAACACAATGCATCCTTGGCGACCAGCGCGAAGGTGGTGGGTGTGTTGGGGGCAGTATCATCGAATACCACGGGAACCCGTCGCGGCGTGTGGGGTAAGATCTATGGTACCACGAGCAACGCTGACGACTGGGCAGGATTCTTTGAAGGAGAGGGGTTCCTTTCCGCTAGTCTTTGGCAATACTCCGATGCGGAACTGAAGACCGATATCCAGCCCTTGACATCCTGTTCAGAGATCTTAGGTCAGGTGGTGCCGCGCACTTACCGGTTCAATGTGGAGTCCAATCCCGGTCTCGGCTTGGCGGAGGGCGATCAAGCCGGTGTGATCGCAGCAGAGATCGAGGAGATACTCCCGCATCTTGTGCGTTCCGTGACCCATTACGAAGAGGTTGATGAACAAGGTAACGTGATCAGTGTAGGCGGTACGCACAAGGCGGTGAACTACATTGGGATGATACCCTATTTGATCGGGGCCTTCAATGAGCAACAAGCTTCCCTCGAAGAAGCGCAGACCACCAATTCAGATCTGCTTGAACGCTTGGCAGCGCAAGACGCCCGAATGGACCAACTGGAAGCCGCTCTCGCCTCCTGCTGCGCCAACCCCGCCAACGGGGATTCCCGCCTGCTCACCGACCCAGAAGGCGAACTGGACAAAGCCATCGAAGGTGATACCCGCAGCCTGCACATCCAGCCCAACCCTTTTACGGAGCGCACCACCCTGTACTACCGCTTGGAGCGCGCCGGTCGCATGCAGTTGCTGGCCAACAGCGCGGATGGAAAGGCCCTCAAAGTCTTGAATGAGGCGAGCTTGGAGGCCGGTGCCTACCAGTTCAACTGGGAGACCGGTGACCTTACGCCCGGCGTGTATTACATCACCCTCCTCCTCGATGGTGAACCCATCGTGAAGAAGGCCGTGAAGGTGATCCGTTGAGCGCCTGATGAATGGAAAAGAACGGAAGCGGTGGGAAGGTGACCGCCGCTTCCGTTCCCGACCATTGGAAATGCGGGGTGGATCGCTATCTTTGCGCCGTCAGAAGGCGGAAGAGGAAGAGGGGGCCGCCCCTCTTTTTTGTTCTCCACCCCTGCGGTTCGCTGGTGTATATGGTTACGGAGCAGCAAGTTCGGCACAGCCTGGAAAGGCACCTGGAGGGCACCACGCACTTCCTGGTGGATGTGGCCGTGCGCCCCGGTCCGAAGGTGGTGGTGGAGGTGGACAACGACAAGGCCATCACCCTGGAAGAGCTGGCTCGCCTGAACAAAGCGGTGCGCGAGGACCTGGGGGAGGCCGCCGACGACTGTGAACTGCAGTTCAGCAGCCCGGGCATGGGCCGCCCCTTCAAGGTGGCCCGCCAGTACCACAAGCATGTGGGCCGCGTGGTGGAACTGCTGTTCACCGATGGCCGCGTGCTCGAGGGTATGCTGGTCAGTTACAACGAGAATGAAATGGGCATCCGCATCCAACACCCCAGCAAGGTGAAGGGTCGACTGCCCAAACTGGACGAGGAGGTCACCACCTTCCCCCTCGCCGAGATCAAAGCCACGAAAGCAACCTTCAAGTTCAATTGATCGTGCCATGAGCACCGTGAACCTCATCGAATCCTTCGGGGAATTCAAGGACAATAAGAACATTGACCGCGTCACCATGATGGGCATCCTGGAGGATGTCTTCCGTGGTGTGGTGAAACGCCGCTTCGGGGAAGAGGCCAATGTGGACATCATCATCAACCCGGACAAGGGTGACCTGGAGATCTGGCTCAACCGCATCATCGTCGAGGACGGCATGAGCGAGGATGACAACCTGGAGATCGAGCTGGCCGAGGCCAAGAAGATCGAGCCCGACTTCGAGGTGGGCGAGGAGGTGAGCCAGGAGGTGAAGATCGAGGACTTCGGTCGCCGCAACATCCTGAGCCTGAAGCAGAACCTCCAGAGCCGGATCATGGAGCTGGAGAAGGACCACCTGTACAACAAGTACAAGGAGCGGGTGGGCGAGATCATCACCGGTGAGGTCTACCAGATCTGGAAGCGCGAGACCCTGATCCTGGACGATGAGGGCAACGAGTTGATCATGCCCAAGGACCAGCAGATCAAGACCGACTTCTTCAAGAAGGGCGACAATGTGCGCGCTGTGGTATGGAAGGTGGAGATGCGCAACAACACCCCAACGGTGATCCTGAGCCGCACCGCTCCGGAATTCCTGGCCAAGTTGTTCGAGCAGGAGGTGCCCGAAGTGGCCGATGGCCTCATCACCATCAAACGCATCGTGCGTGAGCCCGGTGAGCGCGCCAAGGTGGCGGTGGAGAGCTACGACGACCGCATCGATCCGGTCGGAGCGTGTGTGGGGATGAAGGGAAGCCGCATCCATGGTATCGTCCGTGAACTGCGCAACGAGAACATCGACGTGATCAACTTCACGGCCAACGAACAACTCCTCATCCAGCGTGCGTTGAGCCCGGCCAAGGTGGGTAGCATCAAATTGGACAACGAGCACAAGCGCGCCGAGGTGTACATGAAGCCCGACCAAGTGGCCTTGGCCATCGGCAAGGGCGGACACAACATCAAGCTTGCAGGCCGCCTGACGGGCTACGACATCGATGTATACCGCGAGACGGACGAAGTGACGGATGACGTGAGCATCGATGACTTCGCGGACGAGATCGATCAGTGGATCATCGACGTGCTCAAGGGCATCGGTTGCGACACGGCCCGCTCGGTACTCGATATACCACCTACCGAATTGGCCAAGCGAACGGATCTGGAAGAAGAGACCATCCACGAGGTCGTACGGATCCTCCGTGCCGAACTCGAAGCATGACCGTAAGGGAACCGATCGACGACAGGGGAACAGGGCCACGCACCAACGACCACAGGATACACGCACTGCATGAGCGAATCGACGGATAAGGGCATACGATTGAGCAAGGTGGCTCGGGAATTCAACCTGGGGTTGCACACCGTGGTGGAGTTCCTTGAACAGAAGGGCCACAAGGTGGAAAGCAACCCGAACACCAAGATCGCGGGCGACCTCTACGACCTGCTGCTCCAGCAGTTCGGCACCGACAAGGAGATCAAGGCCAAGAGCCAGCAGGTGGTACAGCAACGCCAGGAGCGGGAGACCATTTCCCTGGTGGTTCCTGCCGCATCGAAGGAGGAGCCTGCTGTGGTGAAGGAGCAGCCTGCACCTGTGGCTGCGCCGCCTGTGGCCGTAGCGCCGATCGTTCCCGCTGCGCCAGCCCCCACACCCCCTCCTCCGCCCACCGCCCCAGTGGTCGAGGAGGATACCGTGATCAAGGCCCGCGCCGAAAAGGTGACCGGCCCGAAGACCCTCGGCAAGATCGACCTGGACGCCCCCCGCAAGGGCGCCAAGAAGGCCGAGGCCCCAGCGCCAGCACCCGAAGCCCCGGCCCCTGCGCCCCTGGAACCCGCAGCGGTGCAAGCTGTGGCACCCGAAGCCCCAGCTGCGGCACCCGAAGCACCCGCCGCACCCGCTGGTCCGGTAGAGCCGGAGACCATCCGTGTGAACGTTCAGAAGCTTGCAGGCCTGAAGACCCTGGGCAAGATCGAGCTTCCTGTGGAGCGCGACCGGAAGCCATCGGACAAGAACGCGGCCGCCAACGAACGTGGTCGACGCAAGCGGATCGTGAAGCCAGGCCCGGTGAACGTGGAACGCACCGTGCAGCAGGAGCAGCGCAGCACCCCACCCGGTACAGGTCGACCGGGTGAGTTGGACGAGAACGCTGTGAAACGTAAGGTGAGCGAAACGCTCGCCCGCCTCACCGGTGGTGCCAAGAGCAAAGGCTCGAAGCTCCGTCGTGACAAGCGTGACCAACGTTACCAGCGCTTCGAGGAGGAACAGGCCGCCAAGGAATTGGCCGGTAAGGTCATCAAGGTCACCGAGTTCGTGACGGCCAGCGAATTGGCATCCATGGTCGGCGTGAACGTCACGGATATCATCAAGGCCTGTTTCAGCCTGGGTATGATGGTGAGCATCAACCAGCGCCTCGATGCCGAAACCCTATCGGTGATCGCCGAGGAGTATGGCTTCAAAGTGGAGTTCGTCGGTGCCGACGTACAGGAGAACCTTACCGAGGAGTCGGACGATCCCGATCGCGTGGCGCCACGGCCACCTATCGTCACCGTCATGGGTCACGTAGACCATGGTAAGACCTCCCTGCTCGACCATATCCGTAAGGCGAACGTCATCGCCGGTGAGGCCGGTGGCATCACCCAGCACATCGGGGCCTACAGCGTGATGCTGGAGAACGGCAAGCGGATCACCTTCTTGGATACACCGGGTCACGAGGCCTTCACCGCCATGCGTGCCCGTGGTGCCCAGGTCACCGACATTGCCATCATCGTCATCGCGGCGGATGACAGTGTGATGCCTCAAACCCGCGAGGCCATCAACCATGCGCAGGCCGCTGGCGTGCCCATGGTCTTCGCGTTCAACAAGATCGATAAGCAGGGTGCCAATGCGGAGAAGATCCGTGAGGAGCTGTCGCAGATGAACATCCTGGTGGAGGAATGGGGCGGCAAATACCAGACCCAGGAGATCAGTGCCAAGAAGGGTATGGGCATCGATCAACTGCTGGAGAAGGTGTTGCTCGAGGCCGAAATGCTCGACCTGAAGGCCGATGGTGGCAAACGCGCCCACGGTGTGGTGATCGAGAGCACGTTGGAGCAAGGCCGCGGTTATGTCACCACCTTGTTGGTGGACGCTGGCACGCTGCGTAAGGGTGATGTGCTATTGGCCGGACAATACAGCGGTCGTGTGCGGAACATGTTCAACGAGCGGGGCCAGCAGGTGGCGGAGGCCACACCTTCCACGCCGGTCTCCATTCTTGGTCTTGACGGTGCGCCCAATGCGGGCGATCAGTTCCACGTCTTCGAGGACGAACGTGAGGCCCGTCAGATCGCCACGCGCCGCCAGCAGTTGCAGCGCGAACAGGGCATCCGTACGCACAAGCACATCACACTGGACGAGATCGGCCGTCGTCTCGCGATCGGCGATTTCAAGGAATTGAACCTGATCGTGAAAGGCGACGTGGACGGCTCGGTGGAAGCACTGACCGATTCGTTGCTGAAGCTCAGTACCGAGAGCATCAAGGTGAACGTGATCCACCGCGCAGTAGGACCGATCGCAGAGAGCGATGTACTCTTGGCCACCGCGTCCAATGCCATCATCGTAGGCTTCCAAGTGCGGCCTACGCCGGGTGCGCGGAAATTGGCGGAGGCAGAGGAGATCGACATTCGGATGTATTCGATCATCTATGCCGCGATCGAGGAGATCAAGCAGGCCATGGAGGGCATGTTGGCGCCGAAGGAGGTGGAGAAGGTCACCGGTACCGCCGAGGTGCGCGAGACCTTCCGCATCAGCAAAGTGGGTACCGTGGCAGGCTGCTACGTGCTCGATGGCAAGATCGACCGCAAGAACAAGGTGCGCCTCATTCGCGACGGCATCGTGGTGTACACCGGCGAACTGGAGACCTTGAAACGGTTCAAGGACGATGTGAAGGAGGTCACCCATGGTTACGAGTGCGGCCTGAACATCAAGAACTTCAACGACATCAAGGTGGGCGATACGCTCGAAGCCTTTGAGATGACCGAGGTCAAGCGCACCTTGGAGGGATCATAGTTCGTTTTGATCGGACCCACGCACAAGGCCGGGGCGACCCGGCCTTGTGCATTTCCAAAAACGTCGCGCCAGAACATCTACTTGCCTGATGCGCACGCAAGGTCAAGGGCACCCATCCGGTCCATGGGTCTGCACGTGCGCGGCCTTACTTCCCAGGCACAAGGGTAGGCGAGGTGGTCGTGTACCGTTCGAGTCGAAGGGAAGAAGGATGCGACGGGGCTGGTCGGTGTTCGACCATTCATTCTCGTGGACCTGACCTCAGCGGGCATCGAGACGCATAGAGCGTACACCCGGATGCTCGACTGGTCGGCAGTTGATCCCGGCACGAATGGGCTTCCGACGTGCGGCGCCGCATGATGAATTCCGCGTCCGTCAAGGCCGCTGTCAATACCCCACGGGCGCTTGTGGAATGCGCTGCATCTCGATCTCGTCGGACACGATGTAGCTTCCGGGGTAGGTCGTCTTCAATCCACGCAACAGGTGTTCCGCCTCCAACCGGGTCCGCAGATCTCCGACACGCAGTCGGAAATTGGGCGCCAGCCAACTCAGGTATGCCGGCGTGTCCGGATTGAGTTGTAGGAAGGTGCGTTTCGTTTCTTCAGCTGACCGGCGATCGCCCAGGAAGATCTGCACACGGAACCCCTGTTGCACATGCTTCACATCACTGAACCGCTCCATGGTGCGCTCGATCCCGGGTCCCTCCTGCAAGGAAATGGAGCCCGGTCGGGTGGTACCAGGTGTGGGGATCGCAACAGGATCCGTCGTCCCGGACCGTGGCTGGTAGGTGCGCACAGGCGGAACGTCCTGTGCGAAAAGAGCGAGGCTCATGGCCACGAAGTGGAAAAGAAACAGTGCGATCCGCATGGTCAGAACAGGGTCAAAAGTATGTCGGAACCATCGTGGCGATGGGCTACTTGGAGGTCACTCGGAGAGCTCGCTTTGTTTAGACCTGTTCTAAATAGTGACATCCACATGGCAAGGACCGTTCCGTTCTGTTCCACGAACGGTTCGCCGCGTATTTTTGCCGCCGGTCCATAGGGCCCTCGTCCCTCCAAAACTGCTCGGAATGCCGCTTGTAGCAAGGATCTCAGAACGTTCAACCGGGCTTCTTTACGCAACCCTCGCGCTCTTCCTGTCCCTTTCCTTCTCGGTTGTGCGTGCACAACCAGCGGACGCGGCGTTGTATGCCTCCGGTGAGAAGCTTTTCAAAGGCAACTGTGGCTCGTGCCACAAACCCGACAAGGACCTCACCGGTCCTGCCATGAAGGGTGCGCGAGCACGCTGGGAAGGCAAGGGCGATATCTATGCTTGGATCAAGAACAGCACCGACTACCTGAAAACGGGTAACGGCTACGCGAACGACCTTTTTGCCAAGTGGAACAAGAGTGTGATGACCTCACAGGCCGTCACCAACGAGGAGATCGACGCCATCCTCTATTACGCCGATAATTACGCACCTCCGGCTCCCCCAACGCCTCCTCCTGGCGGTGATGTCGCACAAGGCCCGAACGACGCGGGTCCGGCTTGGCCTTGGTTGGTGGTGCTGGCATTGCTCTTCCTGGTCGTTGCGTTGAGCCTGGGCGGTGTGCGCAAGGGGCTATCGAACGCGGTGTCCGAAGCGGAAGGCAAGCAGCCCGAGCCGGACCGTGGTTTCGGTGAGAGCATCCGGAACTGGGCATGGAACAACAAGGCCATGGCCAGTATCATCGGTCTGTTCTTCGTGGTGTTCATCGTGTTGAAGTTGTGGGACGCTGCCTGGGTCGTCGGTGTCTATGGTGGTGATGAGGTGGAACACTACAAGCCCGAACAGCCGATCCTCTTCAACCACACCCTGCACGCGGGCAAGGTGGAAGCAGGTAACCTGGCGATCAATTGCCAATATTGCCACAGCAGTGCTGAGAAGAGCAAGCATGCTGGCATTCCTAGCACCAACGTCTGCATGAATTGTCACCAGGCCGTGGAGGAGGGGCGTTCACCGGAAGGTACCAAGGAGATCGCCAAGATCTACGCGGCCGTCGGCTGGGATCCCGCCACCAAGAAGTATACCGGCAAGGAGGAGCCGGTGAAGTGGGTGAAGGTGCACAACCTGCCCGACCACGCTTATTTCAACCACGCCCAACACGTGGCGGTCGGCAAGCTTGAATGCCAGGAGTGCCATGGCCCCATCGATGAGAAGATGGATGTGGCCGAGCAGTGGGCACCCCTTACCATGGGTTGGTGCATCGATTGCCACAACACCAAGGAAGTGAAGATGGCCGGTAACGGCTATTACGACGAAACAATGAAGCGCCTGCACGACACCAAGTTGGGTGAGCGCGAGTTGAAGCAGTACTTGGAGGACGACAAGATCACCGTGAAGGAACTTGGTGGCTGGGAATGCGCCAAGTGCCACTACTAAGACCGAACACAGCGCCGCGCATGTCGAGCACGAAGCGATACTGGATGGATCTCGGGGACCTGCATCAGGCTCCTGAAGTGATCAAGGGTAGGGAGAACGAGTTCCCCACCGACCTGGCCATCGACCAGGTCCTGGCCGATCCCAACCTGCAAGGCGCCAGCACCGGGCGCCGCGACTTCCTCAAATTCCTGGGCTTCTCCTTGGGCGCCGCCACGTTGGCCGCCTGCGAGACCCCGGTGGTGAGGTCGATCCCCTACGTCAACAAGCCGGAGGACATCACACCCGGTGTGCCCAACTGGTACGCCAGCACCTTCTATGATGGTGAGGATTATGCCAGCATCCTGGTGAAGACCCGGGAAGGCCGCCCCATCCATGTCAAGGGCAACCCCCGCTTCGGGATCAACCACAATCCCAAAGTGGGCAAGGGTAGCATCAATGCGCGCATCAACAGCTCCGTGCTGTCGCTGTACGACAACGAGCGCCTGAAGGCCCCCATGACCAGGAGCACCGATGGCTTGGCCACGAGCACCTGGGCCGATGCCGACAAGGCCATCGCCACCCAGCTCGGAGCCACGGCGACCGCGGGCAAACGCATCGTGGTCCTCACGGGCACGATCATCAGCCCTAGCACCAAGGCCACCATTGCTGCCCTGCGCAACAAGTATGGTACCCCGATGACCGCTGCCGATGGACAGACCGCGGTGGGCGGCGTGGACCACGTGCAGTACGATACCATCAGCTACAGCGGTCTCACGAACGCCAACGGGAAGAGCTTCGGCAAGCGTGTGATGCCGAGCTACGACCTCACCAAGGCCGATGTGGTGGTGAGCGTGGACGCCGACTTCCTCAGCAGTTGGGGCAGCACCACCGAGCATGCCTGGCAGTACGCCAACCGTCGCGACCCGAAGGGCGCGATGAACAAGCATTTCCAGTTCGAGTCGCGCATGAGCCTCAGCGGTGCCAACGCCGATGTGCGTGTGCCGATGAAGCCCAGCGAACTGCCCCTGGCGGTGATCAGCCTGCACGACCACATCGCCAAGAAGATGGGCGGGACGGCGGTGGGCGGCAGCAATGCCACCATCGACACGCACACCGCTGCTGCAGCGGACGCCCTGATGGCGGCCCGTGGCCGGAGCGTGGTCCTCTGCGGAAGCAACAACGAAGGTGTGCAGGTGCTGGTGAACAGCATCAACAGCATGCTGGGCAACTACGGAAGCACGATCGACCTCGCCGGTCATACCACCTTCAAGCAGGGTGATGATGCCGCTGTGGCGCAATTGGTGAAGGACATGAACGCGGGTACGGTGGGCGCCCTGCTCATCGCTGGCGTCAACCCCGCATACAGCCTGCCGAACGCTGCTGAGTTCAAGTCAGGCTTGGCCAAGGTGGGTCTCACGGTGAGCTTCAACGGATACGCGGATGAGACCGCCAGTCTCTGCAATTGGATCTGCCCGGACCACCACTACCTGGAGAGCTGGAACGATCTGATGCCGAAGGTGGGCCACTACGCGCTCGCCCAGCCGGCCATCCGCAACCTGTTCGACACCCGTCAGTGGCAGGAGAGCCTGCTGCTTTGGAGCGGTTCGACACAGAACTACCACGACTTCATCCGCAGCACTTGGGATGCCAACATGACCACCCCGGAAACGCTCGGGCTCTTCACGGACCGTTGGAACCAGGCCCTGCACGATGGTGTGTTTGTGGCTGCCACAGCCGCTGCGGAAGCGGTGGTGTTCGCCGGTGATGTGAACGCCGCTGCCAGCGCTGCCAAACAGGCGACCAGCGGTGCCGGTGAGTTCGAACTCTCGCTCTACACCACCGAGGCCATCGGCAACGGCCAGCATGCCAACAACCCTTGGCTGCAGGAGATGCCCGATCCGCTGACCAAGATCACGTGGGACAACTACGTGTGCATGAGCCCCACGGACGTGGAGCGCATGGGTCTGAACATGTACCTCGGCGAGCAGGCCCCGGCCAGCGTCGTCACGGTGAAGGCCGGCGAACGTGAGATCACCCTGCCGGTGGTCGCCGCCCCTGGTCAGAAGCCCGGCACCATCGCCATCGCCCTGGGCTATGGCCGCGGCGAGAACGGCGAGAAGGTGGGCAAGGCCGCCTGCGTCACCAATGAGAACGGCGACCTGATGCCGGTCGGTAAGAACGCCTATCCGCTGGTGAACATGGCCGGTGGCGCGCTGCGCTACGATGTGCTGAACGTGAGCGTGTCGGCCACGGGTGCTACTTACCCGATCGCCATCACGCAGACGCACCTCACGCATATGGACCGCCACAGCGTGGTGAAGGAGACCTCTCTGGCCACCTACGTGGGCGGCAATGTGAAGGAGTTCAACCATGCCCACGAGCTGGCCGTGCACGAGGATGTGAACGGCGATGGCGTGATCAACGCGCAGGACAAGAAGTCCGTGCTGGAGTTCGACCTTTGGGACGAGCATCCGGTGGAAGGTGTCGGTCACCGCTGGGGACTGAGCATCGACCTGAACAGCTGCAGTGGTTGCGGAGCCTGCGTCACGGCCTGCAACAGTGAGAACAACATCTCGGTGGTCGGCAAGGACGAGGTTCGACGCAGCCGTGAGATGCACTGGTTGCGGATCGACCGTTATTTCAGTTCGGACACCACGAAGGAGACCGCGAAGGAGGATGATCTGGGCAAGATCGACATGTACCTGAAGATGGAGGTGCCGAGCGAGAGCCCGAAGGTGGTGTTCATGCCGGTGATGTGCCAGCATTGCAACCACGCTCCCTGCGAGACGGTCTGCCCCGTGGCGGCCACCACGCACAGCAACGAGGGTCTCAACCAGATGACCTACAACCGCTGCATCGGCACGCGCTACTGTGCGAACAACTGCCCCTACAAGGTGCGTCGCTTCAACTGGTTCAATTATGTGAGCGACCAGTTCAGCGAGGTGAACCCCGCGTGGGACGACCTCGGCCGCATGGTGCTGAACCCGGATGTGACGGTGCGCGCCCGTGGCGTCATCGAGAAGTGCAGCCTCTGCGTGCAGACCATCCAGGCCGGCAAGTTGCAAGCCAAGAAGGAAGGACGCCCGGTGAAGGACGGCGACATCGAGACCGCCTGCAGCGCAGCGTGCGGCAACGGTGCCATCATCTTCGGCGACCTGAACGATACCACCAGCAAGGTGCGTGCTAAGGCTACGAGCGACCGCAGCTACCACATGCTGGAGGAGATCGGTGTACAGCCCAATGTGAACTACCTCGTGAAGGTGCGCAACGTCGAGGAGGAAGCCGCCCATCACGCATAAGGATAACGACCAGGACCCCATGCATTCAGAAGCAGCGATCCGACAACCGCTCATCCTGGGTCACAAGACCTACCACGATATCACCAATGATATCGTCGGCCCCATTGAGAACAAGGCTTCTCGAGGGTGGTACATCCTATTCACCATCGCCGCCATCGTCGCCGCCTATGGTACGGGCTGCATCCTGTACCTGATCAGCAAAGGGATCGGTGCATGGGGGTTGAACAAGACGGTGGACTGGGCGTGGGACATCACCAACTTCGTTTGGTGGGTCGGTATCGGTCACGCCGGTACGCTGATCAGCGCGGTGCTCCTGTTGTTCCGTCAAAAATGGCGGATGGCGATCAACCGTTCGGCAGAGGCGATGACCATTTTCGCGGTGATCATGGCTGCGACGTTCCCCGGTATCCACATGGGTCGTATCTGGATGAGCTACTGGGTGCTTCCCCTGCCCAACCAGTTCGGTTCGTTGTGGGTGAACTTCAACAGTCCACTGTTGTGGGACGTGTTCGCGATCAGCACCTATTTCAGCGTATCGCTGGTGTTCTGGTACATCGGCCTGATCCCTGACTTCGCGACCATCCGCGACAAGGTGACCAGCCCGGGAATGAAGAAGGTCTACAGCATCCTGAGCTTCGGCTGGACCGGAAATGCCAAGGCTTGGACGCGTTTCGAGGAGGTAAGCCTGGTCCTGGCCGGGATCGCGACCCCGCTGGTGTTCTCGGTCCACTCGGTGGTGAGCTTCGACTTCGCCACTTCGGTGATCCCCGGTTGGCACACCACCATCTTCCCGCCCTATTTCGTGAGCGGTGCCGTGTTCAGCGGTTTCGCCATGGTACAGACCCTCCTGCTGATCATGCGAAAGGTGATGCACTTGGAGGCGTACATCACGAGAAAGCATGTGGAGTACATGAACATCGTGATCATCGTCACGGGTTCCATCGTGGGCGTGGCCTACATCACCGAGCTCTTCATCAGCTGGTACAGCGGGGTGGAATACGAGAGCTACGCCTTCATCAACCGCGCGACCGGTCCATACTGGTGGGCGTACTGGGCGATGATGACCTGCAACGTGGTGAGCCCCCAGGTGTTCTGGTTCAAGAAGCTTCGCACACACTTGGGCTTCACCTTCTTCATGAGCATCATCGTGAACATCGGCATGTGGTTCGAGCGCTTCGTGATCATTGTCACCAGCTTGCACCGTGACTACCTGCCCAGCAGCTGGAACATGTTCCATCCCACTTGGGTGGATGTCGGGGTCTTCCTGGGCACCTTGGGCATCTTCTCCACACTTTACTTGTTGTTCGCCCGCTTCTTCCCGGTGCTGGCGTTGAACGAGGTCAAGTCCATCCTGAAGGGTAGCGGCGAGAGCTACAAGAACGACGCCGCCAAACACCATCACCATTGATCGATATGTCGAACACGGTCATCTACGCGGTCTACGAGGACCCAGAGCAACTGAAGGACGGAGCGCGCAAGCTGGTGTCCAACGGCATCAAGGTGAAGGATGTTTACTCGCCCTTCCCGGTGCACGGATTGGACCCGATCATCGGGATCAAGCGCACCCGGCTGGCCATCGTGGCCTTCATGTTCGGCATCTTCGGCATGAGCTTGGCGTTGCTGGGGATCTGGTACTTCAACATCTTCGACTGGCCGATGAACATCGGCGGGAAGCCCAGCCAGGCCTTCTACAAGAACCTGCCCGCCTTCATCCCTGTCACCTTCGAGTTCACAGTGCTCTGTGCCGCTCACGGTATGGCCATCACCTACCTGATCCGCAATAAGACGCTTCCCGGCATGCCTGCCCGTAACCCGGACCCACGCAGCACGGACGATAAATTCATCATCGAGGTGCGTACCGCCGACAACCATGGCCATAGCGTGGAGGCCATCGGCGGATTGCTTCGCAGCACGTCGGTGTTCGAGATCAACGAACGCCACTATTGATCATGAGCCAGTACAAGCAGAGTTCAGGGATCGTTCTGAGTGGCCTCACTGCCATGGTGCTCGTGATGGCATCGTGCGGTGGTGATCCGAACAGTCCAGGTGTCGAATACATGCCCGACATGTACCGCAGCCCCGCGATGGAGGCCTATGTGGACTTCGGTCAGGATCCGTATCATTTCGGTGAGGACGTTGCCAAGGAGCAGCGTCTACGCCAAAGCGCGCGTAAGCCTGTGGAAGGTACGATCGCTTTCAGCAACGATCCGACGAAGGCGCAGTTCAACATGCCGTATCCCTTCCCCGGAACCCCGGAAGGTTATGAAGCTGCCGGTCTTCAGTTGAAGAGCCCGATCACAATGACCGAAGCCACGGTGGAACAGGGCAAGGTGATCTATACGAAGTTCTGCCAACACTGCCATGGCGAGAAGGGAGAGGGGGATGGTGGAGTGGTCAAGAACGGCAACTATCCACAACCACCCAGCTATACCGGGGCCTTGAAGGACCTTCCCGAAGGCAAGATCTTCCACAGCCTGGTATATGGCAAGAACCTCGCCATGGGCTCACATGCGTCGCAGTTGAACAAGGAGGAACGGTGGTTGGTGACGCACTACGTGAAATACCTTCAGGCCGGAGGTACCATGCCTGGCCAGGCAACGGCTCAACCCGCCGATACCACCGCCGCCGCCGCACTTTGACCCTAGCACGCTAACGGAACAGCAGCGATGAACTTCACCTTCAGCAAACGGGCCCGCACATTGACCATGACCTTGATCGGGGTGGGCTTGGTGGCCGCCGTCGTCGGGATCCTTGGCGACCATACCGATCATCACCAGCGGACCTGGGCGAACCTGCTCGTGAACGGCTTCTTCTTCCTCGGCATCTCCCTTGGCGCCCTGTTCTTCTTCGCCTTGCAGAATGCCACCGAAACGGGTTGGACGGTGCTGGTGAAGCGCATCTTCGAAGGCATCATGTCCTTCGTGCCCGTCGGTGCGATCGTGATGATCGTGGTGCTCGCAGCGGGTTCTGCCCATGTCCACCACCTCTATCACTGGATGGACCATACGCTTTACCATCCGTACATGGTCGGCGAGGGTGCCGCAGCTGAGTACGTGGATGAAGCGGTGCAGGGCGCTGTCGCGAATCCGAACTATGACCATCTG
>Ga0209097_10000871_pt1 | contig 27315 bp, 11 predicted proteins | sample AD_UKC052_MetaG_FD_184419 | JGI IMG/M metagenome (GOLD analysis project Ga0209097, IMG submission 184419) | Active sludge microbial communities of municipal wastewater-treating anaerobic digesters from USA - AD_UKC052_MetaG (SPAdes) (version 2) | ecosystem: Engineered > Bioreactor > Anaerobic >... | reverse complement strand
GTTGTGCCATTAAAGGCATACACACTCAGGCCTTCTTTGGGTGTCCCGCTCGTATCCAGTACAGAAACCAGCACCGGCTGCGGCACAGTAACCGTCACCTGGGTGCATTTGCCCATTTCGCAGTGGTTGGTCTCTCCGCTCCAGAACGGCGTGCCGTCCACATCCACCCGGAAGCGGTAGCTGCCCTGCGGCAGGGTGATGGTGGCCACGCCCTGTTCGTCTGTAACCTTGCTGTACCCGGTATAGGTGGTCCCATCAAAGGCATAAACGCTCTTGCCAGCCAGCGGCGCCCCGCTGGTGTCGGTCACCAGCAGCTGCACATCTGGTCCGGCCGTCAGGCCGCTGGAAACCTGCTCCACTGCCTGGGTAATGTTTCCCACCTCATCATACGTGTACGCAAAACTCGAAAGAGTATTGGACGCCGCACTGTGATCAATCAGGGCCAGGCGTCCGGCCTCATCGTAGGTGTAAACCGTTTCCACGCCGTTGGGACGCAGCATGGACAGCAATCTTCCCACATGATCATATTCGTAATTCGTGGTCTGGCTGTTCCAATCGGCCACAGCCGCCAGGCTGCCATCTGCATCATAGGTATAAGCGGCCTGCTTCCCATCCGGATAAATCAAACTGGTGCGGTTCCCCTTCGTGTCGTATGTATAGGTGACTGTCTTATTGAAAGGATCAGTGACGGAAAGGAGGCGTCCATTCGTCCCATAGGTCCAGGTGGTGGAGCCCAATCCGTCAGTCATTCCGATGCGCTGCCCGGCGGCGTTGTAGGTGAAGGTCACATCCGCATCCGGGTCAGGGTAGTCAATCATGGTCAACTGCCCCCCCGCATCATAGGTGAAACGGGTAATATTGCCGTTTGCATCGGTGCGTGCGGTCAGGTTTCCCGCCAGGTCATAAGTGAAGCTCCAGGTGTTCCCAAGCGGGTCAATCTTCACAGTCACCCGGTTCAGGGCATCATAACGGAACTCTGTGACATTCCCATTGGCGTCTTTCACCTGTGTACGGTTGCCGACCGCATTGTAAGTAAAATCTGTGCGTACATTGGTGTCTGCATTTGGCAGCAGCACCGGACGATAATTCTGGATGATGGCCACTCGCCGGTTCAGTTCATCATAAACATAATGCGTGACCACGCCGTTGGCGGCAATTTCATCCGTCACATTGCCCAATACATCATAAACCACCCGGCTGGTGTGTCCCTGGCTGTCTGTGGTGGCGATGCGGCGCTTCAGGGCGTCGTAAGTATATGTGGTGGTCCTTCCCCGGCTGTCTGTAACTGAAATCAGGCTGCCCGCGGCATCATATGTTTGAGTGGCAGCATTGCCATCACCATCTACTGTCATCACCACGCGGCCAACAACATCATATGTGGTGGTGCTGGTACGTCCCTGTTCGTCCGTGGTCTCCACAACCCGCCCCAAAGCATCAAAGACGGTGGTGGAAGTTCCAAAAGGTCCGCTGGTGCTGACCACCCGGTCAAGGGCGTCATACGTGTAAACTGTCCGCTGCCCGTCCGCATCCACGCTGGCGGCGCGCCTCCCCCACGCATCATACTCGGTATGGACCGTGCGTCCCATCGTATCCGTGGCGGTCACCAAATAGCCATTCTCATCATATACGCTGAACGTTTGGTTTCCCAGTGTGTCCCGGGTGGATACCAGGCGGTCATAGCTATCATAAGTGTATTCTGTGCGATGGCCCAATGGATCAATGGTGGCTACCCGATTGCCGGCCTCATCATACACTGACTCTGTGATGCCGCCCAGCGGATCGATGGTACGCAGCAACCGTCCATTGGGGTCATACTCATAACGGCTCACCCGCCCCAGGGCGTCAGTACGTGAAGCCACATTGCCAGAATCATCGTAGCTGGTGGTGGTGTAATTTCCCAGCGGATCCACAATCTTGATGACCCTGTTCAGGGAATCATATGTGTAAACTGCCGTGTGTCCCATGGCATCAACAGCCGTGGAGGTGTTGGCGGGGATATCAAAAGTGGTGCTGCCCGAGGATTGCCCCATTGCGTTTATGGTTGTCAGGCGTCGTCCGGCTGCATCATAAAGATATTGGGTGGTATTTCCCAATGGATCGATGGTGGATACGAGCTGGCCTTTTTCGTTGTAAACATTGGTGCTGACATTGCCGGCCTGATCAATGGTGCGAATCAGGCGATCTGCGGCATCATATTCATACCGGATAGTCTGTCCCAGCGTGTCTGTAACAGCTATCTGGTTGCCATGGCTGTCATAACCATAGGAAGTGATGATATTGTATTGATTGGCATCGTTCTGTGGACGGTCTGGATCATAGTTGGTGATCCGTTGAAGCAGTTGTCCTGCCACATTATATTCATTATGAGTGATGCGGCCCTGTTCATCCTGTGTATCCACCAGGCGACCAAGGTCATCATAACTGTAGATCGTGGTTTTTTCCTGCCAGTCTGTGGTTGAAGTAAGCTGTCCATGCGCATTGTACGAATAACTGGTGATGCGCCCATACGAGTCAGTTTTGCTCGCCAGGTAACCTTCAAGCGTGTATGTATATGTAACGTTTCTTCCAGAAGGATCTGTCGTGCTGCTGAGAACGCTTGCTCCTGATCCATCCAAAACCATATACGTGTATGTGGTTACATTTCCACGGCTGTCGGTCACAGAGGTAAGATTGTTCCGGTCATTGTAGGTATATTCTGTGCGCCCGCCGGCCGGATCCACCTTTGCCAGCAAATTTTTCCCATCTGCGCTCCATTCCATGGTCAGAGTCTGACTGCCAGCATTGGTAATAACCATTGGCCGAAAATTCGCATCATAAGTGGTATGGGTGGCGCGGTTTACTTCGTCCTTTTGATCTGTCAGCAGGTGGTGTTCATTGGATGCGTGGGTTTTCTTGTTGCCAAGTCCATCATAAACAGTGGTGGAACCGTCCGGATTATAGACAATCTGTACCATCAGGTTGCCAGCGCCATCAAACTGACGATAGGCCCTGCCGCTCATGTCATATTCCGTGGTGACGGTTTCTTTGCCCGCCGGGTCGATCAATTGTGTCAGGCGATGCGCAGAATCGTAGGTATAGCGCCATGTTTGCCCCAACAAATCTGTGGACGAAACCAGGTCTCCGGCGGCGCCGTAAGCATAGGTTACCTGCCTGCCGGTGTAATCGGTCACAGAGACTATCCGGCCCTGTTCATCATAACCCAGGTCTATATAGCGTGTATCATGATCCGCGCTGATACGGATCAGTTTTCCTTGTTCATTGTATATGTAAGTAAAACTCTGGCCCTGCGGATTTGTACGCGTGAGCAGAACCCCGTCTTCATCAAAAATAAACCGGGCCTGTTCAGGCGTTGTCAGGGTGAAGGAGACGGTGTCAGTCACTGTCTGAGTGAGTGAAGCCAGCACGCCAGCAGCCGGTCTGAAGCTGCCATTCGCCTGCCGGCCAAAGAGATACTGGTTGCCCAGGGTGTCTTTGAAAATCACCATCTCTTCCATGCCCGCTACCACCTGTCCGGTGATGGTGGCAGGGTCTGCTGGGAAGAGCAGGCGCGCATCGTGGTTGTGGGTCCAGCCGTAACCCAGAACATCATTATACTGATCAATGGATCCAGAGGAGTATGCGCGGTGGAACACCAGGTCTCCAGCTGATGTTGGGAATGAGATATCCGGTGTGGCAAAGGAGAACACGCCTGTCCGGGTGTTAATCGGATCACCACAATCTCCCTGAGTGCAACTGATCGAGCTGATCTGGTATGTGGTCGCCAATTCTGCTGCAACCGCTTTTATCAGTTTCTTAATTTCACCCCAATTAAGAGTGGAACCATTGTACACATCTGTCCATGGATTAATGGCATGGGTGCCGCTGCATGAGTAAGTCTGCATCACCGCCTGCCGGGCCTCGTCAGCAGAAGCAGCGCAGGCATAGGTGGTGCCCTGGTTGACACTCAAATTCAGCACATAATCGGATGAGCTGGCATAGTGGCCTTTGTTCTGGTGCTGCGTGTTCAATTGCACGTTTTGTGTCAGCATGCCTGCCGATGCACTGGTCAGCTGGCTGGGAGCAATCGGAAAAGTGAATTGTCCGGAAGGAATAGTATTGTAGAATGAAGCGATCTGGCTACCATTAATGAACACTTCACCGTTGTGGGGCAGCAGACCGCCATGTGGTGTAAACACCACACCCAAAGAAGCTGAGGCCAGATTGGCCAGGCTTAAAAAGGCCGGAATCTGGATTGGTGTGTTGACAACTGGTCTATTGGTGCAGTACCAGTCTTTGGTATTGAAAGAGCAGGTCACATTGGCCAATTTGACAGGGTAAACCTGTTTTCCAGATGGGCAGGATGTCACCCCGGCAACTTGAATCTTTTTTCTACTGCCGCTCACGATAATATTGAAGGGTCGTTCTGCAACCCCCGACTCCCCTGCCGGGGCATCCCCCTGCACAGAAAACTCATCCAGCTGCAGTCCGCTGCTTTGTGCCGCCGCTGCTGGCTCAACATCCGCAGCTTCATAAACAGGATACACCACCACCCGCAGGCTTTGACCGGACTCCAGACGGGCGTGATCCAGGCTCGGCTGGACCAGCATATTGGCCGGCATGCCGTCCGGCGTCAATGCCGTCAGGGAAAGATCGGTAATGACCGAGCCATGGTTGGTGATCACATAAGTTCTTCCCAGGGTTAATGGGTCGAAAGCCTGAACATCCTCTTCAACGGTATAGTTGATTTCCGAATCTGGCGGCAGCGCTAAATTTATCACTGCGCTGTCTGATATCGGGGTACTGCTCTCTGGTTCTGCCACCAGATGCACAGTCACCTGGTAGTTTTTCGCCTGCGCATCCTGCGCATGCGCTGCGAGGGTGATTTGCCGGGTCTCTCCGGCCGCCAGGGTAATGGTCTGATCCTGACTGCCGCTGCCCACAAAGTTGATGATCAAATCATCTGATGGACTTTGAACGCTGGCTACCAGGGTATGTGGAATGGCATCGTCATTGCGCACACTCACCTTCACCTGCTGGTCATAATCCCGCTGGATATTGAACGACTGGGTGCGCTTAACAAAAACAATACCGTTGCCTACAGTGAAATGCCGGAAAATGGTGCTGCTGCCGCAGGCTGAGAAAGCCGAAGCCGACCATTCATAAGACTGGTTGCGCAGTAAATCATCCACCTGCACAGTATGCAGAAGGCCATTTTCAGTGGTGTAGGTGTGTGTATTTTCAGGATGCCCGGCGGGGTAGAAAGATACCGTGCCGGTTGTTTCCGGCTGTGTTCGCCAGCTCAACAGAACCGAGGTCGAACCGCTGAGGCTGTTTTCAGCCGGAGCATTGACGGTAATCTGCGGCGCCGCAGAAAGAAGCACTGTGGCTGAAACAGTCTGCGAAGCCAGCGACTGATCTGAACTCACCACCACTTCAAACGGCAGAGTTGTTTCGCTGAAGCAGGTGCTGGTAGCCACCTGAATAACTACGTTCCCTGCCGCACCAGGTGTAAGGGAGACCGTATCTGTGGATAATGTTACCCAATCCGCGGCCAGGCCGTTCAGAGAAAAATGGAAAGAGTCGGCTTTCTGCCCCGTATTGGACACCTGCAGGGTGTAGGCTGCGCTTCCACCCAGATTTAGGGTGGCCTGAGCCGGGGTCACTCCGGCGTTGAAACTGAAAGCCGGAATTACGGTGATGGTTTGGCTGGCCAGGTTGTTGCTGGTATCCGCCTCGCTGGAAGCTGAAGATACCTGCACATGGGCGGTCAGGCTAGACCCGATCACAGCATCCGTCGCAACTCGGGCATTAAAATCAAAGGCGATTTGTTTGCCCGCGGCTATATCTGCCAGTTCCCAGACCCATTGGCCGCCCACCTGCACGGGCGTTGTAGCCGCCGTTTGGTCCACCAGTTCCAGTTCATCGGGCAGAGTCACTGTGACAGTCACATCGCTGGCGGGCAGGTTGCCGGTGTTTTTCACCACTAAGCTGCTGTGGACGAGGCCTTCCGGGGCCGCACCGGTTGTTCCAGTCAGTTCTGCAGCCAGGTCCGTGCCCCTGAAGGTCACCTGAACCGTTTTTTGTAAGGCGGATCCATTGACCGTGGCTGAAATCGTCACTTTTTCCAGCCTTGCATCGCGAACCTGGCCGGTGGTTTTTCCAGCTGCATCCGTAAGATGGACCGGTTGGCTCACCACAGCACTGCCGCCCGCTGAAAGGTGAACACTGGCGCCCTGAATGGGGTTATTTTGAGCATCCAGAACAGTCACGATGATGTTGGCTGGGGTCTGGCCGTCAGCCGGTGCTTCCGGGCTGTCCGTTTCGATACGCGACTGCTGCGCGCTAACAGGACCGGCAATAAATGTCAAAACTGGCTTCTGGGTTAAGGTCACTCCGCTTGTGCGATCCACGATCGTCAGGATTTTCTGCCCCGCGCGAGTGGAGGAAACCGTAATCACGATGACGCCATGGATATCCGTCTGCGCTGGCGCCGGCGCACGGACAATATTTCCAGATCCACTGGCGGTAAGCTGAACTTCATGCCCCGTGAGGCGGTGTCCAGCGCTATCTTTCAAAGTGATGGTGATCATCGCCTGGCTGGTGCCATTGGCAACCAGGGAGCCAGATTGAACATCCACCTGCGATTGCGCTGAATCGGCCGGGCCCGGAATGAACGTCAGCGCCATGGCATCTCCAATAGGAAGCTGTGCGGTTTCATCCAACACTGTAATGAGTGCCGTGCCAAGCTGCGTGGAAGTGACGCTGGCTGTCAGGCGCCCCTGGGAATCAGTTAGGGGCGGCTCAGGCAGGGAAACCTGGGCTTCAAGGCCGCTGGCGTTGACCTGAATTTTATGGCCGGACACCGGGTTGCCGTAGGCATCTTTGACCAGCACAGTCACCGCAGAAAATTTCTGTCCATCTGCCACAACCTCTGACGTGGAGAGGGTAACGCTGGATGCAGAGCCTGAAGCCGTGCTGGATGTGACGGTGACTGAGCCCGTACTGGCGAGGGAAATTTGCTGACCCAAGGCACGAATCTGCTTGATTTCAGCGCGGGTAGACGTCAGTTGGGCTGACACCACGCCATTTTCATCCGTTGTGCCAATGGTCACCGGCAAGATCCCAGTCTCCTGACCATCCAGATAATTTTGCTCACCAGAAATGATCAGTTGAACCGGCACTGAGGCAACCGGATTTCCGTTAATATCTCGCAGGGTCACAGTAATGGTAGCGCCATCATTGCTGCCGGCCGGGAAAGTTAGTGGGAATACCTGGATGGAGGAAAGATTTCCATCCGTGGAAACGATCTCCAGAGTCTGGGTTCCATCCAGCAGAACACCTGCTGTTTGATCCAAAACCCGAAGAGAAAGCGTCTGCGCCTGCGAAGAGCGCAGGAGGGCTGTTGTTTGACCCTGAGCATTGGTCAATCCACCAGACACCTCAACGGTAATACTGACACCTTCATGCTGAACAGCAACCTGGTGCCCGGATATCGGGTTTCCCTGGGCATCTCGCAAAGTAATTGTCACCGATGCGGTCATGCCGTTGTTTGCCGTGATCGCCTGCGGGTTGACCGCAAAAATGGAGCGCTGCGGGTCAACCGGGCCTGGCTGGAAGGTGATTTGCTTGACTGTTGGCAGGAGGATATTTTCAGCCAGGTCTCTGGCTTTCACCTCGATGGTCTGAGCCACCGTGCTGTGCAGTGTGGCGGTCACCTGGCCTTGAGCGTCGGTAGTCAGTTCAGGTTGGTCAATGGTGATATTTTGCCCGCTGCTCTCCACGCGAACATCCCGTCCAGGCATGGGATTGCCTAGGGCATCTTTGATGCTTACCACCACCTGAGCAGTCTCTGTCCCATTCGCTGTTAGCGAATCTGGAGATACAGTGAGCGTGGATTTGGCCACATCAAGGGTATAGTCGCCAAAGTTTACGGTGAAATATTGTCCACCATAGAACGACTGGATGATAGTATCTGTAGTGGAAGATTGGTATCCAATTGGATTGATCTCGCTGATCGTATACGTCTGAGTGGCATAAGGTGTGATCAGAATATTGTCCAGGTAAAGATATTCCAGGGCATCTTCATTAACCACATGCAACTTTACGGTTCGGCTGGCATATGGTGAAATATTAATACTGAATTGTTTCCAAACGCCCAATGTGCTGACATTGCTGGCAAGGGTAGCCAGTGTTTGGCCAGTCTGAGCATCCAGTAAATAAAAATCGGTATCCGCCATCAAACTTTTATTGTTATTCCACCACCAATTCAATGTCTGGGCAGTGGGTGGAATCTGAAATGCTGGCGAAGTCAGGCTGGCTGGAGCTCCGGCAGGGCGGTATAAGGCGGTGGAGCCATCATAACTGCCGGATGCTATCTGGGTTACATTTGCACCTCCAACACCCCCTGTGATTTCCCATCCCGGAATCTGAACATTGAGCCGCAGATCATCCAGGTATAATTCCTCGCTGGCATCTTCATTGACAACATGAAATTGAACTGCTTTGCCCCGATAGGGCGTAATATTGTAAAAATATTGTTTCCAGGTGCCACCGGTGGAAATATTGGTATATAACGTCGCCAGTGCCTGCCCCGTCTCAGCATCCAGTAAATAAAAATCTGTGTCTGGACTGACATAATGGTTATTACTCCACCACCAGCTTAATGTCTGGGCCTCGTCCGGCACTACGAAAACCGGGGAAGTCATACTGCCGGATGCGCCGGAGGGGCGGAACAGAGCTTTCGAGCCATTATAGCTGCCGGTTTTAATCTGCGCAGATGAAGATGCAGAAGTATTCCCATATAATGTCCACCCCGGTATCTGAACATTGAATTGGACATCATCCAGGTAGAAAGCTTCATTCCCATCTTCATTGACAATTCTGAACTGAACTATTTTCCCTCGATAAGCGGCAATATTAAAATATGAGTGTCTCCAAGTCCCGCTTGTTGATAGGTTGGTATACATTGTTACCAACACCTGCCCGGTCTCAGCGTCCAATAAATAAAAGTCCGTATCTGGGTTAACCTGATGATTATTACTCCACCACCAGCTCAGTGTTTGAGCAGAGGCAGGGATTTCAAATGCCGATGAAGTCAGGCTGCCGGAGATACCTGCAGGACGATACAAGGCATTTGAGCCATTGTAACTACCACCCGCAACCTGAGCTGTCGTTGCCCCGGAGATATTGCCGGAAAATATCCAGCCGGGTACAAGGATCGTCAACTCCACATCATCCAGATATACCCGCTCATTGATGTCTTCATTTACAATCTGCAATTTGACCTGGCGGCCAGCAAAGGCTGTAATATCAGCATAGAATCGCTTCCAGGTGCCACCTGTGCAGGTGTTGGCATACAGAGTAGTCAGGTTTTGTCCTGTCTGGGCATCCAGAAGAATAAAATCTGTATCACATGAAGCACTCTGATTATTATTCCACCACCAACTTAATGCCTGGGCTTCAGCGGGAATAATAAATGCCGGCGAAGTCAGGCTGCCAGCAGAACCATTGGGACGGTATGCGGTCATGGATCCATCATAACTCCCAGAAATAACTAAAAACGTGTCGGATTGCCATGGAGCCAGGCTTCCACTCTCGAACTGGTAATTTTCGGGGAAGGTCGATGTCGCAAGACTGTATCCACCCGTTTCAAATGTTCCATTAACAGGCAAAAGGCTGCTGTCCATCACCTGGGTTGGGGTTTCAAAATCCGCATTATATATCCGCGACTTGAGCCCATCGCCCTCTGATGCGCCAGGAATGTCAAAGTTAAAATTGACCGGCCCAGCAGGACGGGATACGGGCAGCTTTAACCTATACCGGCCAGTTTGATTCGAGGTTGCGTGCACCTCTTCTACGCCATTTGCGACTCCCTTGACCACCACGCCAGTTAAGAACGTTTCCCCGCTCTCCAGACTCTGATTCTGGTTGACATCGTTCCATGTTTGTCCATTAACAACAGCTGCACTCAACAGAGCAAAATTTTTTTCAATAGCTGTTTCAAATGCTCCAAGTGTGATGGTTTGAGTTTGAACAGTTGGAGAATATGAAAAAGGTGCTTCAATAACAATCTGGTAATTTCCTGCTTGAAGACCCTCGAAACGGTATTCTCCATCCTGGTGAGAAGTGGTTGAAGCAATCACTTCACCATAATTGTTCAATAGATTGGTGTGGATTCCAGGAATAACCAGATCATTACCGTCCAGTGAGCCATTTTGATTTTGATCTTCAAAGACAGTTCCTGAAATCTCTGCCCCATTGAACACGACTATAGCGGTTCGTGGTATGTATAGCGTGCCGCCTGGTGTAACGATTCCCGCAGAAATACCTTTAATTCCAGGTTCGGTGCTGCGAATTTGTGCTGTTATTGTTCCATTCGCGTCAGTCAGGTAGTTGTCAGCGTGAATGGCCGTATTTGCGCCAGTGGCAGCCAGGACAACTCGGGTTTGAGTGGCAGGATTGCCATCTGTATTCCGGGCAGTTACCACAACATTGGCAAACTGGCTGCCATCCGCGAGAAGGTTTTGTGATGGGGAAACTTCAAGCGTGGATTTGTTAATATCCACAATTTTGCTGCAAAATTGTGTGCCGGGGTCAGTGAAAAGAGCCATTACTTCAGCACTATTCAGGGCGTGATCATAAAGTTTGACTTCATCCATCAAACCCTTCCACTGCCGACCATCTGCACCCCAGTTGCCAAAACGCAGCATCTGCGTACCGTTATAATTGATCAAGCCGGTTGAAACTGAGTCTATCTGTGTTCCGTCAAGGTAAGCGGTATATATCCCCTGACTGTTATGTGTAACTACCAGATGCTGCCATTGCCCTGCCGTCAGGACGAACTCAAACATACCTGACCAGCTGTACCGGTTAAGGGTTGACCCACTCTGTTGAATGACCCAATTCACTCCCGTTCGGTGGTTATTGTCCATGATGTCGGCGTAAGTTTTCTGCGACGTTCCGGTTTGAATCCACATGGAAATAGAGAAATCCTGCAGGGTAAACCAGTTTCCCAATTCAATATAATCATTAACCCCGTCAAAACTGAATGCCTGGCCGAATTTACCTGTAGCAAAAGCCGTCCCATTGATAAGATTGCCATTATGTCCCCCAATATTATCTTTCGCATCACCATCAGCAGACCAATAAGAAAGAAGATCTGCGGGTGCCTGAACACAGACTGGTAGATCTTGAATCTGCTTTGAATTTTCTGTTTCTGCCAGGGACTCTGTTGGATTGGCCGCCGGCAAGATACTTTCAGGCAAATGGGCTTGCACTACACCTGTAATATTAGTCAACAGGAGTGCTGCAACACAAAAAATATTGACCACTTTGTAAAAGAACTGTGATTTTTTTGAGAAAGAAAGCCGGTGAGTTGATTTTGTTGTTGAAAACGAGGGCATTTTAAAATTCCATTCTGGCAGAGATGATGACATCCACCGAAAAAACATCCATGAAAATAATTTTATTGGGAGAGCAAAACAAAAACTCGCCCAAGTTAAGAGAATCCCAAAACAAATGAATAACTAATCCGTTTTTATACGAAAACAGACTCTTCTCTTCTGCCCTGCCGCATTTTGACAGGCAGACTTACCCCCATCTAAGAAACCGGGCCGAGAGGAAAAAAATTAGATCACCGCGCAATGCGATAATCCTATTCTATTGACCTGAAAAAACCGGTAAATTGGGAATTTTTCCTTACCCTACTAATATTTTTAATCAAATTCCCGAACGATATTCTAAAGCACTCAATAATTTATGTCAAGACACAGACCATGACGTTTCTCAAAAAAAATTATATTAAGAAAAATATTTCGGGAACGTAAATTCTTTTCTATAACACATTCACGTAACCCGTCATCAAATTGTGTGTCATGGAAAAGTTGAAAATAAGTGCTCAAAATGAGAGGATTTCTGCCATTTTTACGCATTTCCTGACGCACAATAGATATTGTGTGTCAGGAATTTGGTTTCTCTTTACGCTTCTGTGCTTCTCGCCAGATGGCGAAAATGATGTAGTCTCGTTCTCTGAAAAATGGAAAAGTGTATAACGCACCAACAATCAAGCCCCATAAGATTAAAAAAGCAACAATTCTGGCAAGCAACTCTTCAAAATTTATTCCTCCCCACCCATTGAAAAAACTTAAAATAGTGATGAGAAAAATTAAAGAGACGAGCACCCTGGCTAATTGAAAAAATCGAATATCCATTCTTAACTCGAATTGTTGTGCTAAATACTCATCACTGGTTAAAAACCTTGTGGACCCCTCAAATAGTTTGTTTGCCGTATTCCATCGTTGGGGATCAATTATTTGTCGGATAACACGCACAAGGGCGTTTGGCCGTAGATCTGGCCTTTTCTCTTTTTCTTTTGGGTGATTCTTCCTATACTCATTTATCAATCGAACATTGATCGATTTTATATCACAACGAGAAATCCAATTCCGTGCCGTTGAGCGCATTTTTTCTGTCATCTCCAAAAACGAATGGTTGATAACAGATGGAGAGATTTTCCACTCATCAACACCCTCCGTCTTTGTTACAAGACCAAGCTGTGTGAAAATTGCCAAAATTTCTCGCGTTTTATGTTCATCCATATCCCACAAAGCAAGGAAAACCGGTAAACGATGAGACCAGAGATGAGGTAACACACCAAGCTTTAGTAGACACTCTCGTGTTCTTTCATCAAGTCTCTCCAAGATAATTTCAATCACGGATTTGTGTGGGAATTCTTTAAATTCTTGCAGGGCAAGATCTGTACCAAATGTTGTTGCATAACAAAGGCTCACAAACAAAGTAAATGGGTTGTTCCGGGTCATCTGGCTAAGTTGATCGAAAATCTCTCGTTGGAAATCCATTTTTTTTACCCAGTACGTCCAAAATGATTCCAACTCTGCCCGGTTGAAATTTTCAACCTCAATGACATTTTCTAATGACATTTCTCCCCCTGTCAACATTTCCTGATCCCCCACTTCAAGTAAGAGGTGCCATGACGGTGGGAAACAATTTCTGATGGAATGGAAAATCCTTTTTGATCGGCAATTTTCCACCAGAACTATGGCTCTATCGTGTATTGAAAAACTCTCCAGCCGCGAAAATAGATTGGGAATATTCTCATCATATATTATTTTTTCTGTTTGGTAGATATTCACGATTCTTACTAATGAGGCGACTACACTTTCCTCTGTTTCACCACTAATCCAAAAAACGTGGTCAAACTCGCATAAACGGTGGTCGTGGGCAATCAACCTCATAACTGTCGATTTTCCTACACCTGGAGCCCCAATAAGAAAATTCCATTTTCTTTCCTGAACCGTTCCAATCCAAAAGGCAAGTTTTTCGCGGCCGATGATGTGGCCATCAATACCTGGGGTTAGAGAATCGCGCAACGGGTGCGGCACGATACCCATTTCTTTCATTTTTGAAATGATCTCTCGATCCATCAGAAGACTTTTAAGCTCAGGCGTACCTGCTGAAAGCAAATTGAAAATTTTAGTGTAGGTATCAAAGCCTTTTTGGCCGATATATGTGAGTAGAAAAGCCTTTAGCCGGGACGCTGATAAGGGGTGTTTCCCTCCGCTAAGGTTGCCCTTCAAAATTTCACGAAAGCAAAAATAATCTAGGGTGCCTTCTTCCATAGAGCCGGTGTATTTTTTTTGAACAGCCGGACTAAACTCTGTCAGCCTGGCAGAATTGCTGTCATAAAAATTTCTGACCTCTGCTAATTTGAGCAAATTGGCAAAAAGATAATTTTTTTCACCAATCGATTCTTTTCTTTCCAAAGCTGGAGTAATGTCTTCCATGCTAGCCTCATCCTGCGAATTTTCATTGTACGTCACAAATCATAACGTGAAAACTGATTTTTTGCAAATAAATAATATTAATGACGACTGACAAATCCTATCAAAAAAATTATTGGATTGAAATTCTGATTTCTCTAAAACCTCTCAAAAACAAATGGGGAACTCTTGCCTTATTATGAAATTGTCCTCGCGCGCGGACAATCTTAAAAATTAGATAGGAGTAAAAACTGTGAGCGCAAAATCAAACAAAAAACCTTTAAGCACCTGGGTGGTCATCGCCCAAATCTTAATGAGACTCTATCCGGATCCGAATATGAATAATTTTAACGATCCCAGGTACAACTTACCGATTATTCATATTTCCAGTGACTCAAACCCCAAATCAGAAAGGAACCCTGAAGATGGAAACTCTTGAAGAATATATTTCGAGGCTGCGTATACAATTGCAAGAATTAACCTACGAACCCCCTGAAAAAATCGTGGCTGGCGTTTACTCTCGGAGGTCACAAATGCCCGATAGCAGTAATCTGGGATATTCTATGATTATTCAACCGGATAAATCAAGAGAATATGCGGAAAAACAAGGGTGGACAATCGAACGGTTTTACGAAGATGATGATTTTTCCGGGAAAAATTCTAACCGTCCGGGTTTTAAAGAAATGGTTGAAGACATTAAAAATGGGCGTGTCAATCTCATCGTCGTTCATCGCCTGGACCGGTTGTACCGCAATCTGAAATCCTTACTGACCTTTCTTAGCTTCATCAAGGAGAATCATGTGAGGATCGTTTCAGTGACTGAAGATCTGGATACGGAAACATGGATGGGAAAATTGTCGATTGTTCTTTTGGGGGTGTTGGCAGAAAACCAGGTTTCCATCACCAGTGGCAATGTGATTTTAGCCAAAGAGCGGCGGGCAGAAATGGGATTGCCAAACGGCTCATTCCATTTTGGTTACTGCAACGGATGTTGCTCAAATTGTCATGATCCGAATGGAAAAAATTACTGTTCGTTATTTGGCCACTCGGATAGATCAGATTCAGGAGGCCGCATTCTCGTGCCACACCCCATTGAAAGCCACGCTGTGAGGTTGATTGCCAATTTGTATAGTCAGGGTTTCAGTGATGCAGAAATTGCGCGTCTGCTGAACTCCAATCGCTACATGCTGCCAGATGGTGAAATTGTCCAATTTCGTACAAAGGGAGCTCCGGGTCGGTATCTGCCTGGACAATTCAGGGACGATTCGATCCGGAAAATCGTCTGTTCTGAATTTAACGTTGGGATGATTGCCTGTTTTCCAACAACCCCTCTCAGTTTTGATGATAATCCTCTCAATCCTGAGGAAATAAAAAGGCCTAAAAGTCCGCAACATCGCCGTATCCCTGAAAAAGTATACATGGGGCAGCACGAACCACTTTACCCGTATCATCTGTGGGAGCAAAATCAGAAAATCCGGAAACAGAAGAATCACAGTCCTTCTACCCAGGCCGAAAGCCGACTTGAAAGTGGACGCCTTCTTCAGGGTTTGGCTGTTTGCCAGATTTGTCATGAGTCTGATAATCTTATTTATGCGCCCTTGCATGGCTCAACAAATGGGAATCGCGGAAAAGAATATTATCGTTGTAGCCGGGTACATTCTCATTTTCGGGGAAAACACGGTCACTCTCACCCGGGTCCATCTGACCTTTTAGCAATTCCAAATGGAATTTCTGAACAATTAATTAAGGCACATCACACTCTTCCGGCAAGAAAATTGGAAGCCCAGATTGAGAATCTTGTTCTGGGGCTCGAACTCCCTACGGATTGGTGGGATTCCATTATCACAATGGCGTCCAACAATGGCGATCTCTCTGAGTTTCAACGGAAGTCGCAAAATATTCTCCGTGAAACAAACAGGGTGAAAAGCATGTTCCGAAATGGGGCTATGGATGAGGCTGATTTTAAATATGAGATGGCCAAATTACAGTCGGCTTTAGAATCTCTTCGCCCATCTCTTCAACCTGGTGCCGATAATTACAAAATGCTTTTGATGGATTTCCCATCCATCTGGAGGCACGCCACTCTTCATGAACGGAAAGAACTTTTAAAATCGATGATCGCGCGTGCATTTTTCGATGGTCAAGGGAATCTTGTTAAAGTTGATTTTCACGCCCCTTTTGACCAACTGATTTCTTTTCACCCTAAGAAAGACAGCGACTAAAATCAACAAATAACACAAAAGAGCAGGCCTCCAACCTGCTCTTTTGTGTTATTTGGCACCATAAATCTCTTTCATTAATATTATGCTCTTTCCCCTTGACAAAATAGCACGCAAGTTCTATTATGTAACTAGGCACTCAGGTCTAAAGGATTCCAAATCCCGAAGACATATTACGGATCAATACATCAAAATGTAACGGGTTTTTACCAATAAACGGAGGATTATCAATGATCAATACAAAAATTTTTGCGCACCTTCAAGAAACCAGTGACCAGGCAAGCCGAATGAAAGCGACATCCAAAGAGGATTTATTATCCGTGCTCGAATCATTACAGTCCTGCCCCACTTTGAATGAATATATTTGTCAGGCAAAGGGCAACGATTGGCCCGGCGCCATTCCATCCAGCAAGGAACCCATTACTTCTGCCATTCAAATTGAGCGGCGCCGGATGCCGCTCGTTGCTGTTGATGGATCGCAGATCTACCCCGATCTCAGGAGTCCCGTCCGTTGGTCATATGTTCAGGCAGTCGCCTATCATCTGGGAGAGCGGCCCCAGTTGTTTTCCGATTTCCACTCTATGAATGGTATGAATCTCAGTCTCGAAGAACTGAAAGGGATTGTCGGCGGGTGGCGCAGTGCGCTGGAGATGAAAGCTGCGGCAGCATCGGCCAGGCCTGGATTGCTGGTGCTCATGGATGGCAGCCTCCTGCCCTGGTTGTCTGAATCAAGGTTGGATCGCGAGGCCTCGGAATATCGCCAAAAACTCATTTCTACCCGCCCCCATCTGATTGCCGGCATCATTTCTTCTCCCCGCTCCCGTCTGATTTCCCGCCTGTCTGCTCTCGTTTTGAAAACAAATTTGATGATCATGGATCTGGAATTTATGCAGGCTTTGCTCTCGCCCGGGCAGCGTTCTGCAACCTTTCTGCATGGCAGCCCGCATAATACCCGCTTCATCCACGAGAAAGCCGGCATCCATTTCTTCTTCATGCGGATCAACGTTCAGGAGATTGTCCGGGTTGAAATTCCTCAATGGATTGCCCATAACCCTGATTTAGTAAATCAGGTGGCTGGTGTCATCCTTGAAGACAGCCGCATGACCGGATACAGTTACACCTTAAGCCAGGCCCACCATCATGCTGCCATTTCAAAGGATATCAGCCGCCAGCTGCAGGAACAGGCCATTGCCCGTTACTATCTGCAGACCGGCCGCCCTCCCTATACCTCTGCCAAAAATCGGGCAAAATCAGCTTAACGCTCCAATAACCAGGCTCACAAGCTGAACAAACAGGCTGTTTTTCGGAACAGCCTGTGTATATTTCGCCATAACATCCAAAACAGGGATTTTGATCAACCTTCCTCCCCGCGTGATGCCCGTCAAAAACGAGAGCGCCTATCACTCGGATACCGGATTCCGGCCAACCTTTAGGTTTATCATCAGCCTCAGCCCATGAAGCCGCCATCTTTGACCTTAAAGAATGTGGAAAGGAAAAACGGATCTTAACCATCCTCATTTTCCTGTCGAAATACCATTACCACCCCAGGGAGCCAAAGCGCCCCAGCTCGCGCGCCATCCAGCCAAAATACTTTCCACCGTCCTGTTCGCCCTGATCATATTCAAGAACCCCTGGTTCATTGCGCAGAAGTATCCCCTTGTTTCCGTTTTTGGGTCGTTTTGGATGGTTTTGATTGATTGTTTGTGTCTTGAACAATCTGTTGAAACTCGGTTATTGGAACAGATGAGGGTGCAATCGGTGCCGGTTTCACATCCGTGCAATTATGCCTTCCAATTTCATAGATTTCCAATGACTTCAGGCATCTTATACACATAAAATAGCCATTCTTCAGCAAGACCAAATGGTGGTTCTCCATGAAATGCCCGGTAATATCTTTTACAGTTTGTTCACAAATTGGGCAAACATCAAAATATTCATCGCTCAAACTGTTATCATCTTCAGCGGGCTTTGCAATATTTTGAACCAGGCCATTCTCATCTACTTCGATGGTCATGCGCGAATTTTTATGCCTATGGATCTGAATATAATTTCCTGGGCTGTGGTATGGTTTTTCGAGAGGATGCCGGGGTGAGTAAAATGCATATGAAGTTTTGGGGAAAAATTTCCGAAGCGTAGAATTGAGATGGTTAGCATTGATTCCATCATGGACTGTTTTTAAATGGTTGATCACTTGTTTCTCATCTTCCACCAACCACTGTTGACAGAAGGGGCATTGCACTTGTGGATCTGGAAAAAACAGGTCAGCCAGATAATCGACAAATCTATCTATCAATTTAAACATTTTTTCCCTCCATCATAGGCCTGTGTTCTGTAAACTATTCTTCCATTAATACCTTCCATCTTGCCTGGGACCGCACAGGTCTAAACAATGGCCAATCCCAGTTAGGAAGATATTCGCTTTTCTGGGTCTGTTTTAATTTGATACTAAGCCGGTATGCCTCGGTATACTTTTTCTGAAGAATGAGCCTACCCAGTCTGATGTGGTCCGAAGCAGGTTTCTTTATTTGCGAAATTGCTTTTTGTACCTCTGACACCCGGCCAGAATCTCTATACGCAATGGCCTGATTTATGATGGCCATCTGGAAGTAATTTAGATCGGTGATGCGGCTGCCTTCGTGTTCAGCCAAGCGAATCGCAAAATCATATTTTTCTTTGACCAAGAGGGAATACAGCGCATCAACAAGGAGTTGATCAATGATTTTTCGACTGCCGCCCCATTTATCCCAACACAATTCAAAAACCAAAAAGCCAAACAAGTAAACATTTTGAATGGACTCCATAAGATAGGGAGTGTTTACTTGAAAGCGGCGATTTTCATATTTGACCATTCCTGTTTCATGGACAAGAAATTCTTGATCGATTATTCCATCTTTATGAACAAATAAATTCCGTCGTCTGTTGATCTTGTTTATGAGGTCGGTTTCAACCGGATAGTTTGATAAATCCAATCCCGAATTTTCGAGCTGTTGAATTTTTTTGCGATACCCCCAGATTCCAATCTGAGCTTGAGTTCCAACCACCAAAAGACTGGTTAACAGGTTCTCCAATATTGTCACCAAAGAAATATAAGCGCTCCTGCGAAAGGTAACGCCATTTTTTGCCGGAGGTGCAAATATGGCTTTAAAAACCTCAACGAATTTGTGAAACTTTTGTGGGTGTAATTCGCCCCATTTTTTTATATCCGTCAGAAAATTCACATCCTTCAGTATAGAAAGATCATTCTGGAGGTCAGGATAATCCTCTACGCAGGGTTCAATTTCATTTCCAGCAAATTGTGAAATATAATCCTGAAGATATTTCTCAGTTCCGGAGGCATCTTCTTCAAGAATATACGCCAATTTTTCTGCCAAAATCCGGATTTCATGTTCATCCTCCCTATCGGCAACAGGGGAAAGTTTATCGACCATCCCCCAAAGCGCTTCCAGGTCAGACCTGAACTTACTCCACACCATTTGCATTTTTATGTCATCCATCATCCTATTCCTCCTTCAATCCAAGGGCAAGTCCCGTTTCCTCTTTTCCTCAATCTCATTCCACCACCCCCACCACACACAATCAAACAGCTCAATTCTCGACCTCTCCTCCCGGCCCTTAACCTTCCCCAGCCTCTCCCAGACCCCCGCATTCTCCGGGCGCGTTATATCAAAGCGGATCCGCCTCAGCGCCTCCAGGATCAGCTTCCGGTCTTTCACCGTATCACTGCCGGCCTTCTTCTGCGGCCAGTCCGGATTCATATATGCCCCAAAGATGGCGCTGTTATCCATCACCGGGATCAGCGCCGGGCGCTTCTTGTGCAGCAGCTTGCTGGCCACTGATGCGCCAAAGCCCTTCAAACCCACCAACACCATGATCTGGTCGGCCGCTGCCTCAAGGTCATTATCATCCGCGGCTTCCAGCGGCTTATCAGGCAGGCCAGCAAGCGAAATGGAACGCTTTGCCATCAGGCTTTCCACGGCCGTCGCCCCCACCCGTGAATTGAGCGCCAGAGTCACCGCCAGATCCTCCGGAACGACCAGGTCCCTGGGGGTGACCGGCGGATAATCCAGGTAGGTATAATCCGTGATTTTCTTATATATCAGCAGGGCCTGCTCCGCATCCTGAATGACGCGATCAATGATCCCCGCGCCCACCACCAGGCGGACTTTATCCACGCTGTCAATCATGCCTCGCCTCACTTTCCCCGGCGGACCTCTCCCGCCGTGACGGTTTTCAACGCTTTGTCCATTCCATCTTCTTCCCCGCATGGAATGTCTTCACGTGATAATCGCGGTCATAGCCCACCACCAGCTTGCCGCAGCCGCCGCACTTGTACAGCCCGAAATCGGAGAGCATGGGCTGCAGCTCAGGCTGCTGCGCTGCCGGCTTTTCTGCAGGGGTCTTTTTCACCGGCGCCGCCGGCGCTTCTCCTCCCGCCGCTGACGGCTCTCTCCTGGCCTGGGCTGGCTCTGCCGGCTTCTCCACGGCGACAGGCAGGACCAAAACCTTCGGCCTTTCCCCACCGCTCGCCATTCTCCCCTCCCCATTCGCCATCTCCCCCTCCAGCCTGTCCCACGCCTCCAGCACCAGCCGGCGCGTGCGGTATTCCCCGTACTGCCGGATTTCCTTCTCTTTTAGCACGCGGAAGGTTTCACCGGGAAAATCCGGCCCATACACATCCTGTGGGTCAAGAATGTAGCGCAGCTCGTCGCGCGTCAGGCCGTAAAGCCTGGCATAATAGGCATCCAGCTCAGCGCGGAGCAAGGCTCGGCGGCCTTCATCCCAACAGAATGGATTTGGCAGAGAACTGGAATTGTTAAGGCGTGCGTCTGGATACCATTCATTCCAGGTTTTGACGCCAAACTCATCAAGAATATCTTGAACAAAAGGTTGCATATCATTGGCAGTATAAACTAATTCAACTACCCGACTGGCAATAAAATGAATGTCGTGCAAGGTGTAATAAGTTGGTGGGAGAACTGGAAGTTGCTTTGCGATGAAAAAGTTAATATGGGTGCCACCCACCTTATGACGTGTTGGAAAATCAAAAACCAAACAGCATAAATTGGCAACAATGCAAGCAGAAATCCCTGCTCCTTTTTCTTCCAAAAGTAATAATGGGGCATTGTTTCCTACGGCTGTTTTGGGTATAAAAGTGAAAATTGATGTTCGTTCGTTAGTAGCATTAGTAATATCCCGAAATCCAATCAGCCATTTTTTAGAAGTTTCTCCCAATTTGTTATCTACCTCTTTTTCGGATACCCAGTACCGAGAATTTGCAAAATAAGCAGGGTTTTTCTTTTCAGAAATGGTTAAATCCCTTGTTTCCTCTTGGTCATAAGTATTCCATCTATGATCGTAATGCCAGAACATCTTCGCTTCATAAAGCCTGACATACCCCTCCCTTGGTTCGGTGACAAACAGCCCGCTGTCATTGGACATATGGAACATCGCAAGAAAACTGACTCCCCACGGATTTTCCCCTGTTTGTTCATTGACCAGCACCGGCACCCTCTGATAAATCTTCCGGGTCAATTCAGCATCCATGCGCGTTCTGAACACCGGCATGGTGTGCGTGTTGGGGTTGAATAAAGCAATCTCTTCTGGGGCCAGGGTGAACCGCCGGCGCTCATCCCGCAAATGGCCCACCCGTGTGGCAAAAAAGATAAACTGCGCCTGGCTGATGGGTGCGCCTGATAGCGTCAGCAGGCAGAATTTGTAACTCCGGTGAACACCCGGAAAAATGGCCTCCCGGTTCTCAAAATCAAACAGGCTGGCAATGGAGCGTTTTTCCACCAGGTCGCCAAAGAATTCCTTGGTGGTGTCGTCTGTGGCAATGCCGGTTGGCAGAATGATGCCGCTGCGTCCGTTCTTGCCGGTCAGGTCCCGCGCATGCTCGGCAAAAAGCGCATACGTGTTCACATCCCCAACCGCCGTCAGCCGGAAGCGGAGGGAATGCCGCATAAACTTGCTGGAACATTCCGCACCATGTTTCGCCGCCTCAAAAGCCAGGGCCAGCGCCGGGTTGTGTTTGGAAAGCTGGTCAATCAACTTCTGCCGGGCAGCTTTGTTCGGCGCGCCGGCAATTTCCGGGTCCCGCTGCGCAAAAAACTCCTCTTCCTGCAGTTTGATGCGCTCCCACGGCGGGTTGCCCAGAATGCAGTCAAAACCGCCCTGCGCCGCCATCTCGGCAAATTCGATTGTCCAATGGAAGAACCCTTCCCTCTGGCTGATTTGCGCCACCTGTTCCATCAACCCCGCCTGCAGCGGGCCGCCCTGCCGCAGGCGGCGCAGCTGCCCCTGCGTGGGCGCCATCACTTCCAGGCTGCTTCCCGCTGGCGCTTCAATTTTCCAGAAAAAGGCCGCCGTCCACAAATCCGCCGTCTGCTTCTGCCGGCGGTACTCATCCGATGTGTTTATGCGCTGGTAGGCTTCGGCTTTGGCCTGCACTTCTGCCGGGCTGTCTTCGGGCATCGCCTCCAGGCTGCGCGCGCGCTCGGCCAGCCAGCGCTCCAGGTCTTCCTTTGTGCTCATCACGGTCACAAACAGGCTCTCCTGTCCTTCGCCTTCCTGCTTGTTGCGCTTTTTCAGCAGGGCTGCCGTGGGTTTGTGGTCTCCTGTCACCTCGTTAAAGGCCTTATCCGGCACTTCCAGCGTGTGGATGTCCATCCCCGGTCCCACCCCCACCAGGCTGTTGCCGCATTTGATGTGCGCATCCAGAAACGAGAGCGGCTTGCCCGGCTCCAGCGATTCCAGCCACAAATTCACCTTGCACAGCTCCACCGCCATCGGGTTCAGGTCCACCCCGTAAAGGCAGTGTCTGATCACATCGCGCAGCGCTCCGCGGGTGATGAGAGGAGTCGGCTCATCGCCACCCGCCCGCACCCGCGCCAGCCGGCCCGCAATGCGGTGCGCTGCCGCGATCAGAAAATGCCCGCTGCCGCAGGCCGGGTCGCACACTTTCAGGCCCAGCAGGGCCTGTTCCTGTTCGGCCGCATCCTTTTTTCCCTTCAGCCGGTCTTCCACAACCGGATCCAGAGCCGAATCGAGCAGAACCTGGATCAAACTCGTCGGCGTGTAATAACTGCCGGTTGTTTTGCGCTCATTGCCGGCCGCGCTGCTCAGTTCAAAGGTGCCGGCATCCATATTCACCAGCGGGTGCAGCTCCAGCAGCGATTCATACACGCTGCCCAGCTCTTCCGAGCCCAGATTGCAAAAATCCACCGCCCGCCGCGTGCGGCCCTCGGTGATGAAAGCCAGCGCGCGCACCGCCGAAAGCAGGGCCTGGTTGTCCAGCGCCGCCGTGTTCAGGTCCGCCGTGGTGCGCGGGTCAAACAGAAAGCCGCCCAGCGCCGGAATGGCCAGCTCAGGGCAGCCCTCCGCCGATCCCAGCAGGGTCATCACCTGGCGCAGGCCTTCATAAAGGTCGTGGTGCCGGCTGCCGCGCTGGCGCACAGCCAGGTCCCGCAGCCGGCTGGTGGAATAATATTTATAGTAGTGCTCGCGGGCCGTCTCGCTCGCGCCGGGCGGCGCCAGCAGATCCCGGTCTTCGGCCACAAACAGGAAAATCAGGCGGTACACCAGGCGCAAAATCTGGCGGTAGAAATCCTGCGTTGAAAGCTCGCCCTTTTTCAGCCGCGCTTTCAGGTCTCCATTCAGCGGGTGGCGCAAAAAGCCCTGCCCCAGGCTGCCAATGGCCTCTTCAACCCCGCGGCGCAAATCCTCCAGCGCCCGCGTGCCCTGCTCCTGGGCGCTCTTCGACCAGCGCTCCAACCAGCAGTCGGCGGTGCGTTCATTCGCGGACTCCCCGCCCGCCGCCTCAAACCGCGATTGGTGCGCCAGCAGCCACAGCAGCGTGAAATCAGAAAACACCTCCCCCTCAAACATCGCCTCAAGGTCAAAATCAATATATGCCTGGCGGGTCAGGGTGGCGTTGTCGCGCAAAATCCGCAGGTTCAGGCCGTTGGAAATCAGTCCCCACTGCGCCCGCGGCTCGCGGTTCAGGTATTCCTGCATCAGGCTGTGCGGAATGATGCCGCGGCCGCCCGCGGCCGGGCGCCTGTCCAGGTCCACGCCGCAGCCCGCCAGATGGATGGGTACATTTTCCCAGCTATGCGAAATCGGATAGCTCTTCCCTTCCACCTCCACCGCCTTCGCCGCGCTCAGCCGGCCGTAGCCCAGCTCCTGAAACAGCGGCAGCAGCCAGCGGTCGCGCGTCAGCGTGGTACCGGGCTCGCCAGGGTTCAGTTTGGCGCGGCCGTTCTTAAACGCCTCCCACAGGCCGGTCATGCGGTTCCACGAGCGGCTGATCGCCTCGTTCAGCTTTTCCCCGGGCGCCAGGTGGTAGCTTTCCGGCGTCAGGCCCTGCAGGCTGGTTTTGGGGTCGGCAATGCGGTCAAGCAGGTCTGCCGGCAGCAGCGCCCCTTCGGTATGGATGGTGGTGAATTTGTTGCGGTTGCGTGTTTGCATGGCAATTCCTTAATTGGATTGAGATGCTTTTTCAGGGTGTTGTTTTCTGATATGATGGCCAGCATATTTTAACATTATAATGTTGCCGCAATAAATGCAATGCGTCCAACCTCGCTCACTAACCATAAAAGTCCCCCATTCAGTGCTGGCAGGTTTTGTTTCCCTGAAACCATAATACTCATCATTCACAACTCTCGCCAAATAATCTTTTTTTTGTTTATTATTTAGTTCAGGATGTATGAATGCGAAATGTCTTCGTAAATTGCCATGATTGATATTAATTTTGCACACCGGGCAATGTACTTCATTCTCATTTCGAAATGGTTGGTTATAGATATGTTTGCTTTGGTGTTTCTCATAATCCAGGATAGGGATCATCAGTCCACACTGATAGCAAAACCGGTAACTTTTGGGGATATTCGCAAACCCATTGACCGGGTCAAGTGGAATAACCGAAGAATTATCCGGGTTGAACTTAGCCTTGTGAATCTGCAAATAATGTGTGATGATATTTTTTTTGGCAGACATCTTATTGCAGATGATACATCGCTCTTGCACAGTCGTAGAAAGACTTTTTTTTCTATATTTTGGATCAGGATCATTCCCAACAATATCCAGAACATCAGAAAGTGATTCTGAGTCCTCCATTTGCCTGGCATGATCCCACCACTCATCGCTGGCAGTTCGTTTAGCTGCCAGTGAGCTGGCAAAATGGTTGTCAGATACCTTATCAGGGTGAATACGTTTGAGATGATCGTTAAGGTTCTTGTGCAAAACCCTGTGTCCGCAGTAGGGGCATGTAGTGGTATGGTCTGTGATGGAATTTCCTGTTGTTGGCATGGCCTCATTCCCAGCTATAACACCTTTGAAATTAATTCACCCACATTTTCGAAATATGCATTACCAGAACCCATGGCTGCCGGGTGATTTATACTAAAAAAATGGGTCACACCATTATCGGATGTGGAAATTTTATTCGATTCTTGATAATTGAACGGTATGCAACTGATTTCCTGCCAATAGGACTGATAAGTAACCCCATAAAACACCACCACTTTAGGTTTATGATAATTGATCAAGCTTTGAATATAGGCAATTCTAATAGATAATAAATTTTTCTTATAATTTTCTCTTGAAGAGAGAATTTCAAGCTTCGACCATTTTTCATAATTCCAGTCCCCAAGGCTGGGTGATGGAAGGGGTAACAACTCCAATAAACAAGTACCCCGTGATGGGACATCGTTGCTTATTCTTCCAAGTCTCCTCTTCTGAAAACATTTTACTGCCCCAGTATCACATCTTTGTTTAGTTGCAGTCAACACAATTCGACATAATTGCGCCCATGTGGATTGTAATTTTATATCATTTCTATTTTCAAGAAGGGTAAAAAATTCTGGCCTGCCAATAGCAGAATAAAATTCCTTGAGATCTTCTAATTCCTTCCCACCATTTTCATTCCACTGCTTAAGGCGCCTGACGATTTCCTCTTTTTCGTTTCCCAGGCCCTCTTCCATTCCAATAAACCAGAAAGGGGCGGCATAATTGCCATAACCATAAAAAGTTTCCATATACCTTTGAAGCAGTTTATCATCCATGTTCTTGTTACCTTCAAGAAACAGTGATCGAATTTCTTTTCATTACTTTTGAGCCGGCAGATACACATAAATGCCCAGCACATCCGGCGGGATCTGCGGCTCCACCCGATAGCGCACATTGCGCGCCTTCATCGCCTGGCGCACCCGCTGGTGCGCCTCCAGCAGTTCCCGGCCCCGTTCATGGGCTTCCTGTTCCAGGCGCGGGCGCAGCAGGTCAACCCCCGCCTTCACCCTGTCCACAAAATCGCGCGCCTGCTCCGGGCTGATGTTCTCATCCGCGCTTGCCGAAAGCAGGGCTTCCGCCTCTTCCTCGCTCAGCCAGGCGGCATTTTCCGTCGAACCCGAGAAAGCCAGCAGGCGGCAGTCTTCCGCCAGCAGCGGTCTTTCATCGCTGCCTTCCGTGCGCACAATATGATAGCGGAACCTCACCAGCAGCAGTGTGGTGCGTTTATCCACCGCCCGGGTGCGGATGGCCCCGCAGCGCCGGGCCGCCGGGTAGCGCGCCGCATCTCCCGAAAGCGGGTCCAGGGCCGTCTCCAGCACATGGTTGGCCAGGGTCTCCACAAAAGGATGCGTGCGCGGCAGGTAAATTTCGCCTTCCTGCACCGGCTGGTTGAAGCGCAGCTTCAGGGGTTTCCTCACCTCCAGCCCCGCGGCCTGGCTCAGCAGTTCCTTCAGGGCCGCCGACCCTTCGTTCAGGTTCACCTCCAGCACCTCGCTGCCGCTCACCAGGGCGCCGTAAGCACTCAAGCTGCGCCGTGTGAACTCAGCCGCATCCACCCCCAGGCCAATCGCCGAGCGCACCGCCTTCAGCTCCTGCGCCACCTCCTCCACCTTGATGCTCACCTGGGCGAAGAGCGAGCGCGAGAGCTTCTCCCGTTCCGAAGCTTTTTCCCAGGCCTGGTGCAGGTCATCGCGCTGCGGCTTGATGTATTCCTCAAACCCCGGCAGGTAGCCCTGCAGAGCCGATGGCTGCGCTTTCAGCAGCAGGCCCTCAAAAATGGCCTCCACCACCTGCTCGGTGTTCCCCGGCACCGGCACCGAAATGCCCAGCGAAGAGCGGATGGTGCGGTGCTTGCGCAGCAGCACATCCAGCACCACGCCGTCAATCTGGTTGTCCACGCCGTAATATGTCAGCACCCGCACTGTCGGGGCCGGCTGGCCGTAGCGGTCCACCCGTCCCTCGCGCTGCTCGTGGCGCGTCGGGTTCCACGAAAGGTCGTAATGCAGCACGGCATTGAAATGCTCCTGCAGGTTGATGCCCTCCGAAAGACAGTC